>WNFQ01002284.1_pt1 | contig 13857 bp, 16 predicted proteins | sample 5400171 | NCBI WGS metagenome assembly WNFQ01 (sample SAMN13153356, study PRJNA577476) | soil metagenome | isolation source: 20 cm soil under Madrone tree | place: USA:California | collected 2016-06-14
CGGAGCAGACGGCCAGCCTGAGCCCCGATGAGCGTGCCGAGCGCTCCGCCGCGCGCGCCGAGGACGCGGCGGGTCGCGTCGAGGCAGCGGCCGACTCGGCCGAGCACGCGGCCGACCGCGCGGAAGCGATCGCCGAGAAGGCGACGCGCGCGTTCCACCGCGGCGTGCGAAAGTAGTGCGTCACCATGCGGGCGCTGCGCTGGGACGGAACCCGGCTGGCGCTCGCGCGCGACGCTCCTGACCCGCGGCCGGGTGCGGGCGAGGCGCTCGTCCGCGTCCACCTGGCCGGCATCTGCCGCACCGACCTCGAGATCACGCGCGGCTACCTCGGTTTCCGCGGTACGCCGGGCCACGAGTGGGTCGGGCACGTGCTCGCGGCCGATGATCCGGCGCTGGTCGGCAGGCGGGTCGTCGGCGAGATCAATCTCGGGTGCGGCGTCTGCCAGAGCTGCCGCGCAGGGCTCGGCCGCCATTGCCCGGGGCGCCGGGTGCTCGGCCTCCTGGGTGCGGACGGTGCCTTCGCGGAGCTGATCGCGGTCCCGGCGGCGAACCTCCATCCGGTGCCGGAGACGATCGCCGATCGCGAGGCGGTGTTCACCGAGCCGCTCGCGGCCGCCTTCGAGATCCTGGACCAGATGCCGAGCCTCGCCGGGGCGCACGCGGTCGTGCTCGGTGACGGGAAGCTCGGTCTTCTCGTGGCCCAGGTCCTGGCGGGGGCCGGCGCCGACGTGGTCCTCGCCGGCCGGCACGAGACGAACCTCGCCCGGGCGCGGGCGCTCGGCATCCGGACCGGGCCGCCGCCGCCCGGCGCCGACCTGGTCGTCGACGCGAGCGGCGCGCCCGACGGCCTGGCCCTGGCGCTCGCCCTCGTCCGGCCGCGCGGCACCGTCGTCTTGAAGACGACCGTCGCGGCCGAGCACCGCCTCGACCTCGCCCCCGCGGTCATCAACGAGGTGACCATCCTCGGCTCGCGCTGTGGGCGCTTTCCGCCCGCCCTCGCAGCGCTGGCCGCCCGCCGCGTGTCGGTTGCGCCGCTCATCGACGCGGTGTATCCGCTCGATGACGTGGTCGCGGGCTTCGCGCGCGCCGCGAGGCCCGGAACGCTCAAGGTGCTCGTGGACGCAAACACCTAGATGGCGGTCGCGGTCTCGCCGACGCCCGACGCGGCATCGCTCACCGCGCCCGAGCGCGCGCTCGCGCGCTGGCTCCGGATCTTCGCCGGGCTGTTCGCGCTCGGCACGCTCGCCTTCCTCCTCCGCCCGGACGACACGGTGCGGAACCTCGACCGGGTGGGAAGCCTCCTCGGGTTCCCGATGCTCGCGCCGAGCCGGGTACCGGTCGCGTCCGACTTCTGGCTCGCGCTGGCGGTCGCCAACATGGCGACCATCACCGTCTGCGCGTGGCTCGCCGCCGGCGACGTGCGGGGCCGGCGAGCCCTCGCCTATCCGATCGTCGTGTCGAAGCTGGTGTCGTCGGGCACCGGGCTTCTCCTCTTCGTGCAATGGACGCGCGCCTTCCCGCTGCTCACGATCGCGCTGGTCGACCTGCCGATCGCGGTCATCCTGCTGCGGGCGCTCGGGCGCGCCCGGCCCGCCGCGTGACGCAGGACGAGGAAGAGCTCCTCCGCCTTGTCGTCCGGCTCTCGTACTTTCGGGAGCCGGGGAGGCAGTTCCGGCTCGCGTCGGGCCGGACGAGCGACTACTACATCGAGTGCGCGCTCACGACCACGAACCCCGCCGCCATCCCCCTCATCGGGGCGCTGGTGCATGCGCGCCTCCCGACCGCGGCCGTCGCCGTCGGCGGGCCGACGATGGGCGCCGACCCGATCGCCGCCGCCGTCGCCTTCCACAGCGCCGCGACGGCGCATCCCGTGGCCTGGTTCTCGGTGCGCAAGGCCGCCAAGGAGCACGGCGCGACGCGCTGGCTCGAGGGCTCCGCCAGGCCGGGGGACGCGGTCGCGGTGGTCGAGGACGTGATCACGAGCGGCGGGTCGTTGATCGAGGCAGTACGGAAGTGCCACGCAGAAGGGCTGCGCGTCCTGCGCGCCGTCGTGCTGGTCGATCGCGAGGAGGACGGCGGGCGCGCGCGGGTGGAGAAGGCGCTCGGCGAGGTGGGTGCGGACTTCGAGGCGCTCTTCACACGCGGCCAGATCGAGCGCGCGTGGCGGGAGCGAATAGACTAACCAGCTAGCTCGCTGGCCATGGCGAGGAGCCCGGCTCCGGCCTGGACGGCCACCAGCGGCCGCAGGGGAAGGACGCGGAGCGCGCTCCCACGCTCGACCTCGCCGACCAGCGCCGCGAGCCGGGCGCGCAGCTCGCCGGCGAGTCGCCGCTCGCCCACCATCTCCGCCAGCCGAGACACCTCGCCCAGGTACAGCAGGTGGTAGAAGGCCTTGCACGTGGTCGCGTCGAGCGCTTCGGCGCGGGTGGCCTCGCGCGCGTAGTCGGGGCGTTGCGCGTGGGCCCGCTCGGCGGCCAGGCGCTTCGGCGTCTTCGCGAGGTAGTCGGCGACCGAGCGCGTGAGACGATGCTCGGGCGCGCGGCCACGCAGCGCGCCGAACGCCCGCGCGCACTCCGCGTGCAGCGCCTCGATTCGGGAGAGACCGGCCAGGACCGCGGCGCGGCGGCTCGTGCCGGCGAGCCCCGTGTCCTCGAGCCCGGGCGCCGTATAGTACGGCAGCTCGCAGACGAGCGAGAAGGCATCGCTCACGTGCCGGAGCCAGTCGTCGGAGCTGGTGCCCGCCTCGATCAGCGGGGCCGGGTCCTCCCCGAGCGTGCACGCCATGTACTCGTACGTCTCGTCGATGCCGAAGAGGGCGTAGATTGCCGGCGCGAGCGTGCGCAGATAGGGGACCTCGGGCTCGCCGCGGTGGAGGGGCAGGCCCTGGCTCGCGACCAGGTCGTGGAGCGCGGTGAAGAGCGCCGGCCGCTCGTGCGAGACGTAGAAGTAGACCCCGCAGAAGCCCGCGTTGTGGAGCGAGTAGAAGAACCGTGGCCGCACCCGCTGCATGACGCGCATCACGCAAGCCGTCTCGGGCGACGGAGTCACGAAGCGGAGCGTCTTGTACTCGACCGGGAAGCTCCACTCGACCTGCTCGCGGTGCGGCGGGCGATAGTACTCGAGGGCGTAGCGGAGCGGCGAGAACGCGCCCTTGAACCAGCCCTGGTTCAGGACGAGGCCGTCGGGGTCGGCGACCTTGATGACATGGACGGTCGCGTCGAGCCGCGCCCGCAGCTCCGGGTCCTCGCACAGGAGCCGGCAGAGGAACTCGAGCGTGAGCGTGCCGATCGGCTCGTTCGGGTGGGGCACGCCGACCAGGAGCGCCGGTCTCGCGCCGCGACCGATCGTGAGCAGCTCGATCGGCCGGCCCTCGGCCGAGGCGCCGACGGTCTCGAGACGCGCGACCCCGGGGAACTCGGCGACCAGCCCCTGCGAGCTCGCGCGGAGCTCTTCCAGCGTGAGGAACTCCCGGAAGTCCGGCACCCGCGCGAGCAGCCCGGGGAGGTCGAGCACGTCGCTAGTGGGACACTAGGACAGCTCCTTCGACGAATAGCCGAGGATGCGTCGCGCGACGATCAGCTGGTTGATCTGCTGCGTGCCCTCGAAGATGTCGTTGATCTTGGCGTCGCGCATCCATTTCTCGAGGAGGAGCTGGCGCGAGTAGCCGAGCGGGCCCAGGATCTCCACCGCCTTCTGCGTGATGTGGGTCACGACCAGCCCGGCCTTCGCCTTGGCCATCGACGCTTCGAGGTTGTTGCGCATGCCGTTGTCCATCATCCAGGCGGCCCGCCAGGTGAGGAGCCGGGCGGCCTCGAGCTGGGCCTCCATGTCCATCACGTCGTGCTCGAGGACGGTCAGCTTGTGCGGCGAGAGGCCGTAGCGGATCTCGATGCCGTGCTCCTTGAGGGTGTCCTTGACGAAGTCGAGGGCGGCACGGCCGACGCCGATGGCGCTCGCCGCAACGATCGGGCGGGTGGCATCGAAGGTGGCCATGACGCCCTTGAACCCCTCGCTGGTCTTCGGGACCTCGGGGCTGCCGAGGATGTTGTCGAGCGGCACCCGGCAGTCCTCGAAGACGAGCGTCGCCGTGTCCGAGGCCCGGATGCCGAGCTTGTTCTCGACCTTGGTGACGTACATGCCGGGCGTCCCCGCCTCGACCACGAACGCCTTGATGCCGGCGCGGCCGGCGGAGCGGTCGAGCGTCGCCCACACCACCACGAAGCCGTCCGACTTCTCGGCCGCCATGAGGCCGCTGGTGCAGAAGATCTTGGTGCCGTTGATGACCCAGTGGTCGCCATCGCGCTGGGCCGTGGTCTGGATGGCCGAGCTGTCCGAGCCGCACCCGGGTTCGGTGATAGCCATCGCCGCCCACTTGGGCTTGCCGCCGCCGAAGCGCGAGAGGAAGCGCTCCTTCTGCTCCGGGGTACCGGCCGCCGCGACCGCCGCGCCGCCGAGGCCGGTGTTGGGGATCGACAGATAGAGGCCCGCGTCACCCCAGGACAGCTCCTCGATCGAGACGCAGATGGAGAGGTTGCGCTCGGCACGCTCCTCCTTCGGCTTCTTCTCGCCGCCCGTGGAGACCGGGTTCCCGCTCGACACCTGCCACATCATGTTGAGGAAGTCCCACGGCTTCTCGTGCTCGCGCTCGTCGTACTCGCGCGCGATCGGCCGCATCGCCTGCTCGGCGACGGCGTGCACCATCTGCCGCTGCGTCTGGATGCCTTCGGACAGCTCGAAGTCGATCATGGGTGCCCTCCCTCACACGACGGCGAGGCCGTCGAAGGTAGCGAGCCCGCGCGCGTTGCGCAGCCAGAGCTCCACCGGATGCTCGCGGATGTAGCCGTGGCCGCCGAGGATCTGCACGGCGTTGTCGGCGATGTTCAGGGCCGACTGGCTGGCGTACTGCTTCACGAGGACGGCCTCGCGCGTCGCCGGACGGCCGGAATCGAGCTTCCAGGCAGCCTCCCAGGTGAGGAGCCGCATCGAGTCGATCTCGATCGCCATGTCGGCGAGCTTGAAGGCGATCGCCTGCTTCTGCGCGATGGCGACGCCGAAGGCGCGCCGCTCCTTGGCGTAGTCACGGGCATAGTCGAAGGCGGCCCGGGCGACCCCGACGGCGAGCGCGGCCACCGCGATCCGGCTCGCGTCGACGAGCGGCCGGAGGTTTGCCCCCTCGCCACCCAGGCGGGCGGCGGCCGGCACCCGGACGCCCTCGAGCGTCAGCGGATGGGTGTCGAGCGCCTTGATGCCCATGTTCTTCTCGCGCTCCCCGACCGTGAGGCCCGGTGCGCCGCGTTCGACGACGAACGCCGCGAGCCCGTCGGGCGCTGCGGCGTAGACGAGGACCGCCTCGGCGCGCGCGGCGAGCGGCACCAGGCACTTCTGGCCGGTGAGGACGTAGCCGCCGCCCTGCCGCTCGGCCCGAGTGGCCAGCGAGGTCGCGTCGAAGTCCCAGCGCGGCTCGACGAAGGCCGCCGTCCCGACCGTGAACTCGGGTCCCGCGAAGCGCGGCAGCCAGCGCTTGCGCTGCTCCTCGGTCCCCGCCACGAGAAGCGGGATGGTGAGGAGACGGGGGGCGAGGAGGTGCAGGGCGAGCGCCAGGTCGCCATACGCCAGCTCCTCGAGGATGAGGGCGCTGGTGACCGCCGAGCGGGCGTCCCCGTAGCCGCCGAACGCCTCCGGGATCGAGCTCTGCACGAGCCCGAGCTCCCACCCGCGCTGGACGACGGTCTCCGGGACCCCGTTCTTCTCGTCGGCCTCGCGCGCCGCGGGTCGGAGGACCTCGCGCGCGAAGCCTGCGATGGTCTGGCGGATGAGCTCCTGCTCGTCCGTCGGCTTGAAGTTCACCATGCCCGGTTGCCTCCCGAGACTGCGACGCCCGTGCCCGAGCTTGCGGTGGCGAGCCACGCGCTCACCTGCTCGACCAGCGTGTCGAGGACCCGCCGGAGATCGATCTCCTCCGGGTCCTGGTAATGCTGAACCTCGGCTCCGATGATGCCCCCCATGATGACGGCCGCCGCCGCCTCCGGCGCCACCTCGGCGCGCAGCGTGCCCTTCTGCTGGCCGCGCAGGACGACGGTCGTCAAGAACGTCCGCATGCGGCGCAGGATGTCGCGGAACTCCGCCGAGAGGCGCGGATTCGTGTCGAGCGCCTCGATCATCAGCGTCATGATGAAGCGGCGATGGTTCGAGACGGTGGCGTGGAAGAAGCAGGCGTCGACCACCTCGCGCAGCCGCGTGAGCGCGTCCGGTGCCGGCGTCACCTTCACCTTCTCCAGCACGTGCTGCTCGAAGCCGCCGATGCGGTCCTTCACGGCCTCGAAGAGGAGCTCTTCCTTGTCGCGGAAGTGGTAGTAGACGGCGCCCTTGGTGACGCCGGCATCGCGCGCGATGCGGTCGATGGTCGTGCCCTGGTAGCCGAGGCGCGCGAAGCAATCGATCGCCGCCGCCATGAGCTGCTCCCGCGACGGCTCGGGCCTCCCGGCCCGCGGCTTGCGGCCGCGCGACATACTGAACGTTCAGTATCTTCCCTGACGCGGCCTGTCAAGATGCAGAATGCTGTGGACAGGACGACGATCTCGCGCTAGGGCCGTCATGGGAAGGAGTCTCAAATGCTCAAGGTCGCCTTGCTTCTGGTCCTCGCCCTACCTGGCCTCGCCGGGGCGGAGATGTGGCGCTGGAAGGACGCCGCGGGGCAGGTCCACTACTCGAATGTCCCCGGCCATGTGCCCTCCCACGCGGCGACGGTCCACCGCGACGTGGGCTACCTCGCGCCCGCGCCGCTGGCGCTCGAGGTCACGCCGTCGGCCGACCTCGAGCGGCTCCGCGAGGAGCGCGCGATCAAGCGGCGGCTCGCCGACATCGAGGCCTTCTACGCCGCGGTGCGGGCCCGCCAGCGGGCCCGGCTGGAGGCGTACGCGAACTCGACGCTCCTCTCCGACTGGGAGGTGGCAGACCGCTGGCTTCAGCTGAAGGACGAGGAGAGCAGGCTGCGCGCCGATCTCGCCCGGCTCGCACGCCGGGGCCCCGAGTCCTAATGGCATTGGGGGCCCGTCCGCTGCTCGCGCCGCCTACGCGGCGCTGCGCTGCTCCGATGCCCCCAGACCAACACCAGCGCGGCTCCCGCCGCGCGCACCCTACATCCACGCGCCGCCGTCGACGCGCAGGACCTTGCCCGTGATCCAGGCCGCGTCGTCGGAAGCGAGGAAGACGGCGGCGCGACCGATGTCGACCGGCTCGCCCGCACGGCCGAGCGGGATGGTCTGCAAGACCGCGTCGCCGTGGAAGCGGATCAGCCGCTCCCCCATCTCCGAGCGCACGAGGCCCGGCGCGATCACGTTCACCCGCACACCGGCGCTCGCCACTTCCTTGGCGAGCACCTTGGCGAGCGCGTTCACGCCGGCCTTGGCGACGTGATACGGGGCGCCGCCCGCCTGCGCCGCGTCGGCGCCGATCGAGGAGATGAAGAGGAAGACGCCCTTGCGGGCGACGACGTGCGGGATCGCCGCCCGCGCCGTCCAGAAGGCCCCGTCGAGATCGGTGGCGAGGACGCGGCGCCACTCGGCCGGATCGGTCTTCGCCACGGTCGCAACCCGCGCCGCCACGCCGGAGTTCGCCACCGCGACATCGAGCCCGCCGAGGAACTCGACCGCCTGGGCGACCATCGGCTCCACCGCCTCTCGCTCCCCGACGTCGGCTTGGAGCACGACCGCGCGCCGCCCGAGCGCCCGCACCTCGGCCGCCGTCGCCTCGGCGGCCTCGCGGTCGCGGCGATAGTTGATCGCCACGTCCGCACCCTCGCGCGCGAGCTCGACGACGATGCCGCGCCCGATGCCCCGGCCCCCGCCGGTCACGAGTGCGGTCTTACCCTCGAGCTTGCCCATCGTTCGACGCCGAACGGTTAGATTGCCGGCTCGCCCGAGTCGGCGAGCACGGTCATGACGTTGTCGCGCACCTCGGCGAAGCCGCCGCCGAGACGCAGGCGCAGCACTCCCGCGTCGGCGCGATACACGAGCTCGCCCGGCTCGAGCGCGGTCACCAGCGCCGCGTGGTCGGGGAGGACCCCGATCTGCCCCCAGGCGCCTTCCGCCGTGACCTCGCGCACGTCGGCGTCCACCAGCTCGCGCTCGGGCGTGTACACGCGCAGGCGGAAGCGATCCGCCATTCAGGCCGCCATCTGACGCGCCTTCTCGCACGCGTCGTCGATCGTGCCCACCATGTAGAAGGCCTGCTCGGGCAGGTCGTCGTGCTTGCCCTCGACGATCTCGCGGAAGCCGCGGATGGTCTCCGGGAGCGGCACGTAGACGCCCTTGTAGCCGGTGAACTGCTCGGCCACGTGGAAGGGCTGGGAGAGGAACTTCTGGATCTTGCGCGCCCGGGCGACGGCGAGCTTGTCGTCCTCGGAGAGCTCGTCCATGCCGAGGATGGCGATGATGTCCTGCAGGTCCTTGTAGCGCTGCAGGATCGCCTGGACTTGTCGGGCCACGCGGTAGTGTTCCTCGCCGACCACCGCCGGGCTGAGGATGCGCGAGGTCGAATCGAGCGGGTCGACGGCGGGGTAGATGCCGAGCTCGGCGATCTGCCGCGAGAGCACGGTGGTCGCGTCCAGGTGCGCGAAGGTGGTCGCCGGCGCCGGGTCGGTCAGGTCGTCGGCGGGCACGTAGATCGCCTGCACCGAGGTGATGGAGCCCTTCTTGGTGGTGGTGATGCGCTCCTGGAGCTCTCCGATGTCGGTGCCGAGGGTCGGCTGGTAGCCGACGGCCGACGGCATGCGCCCCAAGAGCGCCGACACCTCCGAGTTCGCCTGCACGAAGCGGAAGATGTTGTCGATGAAGAGGATGACGTCCTTCCCCTCGTCGTCGCGGAAGTACTCGGCCACGGTGAGCGCGGAGAGGCCGACGCGGGCGCGCGCCCCGGGCGGCTCGTTCATCTGGCCGTAGACCAGGGCGGCGCGCGAGATGACCGGGTTCCCGTCGGAGAGCTTCGACTCCTGCATCTCGAGGTAGAGGTCGTTGCCCTCACGCGTCCGCTCGCCGACGCCGCCGAACACCGACACGCCGCCGTGCTGCTTGGCGACGTTGTTGATGAGCTCCAGGATGATGACGGTCTTGCCCACGCCGGCGCCGCCGAAGAGCCCGATCTTCCCGCCCCGCTGGTAGGGGGCGAGGAGGTCGACCACCTTGATCCCGGTCTCGAAGGCCTGCACCTGCGTCTCCTGGTCGGTGAAGGCCGGGGCCTCGCGATGGATGGGGTAGCGTTTCGCGGCCGCGATCGGCCCGCGCTCGTCGACCGGCTCGCCGACCACGTTCATGATGCGGCCGAGGGTCGCCTCGCCGACCGGCACCCGGATGCCGTCGCCCGTGTCGCGTACCTCCTGGCCGCGTGTGAGGCCGTCGGTCGAGTCCATGGCGATCGTGCGCACGGTCTTCTCCCCCAGGTGCAGCGCCACCTCGACGACGAGGTTCCAGGGCCGGTCGTCGATGGCGGGGTTGGTGATCTGGAGGGCGTTGTAGATCGCGGGCAGGTTCCCGTCGGGGAACTCCACGTCCACGGCGGGGCCGATCACCTGCGTGATGCGTCCGATGCTGGGCATGAGTGGAGTTATCCTTTCAGCGCTTCGGCGCCCGAGACGATCTCCATCAGCTCCTTGGTGATGGTCGCCTGGCGGGCGCGGTTCATGGAGAGCGTGAGACTGTCGATCATCTCGCCGGCGTTCCTGGTCGCATTGTCCATCGCCGTCATGCGCGCGCCCTGCTCGCTCGCGACCGCCTCGAGGAGGGCCTGGGTGATGAGCGCCTCGACGTAGCGGGGCAGGAGGCGCGCGAGGAGAGCGGGGCGCTCCGGCTCGAAGATGTAGTCGACGGAGGGCGCGTCCGTGGCGGGCGCGGCCACGGGCAGGAGCGGCACCGTGGTCGGGACCTGGGAGAGCGCCGAGCGGAAGCGCGTGTAGACGAGGTGGACGGCGTCCGTCTCCTTGGCGACGAAGCGGCGCGTCACCTCCTGGGCCAGCTCCGCGGCCATGGCCGCGGGCGCCGCGCTGAGGATGCCCTGGCGATGCGCCACCACCCGCGCCGAGCGCCGCCGATAGTACTCGAGACCCTTCCGTCCCACGACGACGAGGGCCGTCTCCGCCGCCGCCCGCTGCCGCACGAGGCCCTCCGCGAAGCGAAGCAGGTTCGCGTTGTAGCCGCCGCAGAGGCCACGGTCGCTGGTCAGCACGAGGAGGTCGATCCGTTGCTCGGGTCGCCGGGCGAGGAGCGGATGGGCCTCCGGCTCGACGCCGGCGACCACCGCCGTGAACATCTCGCTCAGCTTGGCGGCATAGGGGCGGGCGCGCTCCGCCGCCTCCTGCGCCCGCCGGAGCTTGGCAGCCGCCACCATCTTCATCGCCTTGGTGATCTGCTGGGTGGAGCGGACGGTGGCGATCCGCTTGCGGAGGGCCTTGAGGCTCGGCATCGGGCTCTAGGACTCCTAGGCCTTGAACAGAGACCCGAAGGCGGTGAGCGCGGCGTCGATCTTCGCCCTGACGTCGGCGGTCAGCTCCTTCTTTTCCCGCAGCAGCGTCAGGACGGCCGCGTGCTTCGCCTCGAGGAAGGCGTAGAGGTCGCGCTCGTAGCGCTGGATGGCGGCGACGGGGAGGGCGTCCAGATGGCCGTTGGTGGCGGCGTAGATGATGACGATCTGCTTCTCGACGGGCTGAGGGGCGTACTGCCCCTGCTTCATCACCTCGACGAGGCGCTGGCCTCGATCCAGCTGCCGCTTCGTGGCCGCGTCGAGGTCGGAGCCGAACTGCGCGAAGGCCGCCATCTCGCGGTACTGCGCCAGCTCGAGGCGGAGCGGTGCGGCGACCTTCTTCATCGCCTTCACCTGCGCGTTGCCCCCCACGCGCGACACCGAGATGCCGACGTTCACCGCCGGCCGGACGCCCGAGTAGAAGAGGTCCGACTCGAGGAAGATCTGACCGTCGGTGATCGAGATGACGTTGGTCGGGATGTAGGCCGAGACGTCGCCGGCCTGCGTCTCGATCAGCGGCAACGCGGTGAGCGAGCCGCCGCCCTGGTCGTTGCTCATCTTGGCGGCCCGCTCGAGGAGACGCGAGTGGAGGTAGAAGACGTCGCCCGGGTACGCCTCGCGGCCCGGCGGCCGGCGGAGCAGCAGGGAGAGCTGGCGGTACGCCGTCGCGTGTCTGGAGAGGTCGTCGTAGATGACGAGCGCGTGGCGGCCGCTGTCGCGGAAGTATTCGCCCATGCTGCAGCCGCTGTAGGGCGCGATGAACTGGAGGGGCGCGGGCTCGGAGGCGGACGCCACCACCACGGTGGTGTAGTCCATCGCGCCCTCGCGCGCGAGCTTGTCCACCACCTGCGCCACCGTCGAGCGCTTCTGCCCGATGGCGACGTAGAAGCAGTTCACGTCTCCGCCGCGCTGGTTGATGATGGTGTCGAGCGCGATGGCGGTCTTACCGGTCTGCCGGTCGCCGATGATGAGCTCGCGCTGGCCGCGGCCGATGGGAATCATCGCGTCGATCGCCTTGATGCCGGTCTGGAGCGGCTCCTTCACCGGCTGGCGGACGACGATGCCGGGCGCCTTCAGCTCGATGCGGCGGCTGGCGCTCGTCTTGATGGGCCCCTTGCCGTCGACGGGCTGGCCGAGAGCGTTCACGACGCGCCCGAGGAGCGCCTCGCCCACCGGGACCTCGGCGATGCGGCCGGTGCGCCGGACCTCGTCGCCTTCCTTGATCTCCTGCTGCTCGCCCAGGATGGCGGCGCCGACGTTGTCCTCCTCGAGGTTGAGCACGATGCCGAAGATGCCGCGCGGGAACTCGATCAGCTCGCCCGCCGCTGCCTGGTCGAGGCCGTAGATGCGGGCGATGCCGTCGCCGCAGGAGAGCACCATGCCCGTCTCCCGCACCTCGAGCTGCTTCGCGTACTCCTTGATCTGCTCGCGGATGATGTCGCTGATCTCCGCCGCGCGGATCTGCATCGCTGTTCCCCCCGGCCGGCGGCTAGCTGCCGCCCTCGGCCATCTCCTTCGTCAGGCGCGCGAGCTGGGTCCGCAAGCTCCCGTCGTAGACCGTCCCGCCGATGTCGAGCACGACGCCGCCGATCAGCTCGCGGTCGAGCTCGGCGGCGGCGAGAATCCTCTCGCGGCCCGTGAGGCGCCGCGCCAGCTCGATGAGCTCGTTCCGCTCGGCCGCGCTGAGCGCCGTGGCCGAGCGGATCGCGACGCGGGTGCGCCCGAGCTCGTCGTCGAGCAGGGTGTCGTACCAGCGCGCGAGGTCGGGCAGGATCGCGAGCCGATCCCGCTCGGCGAGCAGCCCGATCAGGTTGCGCACCGTCGGCGAGAGCCCGAGCGCCTCCGCGACCCCCCTGGCGGTCCGGAGCCGCGCTGCCGCGTCGATCACCGGGCTCAGCACGAGCGGGCGGAGCCGGGGCTCGTCGAACGTGGCCGCCGCCCGATTGAGCTCCTCGCCCGTCGCCTCGAGGGTCCCGTCCTCGCGGGCCAGTGCGAGCACGGCGCGCGCATAGCGCTTGCCGAGGCGGCCGGTCACGCCGGCGCTCCGGCGCCGGTGACGAACTCGCGCACGAACCGCTCCTGATCCGCGGGCCGGATCGCCTGGCGGATGAGCGCCGTCGCTTGCCGCACCGCTTCTTCGATCACCTCGGCGCGCAGCGCTGCCCGCGCCGCGGCGAACTCGTGTTCGGCCAGCAGTCGGGCGTCGGTGCGAATGCGCTCCGCGGCCGTCCGGCCGAGTGCGAGGAGCGCCTCGCACTCGCGCTCCGCGGTGGCCCTCAGGTCGGCGCGCAGCTGGGAGCGCAGCGCCGGGAGGTTCTCGACATCGCGCGCGAGCGTGGCGCGCAGCGCCTCTGCCTCGGCGCGGGCCCGCGTCCCCGCCTGCAGCGCCTCGCGCAGGCGCGCCGCGCGGGCGCGGAAGTACTCGACCGCCGGGGGGCGCAAGAAGCGCACCAGCACCGCTACGAAGATGGCGAAGTTGAGGAGCGGCCAGAGGAGGTCGCCGACCGTCGCGTGCTGTGCCGCGTGCTCCGTCATGCGGGGCGCCCCAGGATCTTCTGGGCCACGATGCGGGCGATCTCACCCGCGGAGTCGCGGAGCCCGAGGCGCGCGCTCGCCACCTCCTCGGCGACCTGCGCGCGGACGTCGGTGAGGGTTCGCTGCGCCTCGGCGCGCGCCTCGGCGATCAGCCGCTGCTGCTCGGCTTCCGCCTGACGCAGCATTTCCTGCATCTCGCTCTGCGCCTCGCCCTTCGCCTGGTCGAGCGCCGCCGCATGCTCCGCCCGCAGGCGTTCGGCCTCCGCCTGGATCGCACGGGCCTCCCTCACGGCGCCCTCCGAGCGGGCGGTCCGCTCGCGGATGACGCGCAGGGCGGGGTCGAACCACAGGCGCTTCAGCACGACCCAGAGCGCGACGAAGAGCGCTATCTGAACCACAAACGTGTAGTCGATACTCATCGCGCGGTCCGGCCTCGACCCGCCTTAACTATCCGACGCGCCGCGGCAATTCCAGCGAGGGAGGGGGTTGCGGCTACTTGGCGAGCTCGGAGTGCACCTTGAAGGCGACACCCTCTTGCGGGCGCTCGTCCTTGGGGAAGAAGGCGACCTTTCGATCCCTGTCGGCCCGGCCGGCCTCGGTGCCGGTCATCGTGCACTGCCCTTCGAAGATGACCCCCTCGTGAATGACGAGGCTCGGCGTCGAGATGTTGCCGAAGACCTTGCCCGGAGCGCGGATCTCGAGCCGCTTGCGCGCGGTGATGTCCCCCGTCACCTTGCCGTGCACCACGACGGAGCTCCCGGTGATCTGCGCGTTGACGACCGCGCCCTCGCCGATGGTGAGTGCGTCCTG
>WNFQ01006536.1_pt1 | contig 13856 bp, 15 predicted proteins | sample 5400171 | NCBI WGS metagenome assembly WNFQ01 (sample SAMN13153356, study PRJNA577476) | soil metagenome | isolation source: 20 cm soil under Madrone tree | place: USA:California | collected 2016-06-14
CCCAGTCATCCTTAACCTTAAAGGTAACATAGAGATGAACCTTTCTGCTCGTCTCGGGACCGCGTCTAACATGGGCGACCTTGACACGCCATCCATCCGGAACGCCCTCATCGTTGGCAATCTTGCCCTGCTCCAGGTCCAAGCAGCGGTCGTCGCCTTCATCGCCGCGTGCTTCACCTTCCTTCTTGGAATGGTCATCCCTGGGGTAGGCGAAGAATCTTCCGATCCTTCGCCGATAGAAAGCAGAGACCTATTTCGTCATTATCAACGGCGGATCGCCGGCCAAGGCCATTCACTTCGAAGACCGCACCCCACACCACTTGCCGGTGTTCCGAAGTCTGGATTCAATGAGTACGTGCCTTTAGTGATTGCCGCCTGACGTTCCATCCCCTTTCTACTATATTATGCGATATAGATTCATGGTGCTCACGTCTACAGCCATGTCGGCTGCCTGCCTCGCTTCAATTCTACTGGGCTCATTCATGTGTTTCCTTGTCGTTCTTTGCCGAAAGCTCGGCCGTGACCCTGGTGCGGCACAAGTTCCTGCCATCTCTCCGTGTTCGTTTATGCCATTTCTGCAGATAACATTGCCCCGCCCATTGCATCCTGCCTCGGTGATCTCGTCACCGTGACTCTACTCGGTACCATGTCGACCCTCCTCATCCTCGGTGCTGGCGCGATAGCTCCCTTCCTCGCCATCAGTGTTGTCGTCATTTTGGCCATCGCCTGCACCTACGTCGTCCTGCAGAATGAACACGTCAGACCACTCCTCAAGGAAGGCTGGACATCACTGCTCGCTTCGATGGTGATCACGAGCGCGTCTGGAATCGTGCTCGATCTTTTCGTCAGCCGCTATGACGGCTATGCGCTACTTGCTGTTGCCTTCGGCGGTGCGTAGTGTTACCGTCTACTTCATTGATGCAGCTGCTCACTTAATACGGACTCTTTCGTTTTTCCCTGCCCTTTTTTGGGCTTATAGGCATTCCCGGTGGCACAGGCTCGATTTTCGCATCACGCCTATCGACGGCCTGGCATGTGGCGACATCAGCTACCCCCCGCAACATGCCAGCTGCTTCCGCAGGTGCGGGCGTCTCCATCGCTCAGAGCAGGCATTCGCACCCTGACAAACCCAGTCCACGCACCGTCATGCTCGTACTACTTCTCGTTTCCATGCCCGTTGGGCTCGTCTATTTCCTCGTTCTGCGCTTATCAGGCTGGCTCGCCGCGTCATTCACATTTTCCATGCTCGCCTTAACCTTCCTATGTATCGCTGTAAGATACACACACCTTCATCCCACGCACTCACCACTAGATATTTTTTGTACAGATCACCGTGTCATTAGCAGCGGCGTATTTCATTACCGACTATATGACAAGACACGGGTACGACCCAGACATGTATGTGCTACCAATCCATTCGGCACTCATGGACCTGGCGGGCGAGCTATCGCTCGTTTCATGTTTCGAATTAGCATCCGCGATTGGTTTGCATGTTCGCAACCACTTATCATCATGACGCTGGGCCGAGGCCAGTAGAGTTTTAGAGAAAAGTTTACCCACGCCCTATAATGTAATTCACACAACCGATCCGCTATAAATTATTGTGCACCCAAGTGAGAAGTGCGATTGAGTTATCATCACTACTGAGAAGCAGCCAACTTTGCCTTTTTCTTCTTCGATGATCCCGTCTCGCCACCACCCTTTCGCTTTGACCTCTCCTTCGCTTTCGGACTAAACTCTGCCACATCTACGTCCATGTGGTCTTCGCGCGGCAGATCTCCAGGGTCGCCGTAAGGGCGGAAGCGGTGGGTCAGCACTTCATCAGGGTACGCCTCCCGCTTGGGCGCTTCATAAGCAGCGTCTGGTTTTGTGGGCTTTGCGGGGCGTGCCGAGACCACAAGATGCCGGGTGATGGGCTTTTGAACTGAAAAGAAAAGGGTTGTGGGGGCCCGTGACCAATAAAACGTGCGTGCAAAAAAAGTGTAACGCACCAAGATATAGTTTCCCGCCTTTTCGTTTGCATGGTAGGAGAACGGATAGACTGTTTAGCTCTTCCGCGCTGACACCTGTCGCTGGTGGAAATGATGGCGATGTCGCTCCTCCTCCTCCTCCGAGCTCGCCTTGGCCCCGCCTCGCACTCTCGCCACTTGAGGCGGCGGGGGTGGGGTCGGGGTCAAGCGCCCAAAGGTCATATGCGGTGCCCTTCCGCATTAAATCGCCCACGAGCCCCACGCGGGAAGAATCAATCTCAAGGTCTCGTAAGTTCCTCGCCTTCACCTACAGTGGGGGTAGGGGGGAGGGGGATTGATTATCGGGAGAAAATGAAAAAAAAAAAAATGGTGCGTACGGTGCGTGGGGCCCGGACCAACCAGAGCTCGACACCATCGTCGTCCGCTTTCACTGCGTCGTGATCAAAGTCACCGTAGTCACCCGATTCGATGATCCCATCGTATCCGGGGGAGGATGGGGAGGCTGCGGCTGAGCCGCTGCTTTGGGAAGCTATGATGCGTGCGGCGGGGGTTGGGTCGACGGTCGCGGCTTTGGGTGATACCACTGTTGCTTTTCCTTTGTGTTTTTTTGGCGTCTTGTGAGTTTTGGTGTTGAGGGGTGATGATGATGATGATGCGGTGGGAGCTGATGGTCTTGCCATGGTCGTTCAGAGAGGGTGGTGCGGACGTACTCGAGTCTGTAGAGTTTTTCGAATACCCGGCAAACGGCCCGCGAAAGCCGGGCGCGCAGCAGAACGAGCATAATAGAGCATACATACAGGTTCCTTCCTACAGTCACGCATGGCTGACGCTCGAACAATCTGTCATTTGTAGCAAAGACCGAGTATGGGAATTGCTTATTCGATTGGAAAGAAAGAATGGCACCATATCTTGCAGTGGGAAAATGATAGTGAGACATACGTACAGTATGGGTTAGTGTGTCCGAGATCCGAACTCCCGGCCTCGCGGCGGCGACTGTAACCCCTCCCCCACCACATTCTCCGAGTACGGGTTTGCTGGCCTATATAGGATCCGCAAGCCAGAGAGCATGATGATACAGTGCGTGGAGGCGAGTACGAGTACGGAGAGATAAGAGTAACCTAACAACCTGCTTGTTTGTCCGGCCTCTCCAGAGCTCAGAGCATACCGTGATGTGATCGTTGATGAAAGGAACCCATGATAAATGATGGCGGCCGACCTGGAACAACATGCTCTTTTGCTTCTACCGAGTTCTGGCCGATATGATCCCCCTAATTGGACGGAGTCGGCCATGACGGGAATATAGCAGTTCATTCCGTTCCGTCAAACTTTACAGTTCGCATGCCGCGTGTATCGCTTGGGAGAATAAAAAGTTGCCACGTGCCCACGATAAGTTTTTCTCGTTAATGTGCGTACGTCGTACGGAACACGCCGCACATGGAATCACGCATAATTTCGATGTACGAAGTACAGTACTAGTATAGATGTGTTCTATCCATTGCCTTTACCGAACGATGGCGATAGACAGGAGGGAGGGAACATACCATATGGCGCATATGAATGCAGGTGATTGGGAGTAGAAACGAAATGAGCGGGATATTAGGGATATTAAGGAACGACTCGGGGGATAGAAGATAATGATACAGACGTAAGTGCGATGCAGGAATGCGATGTGGAAAAAATGCTATGCATGAATGGAACGGGTGACGAGACGCGATTAGGACATGAGAGGTACTTGTATGCACAGTTGAGGCAGGTGGCGGAATACGCATGCGCTCAAGTCGGTCTATGGTACTACAGCCTCGCAGAGTGGGCTACATGAGCGGGGAGCTCGGGGAAGAAGGCTTGGCATCCGGGCACTGCCACGATCGTGAAGCCGCATAATGTGGGCCGCAACCAGTTGCGGCATGGTGTATATGCGCTTCTCTGCAGACAATTCGGCCGGGACGCGAGGCGAGACTAGACCAGGGGGAGAGCTTGGAGGCGGTAAATTGCCTAGAGGAGTTGGTCGCAGAGGTGGTGAGGGTGGCGGTGGCATTGTGGACACAGGTGGGGTACGAGGCTCGCAAGACGACACGAGGCTGACTGGCAGCGGGTCAGGGGCTACATCCATCGCATATACACCCGAGTCCATCTCTGGAGATGGGGGAGGAGCACGAGTACCCTCTTGGGGCACGTGTAATTGCACTTGTTGGTCGTTCTCCATCGCAAGACTGGCGTCCATTAACGGGGAAACGAAGCCACCGGATCGTAGACGCTGAGCCAGCCGCGCCACGAGTTGTTGGTCCAAGCCATGCAGCTCCTCTCCCACCCCTGCAACCACCATACCTCTACCAACAGGTCCATCCTCGACGTCCATAGTATCCACACACGTATTCACGGACACATTTCGGCTATTCCGAGTCTCCACATCCAAAGCGATGATACTTCGGTGCACGGAGGCCATAAACTGGAGATCTGCAAGGACACGTTTACTCTTTCTTGGCCGCTTGGCAACAGGACGGACAACAACTGCAGTGGATGCCCGTGCAGAAGCGGGGATAAGGGCGCCGCTTCGTCTACGGCGTGTCTCGACGGGAAGTGGGCGTTTCAGCACCACGGGAGTGTGATGTGGGGACGACTGTTCACCAGCCGGAGAGCTGGGAAATGGGATAACGTTTTCCTCTCGTTGTGAATAGTCCAGTGGCATCGTGGAGATGGGCTTGCATGTGCGCAATGCCGTAGTGCTCGTCAGGGCAACGGTTGCCGAGGCCTTCCGTGACGCAAAGCGAGGTGAGGATTTGAAGTCAGCCTTCACAAATTTACCCGCGGAAGGCCTCGAAGGCATCGTATTCGTCTTGTCGCCGAATGCTCGTAGGGTTGTGACGATGGCTTTGGAGCGAAATCCCTCCGGGACGGAGAAGAGTGTTTGTATATCATACATACTCGAAGGGGGCAAGCGTCGTCAGGTAAAGACAGGGTGAGCGTCGACCGGTGGATTAGTAAAGTCTCGAGTTGGTACGTCTGTCGAGACGGAAAGCGTGGTCGGCGGTACTGAAAGCGGACGCTGGGGGGAGAGAGAGGGGAAGAGAGGACACGGCGATGACTAACCCCAGACTTATATACAAGGACCAAACACATACAAATATCACGTCCGCATTGGGGCCACGCGCACACGTCCCATGAGCAGCGTGACCGAGTTTGCCTCGAGGCCCCACATTTGCGCCTCGTGCATCATGTTCCGGCATGTCCTGTAGCTTGCATCTTGCTTGTAGCATGGACTCATTCACCACTTGCCGCAACTCGCAGCAATGAGGATGGGATACGTACGCTCCGGCCATCTGCCGCTGTCGGCTGCGGATCTAAGGAGCTGTAGTGGGTGGGTTTGTTCTGGACCCTCCCGATAGGCCCTGATTACCTCGCCACATTCTTCATCGAACCGCTTTAGGCTGTTCCTCCACCGGCCTTTGCCTTATCTGGTAAGGTTTCACGTGAAACAAGAACTAATAGAAAGATTCCTCCAACGTTCAATCAGAATGTGCTATCTATCATTCAGTGGCGTCGGCGCCTAATCCCCGACTTAGCTCTCGTGTCCCCATGCTCCACTATGCTTGGTTATCTCTCGCTGTCTTAATGAACAAAGTGTCGCTTTCTATCAATTCTTGCGAGATCATACCGACATCTTCCCAACGACACCTCGTGGCATACAACGCAATATATTTTAACCAGATCAGCGCACTACGGCCCTCGCAATGTAATTAATCGCTCTCGTTGAGGGCAACAGCGATTAGACTCCTAAATTGCATAATTGTCGACAAGGCGATACCCAGTTCTAAGAGAACAAAGGTGCCATCGGCGTAATTAGATCGGTGGTTCTCATTACCCACGCGTAAGAGCAGCTTAAGGAGATATGCCGTTATTGTGAACCAGCTGAACCATCAACTCTTCTATTGACTCCCCAGGATGGCGCTTCCTGCAGTGTTCGCTGAATAGATCCTTCCGAGATTGCTTGTAGTTGCACACCCGGCAACCTATTGTCGGTGGACCATGGATAGACTTGATATGTCGCGCCTTCTCCCATTCTCCGGAGAAGCTCTTGCCGCAGTTGTTGACGGTACAAGTAAATCTGCGATCGTATAGTCTTGGTTCCCCTATTTGATCGCCACTCTGCTCATATCTATGTCTCCCAAGAACCGGGCGATGTACCCAGCTGCCCGAATGAATGGCGTCGTATTGTCCTTGTCTGACGTCCATGGCCTCGGTTGTAGGATATTTAACGTGTAGACATGGGGAAGTGGCTAAGCTGCCACTGAAGGTGCTGAACCCATCGGATGGGTATCCAGGGCTGTGGTAGTTACTGGCTTCTCTGTCCCGCACATTTGAATAATAGGACTCTTGTCCCATTGTATTGGGAACACCGGAATGTACCTTAGACCTCAAGGCCCAGGGTGTAGAATCGCCCCGGCTCGAAGCAAGGGAAGAGGTCTCGGTTGAATATGAGGATAAATGTGAATATGATGAGGACGAAGACGAGGACGAGGACGAGGACGAGGAATATCCCAGGAGATTCTGTGTGAGGGCCGCGGTGGTTGGTGCCGTGAAGGGTGGATCCACCAAAGCCGTGGAGGGGATGTCGATGGGCATCGCGGGATAACCGAGCGACGGCATAACCGTGGGCTTCTCTTCATGGGATGCCAAGCTTGCATCATATAGAAATTTTTCAAATGATACTTCGCCATATGAGGGTAACCCGTCGCCTGCGTATGCAGACGTATTCTAGCGCACGCCGCAACAGAATCAATAAGGACCATGAGCATGATCAGGATAAAAAGCGTACGTGGTTATACGAATGCGAGTCCACGCTCCGGAGTATTTCGTCAAATAAGGGTTCATGAAGTGGAAGATACATCGCGAGTAGAGATCCAAAATTTGAGTGCGAAGAGCCGCTTCTATAAGAGGCGTTGACACGTTAGCTGCGGAGTCGGATGACTCTTATACAAAAGAAGAGGTTTAAACGCCGTGTCCTTGGATGCAGTCCCCTGTGCCTCGTGGGGGTCGCAGTGCTTTCCCTATGAGGATTGATGAAATGATCAGAACCACCTATTGAATCACGAGAATGCTGTACTAGTACTGGTGTAACTGGACTAGGATGCCAGTCAACGTAAAGCGAAGAGAACATCGTGCGTGCGTGCCCATGCACCTCCACCTCGCGGAGTGGTCATGGCTTCTTCACGGCACAGGGCTGTGCGACCACCATATCATAGCATGCCACAAGCGTGTGTTTGGTGCCTGCAATGCAAAGTGAGATAGAAACCGACCATAACCTTATCTAACTGGTGCCAGCGTGAGACGAACATGGTAGGAGGTCGGATCCGTGGAAGCCGGCGTCAACTCGTATCACGTATATTTGTAATCTGGCGTAGAAACAGTGGCCTTAAACGGTCGAACGTGTGCGCTGGCAACGGCCTTATAAGTGAGTGTGGTGCCAAACCGCCCATAGTTCGCCCACAGCCCCCATGCCGGTTTTCAACCGAAGCTGAGCGCTGGCCTATAAGAGGGCACAGATCTGTCAAGAATATCCGATTTGGCATATCAGAGTCCTCGGACACTGCCGTGGTCCAGCGCTTTCAAGTTCATGCACAGCCATCTATGTGATATAGCCTGGGCCACGACGGCCTCCTTCCGCTTCATAAGGGAAACGGAGATCACTAGAGGTGTTCTATATGTAGGGAATATGAGGACACGAGCAAACTGCAGTCTTCTATCACTCCAGTCCCAGTCTTGATCACTTCAAAGACAGATCCCAGGGATAACTGTACCTAAAAAGGAATACAACGTGGACTATGCGCACGCGGGAGGATGGAAGGATCTATGTCGAATAACGTTATCATAGTCACCCAACTACCACAGGTGATCTATCCGAGTCATGATCTGGAAGCCTCACCCCCCTATATGATTTTCATTTACCCCATAATATGATCCCCTACACCTCTAAATGAGTACAGGTACCGCTATTAAGTGAACGCTTACCAAGTAAGCCTCCGGGAAACTCGTATATTGACGGACAGCGCTGTCGCACGCCGCTGTGTACGAGTATCACGAACAATGCAATGCTCACTGAACACCGCACCCTCAAACATTCGGATGCCGTTAAATTCATAGCCATCTACGAAGCATTAAAAGGCCTGTTTTGAAGGTTTTTTGGGAGCTTACCCAAATCACTCACCCAAATGTTTTTTGTTTGCATCAATTTCGGAAAACGAGGGGACCATCGCTTTGATGATGGAAGTCGACGGACCGGCCCGCCTCTCTCCGACTGACTCACCCGTGCCACGTGCCGTTCACACGCATTTCCGAGTCGTCGGAATGCCATCATTCCTATACTTCCTTCCTCTATTGTTTGATGCACGGTGAGTAGGCATCAATGAGCGAGAAGCTCTTCCTTCTTCTTTCAGCGCTTGTTCTCTGATTGACTCTTGTTTTGGACTACCAGTGCGGAGACAAACCCTTGAAACGTTCAGGTAGAGTGTCGTGCCAAATGATGGACATGCGACGAACGAACCGCGTTCCGCATGGCATCTAATCCTCCATCCAGCGTTTGCGCTGCGCCCTGATTCTTATGGAATTGCCCGCGCACTCATACATATGTTACTTGGAAACCGTCAGACTCGGGGCTCCACTTAGTCACCTATGTATCATGGAGCCATTGAGAGATCGGACATGTAGCCAGGTGAGCGCATATAGTTTCTCCGATGTGTTCGCATATCCCATCAGCACCCTAACCCACGTTCTTTGCGCAGCCTCAGCCACCAGCTGTTACCTAGGCTCTCCTTGGACAGCACACGGAAATGCACAGGCCATTTGATTTTCGCTTTCACAGTTAGTTCAATCTAGACTTCTCCAAGGACCCAGGTGATCAACCAGCGTTGGTATGATGAGCTTTTGTGAGTTTGGTTGGTTGACCTGAACAGTGTATAGGTCAACTAAACAAACCGACCATGGCCGAAAGTGGTTAAGAACCAACGGATCGAATGGAGCAACTGATGTATTCTGTTGGCTTCTTCCCTCAGATAGCACAGCCTGCGGAGTGTGTTAATGCCACTGGCCCAGTGTCCTAAGAATAGCAATCCCAAGATCGAACGTGGTGTCCTGCAGGGTAGAACAACATTCAGCATAATCAGTGGGCCTCAAGTGAGTAGAACCTGTGAGTGTATTCGGATATGTGACGTGTGGTCTTTCTGCCACGCCACCATGTCTAACGTTCCAATGCATAGTTTCAATACAGATCCAAGACTGCATTTTGCCGAGGTATGCCACATGTGGAATAGGTTCTGCCAAAGAGAAAGCACCAAGTACGTTCCTGCTTCTATGTTCAGCTGACGGTTCGGCGCTGATTCATGCTGATCACCCCTACAACACAATTAAAGAGCATGACTTGCGGAGATAAGAAGGCGCAGCTTCATTTGAAATGGCGATATTGCGTTTCCCCTTGATGATGCGACTTGCTATCAATAAAAGCACCTATGCGCCCGCAAGGTGCCTAACTACCCGATATGCTTCTATCTTTTCTTATAATAGGAAGGCGGGCGTACGCCGTGCTTCCAGGCGTAAGGTGCCATGGCACTTGTGTATGAAATTCACCCACCGGCACGAAGTTTTGGGAATATCACGCGGGGAGGGTGAGAAGCTAGGATCACGCTTTGCGACGGCGCAGGGTGCCATGGCACTATGGAGAAAATTTTACTCACGCCGTCAAAAAGTGTCGAATGTCTATTTGCAACTTCTGCGTCCGCGGGTCTGGCACCCTGGGGATTGGGTGGGGATGGATGTGCCGAGCCATTGCCGAGGGTGGAACTAGGTAAGAGGCAGGCCGGCAAAATAATGCCGTTTTTGATACGGGGCTAGGTCAAGCCGTCACATCGTTTGTGTTAAAATTCTCAGCATCACAGGCACCTTCAGCGCTCACCTTCAGCGCTCACCGGCGAGCACTTAGGCGGGTCCATGGCCACGGCCTGCTCGCCTGGCGAGGAGTCGATAGGACACAGACGTATTAGACCGCGGTCCAATCCTCCGGTCAGGTTGTGCGGCGGTTCGGGTGGGGGTGGGATGACTGACAGGATGATGGCGTCGAATCTGACTGGTTCTCGCGCTCGTTCGGAGCCTTTCCATCCAACAACGCCCCGGTATGGCAAATTCACACTACTTTGTTGTCCCTTCTGATGGCACCAATTCTCCAGGTAAATTGAAAATCGCCATAACGTATTGTATGTGCTAGTCCTATTTCAATGCGACATTTCTTGTTGCGCTATCGGCGCGATGAGCCTAAACCGACGACGCCTTCCACGGGATTCATTAAGCTGGCCGTGGCAGTGATACTGGTGCCTAGAGAGTCGAAGGCTATGACTGGCGCAGAACTCTCTTAAAGAGGGATCAGGCACATTTGAACCGGATGAGAAGACTGGACCATCAAGGCGGTGAAAAGTAGCACAAAGAGTGAAGCGGTAAACGGTTGCGGTGCATTTTTTTTTTTCAATCCAATTAAGTCCGATTTGCGCGTGTGCTCTTACGGCCACGATAACTAATTTACATGCCCCTTTTCGAATTCGGATCTTGAATTCTACTTCTGGGAAAAGTATAAGGACGCCAGACGGTGGCAAGTGCCAGCTTGTCTCTTTCGGGTCCGTAAAGGGCGACATGGCACTCGACCCTACGCCAACTTTGATTATCGGAACATTCGGGCTTAACCGTTTGTATGTTATTGTGCCCAGGTAGGTGCCCGCCCGTCTTTCAGATTGTTTAAAATTCTTATCATCCGTCGCAGGACCCATAAACACCTATTTACACCTCCAAAAGTCCCTTCGATCAAAAACAACCAGGGATCCCCTACATGGCGCTTCGTTGGGTCCAGCAAGAATTTTCCCCTCGTCCACAGAACGATCCGATTCTGTACACTGCCTCGACAGGTGGCTCAACCGTTGAATTCACCTTGGAATACCTTCAGCAATGGCCAGCATCGGTTTATGGAGATGAGGCTTCTCAACCTTTGTACTTCGACTACGCTTTCCCAGTTGTTACGGCGTTGCCCATTTGCGTCCAAGCGGGCCCGCAGTACAACTCCCCACTCTACCAGGCAAGACCGCTTTCCCGCCTGGGCTTTCTGTGATTCGAGTGCATACTAAAACGTGTCCTAGACTCAACCTCTCGCAGTCGGAGAACATGCAATCACCCAAGATACCCGAGGCCACCGTAAACGTAGCAGGCGCGCTACGGTGGTAGTGAAACCTCATGTCTGCGAAATCTGCAACAAAAAGTTCCGACGGACCCAGGAGCTCAAGCGGCACATGAGGGATATACACGCGCCACGGAACGAATGCCCATTCTGCGATCATTTCCCGTGGTCCCGCCCCGACAAAATTAAGCATCACATCAAATCCGACCACGGCGATGTATTCACGGCCGAACTACGGGGCAAATTCGAGACTTTGTGTGGCAAGGATATAGTCGAATTTTTAATTCGGTACGCTTATGGCCTCGAAGTCGTAACAACACCGAACATCACGTCTCTCGATGTCCTTGGATTTTCCTACCTGTCTTGAAATGAGATAGGCGCTCCGGCCTCACGTCGTCAAGAAATGCCACAAAGCCGATGCCACCCCCCTCGCCGCCACCTCGACTTGGCTGCGCGCCTCTGGATCCCTCTTCTCAGAAGCGTCCCGCCAACTCACGCCACCGCCCCTTCGATCACGCGCTCGTCCCGATACGATTTGTTATATATGATTCCCCCGGGCCCCGTTGTACTTTTTTTTCACCTTTTGACTTGTACTTCGCTGACTACTATGGTGAGACTGTACTATGCTAACCACTTCCCTGGGCGCCGTGCTCCCTTCTTTCGAGTCTTCCTTGTCTCTTGGGCTTTCATTTCCGAGTGTATGGCTATTATTAACGTCGTTTTGTTTATGATTGTTCGTATTCGAATTCGCTGTCTGTACTTATATAAGTCTGCTTGGATCCTCTGTAATATTATAATCTTCCCCCTGCCCCCCCACTGCGCTCGAGAATTCTGGGATTTCTTTGATTGAGTCACCATTCTCTCTCTGCCCTTGCACTCTCTTTGGGACCTTCATGGCTCAATCCCATTGCACCCGCGGTGCCGAAAACATAACTACTTAAGACCTGGCCGCTTCCAATTACCTCTTCCTCGTGTGCCAACGACCTGCATACAGATGTTGCCATCTTTTTTAGGGATCGATGGGTGCCACTATTCCTAGCAGTTCCTCTACTAGGATCTGTATTACTGATGACCAATGGTGCCATATATGAGCGCCATTTGAGCGCCGGAGTTTCCAAAGTGGGCGTTCGCCGTTCGGAAAGATCCACTTGGCACTAATGTACTCTGTCATCAAATGTACAGTAACTGGAGCAGACCGGGCCCCGATTACGTGGATATGGTAGTCCACCTGATGTAACCAACTGAAGTATATATCGACCATCCTACGATTTCGCCCCTCACTGACATTCAAGCTTTCCCCCTCCTTTTGTTCCCACCTCATCTTTCACCACCTCCTTCTCCATCTATCCGACCCCCGAACCCGCGCGATCCTATCGCTTGCCACAACATGCTCCGCAGTGAGCAGGAGCGTAGATGTACAGTTTGCGACAGAACATTCAAACGCGCCCAAGAATTAAGGAGACACCTGAAGGAAAAACACGAGCCATGGCGCCGATGCCCGTTCTGCAAGTTCGAGTGGACTCGTCCGGACAAAATTAAGCTGCACATCACGACCTACCACCGCGACAGGTTCGCCACCGAAGTGATGGCCGACTTTCGGGCTTTATATGGCAAGAAGGTGGTCGCGTTCTTGGACGGGTTTGACCATCGTCCCCGTCCCCGTGCCGACATGGAAGGACTGGAAACAGCTCCGGCACTCCGTCCTCCACCTTCCCCTCCCCGGGATTCCCCTCCGCCTTGATGTATGGTGTGTCACTTTCGCACCGAAATAACTCGTGCAAGGCGTAACTCGCGACCACCTAGACGAGCCAGCAGCTCCTGATCCTCATGCATATTTGTCAGTCGAGATTCGGTTATCTTCAACTCAGCTCTTCTCCCCTTTGACCCATGTACTCGCTTACTAGTACTGTGAATTAGCTGCAGAAATGAACAATATTTATGGGTTTTGTACCCCGTCTCTCTAGGTTCCCATATCTTTTTTGAATGCTTATGATAATGTGTACCTACAGCGCACAAGGATTGTACAAAAGAAACTCCGTTCGGTCGTCTGAAATGTAACTGTCTCCTTCAAATTCCCGTCTATCCTTGTAAATGACCATGTGTTCCCCGCTGGCCCTGATTCTGCATCTCGAAGCCACCGGCTCTCGTCTCTTATCCTCGTACTATGTTGGTGGACTCTTGTGACTTCTGTGTGCCCTCAAGTTTGACAAGGATGCTTTGGACTTCCATTGCGTCTGCTAGCTCGCTCCTCTCTCCCTCTTACCATTCTATTCCAAACGTTTCCGAACTCGCGCTTGCGTCCTCGCGACACGCACAGTTAGATTGAGGTTGCCATATTTCTTAGAAATGTGTATCGCTATGCGTCGAACTGTAAGCTGCGCTTGATATGATGAAGTCCTACACTAGCCCTCGTTCACTGATAGGAGAAAACCTGTCTGAGCGAATAAAACACGAGTCCAGTGAACTATGAAGCACTTTTACTTACCCTCAGCTGATATGATCGATTCGAAGATAACTTGAAGCTTGAAGGAAGTATCTCGTGATATCACGGAAATTTGCGAGCAACTTGACAGCTTTGTACACGGTTATGCTGGATTTTGCACGTACCGTGCCTCATGCCCACAGGCTACATGTCTGACATCTCAGTTCCAGTACCTTACAGCACCGCTTTACTCATCTAC
>WNFQ01002602.1_pt1 | contig 13854 bp, 8 predicted proteins | sample 5400171 | NCBI WGS metagenome assembly WNFQ01 (sample SAMN13153356, study PRJNA577476) | soil metagenome | isolation source: 20 cm soil under Madrone tree | place: USA:California | collected 2016-06-14
TCGGCACTCCTCCATTTCTACTACGACGGATTCATTTGGAAAGTTCGCGAGAAGTCGACACGGCAATCGCTCGGTATCGCCGGTGGTACAACAGATGTTTCGTTGGGTGGTTTTCTGCCCGGCTGGGCTTTACACGGCGCAAAATGGGTCGCTATTTTTGTCATTCCTCTCGGGATACTCTGGTTCGCCGAAATGCGAAGTGACCGTGGCAAGCTCGAACGTTTGGGCGCGATTGTTGCCGACCTTCCGACGAGCGCGCGGGCCCGTGTTAACTACGCTACGGAACTGCAGGAGGCCGGGCGAGCCGATGAAGCAGCGAAGGAATTCGCTGAGGCGATACGTTTAAATCCCGGCTCTGCGAAGGCGCACCTCAACCTTGGATCACTGTTGACGACGAAGGGAGAGCCCGACCAGGCAGAAAGTCATTTTGAGCAAGCGTTACGAATCGAGCCGAAGAACGCTGAATATCATTCCGGCTACGCCTATCTTTTGGACCAACTTGGTCGCAAGGATCAAGCGGCTTCTGAATGTGAAACGGCCATTCGTCTGGCGCCGAAATCGGCGCAAGCGCACTATGGCTATGGCGCGTTCCTGGAAAAACACGGACAGCCAGAAGAGGCAATCGCGAAATATCGCCAGACTCTGCAGTTGGATCCTGCCCACGTCGACGCCCATATCGATTTGGGTAGTTTGCTTTTGGAAAAAGCCGAGCTGACGGAAGCCCGAGAGCATTTTGAGAAGGCGTCCGAAATCAACCCGAAACTGGCCCAACCGCACAATTATCTTGGAAAAGTTCTAATGCGTGAAGGCAACATTTCCCAAGCGATTGCACAATTCGAAGAAGCGCTACGCCTCCACCCTGATTTTCCAGAGGCGGAGCAAAACCTGCGCATTGCCAAAGGCACCAGCGCCCAGTCTCCTTGACGCGAATTGCACGAATTGCCACCAATTCGGTGAGGTTGAGGCTAAGTCTTGGATCAATTCGTGCCACTTCGTGAAATTCGTGTCTCATTCTGGAGACGAGACTGGTTTCGGGCGCTACTTCTACTTGCTCTCGTTTTCATCGCGTACACCCAGGTATTCCGGGCGGGCTTTATCTGGGATGATGAATCGCATCTGACGCGGAATCCCTGCGTGATTGGCCCGTTGGGCCTGAAAGAAATCTGGACCACAACACAAGCGGTCTACTATCCGCTTGTTCTGACTACTTTTTGGGAACTCCACAAGTTCGTAGGCCTAAACCCACTGTCATACCACGTTCTCAATGTTTTGTTGCACGCCGTCTCGGCGATCCTGCTCTGGCGTGTGCTGCGACTACTCGAATTACGCGGCGCATGGCTCGGCGCTGCACTCTGGGCTTTGCATCCGGTTACGGTGCAATCCGTGGCGTGGGTCACGGAGCTGAAGAACACGCAGTCCTGCGTATTTTATCTGCTCTCGATCCTGTTCTTTTTGAAATGGGAGGATCAAGGAAGGGCGGTCTCTAGACTGCCCCAGCCGCGCAGTAAAGACCGCCGCTCATTGGTTTTCGCTTTATCTCTGCTTTTCTTTCTTCTGGCGACGCTAAGCAAACCTTCAGTGGTGATGCTGCCTTTTGTGCTCGCGCTCTGCATCTGGTGGATGCGAGGAAAAATCCGTTGGCGCGATACGCTGGCGCTCGGCCCATTTGCTCTGATTTCGGTCGTCGCGAGCGCGTGGACGATTTGGGAACAGAGATTTCATGCCCGCGCGGTTGGTCCGGATTGGGAGCAAACATTCCCGGAACGTCTAATCATCGCTGGTAAAGCCATTTGGTTCTATCTCGGCAAACTGGTGTGGCCGCATCCTCTGATCTTCATCTATCCACGGTGGGACGTTGATTCGTCGAAAGTCGTTGCATATCTCCCGTTGCTGGCAGCAATAGCCGGGCTGGTTGCCTTGTGGTTTATCCACGCAAGATGGGGCCGTGCTCTGTTCTTCGCCGCCGCTTACTATGTCGTCTCGCTGTTTCCCGTGCTCGGCTTTTTCAGCGTGTTTTTCTTTCGTTACTCATTTGTAAGCGATCATTTTCAGTATCTAGCCAGCATGGGGCCGCTCGCGTTAGCCGGAGCAGGGATCGCAACCCTTCTCGGCGGTTTTTGTGAAACGCCGGCCGACTTCGTGTCTCACCCGGACGCTGTACCGCGATCGGGCAGCACCATCGCTAGTCCCCGATGGCGATTGGTTTTGAGCGGTGGCCTCTGCGGAATCCTTCTGGTGTCGATCGGCTTTTTGACGTGGCGGCAGACCGCGGAATATCACAATCTCTTCGCCTTATACACAGCGACGTTGCAAAAGAATCCGGGTTGCTGGATGGCGCACTACAATCTCGGCATCGTTCTCAGCGAGCAGGGAGAAGCGGATCAGGCTATCGATCATTATCGGCGAGCCGTTGACCTGCGGCCTGGTTACGCGGAGGCGCATTACAACTTGGGGCGGCTTTTGGTTGAGCACGGTCAGCCTGCCGACGCAATTGCCCATTATGAAAGAGCCGCTGCGATTAATCCCGCTGATGCAGAAGCACAAAACAATCTTGGTGTTACGCTTTTCGGGATTGGGCGCGCTGATGACGCGATTGCCCATTATCAGAAGGCGCTCGAAATCTGGCCCGACTACGCTGAGGCCTCATGCAACCTTGCGAACGCGCTCATAGCCAAAGGCGATTTCGATGGCGCCATCGCCCGGTACACGGCCTGCCTGGCGGTCATACCCGACCAGGAAGAAGCGCGATACAATCTCGCGAGCGCTCTTCTGCGCAGGGGCCGCACGGATGAAGCCATTATCCAATATCAAAACGTCCTCCAAATGCAGCCCGAGAGCGCAGACGCTCACGCCAACCTGGGCAGCGCTTGGCTTGCAAAGGGACGCGTTCGAGATGCAATGGAGGAGTACACAAAGGCACTGCAAATTTCCCCCGAAAATTTAGCTGCGCTAAGCAACCTGGCATGGTTATTGGCGACATCTGCCGATTCGTCTCTGCGAAACGGATTCGAGGCCGTGCGTTTGGCTGAGCGCGCCGACTCCGCAAGTTCCAGGAGCGACAAGCACCCGGCCGTTCTCCGGATTTTGGCCGCAGCCTACGCCGAAGCCGGCCAGTTTGCCGAGGCTAAAGAGACTGCCCAGCATGCGTTGGAGGCAGCGAACATCCAAGGCAACAGCACTTTGGCTGAGGCGCTGCAAGGGGAGCTTGCTCTTTACGACTTGGGTTTGCCATACCATAAGTAAACGAGATACATCCCGTTCGAGGACGGATGCGTTTCCGTCATTCTCGAAGCGCGATGCGCGCGCGGTAGAGAGTAATTTCTTCTTCCAATCTGCTTGTTAGCTCCGGCTTATCCTGTGTGCTGGCTAGTGCCTTTGCTGCCTCTGCTGTCACGACGGCTTCGGCGAATTGTCCAGCCTCTGCACGCGCAGCAGCAAGCGTACGAAGGAAGTTTGGATCTCTGCCCCCTGAGGCCTGCACCGCTTTCACCGCCAAGGTGACTGCTCGTGCGCCGTCGCGCATTGAAGCGTTGGAAGAAGTCGCCAAAATCCACGCCAGGTTGTTTAGCGCCACACTGTCTTCTGGCACTACATTCAGCGCTTGTTCATACTCCGCGATTGCTTCCTTCAATTTTCCTTCTTTGCGGAGCGCGCTGGCCAGACTCCTGTGAGCTTCTGCGTCGGTTGGACGTATCGCGAGCGCCTTCTGCCATTGGGCGATCGCTTGATCAATTCGGCCCTGTTGAAATAGCACACTTCCAAGATTGAAGTAGGCATCCGCGTAATCAGGACGCAGCCTGACGGCTTCCTGAAGGTGGTCGATTGCTTCATCCCATAGCTGCTTCCTGGCAAGAGCGTTACCAAGGTTGCTTTGGATGAGTGCCGCACCAAGACTGTAATGGGTCTCAGTGTTCCTGGATCGTATATTTAGCGCTGCCTGAAACTGTGAAATAGCTTTGTCTAATTCTCCTCTGCGCAGAAAGAGAAAGCCCAGGTTATTATGCGCGACGTCGTTTTCGCCAGTAACGGCGAGAGAGTGGTTCCATAGCGTCTCACTGTTTTTCCAATATGAGGCTTGGCCAAAAGCGAGCACGCCCAGGCTTACGATTCCTAGTGCGGTGGCAACGCCGACTAGTGCACGACGGGCACGCGGCGTTGGTTCCGAGAGCAGATTGCCAACGGTCCACGCTACCATGATGTACAGGCCGATCTGCGGCAGGTACGTATAGCGATCCGCATGCGCTTGCTCGCCGACCTGAACCAGTCCAATTACTGGGACGAGCATTCCCAAATACCAAAACCAGCCGGTAACAAGGTAAGGCTTTGTCCGTCGCAGATAAATCACTAGCATGCTGACCCCAACAAGGAACGCGATCCCCACTGTAACTTGTACAAGTGGAAAACGATTGTTCGGATGCGGATAGAACACCGCAAGCCGCGCGGGCCATAACATCTGCCAGATGTAGGTAACATAACTCACAAACGTATTGTTCAGCCTCCATAGAAACGGCAGTTGATCGATCGCGCTCGGACCTTGCGCAAACAAAGTCGCGATGCACGAAAGCGCAGACAGCGCGAACAACATAATTTTTTCCGTGATCAATCTTCGCAGTCGACTTCCGACTTCTGATTTCTGACCTCCAAGTCTACCGAGAGGCCAATAATCCAACAGCAACAGCACGAACGGCAGCGTTACGAGCATGGGTTTCGACATCAGCCCAAAAGCGAAAAGCAGCGCTACGAGCAGATATCGAGGCGCGGAGGGCGCCCGTGCATAGCGAGCATACGCGGCCAGCGTCAGCATGAAAAACACCGCACTCAGAACATCCTTTCGCTCAGCTATCCACGCGACCGATTCAACGTGCAACGGGTGAATGGCAAAGAGCGCCGCCACAAAGGCGCTTTGCCAAAACGCACCGGTCATTTGCTTGAGCACCAGAAAGAGCAACAGCACCGAGATTGTATGAAGAATGACGTTGGTGAGGTGATGGCAGCCGGCGTTTAGTCCATACAGCTGGCAATCGAGCATGTGGGAAATCGTGGTAAGCGGATGCCAGTTCCGCGCATGAGTATGCGTGAATGCGCCGATTATCCCATCAGTGGAAAGTCCTCTTATGACCAGCGGATTTTCATAGACGTAAACGTGATCATCAAAATTGACGAAATCGTGAGTCAACGTTTGACCGAATACGGCCCAGGTGACTGCCACCAGACCAAGGCAGACGAGGAGGTCTGTGACCGGTAATTTCGCACGCTGGCCACGGGCACACGAGCCCAAGCCAGAGACACCAGACGAATGCTTTCGGCGGTTCGAAACCTGCCGCTCCTTCATGGTGGGCGTGCTAAGGCGACGAGCTGCCATTTGTTATGCTTGAATCACGCAGCGGTCTGCCGGATTGGTAGAGAGCAATATTGCTTTCCAGTTCGGCGGCCAAACCAGGGTTGCCCTGGGTAGTTGCTAATTCAGCGCCGCGTTGCGCGGTTTCAACGGCGTCAGCAAAGCGTCCATTCTCTGCGTACGCGGCGGCAAGCACTTTATAAATCATTGCAATCTTACCTCCTGAGATACGAAGGGCTCTCTCGCCCAGTTCGGCCGCACGTGTTCCATCCCGGATTGAGTCTTGGGGACAAGTTGCGAATACCCAGGCTAGATTGCTCGCAGCGTTTCCGTTCTCTGGTTGTATTGCCAGCGACTCCTGCCACTGGTCGATAGCTTCTCTTACGTGTCCTTGTTGAATCAACGCTGTTCCCAGAGTGTTACGCACCTCCACGCTCGCAGGTTCTAACTCGAAGAATTTGCGATAATGAACCATCGCTTCGGCAACTTGTCCTTTTTTCAGCAAAGCCTTCGCGAGATTGTCATGAGCCGGCGCGTTGTCAGGACGCAGATCTATGGCTGCTTGCAGCTTGGAAATGGCGTCGTCCAGTTGTCCTTTGTCCAGGAAAATGATGCCGAGGTTATTCAGGGCGACATCGTTGTTGCTGGTTACAGCGAGCGCATGGGTAAACAGCGTTTCGCTATCGCGCCAGTAAGACGTCTGGAGCCACGCGCGGCAACTTAACGCACCGACTATCAAAAGCGCAGCGGCGCCCAAAGCCATGCGTTGAAAACGCCGTGAGCGAGTCAAATCAGTTACCGCCCAGGTCAACGCGATATAAAGACCGATTTGCGGCAAATATGTGTAGCGATCTGCGTGTCCCTGCCATCCTACTTGCAGCAATCCAATCACTGGCACAAGCATGCCTAGATACCACAACCAACCGGTCACGAAATAAGGCGCTTTCTTTCGTAAGACAAATGCTGCCGCCGTGATTCCGCCAAGAACGATCAAGGCTAGACTGATTTCCCATATCGGCAGCCTGTTTTCCGGGTGCGGGTAGAAAACAGCGAGCCCTGCCGGCCAGAACATTTGCCGGATGTAAACAACGTAGGCGACGATGGCGTTACTTATTCGTTCAGACACTGGCAACTGCTCAGTCCAACCGATTGCTCCTCGTTGAGCCAGAAACGTTACGATGCTTGAAACGGCAGAAAGCACGATCAGCGGAATCTTTTCGAGAACGAGTTGTAACACCTGACGTCCGGTATTTGATCTGTGGGCTTCAAATCTCCCGAGCGGCCAATAATCGAGAAGTAAAAGAACAAACGGCAGTGTAACCAGCATCGGTTTGGACATCAGCCCGAGCACGACCGCGAGTGCCACCGTCAAGTACCGGCCAATCGATGGTGCGCGCGTGTAATTCAAATATGCGAGCAGAATAACCATGAAGAAAACCGCGCTCATCACGTCTTTGCGCTCCGCAATCCACGCGACCGACTCCACATGCAACGGATGCACGGCGAAAATCGCGGACACAAACGCGCTGCGCCACAATGCGCCTGTCATTTGCTGCAGCGCAACAAAGAGAAGGACGACGGCGATAGCGTGGAGCAGCACATTGGTAAAGTGGTGCCAACCTGCGTTTAATCCGTGCAGCTGGCAGTCGAGCATGTGTGTGATTGTCGTCAGCGGATGCCAGTTTTCGGAATGGATATGAGTGAATGCCCAGGCGACGTTCGCGAGGTTGATACCGCTGGTGATCCTAGTGTTCTGATAGACGTAACTCGGATCGTCGTAGTTAACGAAATTGTACCAGAGCGTTTGAATAAAGACAGCCCACGTTAGGATGACGAGACCTACGCAAATCCAAGCGGTAACCCAACGTATGTTTCGCCTGTGGAGAGCGGTTGATTGGCTGGTTCTGTGCACCTGCGGCCTACGTTTTTAACAAGCGGCTAAAGGTTTCGTCTGTAAATCAGGATGTAATCCTTCAGAGTTTCCACTGTGTGCGGAACGTCGCCGAAGAAGTAATCGGTCTCCATCGGCTTAATGTTCACGAAACCGGCTGGAACATAATTCTTCGCGATATACTCACTTGCCCAAGTGAAGATTAGCGGGTCCGATCCGGGCCGCTGTAACCAGGAATCGTTCATTACAACTGACACTAGGTACTTGGGATTCCACCGTTCAATCTCACGGATCATTTCCTCCTGCATTCGTCGCGCATACTTTTGCGGTTCCATTAGAGGGTAGGTATAGATGTAACCGGTTGCAGAATGTCGCCGGGAATAGAAATAGATCTCCGGCTCTGATCCTAATACCGCAATTTTGTCGTCTGGACTTGTGTGTTCGCGCAGATAATCCGCAATTCTGAACGACTCTGGAAAGGGACTCTCCCCATAAACCATCCGACTGACTTGAACCGGAGAGACCTCAAAGAACAGTTTTTCGTACCGCATGATTGGTAATGCCAGTGCTGCTGCAATCACAATAACCGATACCAATTTAGACGCCGTTGCGCGGCTAGGGACAGCGGTGGAGAGCGCACTTATTCCAGTCCCTGCAAGCAGCGCCACTGCTGGAAGAACGAAGATGAAATAATGGTGTCGGAAATAAAGGCCCGGGCAAACAGCCAATGCGGAGAAGAAGAGGAAGGCGAGGCAAAACAACGTGCCGGCACGCAGCCGCTCATTCCACACACCTGCAACTGTCCCGCCTGCAGCGAGTGTCCATAATGGCCAGTTCGCTCCTATCACTTCACTCGTACGCCCCAACAAAAAGTGGGGTACGTCGCCAAGGCGAACTAAAGTGCCATACTGTTGCGCGTAATCGACGGTCCAGAACCAGAACTCTCTGAAAACACCGGCGCAGAACAAGAGCAGACACATCATTCCAAATGGTAGAATCACGCCACCTCCAAAGACCAGAATTCGCGCAAGCCATTCCTTTCGGCCCGGCCCGCTGCGAATTTCTTCCGTTATGAGGTAGATCACGGCGAAGAGGACGAAGAAAAACCCGGGCTGCTTCATGACTCCCGCTAAGCCAAAAAGCACCGCGCTGGCGAACAATCGGCCGAAGGGTGCGCGAGTAGGTTGGTCCAACAGAAGAAGCACTCCACCCAGCACCGGCAACATCACGAAATGTGTCGCGTGTGCAGCGAATCCGAGGACTGTCGGGCTGAGGGAGAGAACCGCGTAACTTGCAGCCGCTACCAAACCCGCCATTTCGTTTATGAGTCGACGACCGAGCAAGAAAACGAGCGCTATGGTCGCAGCATTGACGAGGAGGAAACCAACGTGAATCCCGGAAATTGTTTGTCCAAACATCGACATGATGAGTGCGTACGCTGCATACGTTCCAGGAAATTTCATATTGTAAGCGAGTTTGTATGGAGGGATGCCTTGCAACATGAGCTGTCCAGCATAAGCGTACTCGCCCTCATCGCGTTCGAGCGGAATTCCCAAGAGACGAATCCTGATTGCAATGACGAGAGTAAAAGCGATTATCGCCAGGGCCCACCATGCAAGCTTCACGAGCTTTCCGTTGATGTCGGTCTTGCTCACGACGAAAGCTCCTATTTCGATGAGAAACGGAACGTTGCAACTGAAGGTGGCGCCCGAAATTTCGGGTGAACGGCTTTGGAGTGTGATCGCCTGCGTCTAGTGTATGCACGAAATCGCGAGGCGCATTTTATCTTCGCGCGGTCGCGCGTTCATTTTCGCTGTCGTCCTGGCGGCAGTGACGATCTTTGTATACCGGCCTGCCTGGCACGGGGGATTTCTGTGGGACGACGACGCCTATATCATCAACAACGAATTATTAACTGCGCCGCACGGTTGGCAGCGGATTTGGTTTTCTCTCGATTCCCCGTCGCAGTATTTCCCGCTCACTTACAGCACATTTCGCATCGAGCACACGCTGTGGGGCCTAAACACAACTGGTTATCACTGGGTGAACCTTCTGCTTCATGTTGGCAATGCTCTTCTGGTATGGGCGGTGCTGGCGCGGTTAGGAGTACCCGGCTCGTGGTTAGCTGCGGCAATCTTTGCGCTACATCCGGTGCAGGTTGAGTCGGTGGCATGGATCACCGAGCGGAAAAACGTGCTGATGGGCTTTTTCTTTTTGCTGACGCTGCTTGCCTGGATTGCGTTTGTTAACGAACGAACCCGGCGCCAATGGATCTTCTACTGCCTCGCGCTGATTTTTTATATGCTGGCGCTCTCGGCGAAAGCAACCGCCTGCACGCTCCCGGCTGCATTGTTCTTGATTCTTTGGTTGCAGAAAAAGCCGATCACGATGCGCCGTGTGATCCAAGTCGTTCCTTTTGTCGTCCTCGGCATTGGGATGGGGTTAGTCGCGGTTTGGTGGGAACGCTACCATCAGGGAACGAACCGTGGCGTGTTTCCGTTCCTCGGCCCGATTGAGCGAATCCTCGTCGCGAGCCGGGCTGTTTGGTTTTACCTGAGCAAAATCTTTTGGCCTTCCAATCTGACCTTTATTTATCCGAGATGGAACATTTCACCGGCGGATTTGCTCGACTATATCCCGTTGCTCGCGTGCATCGCGGCGTGCGTGGCCATCTACTTCCTCAGGCGATACGTCGGGCGCAGTGTCGAAGTCGCGACTGCATTTTTCGTCGCCACACTCAGCCCGGTGCTGGGATTCATCATGTTGTTCACGTTTCGCTACACGTTTGCAGCAGACCATTATCAATATCTGGCCTGCATCGGACCAATCGCCCTTGCGAGCGCGGGCATAGTCACTTTGTCGGACAGATTTACGCACTACCGTGCCGTAATTGTGAGCGCTGCGTTGTTAGTCGTTGCAGGCTTCGGAACATTAACGTGGCGACAAGCTGCAACGTACAGCGACATTGAAACGCTTTGGCGCACCACCCTCGCAAGAAACCCCGAATGCTGGATGGCGCACACGAATATCGGTATTGTCTTTCTCCAACAAGGCAAGATCGACGACGCCATCGCTCATTATCGATTAGCCTTGCAAATGCAGGCAGACTCGTGGGATGCCGAGTACAATCTAGGTACCGCGCTTGTGGCAAAAGGTCAGGTGGATGAGGCGATCCTCCACTGTGAAAGGGCGGTCGGCATGCGACCAACGGATCCGGATGCTCAGGTCTCGTTAGGCGATGCGTTGCTTCGAAAAGGCCGAATAGACGACGCAATCGATCATTACCAAAAGGCAATGATGGCGCGCGCCGATCACTTTCTCGCCCGTTACGGACTTTGCCAAGCGTTACTGGAGAAAGGCGAACTCGACAGCGCCATCCAGGTTTGCCGGAGTGCACTGGTGCTCTGGCCTTTGGATGCAGATTGTCACACGGCGCTGGCCATCGCGCTCGAGGAAAAAGGCGAGCCCGCGGAAGCAATCGAGCATTACGAAAAAGCGTTGGAGGTTGCTCCGCGATCCATTTCCACGCTTACAAATCTCGCGTGGCTGCTGGCCACCTCTCCAGACGCCTCATTGCGCAATGGTCCGAAGGCCCTTGACCTTGCCAGCCAAGCCGAGCGACTGGTTGGAGGCACGAACACTCTTGTGTTGCGCACCCTGGCAGCCGCGTATGCGGAGAACGGCCAGTTCGCGAACGCAATTAGAACCGCCCGCTCTGCGATGGAACTGGCGCGGATGCACGGCGAGAATTCTCTCGCGACCGATCTCGATCAACAGATCGCGTTGTATCAACTCCGGATGCCGTACCGGCACACGGCGAAATAGCGAGGGACTTGCGGGTGGTTAAAAGTGTTAGATCGGCTTACGCTTTAACTGTGCGACGATTTACGACGTAACGGGGGGAAGCGCAGCTATCACAACTCGTCACGCAGGATTCTGAAAACGGCTGTGCTCTCGACAACACCTTGCAGCGCATCTGTTCCGGGGCCGCTGCCGAATGCAACGACATCTTCAACCGTGACCAGCGCCGATTTTGTGTAAATCGCCGCCGGTTCGGGTTGTTCCTGTGTAGGTTCTTTGGTTTCGGCGGGGTCCTGGTTCATGGGTAGTTTCGCCGCCCCGTATGACTTCATTCCGTGCGGCCCAGTTGCCCAGGTTATCCATGGTTGACCAGCTGAGTTGAAACCCAATAGCGCGATTCCACTGTCTTTCCGAAAAGGAAACCCATTCAAGTTCATCCCGCCAATGGCCGCATCACCGCAGACAATGATTGTAGATTTTGGACCGCCGTAACTTCGCGCGACGCCGACCGCGCGGTCTAGTTCGAGCGTTTGCGCCAGAGTTCGCTCCCCATTGTTTTCCTCAGCCGCCTTCCGCATCAGGCCTGCGTCTACCACGAGTAAATAGCCACCGGCGTTGTACTGCAGCAACTGGATGGCTCGCCTCACCATGTCCGAAAGACTGGGCTGCTGACCTCGTTCTTCCACCTGATTTGCGAACGCGAGATCGTTGTTACTGAAGATGCCGAAAAGTTTCGGCCTGCGCCACGCTGGAACCGCATCCAAATCCGTGCGTGTGCGGACGATGTCGAAGCCGTTGCCACGAAGCTCGAGCAACAGATCGCGCGTGTCTTGTCTCTCGCCGCCTTTGGTGGTGGGAATAAACTGCGCCGCGCCGCCGCCCATGGCGATGTCAATGTTTCCGCGATCCACAAACTCGGCTGCGATCTTCTCCGGGTCGCTGGGGTCTCCTGTGTGCGCGTAGAACGCTGCGTTTGTGGCGTCGGTGAGCTTTCCGTCGGTGACTAAGCCTGTGGCTCGTCCGTATTCGCGTGCCAGCTCAATGATGCTCTTGATCGCTTTGCCCTCGCCGTTGATCGCGATCGCGCGATTGATTACACGCTCACCCGTGGCGATCGCGGTTGCGGCAGACGCCTGATCGGGTGCAGCGAAATCCTTCGAGTAATTCATCACCAGCGCGGAGTACGGCATAGAGTCCATATTTAAACGCGTGCCCGCTCCGGCGGCATAGGTGCGAGTAGGCGCCAGCCTTGCAGGCGCCAGCCCTTCTCCGACAAATAAGATAATGCCGAAGGGCTTTCGGATGACCCAGTGTTGAAAATAAATGACGCCCAGTCCCCCGAAGGCGAGAAGACACACGAACGCCAGCAACTGATTGCGCCACTTCATTTTCCCCTTTGTAACGGCGGTCATTGACGGCTGCAAATGTTCTGAAATTCGACAGAAACAAAGAACTGCTTGTCCACGTTCTCGTTCATCGGCAAAGTGCGGGATACATGGCTGGCCCGGTGATGCTCATCATTCGCGACGGGTGGGGCATCAATCCCGGCGGCCCCGAGAAGCGCAAAGAGAACGGCAACGCAACCCTGCTCGCATCCACGCCGTTTCACGATCATCTGTATCGCGATTATCCCCGGTCGCGATTGAGCGCCAGCGGGATGGACGTCGGGTTACCAGAGGGACAGATGGGGAACTCCGAGGTTGGCCACCTTAACCTCGGAGCTGGCAGGATCGTTTATCAGGACCTCACCCGGATTAATAAGGCCATCGTCGATGGCGAACTGGAACGCAATCGTGTCTTGCAGGATGCCATTGCCGGTGCGCGCGGACATCGATTGCATCTCCTCGGGTTGGTGTCCGACGGCGGGGTGCACAGCCATTACTCGCACATGATCGCGCTGGCGAACGCCGCACATACAGCAGGAGTTACAGAAATTTTCGTGCACGCGTTCACCGATGGACGAGACACGTCGCCCACTGGGGGCGCGGGTTTTTTAAGAACGTGCGGTGCGAAAACGAACTTAAGAACAGCGGCGCCAGGATTATCACCGTGGTCGGCCGCTATTACGCTATGGATCGGGACCGCCGCTGGGACCGCACAAAAAAAGCATGGGACGCAATCGTTCTTGGTCGCGGTGAATTCTGCGAATCATCACCGGCTGCCGCTGTGGAGCGACAATACTCGCTTGGCAAGACCGACGAATTCATGCCTCCGCTCGTTTTCGATTTCCCGAACGAACAGCGTATCCGCGACGGCGACTCAGTTTTGTTTTTTAACTTTCGCGCCGACCGTGCGCGCCAGCTCTCACAAGCGTTTTTGCTAAAAGACTTCGACGAGTTCGATCGCGAAGTGTGGCCGCAAGTTCATTTCGTCTCGCTCACTCAATATGATGTTCGGTATTCTTCGCCGTTCATCTTTGCGCCCGAAGAACTCAAACATATTTTGGGGGAGATCGTTAGCGCTGCCGGCAAACGGCAATTGCGCATCGCCGAGACGGAGAAGTACGCGCATGTGACTTACTTTTTTAACGGCGGAATTGAAAAGGCGTTTCCCGGTGAAGACCGCAAACTCATTCCTTCGCCCAAAGTCGCCACGTACGATTTGAAACCGGAGATGAGCGCGTTCGAAGTCACCGACGAACTGCTTGCGCGCTTAGCCGACTACGATTTGATCATTCTAAACTTCGCCAATCCCGACATGGTCGGTCACACCGGCGTTGTCGAGGCCGGGATCAAAGCGGTCGAGACGGTGGACGCATGCTGCGCCCGCATCATTCCAAAACTTCTAGAACTCGACGGGAAAGCGTTGGTTACCGCGGACCACG
>WNFQ01007917.1_pt1 | contig 13854 bp, 14 predicted proteins | sample 5400171 | NCBI WGS metagenome assembly WNFQ01 (sample SAMN13153356, study PRJNA577476) | soil metagenome | isolation source: 20 cm soil under Madrone tree | place: USA:California | collected 2016-06-14
GCAATTTTCCGAGCGCAATCCCCGCCGCATTCCCCGTCAGCGGATCAAAACTGTCCCGCGCGTCCACCAGCGCGCACACTTCTCCCTCCGCCGTTCGCGAAGCCAAAGCCGAAAGCAGCAAACTCGTCCGCCCCGAACACGCCGCCCCGCAAATCTCCGTCATCGCCCCGCGCGGCAATCCCCCCACCAACGCATCCATCTCCGACACGCCCGTGGACACCAATTCGAAGGCATTGCGATCGCGATACGCAAAAGGCGAAGCCACCCGCCCGCGCAAATCCGCTTCGATTTTAGAGCGTAGGGTAGCGAGTGAACTGGCAGCCATGGGAGTTTAGGGCGAGCGGCGAGGGACGGTAAAGATTCGCTTTTTGTTCGCCTACGCCCAATTCTCCGCAAATCCCCGTCTCTTGTCAAGCTCCTGCTGCCGCAAATGCTTTGCCTTGCTGGAAAAATTGAAAATACGGTAGTGGGTCGGTTTCCGGTAATCCGACTTCCATGATAGGTCTTTGTCAAGAGGGCAAAAGCTCTCCCGGCGCGCTTCGGAGGAGCGCGTGTCAAAACTCTTTCTGATTCTTCGCCGCGTGTGTTGGCCTCTCGGCCGTGGCTCCTATTCCCTATAGAGCCAGACTATACGTCTAATTGGCCTATGCATTGGTAGCTTGTACTTACCTAGTCAGTTACTCTGCGTTGTGCTATGCTCCGCTTGCTCGTGGTGGTTTGTCCATCGGTGACCAAGTCCCCGATTGTCCCGACTTTTCGCTGAGGGATTCGTTGTTCCCTTTTCGGACTTCCGCCCTGGCCCCAGTTAAACGCTGAGCGCATATCAAATTGCGCAGTGCGGGCCGGCCTATGCGACTCCTTAAACCAGCCTTGGCATCTCATGCATCTCGTCTTGCATTACTTCTCACTGTCTCTAGTTGCTGCGTGCACGCTCAGACTTCGAACATCCCAGCGCGGATCATCCAGGCGATCGACGAAAAGAATCTCGTTACTCTCTCCGGGAACGTGCACCCTCTGGCTCGCGCGGAGTTCGACCAGGGGCCCGTTGCCGACGCGCAGCCATTGAACCGCATCCTGTTGCTCTTGCGACGAAGTCCGGACCAGGAGGCTGCGCTGCTGAAGCTCCTCGAGGACCAACAGAGCAAGTCCTCCCCAAACTATCACGCGTGGCTTACGTCGGATCAATTTGGCAAACGGTTCGGTCCAGCGGACGCAGATATTCAGAGCGTGACGCAATGGCTGACTTCGCAGGGGTTCACGGGCATCAAGGTCGGTCCCGGCCGAACGGTGCTTGAGTTCTCAGGCACTGTCTCGAGCGTACGAAACACGTTTCGCACGGAGGTTCATCGCTATCTTGTCGGTGGCATAGAACACATTGCAAACACTAGCGATCCGCAAATTCCCGCTGCAGTCGCTCCCGTTGTGGCTGGGGTGGTTTCCCTCCACAGTTTTCGTCCAATACCTCATGTTCTTTCCGTCGGCTCCTTTTTTCGTTCGAGGGCTACCGGTGAGGTAAAGCCCCTCTTCACACCACCAGGGAACGGGGGCCGCTTCTTTCCTCTTGCGCCTGGAGACTTCGCGACCATTTACAATACGGCGCCGCTCTTTACTGCCAACCCAAAGATCGACGGAACCGGGCAAACAATCAAATCTATTTGGACTTCCGCAAAATTTCTCGAGCAAGAACATAATTTTGAACGGCCCAGATCCTGGCTTCAACGGGAGTGAGACCGAATCCGACCTGGATGTCCAATGGGCGGGAGCAGTCGCACCCGGTGCCACCATAGATTTCGTCACGTCATCGCCCACGGAAACGACTGCCGGCATCCATCTCTCAGCCGTCTACACAGTGGACAATAATCTTGCTGCCGTCATGAGCGAGAGCTTCGGTGAATGCGAACAGAATCTGGGAGCAGCAGGCAATCAGTTTTACAATGCCCTGTGGGAGCAGGCGGCGGCCCAAGGCATCACGGTTGTCCTCTCCTCCGGGGATGGTGGCTCCGCTGGATGCGACAATTTCAACACGCAGCAAACCGCGACACAGGGTCTCGCCGTCAGCGGATTTGCTTCGACTCCATTCAACATTGCAGTCGGTGGGACGGATTTCGACCAGTTCAACAATTGGTCCCAGTATTGGAATACGACAAATGCTCCAGTTACTCAGGCCTCGGCGAAGGGCTATATCCCGGAGATCCCTTGGAATGATTCCTGCGCCCAAATCGGAATTAGCGGCTGCGGGACTTCCGCGCCGCAAGGTAGCCTGAATATTGTCGCCGGAAGCGGCGGGCCAAGCACGATTTATGCGAAACCCCTTTGGCAGTCTGGCGCTGGTGTTCCGAACGATGGCAAAAGGGATCTCCCCGATCTCTCGCTCTTTGCGAGCAATGGCTTCACTGGCAGCCTATACATCATCTGCCAAGCCGATGTTGTCACTCCGCCGAATCCGACCTGCAGCCTCAATAATTTTGGCTTCACCTATCAGGGTGTCGGAGGAACATCTGCCTCTGCACCTGCGTTTGCGGGGATCATGGCCCTGGTGAACCAGAAGGAGTGGACCGCCGCGAGCCTAGCCCCGCGTCAAGGGAATGCGAACTACGTGCTCTACGCTTTGGCGAATAAATCGGGTGCGACTTGTCCCTCCAGCGTAACGGAGGCTTCCAGTTGTATTTTCAATGACATTACAAAAGGAAACAGCGCCTTGCCGACGGGCCTGCCAGGGGTAGGAACCAACAGCGTGCCCTGCACGGGTGGAACACCGAATTGCAGCGTCTCCACAGCGGGGAGCAACGGTGTGCTGGTTTCTCCGTCATCCTCGACGACCGAAGCATGGACGGCAGCGGCAGGCTACGACATGGCCACAGGGCTCGGGTCAGTCAATGGACAAAACCTCGTCAATAACTGGTCGTTGGTTAGTTTCTCGCCTTCTGCAACGACCCTGACCGCAAGTGTAAGCGGGGTGGCCGTTACTTCAATTAGCGGCACGCATGGCACCCCGGTAAGCGTGAGCAGCAGCGTGGCGGCGGGACCAGGTGCAGTCGGGACTCCCACGGGCCAAGTCGCTTTGATGGCAGCTCCCAACCCAACTCCGGGCAATTCAAGCGCCTCTCTTGGAATCGAAGCCCTATCCCTCGTCAACGGCACTGCCACAAGCAGTAGCGTTGTCTTGCCAGGAGGAACGTATAGTCTCACCGCGCACTACCAAGGCGACGGAACTTTTGGGCCCAGCGATTCGAGTCCTGCCATCCCTGTCAGCATCACTACCGAAAACAGCAAGACGCTGATCAGCATTCCTGTTTTCGATCCGGCTACAGGAAAGGAAACGGGCAACACTCCCACAAGTGTTGTCTACGGCTCGCCATATCTGGCGCGATTTGATGTCGGCAACACCAGCGCTTCACTTATCTTTCCGCCGCAACCCCTCTGCGCTCCCCCCAACTGTCCTACAGGAACCATTACTGTCACTGACAGCTTGAACGGCGGTACCCCCGCTCCACTTGACGTAGGTATCTTCCCACTGAATAGCTCCGGGTTTGCAGAGGATTTTGCCGTCCAACTTCTCGGTGGTTCCCACGTATTATCAGCGAGCTATAGTGGCGACAGCAGCTTCAATGCAAGCTCAAACACTTATGCGCTTGCGGTCACTCCCAGTGCAACGAGGATTATATCCTCAAACCCACCGCTACCACCCGTGGTGGCGACGCCGTTTAATCTCGCAGTGATTTTGACCATGAACTTCTTCGGGGTGATGCCTAGTTGCAACTTTACCTTCTATGACGGGACGACTGCTTTGCAGGGAACGCCCAATTGCGCCTGGCAGGCAAACGGGCCGTTTCTGTATGTGTCACTGCCAGTTTCACGGACGACGGTTGGGGCGCACACGTACACCGCAAAGTTCAACGGCGACGCAAATTACGCTCCTTCTACATCGGCGCCAGTAACCACAAGTGTGTTCTATGGCACTACGACGACGCTCTCCGCTGATTCCACTAATGTTCAGTACGGTACCAGTATCACTTTAACCGCTGTTGTGGATTCCGCTGTCTTACAAGGCGGCCCTCCCATCGGTCAGTCGGTCACCTTCTCCTCCAACAACAATCCGGTTACGGGCGCTGTCACTTATACTCCCTTCACCGATCCTTCCGGCAACATTGCTCTGCGCGCCTCCCTCACCACGGTTCCGCAGTCCTCCGGGTTCTACGCTGCCATCTTTCCAGGAGATACAAATTACTTTCAGAGTGGTTCAATTACTCTGAATGTCACCGTGAACATCCCGGACTTTAGTCTCTCTGCAAATGTCTCCACCTCATCCATCACCGCTGGCAATTCCGCGACGGCTACTATCACCGTTACCCCGGCAAGCAATGCTTCCAGCCCCGTAACGCTAGCGTGCCCTCCCCCGGGCCTTTACGGAACACCTGCGGGCATTTCATGCAGTTTTTCGCCTGGCACAGTCAATCTCAGCAACGGCGCTGCCGCCACATCGACACTGACGATTTCAATTCTCGCGCCTTCTTCCAGCAACACGACGAGTTTCGCCCTGCCCCAGCCTCCTCCTCTTTACTTGCCACCACGCCTGACTTGGCCATTGTTGGCCGCGTCAATCCTCATCCTGCTTTTCCTCTTTCTGGTCCCCGTTGGCTCTCGTCGCTATCCCATTGTGACCGCTTCGACACTCGCTTGCGGCCTCTTCTTGCTCCTCGGCTATTACTCTGACTACCTCCAGCGTGAAGGTTCCTTATAGTCCTATTTCTGGTGGCGGCGTGAACCTCACGGCGAATGTCAGTTCCTCCAAAACACCGGGTGGAACAGCCACCTTCTCCGTTGATGGTAGTAATGGCTTTTCGGTCAGCAGTCCGGTCGTGAGCGGAGTCGCACAATTCCAGCTCAACAATCTCTCGGTTGGGGTCCACTCCATCACGGCTCAGTACTCCGGAGACGTAAATACATTGAGTTCCCAAACCAAGGGAAGGCTCAACATAGCTGTAACCGGCCCAACAGGAGTTGGCGTAGAGGCCCGCACGGGGGGCCTCTTCCATACAATTGGCGTCAATTTCAACCTGCAATAGCGCGTTTGCCAGCCTCTCGCGCAAACTCGCAGTCACAAACGCAACGACCTCAGGTGTCGTCCCCGGCACTTTCGGCTTCAACTCCCTGCGAACGTTTAGCTATGACGCTCTCGGAAAGGGTTCGCAGGCCGCGCCTACACCGTCACGGTGACTGGTAATCCGACTTCCATGATAGGTCCTTGTCAAGAGGGCAAAAGCTCTCCCGACGCGCTTCGGAGGAGCGCGGGTACAAATTCTTTGTGAAAGTGTATCAAAACAAACGACTTCATCTCCCTTTAGAATCAACACTTATGACAAACAGGGGGGAGGGGGTCCAGTTTAACTAGCAGTCTCGTTTCAGAGCCGCTTGCGCGGCGTCACCCTGTGGGCCATCGTTGCGCCGAGATCTGCCCTTAGTGCCCAGGGCTAGCCGGACGGCTGTCCAGACCCCCGGGGCGGCCCAACGACGCGCCTTCGTGCTATCTTCAATGCTCCGCATGGATAGAACACGTGAGATTGCTGTGGGCTCGTTGCGCCTAGGGGGCGCGAATCCGCTGTTTCTGATCGCCGGGCCGTGCGTCATCGAGAGCGAGGTGCACGCGCGCAAAATGGCCGAGCAGGTGGCGCGTGTAGCCGGCGATGCCGGCATGCCCTTTATTTTCAAGGCGTCGTATGACAAAGCAAACCGTTCGTCGGCGAAGGGGTTTCGCGGGCCGGGACTGAAGGAAGGGCTGCGGATCCTGGGCAAGATTAAGGCGGACCTGAAGCTGCCGATTCTCACGGATATTCACGAGGCGTCGCACGCGGCGGAAGTGGCGGAGGTCTGCGACGTGCTGCAGATTCCGGCGTTTCTTTCACGTCAGACCGATTTGCTGGTGGCGGCGTCGAAAACCGGGCGCGTCGTGAATGTGAAGAAGGGGCAGTTTCTTTCGCCGTGGGACATGAGCAACGTGGTGGAAAAAATCGCCGGCGCGGGAAACACACAAATCGTGGTGACGGAGCGCGGCGCTTCCTTCGGGTATCAGAACCTGGTCGTGGATGTGCGCGCGTTTCCAATCCTGCGCAAGCTGGGGTATCCCGTGGTTTTTGATGTGACCCATGCCGTGCAGCTACCGGGCGGGCAGGGCCACGCAAGCGGAGGCCAGCCGGAATTTATCGAGCCGCTGGCGCGCGCGGGCGTGGCAGCCGGCGTGGATGGAATTTTTTTGGAGACGCACGATAATCCGGCGGCTGCGCTTTCCGATGGGCCGAATGCATTGCCGCTCCCGCAATTGGCGGGGCTACTGGCGCGGCTGAAGGAGTTGGCGGGCATGGTGCGGCGTTGGAGCGCACAATGAGTTTGGAGACGGCGCGGAGGGTGCTCGAAATTGAGGCGCGCGCGCTACAAGAGGTGAAGGCTCGACTGGACAGCAGCTTCGCCAAGGCTGTGGACGTGCTCTTCGCGTGCAAGGGCCGTGTGGCGGTCACGGGCATGGGAAAGTCCGGGCTGATCGGGCGCAAGATTTCGGCGACGCTTTCCAGCACTGGGACGCCCTCGTTTTTTCTCCATCCGGCGGAAGCGCTGCACGGAGATTTGGGGATGCTGGCGCGCGGGGATGTCATGCTGGCAGTGTCGTATGGCGGCGAGACCGAGGAAATTGTTCGCTTGCTGGAGGCGCTGAAGCGGCTGGAGATGCCGCTGGTCACGCTGACCGGGAAAGTTGCGTCGACGCTGGGCGAAGCGAGCGAGGTAGCGCTGGACGTGAGCGTGCGCGAAGAGGCTTGTTCGCTTAATTTAGCTCCCACCGCGAGCACCACCGTGGCGATGGCGGTGGGTGATGCGTTGGCCGTCGCGCTGCTGGAGCTGCGCGGATTTCGTCACGACGATTTTGCCGCGCTGCACCCCGCAGGGCGTCTGGGCAAGAAACTTCTGCGCGTGGAACACTTGATGCACGCGGGAGAAGCGCTTCCCCGCGTGAACGAAGGAACGTCGATGCCCGACGTTTTTCACGAAATGAGCAAGAAGGGCCTTGGTATGACCACCGTGCTGCACGCCGACGGGCGGCTGGCGGGAATTATCACCGATGGCGATCTGCGGCGGCTGATGGAGAAGCATCGCGGCGCGACGCTGGAAATGACCGCGGGAGCGTGCATGACGCGGAGTCCGCAAACGATTGGTCCGCAACTGCTGGCCAGCGAGGCGCTGAACTTGATGGAGAAGCGGAAGATCACGTCGATTGTGGTGGTGGATGAAGCTGGAGGCGTGCTAGGCGTGTTGCATCTTCATGATTTGTGGGGCTTGGAACTGATTTAGGAAGGAGCGAGATTGCTTAAGACGGGGCGGAAGATTTCAGCGAGCGTTAGAAAAAGGGCGAAGCAGGTACGGATTTTGTTGATGGATGTGGACGGAACGCTTACCACGGGGGCCGTTTCCCTGCTTTCGCAGGCCGACGGGTCCGCGCTGGAGATCAAAACGTTTGATGCACATGACGGGCAGGGGCTTTCGCTGGCGCACACCGCGGGGATCCGCACTGGCGTTATTACCGGGCGCGAGAGCGCGGCGACGCGGCGACGCGCTCGCGAGTTGGATATTGAGTTCGTGTACGAGAAGCAGCCGACGAAAATTGAGGCTTACGAAGAAATCCTGAAGAAAACCGGAGCGGCGGAATCCGAGGTGGCGTTTCTGGGTGATGATTTACCGGATTTGCCGGTCATGCGCCGCGTGGGGCTGGCGGTGGCGGTGGGAGACGCGACCCTGGAAGTGAAGCTCGCAGCGCACTTCGTTACCAAAGCGATAGGGGGCAAAGGCGCGGCGCGCGAGTTGGTGGAACTGATTTTGAAAAGCAAAGGTATTTGGGAGGAAATGATCGAGAAGGCGCGCGCTTAAGAACTAGGTTGGTAAGGAAAACGAATGGTCCACGCATGGCATGACGTTTCGCCCGGCAACGATTTGCCGCGGGATTTTCAGGCGGTCATCGAAATACCGCTGGGCTCGAACGTAAAATACGAACTCGACAAGGCCACCGGCCTGCTGAAGGTGGACCGCATCATCCATTCCGCCGTTTTCTATCCAGCGAACTATGGCTTCATTCCCCAGACGTACGCGGAAGACAACGACCCGTTGGACGTTCTAGTTCTATGCCAGGAGCCGGTGCAGCCGCTGGCGCTTATTCACGCACGCGCCATCGGATTGATGACCATGATCGATTCCGGCGCGAGCGACGACAAAGTGATCGCCGTGGCCACCAACGACCCGGAGTTCAGCGGATACGTGGAGGCGCGCGATTTGCCGCCGCATCGCTTGCTGGTGCTGAAACGCTTTTTCCAGGATTACAAGCAGCTCGAGGGCAAGCGCGTCGAAGTGGAAGACATACGCCCGGCGTACGCGGCGGTCACCGTCATCGAACGATCTCTAGCCCGGTACCAGCAGGAGCGGGGGAAACTGATGTCCAAGGAAGGCCACTGAGCCCCGTAGAAGCCGCCGATCCGGAAGCGGCTCGGCGTAATATATAAACACTATGTAGCTGGGTTCGGCGCGGTGCTATGGTTCGCGCACGATTTCCGGGGCCAACCGAAAACTCAGGGGAGCAACGCAAATTGAGCCGTTTCTGGAAATGGACGCTCGGCAGCTTTCTCGGCCTGTTGGTAGCAGCCTTCGTCGGCCTGTCGTTTATGGCCGGGAGCCCGAAGGATGTGTACGGCTTGGTGCGCTATGCCCTGCCGCACATGCACCGCGGCAAGCTGCGCGCCGGCGATGATGCGCCGGACGTGCGGTTGCTTTCGCTGGACGGATCGAGCCGCTTTCATTTACGCGAACGCACCGGCTCGCGGCCGCTGGTCGTGATTTTCGGCAGCTACACTTGACCGCCCTTCCGGCGCCACGTCGGCGACGTGGTCAAGATTTACAACGACTACAAGGATCATGCGGCCTTCCTGACCGTTTACGTGCGCGAAGCGCATCCCACCGATGAGTGGCAGATGAAATCGAATGTGAAAGAAGATGTCTGCTACGCGCAGCCAAAAACGCTGGCGCAGCGCGTGGCCATCGCCAACGACTTCGCGCAACGCCAGAAGTATCCCCTGCCCTTCGGAATCGACGATATGAATGACGCGGCGGACCATGCCTACTCCGCGTGGCCGGAGCGGCTCTACATCATCGACGAACACGGCCGCATCGCCTACGCCGGCGGCATGGGGCCATTCAAGTACGACCCGGAAGAAGTGCGCGCATGGCTCGCCAAGCGCTTTGGCCCCGTGACACAAACCAGTTCGACCTCGGCAGCCGTGCCAGCAGCTGGGACGCGCTAAAGCGCGCCCCTACAACGCCCCGAGGCGGCGGCAAATTTCATCGACAATTTCTTCGGGCGAAGCGCCAATGTCCACCGTGATGGCGTCGCTTGGTTCCTCGAGGTCAGCGAATTGGCCGGCAAGGATGTGCTCGTCGGCGAAGTGGCCTTTGCGCGCGCGAAGACGTTCAGCAATCAACTCGTAGCTGCCTTTCAGATAGACAAATCGGACTTCCGGGCCGCTCCAGATTTGCTGCCGGTAGCTCCGCTTTAGGGCGGAACACGCGAGGACCGCATTTTGTTTCAGGGCTAACCATTTTGCGATCTGGTCGTGTATGGCGGCCAGCCACGGGAGGCGATCGGCATCGGTGAGCGGAATCCCCTTGTGCATTTTTTCCTTGTTGGCGGCGGAGTGGAAATCGTCGGCGTCAGCGAAGTGCCAAGCGAGGCGCGCGGCGAGCAGATTGCCGATGGTGGTCTTGCCGGAGCCGGTCACGCCCATCACCACGATGATCATGCGGATTCGGCCTCAGTGCCAGCGCAGCAAGAGAATGACGTCCAGCGCAACGAGCACGGCGACGACCACCTCCAGCGCGAACATGCGCCGCTCGTTGAACTGCGCGACCATGAATTCGTAAAGCTCGCCGGCCGTTTTCAGCTTCTCGCTGACCAGCGCCTTGTAGTCATCGACGCCGATCTTGGAGGAGATAACTCTGTAGACGCGCGCGTAGTACGTGTCGCTGATGAATTTTACCGCGTATTCGGTGCGCTCGGACAAATCCATGATGTCCAGGCGAAGGCGGTTCAAGCGGCCGGCGCGGCTGGGCAATCGCCAGCGGGAGAGAAAACTTTCGTGGCCCTCGAGCGAGCTGTACACGTTGGAGAGCAGCCTGGTGAGCAGTTCGTCGTAGTAGCGAAATTCCAGCAGTTGCGTGTTCGCGTATTCCAGCAAATCGATGATCGCGGACGTAGCGTCCGGCTTGTCGTAAACGAGCGCGGCGGCCCAGCCAACCACGATCAAGTCAGTCGGATAATACGAAAGCGCGCCACGAAGAATTTCATCGCGTTCCGCGGCGGAGAGCGGGGTGAGCTCACCGCGCACCAGCTGTGTGAGCTGATCCCCATAGCTCCCCAGCAACTCTGCGCCAGTCGGAGTGTGGCCATCCTGGTGCTGCGCGGATTGAATATCGATGACAAGGTAGTCCTCGTCGAGCCACTTCGTCGAGGGCTTGATGAGCGCTGGGCGAAATCGTTCGAGGCGCGCGTGCAGCATTTCTTCCGCGGCTTTCTCGACTTCAGGCGCGTTCATCCAGCGATACGAATCCCCGCACAAAGCATCCAGGTCGCACTGGAAAGGAGTAATTAGCTCCACACAAGCGACGCCGAACCAATAGTATTTGATTTTGCCTTCCAACTTCTCGCTGCCGGGCAGCGTAAGCGGCTCGAGTGACTCCTCCAGCGGCTGGTTCTGCTCCTGCGCGTATTCCGGAGTGAGATGGACGAACCCGGGCGAGCGAGGAGATGCTTCCGGGCCCAAGAGTACACGCAGTTTCTCCAGATCAATCGCCTCGGCGATGTCAAAGAAATTCAGTGTGCGGAAATGGCCGCGCGCGATCATTTTGCGGGAGTGCTGCCCCGGAGTTTTGATTCAGCCCAAGGCGTGAAGGGTATCCTACACTACTCGTTTGCGCGGACATCGCGGCGAATGCCTACTTCCAGAAGGTGCAGGTGCGCTGACGATGGCAGTTACTTTTTGGCGGCAACGGGAGCGGGTTTCACGTCGGCGGCAACCTTTTGCAGGTCGGTGACGGAAGAGGAATCGAGTTGATACAGCGCAGGCTCGTTGTCGCGCTTGGCGATGTAAGTATCGCCCGATTTGGAGATCAAGACCTTTTCGACGCGCTTCCCTGCGTCTGACGTGACCGTCACTTCCAATGCCGGCGAGGTAAATCCGGAATCGACGAACTTGCTGGCGGAAAGCTCGCGAATTTTGTCGATCAGAGACTGAACGCTCGATGATTCCATCTTTTTGCTGTCGGCGGACCACCAATCCTGCCCGCCCTTGGTTAGAAAATAAGCCTTCGCTGCATCGTGAACTTCAACTTTACCGGGATCATCGTAGCCGAAATCGAAGAGCTTCTTGTTGCGGAAATCATCCAGATTCTTGTCGAGTTCTTTGCCGAGGTCACTTGATACTTTGTAGATGCCGGGAACGGCGCTTGATTTTGCGTAGTAATCGTCTTTGCTTTTTCGGATTTGCAGTTCCTGCGTGCTGGCGGTGTCGGTGACTTTTGCGGTGGCCACCGGCGTCGCCGAGGCAAACGCTGCAGCCATCTTCTTCGCGTCCGCATCGGTGGAAGAGACGTCCATCTTGGCTTCGCGCAGCTTGCGGACGATTTCCTCGACCTGGAAATTATCGGCACGCAGCGGCTTGGGCTTGACGATCTGCCATTCCTGTTTGTTGCGGCCGAACTCGATGTCTTGCTTCTTGGTCGCGAGCTCAATCTGGCTGAGCTTGTCAAAGTCGACGGTAAGCAAGCGCTTGTCGCGCAGATCGCTGGCCGTCTTGTCGATACTGCTTTTGTTGTAACTCGCAATGGTGAAAACGCGCGGATCGCCTTCCAGCTTGGCGAACACCGCGCTCCCCGCGGGAGTGTCATCGCCCAAGAAAAGCTTTTGCGGTTTGCCGTCCTTGCTGGTGACGTCGAGCTCCAGAGCAGGCTGTGCGAGGCCGTATTGGCTCAGGTCGCTGGCTTTGTCTTCCACCAAACGATCTGCGTTCAGCGAAGACACGGTGGAGAGCACGCTCGACACGGCGTCCTGGTCGGCGCCGAGCGGCTTGGGCGCGGTGATTTGCCACTTGCCGGCATCGCCTTTTGCGAGGTCTAACTCTTCCCCGCCCTTCTTCTTGATTTCAATTTTGGAAATGTCTTCCTGCTTCAGGGTGAGAATTTTGGGCGGCGTGTCGATGGAAGCTTTCGCGGTGTTCTCGGACGCGGGGTGACGATTAGACCAGTAGAGCGCGCTCCCCTGTTTTTCATGACTTTGGTCCCGGGAGCGACAGCTTCATTGCGCGTCCACTACCTTCTGCGCCACCAAACGGCGACTCCGGCGAAGACGACGATGAGCGGCAGGAAAAATTGGCTGGTCAGACGAACCCAATTCATTTGCGCGCGCGTCAGGGTGATGCGGCGATCCTCCGGCTCTTTGGGACGAATGGAGATTAAATCCTCGTCGGAAGAAAGCCAATTCATGGCGTTCAGGGCTAAGTCGCGATTGCCATTGAAATTGATGAAGGAGTTGGCGGCCCAGGCCGAACTGCCGATGACTACGAATCGACCCTGCGAGTTTTCTTTGCCGGTGTTGTAGGAGCCTGCGGCGGCGATCGTCATCGGCCCTTTCTTGTTTTTAGGATCGCTGGGATCAACATTTGGAGAATCCAGTTTGTTGGTAGCCAGGCTGGACTCCGAAGAACCGAACAGTTTCTGGACGGTGGTCTTCGAGCCGCTCTTCACGTCGATCGAGCGCGAGAGGGGAAACCCGGTTGCGGTGCCCTTCATTTCGCTGACGATGGGATGCGAATCGTAGCCGGTAACCAAAGCAACTTGTGGACCGAGGCCGGCAAGTTGGCCGATGGGATTCATGTCCAGGATCAAATCTTTGTCGACCGTGACGCCCCAACTCTGCAATACGCCGGCGAGCGCATCATTATCCGCGATTTCCGAGCGGCCCATTTTCAACGGGGGATCCAGCATGAAGAGGGCGCGGCCGCCGTCCTCGACATATTTCTTGATGGCATCGACTTCCGGCTGCTGATAATCGCCGCTGGGGCCGCCGACGACGAGAACCGTGCAGTCATTGGGGATTTCGGCCGTTTGCAAGAGGTTGATCGATTTTGAAACGTATTCGTCTTTGCCCAGCAATTCCTTGAAGCGCGAATAGCCGCTACGGCTAGAATCGTCGATTTGGTGCTCGCCGCTTCCCGTGACGAAGCAAACTGTGCGCGTCGTGTTCTTTAGATCGCGAATGAAGGCTCCGGTAATGCCTTCTTCGGTCAGGCTCTTGGCTTCCTGTTTATTCGCGCCCACCTGGACAATCGCGGTTCCGTAGTTCTTGATGCCAGCCTCGCGCGCTACTTGCGGCTTCTTGTCAGGATCGACGTACTCAACATGGACCTTGTGCGAGAGATTCGCGTAGAGATCGAGTTGGTCTTTGGCCGATTGAAAGCGGCTGGCCTGGTCGAAGTAGGTGATCGTGGCGTCTTGTTTCAAACCCTTGACGATCTTTACGGTTTGATCGGAAAGGCTATAGCGCTTGTTGCTGGTGGCATCGAACGATTTGTCATAGCGATTGGCCAGCACGTTGGCGGTCGCGATGATGGCGATAACGACCGCGATGTAGGTAGCGGCATAGGCCGCATACTTTGTCTGTCTGGCTTGAAGAAACTGATTGCTCACTTACGACCTCCACCGCAGGGACTCCATCGAACGCGCGGTCAGAAACAGTCCCAGGAAAATCAGGGTGACGTAGAAAATAGCGTCCTT
>WNFQ01004505.1_pt1 | contig 13853 bp, 12 predicted proteins | sample 5400171 | NCBI WGS metagenome assembly WNFQ01 (sample SAMN13153356, study PRJNA577476) | soil metagenome | isolation source: 20 cm soil under Madrone tree | place: USA:California | collected 2016-06-14
CAGCTCGTCAGGATGGCATTTGAACGCCAGTTCAATAACCTCTCGATTAAAAAAGGGCAAAGCTCGGTGGATTCCAAGTGAGCTGAGGGCTTCCCAGTTCATGGTCGTGAACTCGGCGGCTTCGTGGCGGAGGGCGAAATAATATTTTGGCCGGCGGTCCTGGGTCGCACTCGAAACCTTTTGCTGACGCCATGCTTCATATTCAGCGCAGATCTCGGGAGCGATGAAATCGGGCAGCGAGTCGACGAAAGGGATGCGGCGCGGCTGAACACGCCGAATTAACTTTTGCTTGGCCAATCGAAGGAGATCCCGGAGCGAGGCGTCGCGTTTTACCACCTGTCTGCACAACCGGACGGGCGATGCCATCGCGGCCCAATCATCCAATGTGAAACGTGACCCGCAAATCTCATCAGCAAATTCGCCCCCGACGAGAACCTGGATTTCGGCTTCCTCCAGAATTTTCGGCAGCGCCAGCAAAGCGGGATGCAGTATCGGGAAGATAGCGCCAGACAGATTGGCTGAGGATGCCATGCGATATTCGGGGGTCGCTCTTGCCTCCCAGATTCGCTCAAAGCCGTATTGGTCTCTCAGCGGTTGGATGAATGACATTTCCGTCTCGTACAGGTCGGCCGGTTCTGGCAGGAGACTCCAGGTCATGAGCGGACGGTCCAAAACACCGCGCGCGAGCACGGCGACGGAGGCTGAATCAACCCCTCCGCTCATGGTCAGTAAGTTCCCACCCTTCGCCTGGAGATCACGGTCCAGTTTTGAGAGTAACAGTTCACGCAGGGTCCGCGCGTGATCCAACTCGAGCGCTGGTGACGGCCGCGGCAACGAGTCCAAACGCGGAAACCAGTAGGCAATCGGTTGAGACCGGTCCCTGGCGCCGAACTCGATTAGCGAACCTCGCGCGAGACAGGAGACTTGCAGCAACAGAGTCCGGCCATCCGGGAAAAAACAGTCGCCACTCGACCAGATGCCATTCACCAGTGGGTCAAGCCTGTTCAAACCAAGATAGCGAACGAAAAAACCGAGCCGCGTTCCGATGGCGATCCTCTTGTCCGCACGATGATAATAGAGAGGAGCCAGCCCGGCGCACGCCCGGACGGCCGTTACGGAACCATCGGATCGGAACCTAAGGAATGTGTAGTCGCCCGGATATTCGGCCAGTCGTTCTGGCTTTTGGTCCACTGTTTCCGCCAGCGTTTCGAAAAATATTTCTGTTGGCCCCTGAGCCGAAGCGGTGATGGCATGACTGCCCTCCGCGAAAACAAAAGCATTTTTTCGAATGGCCTCGGGTTCTGGATCTGAGTTCGGGAGTGGCGCCCAGCCCACGATCCAGCCAGGAGCGGGCGCCCACACTTCGCTGAATTCTTTCCGATTTGACCACGCGGCCTGCTGGTCCCGAAGCCACGCTGGGTCCGCGCTGTAAACCGCAAAAAAGTTCGCCAGCGGCGGCAAGCTCACGGAGAAGTAGCAGGAGCCAGTTGTTGAAATAAGCTGTCCACGATATTCTCGGAAAATGGCGGTCCCCAGGGTATCGTAGCCTTAAACACAGGCACTCTCTGGCCGATTCTGGTCAAGACTTCAAACTGGGCTTTGATAACGCGTTTATCGCGCCATCCCGCTGTTCTGGAGTACCCGTGCAGATGAAGGATCGCTTCAGCGCGAGCAAGCGGTATTAGTTCAACTTCTTGCGCCGTTCTCGAGGGCTGCGGAATGACGATCGCAACCAAAGGAAATTTCGACCCCGCCTGTGCCACTCGCACGGCCGTTCTCTGATCCACGGTTGGGTAAGCCATCTCAGGAGCGAAACCCTCAGCCAAAGAAGCTGCGTTTGATCGCAAACGAATCTCCCTCGCGCCTGGATAACACCAGGTTCCGGTCTCATCACAGCGCAACCGCAGCGTGTCATCTGTGATGAGCGCGGCACCGGCTCTGCAACAAAGGGCTGCCAGCGTCGATTTTCCTGTTCCAGAGTTTCCGACAAACGCAACGGCTTTCCCGCTTCGCCCCACGGCGCTCGCATGCAAAACACATTCACCCGCAGCCATGAGCAGACATGCACTGACAGCTCCAGCCAGTAACAGCGAAGCTATTCCGTGGTTGGACCGCGGATCTATCCAGACTTCAATCCGTCGTTCGACCGGGAATATCCGAAAATCGCAAGTGGAGTAAACTCGGAAGACTTGGAAAGCTCCGGACTCGGTGAGAGCATATCCCAATCCGCCGTCAAACCTTCTCTCCATCAGGATCTGACCATCGACGGGTTGGTCTCCGACGGTGGAAAGGCCGCCACACGAGACCATCCAGTCGCAAGGCGAATTATCCGGGACCACCGGAGCGTCCAGCTCAAGTTCCGAACAAAACCTCAAACCGTGCAACTCATACGTCCGCATCATCCTACGGAAGCGGCCAGGCACACTCGGGAATGCCTCCTGCCCTTTGGGCATCCTCCTTCATGATTCTACAATGACCAGTTGCGCCTCGGCGAGTTGCTGCAGGAGAGCAAGCAGATCTCGCTCGCAAACCTCGGGCTGAACAGTGTATTCATTGATAAGTTCCTCGTAAATCCGCCTGACCTTTCGCGGCTCCTGAATAAGTTTCCACACACTGGTTCCCACCGGATTTAAATTGAAATAAATGCCATTGGCCATCTGCAATCCGATGGTCTCCCCGTCGAGATCGGTTGTCACCTGGTCGTTTCCCGCCACAACGATCGAATCCATTGTCACCGTAGCTCTCATCTCGATTTTGTTGGGCACGTAATCAGGTTCTCTCGCCTATCTATCCCGCATCACCCGCCCGAATCAAATTCTTCCATGAAATGTGGAAGCGTGGCAATCTCGTCCTCACAGCTTCTATTACGGCAGCTCTTGTTTGAGTTGTTCGACCGGCTCGAAGAGGTCGCCAAGTTTTTCGACGCGGGCGAAGGCTTTGTCGGGGGGAAATTTCACATCTTTGGAATGTTCAACCTGTCTTTCCGACCAGCTTGCCAAACGGATTGACAATCTTTAGGTCGCGGACGGTCTGACCGTCCTGTAAATCTTCCGAATAAAGTGTGCTGCATCCGCTTCAAGCGCAGCTGCGATGATGAGAGCATCGTAAAAGGAATAGCCGAGGTTCGCGCGCAGATCGAGCGCTTCGCGGTAAAGCGCAATCGTCGGGAAGGCTTCACACAATGGAGACAACACCGCATCGAGATAAGCGCGGCTCTCGTTGCGATTCATTGGTCGAGCGAACTTCGTCGTGGAAACATTCAGGAATTCCTGCACGACTTGCGTGCTGATGATCCCGACATGGTCGTCGAGAGCCTGGCCGACCAGACTCTCGGCGCGCGCCTGTTTGCGCCGATCCCGCCGATCGAAACAATAGACGAACACGTTTGTATCGAGGAAGTATCTAGCGGGCATTCAACTCCTCGCGAGAAAACTTCCGGCCAGCGGAAACATGTTTTAGCTTTCCTGATTCAATTTTCCGCTTTTTTCTTTTCATCGTTACAACTGTCCCTTCCCATCGACTGGTTCCCCAACAGATTCCCAGGTAAACTGCGGCGTAAAGCTGCAGCGAAGCGATCTGGAACGGAAAATCGACCAGGGCATGAAGCGCAATTCCGAAGAGAGCCAGAAGAATTACGGGCAGGAAGAGCCGATATCGCGGACGCCACTCGAGTCCTTTTCCCGGCATTCGAAAACTTCTGATTGCGACCACGATTCCGCCGAAGAAAAGCAGACCCCAAAACACGCCGCCGAGCCAGCCCCATTCAAGAAGTGTCTGGAGATAATCTTCGTGGAGGAAACGCCAGATGCCCTCGATATCCGATCCAAGACCGGCGGTATAATATGGAAAGATCACGCGAAACGTGCCCGGACCGAATCCGAAGAAGCTTGCATTGCCCAGCGCCCGAAAGCCTGCACGGTATGCCAGCCAGCGGGCATCTTCCGGCAACTTTGAGCTCAATTCAGTCCAACGCTGGAGTGACTGCTCGAGATGACTCGCGCGCGCGATGGCAAAAAGCGCGAAAACCACCAGCACAGAGCCGAGAAGCAACGGTTTGTATTCTATCCGAAGCGTTCGGTATTTTCGCAAGCCGGCTCGGATAAGACCAATCATGAACAACAGAATCAAAATCACGCCCACCAACTGCGACATCCGCGACGTGTTTGCGGCGACGGCTCCAACAACCAGGAGCGCGAGAGTCAATGAAACGGCTTTGACGGCTGGCTTGCTCCGTCGCGTCAGCACCCAGACTGTCAGCCCGAGCGCCGGCGGCAGGACAAGATTGAGGTAAGCGCCGGCGTTGGCGTGATAAAAGTAAGTCGCGAAAAAAGTTTCGTAGGGACCACCGGGGCCGGGCGGGCCCCAAAAAATCATCGGAGCGCCGCTTGCTTTTTGGACCAGACCCAGAAGGGCAATTGATCCCCCCGTGATTGCGATCGTCCACCAGAGGCGGAGCAACCACACCGGATTCCGCGCAAGATCGATGGTCAAAAAAATCACACCAATCAACAGAGTCGCTCGCAGCATCCAGGCAGCGCTGATCGCCGCATCGACTGAGCCCGGCGCGGACGGGAGAATGTTCTGTCGCGAAATGAAAAGGAAGAAATCGGAATCGTAAATGGAGCGAGCATTCAGCGTTATTGCCCATCCGAAAACAAGGAGAGCCGGGGCGATGATCACCAAGGCGAGCGGTAGGCGTGTCCGGTGCTTTCGGTCGTTGCCCGGAGCGTGATGCCGCGAGATTCCAGGCAGCAGGCTCACCAGCCACAGCACAAGCGCCGTCCCGAGAATCGCGTTCAAGATCGCGATCGCATCCGCGCTTGTGCATCCGTAATCCCACGGCGCGAAGATGAGCGCGACAAGGAGTATCCAGCGCGATGCGTGGCGGAGGGCGTCAGAGATCACAGGTCAGAAGTCAGAGGTCAGAAGTCAGAGGTCAGAGGTCAGAGGTCAGAGGTCAACGCTTGACTCATTAGTCATGGCTCAGGAACGAACTGGATTTTTTCATCATTCCGCTGAGCATCCGTCCAATCTCTGCGCATTTGCTCGTCAACGCTCGATGCTCGTCTATGGAAATGTATTCGCAGTCTCTGGCAAAATCGAGTGATGAGTCTGTCTCGCTGTTCTCTCCATCGGAGTCTGTTAGTTTGCTGACAAAGTGCGCCTCATATCGGCGCTTTGCCCACGCTTCTCGCAGGTTGAGGCAAACTGATCGCGATGAACGGCGGATCTGGCTTGTTAGGGCAAACTTCTCCTCAGTCGGGAACCGCTTTGACACTTCGAAAATCTTCATCGCAAGCTCGTACGCAGTCTTATACACGGCCAAATCCTCTGCGGAGTTTATCCGTGCGATTTGTGCAGACTTTTTCATCTGCTGGTCCGCCAGTGCCGCTGGCCTCTGATTTCTGACCTCTGACATGTGACGTCTGACAGTCTGACGTCTGCCGAGCAGTACTGCTCAGCGTCCCTTGCTGAACAGCATCACGTGCACGGTCTTGAGCGCGATCATCGCGTCGAGCTTGAGGGAATAATGACGAATATAATAAAGATCGTACTTCAGTTTCTCGATCGCATCTGCGTCGCTTTCGCCGTAGGGATAATTCACCTGCGCCCAGCCGGTGATTCCCGGTTTGACCAAATGCCGGAAATGATAAAAGGGAATTTTCTTCTCGTAGCACTCGACACATTTATCCCATTCCGCGCGCGGCCCGATCAAACTCATATCTCCCTTAAGCACGTTCCAAAACTGGGGCAGCTCATCCAGCCGCAGCTTGCGCAACCACCGGCCGACCCGCGTGATTCTTGGATCGCCCTCGCGCGTATAAATGTCGTCCAAGTTTTGGCCATCGCGAGAAACCATCGTGCGAAATTTATGGATGGTGAAGATCGAATTTTCTCTGCCCACGCGGGACTGCGAAAAAAGCATGGGGCGTCCGCTTCCCACCCAGACAATCAACGCGACGATTGCCATGAGAGGGGCGCAAATCGCCAGCGCGGCAGAAGCAAATGCGATATCGCACAATCGTTTGAGGTAATAATAGGGTGATATCTGCGCCAGTTGGAAGCCAGTCTGCAACGGCCAGACCGGATCGATTGCTTCCAGAGGCACGTAGCGCCAGTGCGTTTCGTAGAATGACTCCAGGGTGTAAACTCTTGTTCGCTGGAACTGGGTGCGAACGAGCTTCTCCAATAATCGCGTGTCGAGCTCCTTCACGCCCTTGGCGAGGATAATTCCGCTGTACCGCTCGCTCAGATTTTGGAGGCGAGCGGCGACGCCGCCTTCGACGATCGGTGAGCCTTCACCCGCGATCGGTTTACCAATGCGTTCGACCGCTGTATCGACGAAATGGAGCAGTTGGCGGTTTGGTGAATCCTTATAAGATCGATAGAATTGCGCTGCTCTCTCGCCGCTGCCGATGACCAGAAACGCTCGATTGGCGATTGTCGCTGCGACGTGCTTTCCGATCCAGCGCCGGTAAAAGAGCGAGACCGCGAGAAACGAGAGGAAGCTGAGAAGAAGGACGGCACGGCTTGGCCGCATCGTCTGATCGAACGTCGCTGCCGAATAGATCAGCATGGCGCTGAAGACAGCCGCCGCGGCAACAGCAAGAATATGCTCGACCGCGTAGGAAAGAGTGCGCTTGTTCACATTGCGATCGTATCCGCCGATGATGTAAAGCGCCTGCATGATCACGACCAACTGAAGCAGGTCGATCAGGAGGAACCCCATTCGCGTTTCGTAGAACGTATCGCCGCGCACATAGGTAATTATCCCGTAAAGGATGATCCACGCGGTAACGTCGAGCAGAGCATACAGAACCGCCACGATCCACTCCTGAGCTGCGCTGCGTTTGAGACTGCGCTGGCGCGAGGTTTTCGCCGCGACGGCACCATCGTTGGCAGAGACTCGAGAAAAGGGCAGGTCCTGTTCGAACAGCTCCGGGAGCTGCCGCTCAGCACTATAAATCTCCTCGGCGTTACGCATCGAAGCCCGGGAGTTTACCCTCCCGAGGGAGAAATAAGAAGCACAATTTGCCTGGCGGGCCTCACTTTTCGCCGGCCATTTAGCGCCGGATCGCGCTCCCGACAACCTCTGCGCCATTCCAGCGCTGTCGAGCGGACCCGGGGCCACGACTCACTCTGCGGCTGCTGCTGCTCGAAGGGCGCATTTCGATTTGGTTGCGCTGCATAAAGCTATCCAGAGCAAAAAGGCACCAGCGGCGGTACCAACTGTGCAACCGGACGGGGCTCTCCCGGTCGATCCTGTTGAAAACGTCGCTCCATTCACGAGTAATCCATCTTTCAAAAGGAAATGTAAATCCCTGCTTCTTACGCCCTCTGACCCAATCGGGAATCTCCGGCACTGCTGCTGAAAGCAACTGCTTGCCGGGTGCCAGCCGAAGAGCGGCGGGAATGCGTTGAATGGCGTTGACGAAAGTGGCGTCAACGTATGGAACTCGCAATTCCAGACTCCACGCCATGCTCATAACATCGCTGTCACGCAGCAGTTGGTTCCGCATGTAGCGAGTTAATTCCAGATAGCTCACTTCATCTTCAAGCGTCGGCTGTCGCGGCACATCGAAGTCAGTGCCATTTTCCGGGAGCACTATCCGGTCGGGAAAGTACCTTTCAAGCAAAGCCGTCGCTTCCAATGGTGTAAAGATGCCTCGCATACACCAATACGCCAGGGCCGACGTCGGCTGTTTCGTCATAAATCTGCCGAGACGCCTGAAACGCGGCGATATTCCCAGGCGTTCCAATAATTGACCAGCGGTCGTGCGCAGCAGTCCCAGACTATTCAATGCCCGGCTAAGTCGGACCATCCGGGGCACGGTTTGGAACGATGGGTATCCACCGAAAAGCTCGTCGCCTCCCAGTCCGGACAAAACCACTTTCACGCCGCAGTCGTGCGCATGCTTTGCCACGCAGAAGGTATTGAAACCGTCGATGCTCGGCAGATCGGACCGGGCGAGAAAGTCGTGCAGGAGGTGCCTCGCAGTCGCGGAATCGAGACGCCAATCGAAATGCTGCGTTCCGAAATGCTTTGCGGTGCGGGCGGCAACGTTTCCTTCGTTGAACTCCGGATCGTCCAAAGAAATGCAGAAGGTCTGCAGTTGGGCGCCCCGATGTCTTGAGGCCAGTGCGACGAGTGCCGTCGAATCGATTCCTCCGCTAAGGAAAACGCCGACAGGAACATCGCTGACCATATGCCTGTGAACTGAATCCTCCAGCGCGATGCGGACAGTCGCTTTCGCTTCTTCGACCGTAAACGGCTCCGCATCAAAGTTGACCGACCAATACTGCGAACACCGGCCTTGGCCATTGTGCCACGTGAATTGATGACCCGGAGGCAGTGTGAAGACGCCTTGAATCAATGCATTTGGTTCCGCTACGGTTCCGAAGAGAAGATATTCATGCACTGCCGAAGCTGAAAGCTCGCGCGCGATGAGGCCCGAATCGAGCAGAGAGCGGATTTCGGAAGCAAAGACCAGGACGCCGCCCTCGTTGTAGTAATAAAGCGGCTTCACGCCGAAGGGGTCGCGCGCAAGGAAACATGCTTTCTCACGCTCATCCCAAATAGCGAACGCGAACATTCCTTTGAATTGCCGCACACAATCCGCGCCGTAGCGCCCATACATCTTCAGAATCACCTCTGTGTCGGCGCGCGAGGTAAATGTGTCTCCCGCGCGTTCCAATTCCTCGCGCAAGGCCATGAAATTGTAGATTTCTCCGTTGAAAACGATGTGATATCGGCCATCGGCCGATGCCATTGGCTGATGGCCCGCCGCGCTTAGATCGAGAATAGCGAGGCGGGTGGCGGTAAGACCAGTGCCCATTGTCGGAGCAACATAGAGGCCTTGATCATCGGGACCTCGATGACGCAGACCGTTTTGCATTGCGAGCAGCCGGCGCTCCAGCTCATCGCGCTGCAGGTTGGCATTAATTATTCCGCCGATGCCGCACATTTGTCGTTTGGGGTCAGGAATTGCTCATGGACTAGTGGCGCAAAACCCGGCATATGCAAATTAAACACACTGTAATTCCATTCGCTTCTCCCAATATCCAAATTTTTATCGGAAGTTTTCGGCATCCACTTTCCTCGAAAGCTTTCGGGGCTCGATAACCGACTGATAAAGATCTTCTGTCTGACGGACTGGTTCGTCCCACGATAACTCGCGAAGGACCTCAGCGCGTCGCGCCACGAGTTGCTTCCTCCGGGCCGGATCGCTGATCATTGTTCGCAATCCCGATGCGAGGCTGTTCACACCCAGCGGGACAGAAAGACCCGCGCGGCCATTGATTAGCGGAGCGATACCGCAAGTCTCTGTGAGCAGGACTGGAACTCCAGCAGCGACAGCTTCGGCGGCGGCGTTTCCGAAGCTTTCGTTCAGAGAAGGGAGAACGAAAAGGTCCGCCAGCGCGAGAGCGGCTCTTTGTTCTTCACCGTAGAGGGGGCCGGCCATGAGGACCCGTGGTTCGAGATGCTGCGTCGCGATCAGCGCGCGCAATCGCGCTTCGTACGCGGGCTCAAGGATCGGGCCGACGAGAACCAGCCGTAGATTCGGAAGATCGGCTTCCGCAAAAGCGAGGATCAACTGCTCCAGATTTTTGATGGGACTGATCCGGCCGAGATAAAGAATAACTTTTTCGTTGGGAGAAATATCCCACATCTGCCGCAGCTTGTCGCCCGAGGGGAGATTCGCGAACGCGGAAACGTCGATACCATTGCGCCGATACACGATTTTTTTCGGATCGGCAATCCTGCCGAGCTCGGCAGTTTCGCCTTGGGAAGCAGCGATCACGGCAGCGGCACGCCGCATCATCCACCTCGTCAGCAAAAAATTATAGGCTTTCTTGGCGATTGGGTTTCGCGCGCGAGGGGGATACATGCCAAGGGGCTCGAGAACGAATGGTCTGTCTCTGCGGCAGGCGATGTAAGCGACGATGGGAGAAAGCAGATTGTAGAGCCCGTAACATTGAACTGCATCGACATTGGCGGCGGCGTCCCAAATTGAGCGCAGATTGAGCGGCACTTGTTTCAACCCTCTTCCGATCCATGGCAAATACTCCACTTCAACGCCCTCTATGTCCCTCCGCTCTCGCGAGCGGCGGTTTTCAAAATCAAATGTAATGACCCGAAAGTAAAAAGAAGCCGCACTTTTATCCCCGAACTATCGAGGAATAACAACGCCCTCCGGAAGCGATGGCTCCTCTTCTGCAATTTCGTCTCCCAGAGACTGGGACGGTTGGTCCAATGCTCCCGAAAAAAGCGCCTGGCGAAAAGCTGGAAAGATCATTGAGATGCCGAGCAACATAATGCAAGACTTTACGGACCAATTGGCCACCATATCTATGCCGTCCTCGGCTTTGACTGCCGCAAAAAAGATATACGGAACCAGGCTCCACCACAAAGGGTGGGTAAACGCCCGTCGACAAATCACGCGGAAAAGCAGGCCGAGCGCCACGGCATAGAGAGTGCAGCCGATGAGGCCACCGGCGTGTCCAAAATTCGCGTACATTTCCCCTGCGAAGCCAAGATTCATGCTCGTACTTCCCACCATTTCCATTCCCGCATAACGCAGCATGTTGTCCCGGCCCCCCGACTTCACTTTTCCTTCAAAAGCAAATCTCGGGAAAATAGCCCCGATTGCTGCGTCCTTGATCGTAGAGCCGTGCGCGTAAGGGGCCTCCTCGGGGACCCAGGCCATGATCCGGTTAATAATCCATCCCTGATTGTACCGGATTGCGATGTCGGAGATAAAATCCTGGTCGATGCTTAACGTAACGGTCTGTTTGATGTCTAGAGCGAGATAACCCGCCCACGTTACCGCCCGTCCAACAGGCAGTTCTTTCAACCCAGTTTCGTTTGCATCTGTGGTCGGATCAGTGCTTTTAGCGTCCTGCCGCAACCGCCATTTTGATTCTTGCAACGCTGGCAGTAATACAACTGCCGCTGCGAAGACGACGAGGATTGCCCGGCGAGGGGGAGTAAACCGGTAAATCCAGATCGCGAACGTCCACAAGCCCCAAAGAAGAACAGTGTGGAGCATACCGCTCCCAGCAGCGAACAACACCTCTGCTCCTAAAACCAAGACTAACCGCCAGGCCCAACCTCGCGCCCTTAGCAGCATCCTGGCATAGACACTAAGATAGCGGAGATTGCTAAGCAGCACAAATATGAAACCGAGGCCTTCGATCCTCTCCAGAAGAACGGCAAAGAATGTGGCGACGATGCTGATTCCAAGAAGAACATCCAGCTCGAGGAGAAGCCTCGGGCTGCTATGAATCTCCGGCGCCGATCTTTTCGGTTGGAGTTTCACGAGAACCACCGCCCACCCAAGGGCTGAAGCGAACACGGCGGCTCCTCCGTAAGATAAATAGAGCGGCAGCCTCGGTCCAATGTCATACTCGGGGTTTATAGGCGGCCAGTAGTAGCTTATCCAGGCGGCCAGCACGTATTGCAGTGCGGCCATGAGAATCGCAATTTGCGGCAACGGAAGGATAAAACGCGAGGCGTATGTCAGGTGCAAAAGGGTGAGAACGGTCAGGAAGACCGTCGCGCTAATCCATGGGGAAATCGTGTAGGTATAAGCGGCGGCCAACGCTGCGAACGCGCCGCTGACGGCAATTACGCGGCTCCATTCCAATCCCTGGAGGAAGAGAAAGCGTCTTGAAGCAGTATCGTCGAGCGTCTGCACCGGTGTCAGGCTACGGATTTTCCGATTTTTTTATCCACCAAATCTTGCAATTGACCGACATTACTCAATCGCACAACCTCCAGGCTTTTGAAACGAACGCCGAACTCTTTTTCCACGGCACAAATGATCCTAACGTGACTGAGTGAATCCCAGCCTGGGACTTGATTGGCGGTTGTTTCTTCCGCGAGCGGAAAATCGTCAAGCTGAAGTTCTTTCAAAATTACTTGTCTGAGTCGGTCGGAAATCATACGTCATTTTTTCTCACAGGCAAAAGCTCAGTCAAAGCCCGATCACGATTAAGTTTCCGGCTGGGTTTTCCCGCTGAACTCTTGATCAACCAGCGCGGGGGCATCAGAAAAACTCGTCCTACGGTGACGTCTATCTGCATCACTGCTTCGACAATAGCACGCTGGGTTTTTGCTTTTTGATGGTCGCCGTTCAAATCAGCTTCCGCAATGACCCAGACCTGCTCGGTGCCGGTTGCTGGGTCCTCGACGCCCACCGCCACCACGCGGCCCGCCAAAACGCCATCCACCCGGCTTACGATGTCTTCGATGTCTTCGGGATAAAGATTCTTCCCCGCCACAATGATGAGGTCTTTCTTTCGGCCCACCACAAAACATTCTCCTCCATGCAGAAAACCGTAGTCCCCAGTGAGAAACCATCCATGCCTGAAAACTTCCGCGGTCTTTTCGGGGTTGTTGCGGTAGCCTTCAAACAAAGACACGGAACGAACGACAATTTCTCCCACGCAATCCGCCGTCAAATCTTCGCCGCTCTCCGCGACAATCCGAACTTTACAACCGGAAATGGGAACGCCAGACGAAACGCACAGGCGGGCTTTTTCCGGCGTAGTCTCAAGCTGGGCCCGCCCGCGAGCGAGTTCCTCGCGGTTCACCGAAATAACCTGTGCTGCAGTCTCGGGCGGCGTCTGTGTCACGGCAAAAGTTGTTTCCGCCATGGCGTAACACGCGGCCAAAGCTTCGCGCTTGAGTCCGAGGAATTGAAACCGCTGGAGAAACCGGTCATGGCTTTCTGCTCTTACCATTTCGCTGCAATTGATGAACATTCGCATGCTGTCGAGGCGAAGTTTCTCCAAGTCTTCCTGGTGGATGCGATCCGCCATGTGGTGGTAAGCGAAATTAGGCAACCAGCACAATGTGCCGCGCTCGAAGGAGATGGTTTCCAGGAGCATGACAGGCGCGGCAACCCATTCAAAAGCGTCGAGCTGCACCAACGGAACTCCGTGTGTCAGCGCCAGGTAAAATGCCGCGATTAGGCCCATATCGTGGTAGAAAGGCAGCCAACTGACGATTTTGTCTTCTTGATTGATGCCAATAGACTTTCCGTAGCGACGGATGTGTTCCAAAACCGCCTGATGCGACAGGGCCACGGCCTTTTGCAGGCCGGTTGTTCCCGAAGAATGTTGAAGGAGGCAAGTGGTCGGGAATCTCCGATCTGTTGCGAGCTGGCTCGCGCCGCTTGCCAGAATTTCCACTGACCATTCCAACGGAAATTGCAGGCCGCGAATCGTGCTGCCCGATTGGGTGACCAGCGGCCGAACCATTGGTTCCAATTCGCGCTCTGTGAGCACCCAATCCAATCCGGAGCTACGTGACATGCCCTCCAAGCCCGCGCGAAATTTTTCCGGGTGTAATCGCGTATTAGGGTAAGCCAGGACGGCTGGCAGTGCTCCCAACGCGCATACCCCCATATACACGGGATAGAAATTGCGATGATGCTGAATGATTAGAGCGCAAACTTCTCCTGGCCGGACGCCGTTTATGTAGAGGCCATGGGCAAATTTTTCTGCCGTCGAAATCAGATCGCCCCAACGCCACCGAAACGGCGGCTCGCCCGCCTCCCAATGAATGATGGCCTCGCGTTCCGGCGTCAACCGGGCGTGAGAAAGCCACTGCCACCAGACGGTTTCTTTGAGTCCTACCGGAAAATGATCGCCAGAGATCACCTTGGAATCTCCTCAGAATTGGAAGTAGACAAAGGCCTTCGCCTCGCTGTCGAACACGATGACAGCAATGATCATCGAGGCAAAGACGATCGGCTTCAAAACGTCCTCGACGACCTGCCAGGTTCGCCACCTGACGATGAAATCACGGCTGATTCTGTTCAGAGCGGCCAGTGCCGCCATGCCAG
>WNFQ01007228.1_pt1 | contig 13853 bp, 13 predicted proteins | sample 5400171 | NCBI WGS metagenome assembly WNFQ01 (sample SAMN13153356, study PRJNA577476) | soil metagenome | isolation source: 20 cm soil under Madrone tree | place: USA:California | collected 2016-06-14
AGCGACCCGATGCCCAGAAAGACGAGTGAGACACCGGATACGATTAGCGCGAGATTGAAAATGCGCCCGGCATGCGAGAGCGGATGTATCTCCTGATAGCCGATCGTCGTAAACGTAGTCACGATCATGTAAAGGCCGTCAAACCATGTCCAGCCCTCGATGAAATGGAATCCAGCCGTACCGATCAAGGCGAGCAGCAGCAGAGCCGCGCCGATCAGCCGGAGGTTACGGAAGGCTTTCATGAGTCTGTCGTTTGTCGCTAGTTTTGAGCCTGATCGTTCGGTATTTTGCGGCACTCCCCTACGTTCAGAAAACCTTTAACCGCTACGTTCGCGGAGAGAGGCCGCAAAGTCCGCAAAGACAAAACGACTATAAAACAAAAAGGCCTTCCACGAATCGTGGAAGGCCTTTCTCGGACGCAATATTCTTAATCTGCCATCGACGGAGCGGGCTTCGGCTCTTGCGTCGCCTCCGCACGCTGGACCCGGCTGTGGTGACGTCCGTAGCTAAAGTAAATGACCATGCCGATAATCAGCCAGATGATCAAACGCAGCCACGTGTCACCGGGCAGACCGGCCAGCATCAGCAAGGAGATCAGCGCACCCATGATTGGCACAAACGGAACCAGAGGCGTTTTAAAGGGCCGCGGCAGCTCTGGATCAGTCCGTCGCAGCATCCACACGCCCGCGCAGACGATCACAAATGCCAGTAATGTTCCAATGCTCACTAGCTCACCGAGAATTGCAATGGGAATAACCGAAGCGAAAATCGCCACAAAGATGCCCACAAAAATAGACGAAATGTAAGGGGTGCGGCACTTGGTGTGAACCGTGCAGAACCACTCCGGCAGCAGGCGGTCTTTGGACATGGAAAAGAAGACGCGTGACTGGCCCAGCAACATGACAACCATTGTGCTGGTAAGTCCGCAAATCGCCCCGAGTTTCACCAGCAGGCTGCCCCAGCGCACGCCGGTCTTATCGATGCCAATGGCAATCGGATCGGGGACATTCAGCGTGTCGTACTTTACGAGTCCGGTAAGCACTCCTGCGACCAGGATGTAAAGGATCGTACAGATCACCAGGGAGCCGAGAATGCCGATGGGCATATCGCGCTTCGGATTCTTGGCTTCCTGGGCCGCCGTGGAGACGGCGTCAAAACCGATGTAGGCAAAGAAGATCACACCCGCGGCACGCACCACTCCTGACCATCCATATTTTCCAAATTCGCCTTGGTTAGGAGGCAGGAAAGGCGTCCAGTTAGCAACGGCCTGGCTGGTGTGCCTCAGAATATACGCCGTCCCAAGGGCGATAAAGATCAACAGCACACAAACTTTAATAACAACGATAAGAGAATTTGCGTTCGCCGACTCCTTGATGCCGATAACCAGAATCGCGGTGACCGCGGCGATTCCGAGAAATGCTACAAGGTTGAAAACGCCTGTCTGGTGCGGGAGGGTGGAAGGATCAATACTGTTGGCGGCGAGAGTCTTGGAAATCCGGCCTAACGCTTCCCAGCGTCCGTTGTACATAACAAACGGGGCACCCGGAGTTCCCGCCAACCACGGCGGGATGTGGATATGAAAGTCCTGAAGCAGGCTAAGCACGTAGCCGCTCCATCCCGAAGCCACTGTGGCGGCGCCGAAAGCATACTCCAGAATGAGGTCCCAGCCGATGATCCAGGCGAATATCTCGCCGAGAGTCGCATAGCCATACGTGTATGCCGACCCCGCGATTGGGATCATGGAGGCGAACTCAGCGTAGCAAAGGCCGGCAAACACGCAACCGACGGCGGCTAGCATGAATGAAAAGACGATTGCTGGGCCAGCGTATTGCGCGGACGCTGCGCCGGTGAGCACGAAAATTCCGGTGCCGATTATGGCGCCGATCCCGAGTGATATGAGATTGCCAGGACCCAGCGCGCGCTTCAGGCTGTGCTCTCCCGTTTCGTGCGCTTCGGACATGATGAGGTTCAGGGGTTTCTTGGCCAGCAGGTTAGCCATCCAGTTCTCCGTTTTCCCAGCGGGTAAGCCCGCTTAAATGCGACTATTAGGGCACGAGTGAACTCGTACCTTCCCGTTCCTATGGCTCCAGATCCCTGGCCGTATTCATCCTCGACCAGAGGAAATACACCGGGATTCCCGTCAACACAATGATCAATCCCGGCCAAGTGTACTGCGGTTTATAGCGTAATAGTACGACATCTATAAACATTGCCATCACAATGTAAACAGCCGGGAGTACAGGGTAACCAATGGCCCGGTAGGGCCGCTCGGCGTTGGCATGGGTACGGCGAAGCACAAAAAGCCCAAAAATCGTCAGAATGTAGAACACCAATACGGCGAAGATGATGTAGTCCAAAAGCTGGCCGTACGTGCCTGAGATACAAAGCACGCAAGTCCAAACCATCTGCACCATCAACGAGGTGACAGGTGTTTTATAAGTAGGATGCAGCTTGGCCACGCTGCGGAAGAACAGACCATCCTTCGCCATGGCGTAGTAAACGCGCGCACCTGAAAGGATCAGCCCATTGGCACAACCGAAACTGGAAAGCAGGATGGCGATGGCCATGAGCGAGCCGCCAAGCGCGCCCAACATCTGGGTCATGACTGCCGTGCCGACCCGGTCCTCAGCGGCATATTTGATGCCACGCTCCAGGATAGTCGCGCCGGTCGGACTTCCGTCCAGTGGCAGCGCATTGAGATAGATAAAGTTGCAGGCGATGTAAAGGGCGATCACAATGCCCGTTCCGAGCACAAGCGAGAGTGGCAGATTCCGGCTCGGATTTTTCACCTCCCCGGCTGTGAAGGTGACATTGTTCCAGGCGTCGGCGGAAAAGAGCGATCCGACTTGGGCGACGGCGATCACCGTGATAGTGCCGACCAGGACACCCCCGCCGATATCATGAAGTGTGTCCAGCCCTGCGTTATCCCAGAAGTGCCCGTGAAAATTGGCGGCGAGTGCCAGGGCATTGCGCCCACGGAACAATCCGAACAATGCCAATCCCAGCAGCGCAGCGACTTTCGCAGAAGTAAAAATGTTCTGGATTAGGGCTCCAGTTCTGACGCCGAAGATGTTGATCACAGAAAGTACAACCACCACAAGAATGGCAATCAGATTTTGCGTATTCAGCCCCACATCCATATTGCCCAGAACCATTGGGCCAATGTGAATTGGGGGCACTTTGGCGAGGTGCAAAATCCAGGCGGAAGAGGAAATGGAAGGAAAAAAGACGCCAAGAAACTTGCCGAATGCGACGCCGACGGCGGCAATGGTGCCGGTCTGAATCACCAAGAACAGAGTCCAGCCGTAAAGAAAACCCCAGAGCGGACCGAGGGCTTCGCGCAAGTAAACGTACTGCCCGCCGGCGCGAGGCATCATGGCGGCCAGCTCGCCGTAGCTCAGGGCACCAACGATGGTCAGGAAACCGGTTACAACCCAAGCACCGATCAGCAGCGCGGGTGAATTCACTTCTCTGGCGATCTCAGCGGAAACTATAAAGATCCCCGAGCCGATCATTGAGCCCATGACCAGCATCGTGGCGCTGGTCAGGCCTAGGCCTTTGACCAGTTCGTGATCCTGTTGACTATGAGTTTGCCAGTCGGTGCTAACCGCGGGTGCGGGCTGTCGAATGTCAGTGCTCAGTGGTCCTCCGAATGTTGGCGCGGCGTCTTCGCCGGTCGATTCTTACGATGAACAGGGGTAGCGGCGTTACTTTATCCTAATATTCGCAAGAATTCCTCTGCTGATTTGCGAGATTCGGATATCAGATCAGATATAACCGCTACGGAATCAGCCCCAGCCTCAATAACCTCCCGGCAGTTCGCCCTTGTGATTCCGCCGATCGCGACCAGGGGCTTGCGCGTAAGTCTCCGCGCCCGGCGCACGCCATCCACGCCGACGATTGGATCGGGATTTTGTTTGCTGGCCGTTGCGAATACAGGGCCGATGGCAATGTAGTCTGCCGAGGTCTGATCAGCTTCCGCGACCTGCTCGGGATTGTGCGTCGAAACTCCGAGCCAGCGGTTTGGCCCGATGACTCGCCTGGCACTCTCCGGCAAGAGGTCGTCCTGGCCTACGTGGACGCCGTCGAATTGAGCAGCGAGGCAAAGATCTGCACGATCGTTCATGATCAACTTCACGGAAGGGCCAAGGCGCTGTCGTAATTCTCTCGCCTGGTCCAGAACTTGGCGGGCATTGCTGTCTTTATTCCGATACTGCAATAACTCGCAGCCTGCGGCTCGCAGGTCTTCACAGGACGACACTAGCTCCGCCATTTCTGGATGGAAGCTTGAATCGACAATGGCATACAGCCTAGGCAAACTGAACATGCGTTTTTACTGACAACTGAGAACTCCAAACTGAGAACTCTTCTTAATTCGCAAATCTCGAGTTAAATGACGCGGAATTCGAAGGCAGGAACAGTTTTCCGATTTTCAGTTTCCAGTTCACAGTTTTCCCTTAACCTCCTATTCGGGCCGCAAGCTGGCTAACCTAAGCACTTACCTTCTCCTTCCCGTTCTTTGCAAGGAAGCGGTCAATGAAGGTTGTATCCAGCTTCCCTGCGCGAAAGTCGGCGTCAGCCAAGATCTTCCGATGCAGCGGAATCGTGGTGTAGATACCTTCAACAATGAACATTTCCAGCGCTCGGGACATGCGCGAAACCGCTTCTGACCGATCTCTGCCGCGTACCACCAGCTTGGCGATCAGTGAATCATAGTAAGGCGGAATCACGCCTTCTGCGTAAGCTGCTGTATCGATTCTTACCCCGGTGCCTCCAGGAGGATGGAAGGCGGTAATCTTGCCCGCTGATGGCGTGAACTTCTCCGGATGTTCAGCATTGATGCGGCATTCGATGGCATGACCACGGTGCACAATGGGCCCGTGCAACACATCTTCCATGCGCTCGCCGGCGGCAAGCAGAATCTGACTCTTGACCAAATCGACATCCGTAACCATCTCTGTGACCGGGTGCTCGACCTGAATGCGGGTATTCATTTCGATGAAGTAAAGCCGTCGATCCTCATCCATGAGGAACTCGATAGTGCCGGCGTTAACGTAGCCGATATCCGACAAAGTCTTACAGAGAACTCCCCCGATATTTTCTCGCAGTTCAGGCGTCATCTGGGTGGAGGGAGACTCCTCGAGCAACTTCTGATGCCGCCGCTGAATCGAGCATTCGCGCTCGCCCAGGCTTACCACATTGCCGTATTGATCGGCCAGAATCTGGAATTCAATGTGGCGCGGGCGTTCGATAAACTTCTCCATATAAAGATCGCCGTTGCCAAATGCTGCAGCCGCCTCGGATTGCGCAGCTTTGAAAAGTGCGGGAAGCTCTTCTTCATTGCGGACAATGCGCATGCCGCGCCCGCCGCCGCCGGCCGAAGCCTTAACGATCACTGGAAATCCAACTTGCCGCGCCCATTCCAAGGCCTCGCCTTCGCCCGCGAGAATGCCCTCTGATCCAGGCAGGATAGGCACGCCGGCATTCTTCATTGCCGCACGAGCTTTTTCCTTCTCCCCCATCAGACGGGTGATTTCAGGTGGCGGTCCAATGAATTTGATATTGCAGGTCTCGGAGACTTCGGCGAAATTGGCATTTTCTGCGAGCAGCCCGTAACCAGGATGGATGGCGTCGACATTAGCGATTTCGGCAGCACTGATGACAGCGGGGATGTTCAAGTAGCTTTGCCCAAGCTGAGGAGGGCCGATGCAGATGGCTTCGTCGGCAAACCGGACCGGCAACGAGTTGCGGTCGGCCTCGCTGTAGATCGCCACCGTGCGGATTCCGAGCTCTTTGCAGGCGCAGATGACACGAAGGGCAATCTCGCCTCGATTGGCGATGAGTATCTTCTTGAACATGCGTAGAACGAGATCCTTGCCGGCGTTGCCGCGGAGTTAACCGCGGGCAGCGCCAGTTACAGGCACAAAAATGGCGCGCTTCGCGCGCCATGGGTTTCCGTCCGCGGCTTTCTAGCTCTTCGGGCGTATGACAAACAGCTCCTGCCCATATTCAATCGGCTGGCCATTGGCTACCAATTTCTTAACCACCTCTCCGGCTACATCCGATTCGATTTCGTTCATCAGCTTCATGGCTTCCACAATGCACAAGACTTGGCCAACCTCCACCGCGTCCCCTGGCTTCACAAAAGGCGGCGATCCCGGCGACGGCGACTCGTAAAATGTTCCGACGATGGGCGAGCGGACGGTGTGGAGCGGCCCTTCACCTTTGGCCTCGGATTCTTTGGGAGTGCCGGGTACCGCAGGCGAGGTGATGGGCTGTGCTACTGCGTTCTCCGGTATCGATGACGCTGCTTGTACAGCGATGGTGCGAGTATCCTGCGCCGGTGCGCTTGAGTTCGGAGCGCGCTTGATACGGACCTTCACATCGCCGCGCTCCAGCTCGAACTCGGCGATTTCCTGTTCTTTTAAGAACTCGATGAGTTCTTTGATCTCTTTCAGATTCATCGTCTACGGTGGGACTAGTCTCTGCCCTGCGCGCCCGGCCGGAAAGAAGAGCAGAGCTGCCCGGGCAGTTTGTTCCAGGAAACTATGACTGTCATACGACAGCCGTTAGTTCCTTACTCGTGGCCGTCAGAATTTCGCATCCATGCTCGGTCACCACTACCATATCCTCGATCCGTACCCCGCATTTCCCAGGGATATAAACGCCCGGTTCAATCGTGATGATCACTCCCGGTCTGAGGGTTTCACTCAGCCCAGCGGCAACGCGAGGAGCCTCGTGGATTTCCAAGCCCACGCCATGGCCGGTGGAATGGGTAAAATACTTGCTTAAACCTTCTCTTCGCAATAGCTTGCGAGCAGCCTGATCGACCTCGCCGACGCTTACTCCAGGTCTGACAGCCTCAATTGCCGCTTGCTGGGCGTCCCGTACAGCCTGATAGAACTTGTGCGCCTCCGCAGTGGGCCTACCCACGTAGACAGTGCGAGTCATGTCAGAACAATAGCCTGAGAGTATAACACCGAAGTCGCAGACCACGAATGCCTGCGGTGGGATAGCCGCTTGGGAGGCTCGGCCGTGAGGCAATGAGGACCGTTCGCCCGAGGCAATAATGGTCGGAAATGACATGTCGTCGGCGCCCGACTTCCGCGCGGCGTACTCGAGTTCCCAGGCGACTTCGGCTTCGCTAATGCCGGGACGGATAGTTTCTAAGATTCGATCGAAAAGGCTGCTGCCCAGCCGGACGGCTCGCCGAATTAGCTCGATTTCTGCCGCATCCTTCACCATTCGTGCTTGCTCAATGATCGGCGGAGCTTCGCGGAGTAGAAACTTCGATGACAAGGTGTTTAGAAGGCGGGTCCGTGCTGCTACTGATAGGTGATCTCCTTCGATGCCAACCCTGATGCGGGACTTGCCCAGCTTAGGACGATTCCGGAGCATCCACTCGGCCGCGGTAAGAATCGGGGCTTTTCGGCTGATCATGACTTTCGCGCCTTGCACCTCGGCTTTGGCTTGTGCCGAGTAACGTCCATCACTGAAGAAAACGGATTTGCTCTCGGTGACCACGAGGATGGCTGAACTACCGGTGAAGCCCGAGAGGTAGCGAATGTTTGGAAGATGAACGATCAGCAGGCCGTCGAGACGATGACGGCTTAGCTTGCTCCGCAAATTTTGCTGCCTGCTCTCGTAGTCCATTAATCCGAGTGTAGCAGCGCAGCCCAGCGAAAGCTGGTTCAAGTCGGCGGCGGAGAAGGGGACTCAGGATTTTAGCCGCCATCGACAGACAGAGACGAACGACCCAAACAGAACCGCCGGCCCCCGTATTGCAGGAACCGGCGGCTGTCTTGCTGCTAACCCGAATTCTACGTCTGGATAATGCGCGGAGTAATGAAGAAAATCAGCTCCTGGTTTGCGGTGCTCACGGTGCGACGCTTGAACAGATTGCCGATAGCTGGAATATTTCCAAGCAGCGGCACCTGCGCGATGTTGACCGAATTCTGAGTCTGGATGACACCGCCAATAACGACGGTTCCACCGTCAGTGACCAGCACCTGCGTAGTCGCCTGCTGCGTAATCAAAGTCGGGTTGCCCTGAATCGTATGGCGTCAACGTAAGTAACTGTTGGCGGACCACCCAACTGTGCCTGCGTGACGATCGGAACGCGCACTCCCTGGCGCACCAGAGCCTGAATGTTGTTCTGAGTGACCACCCGCGGACGAGAGAGAATCTTCAGCAACCCGCGCGACTCCGCCATGGTCAAGATCGCATCTATGCGGTAGTTGTTGCTTTCGTTTGTGAAGCTGAATCCGCTCGTCGGGCTGGTGACCGGCAGGTTGGAGAACAACGGGATAGAATCGCCTATTGTGATGTATTTTGGAGCCAGGCCGCCCACTTTAATTGGTGAAGCGCCAGCGCTCGAGGCACCGCCAATCGCACTAGGCGAGTTGCCCCACCCGAATCCTAGTTGCGTTCCAATGTCGCGGGCGAAGCTGCGGGTAGCGGCTACGACGCGAGCTTCGATTTCGACTTCCTGCGTCTTGCGATCGAGCTGCGTCAGCAGGCGATCAACCGCCGGCATAACCGAAGGAATATCTTCGATGATGAGTGCGTTCGTGCGGTCGTCCGAGATTACGTCACCCCGCTGGGTAAGGAATTTCTTTACCGTCGGCACTACATCTTTCGAGTGCGCGTAGCTCAGGAAGCGAGTGACGGTGACCTTATCAACGGCCAGTGCTTCGGCTTCCTGCTGCGCGCGCTTCGCTTCGGCTTCCTTGCGCAGAGTATCGACAGTAGCGATGCGCAGCACATTCCCTTCGAGCTGCCGCGAAAGACTATTGTTCTTCAGAACGATGTCGAGGGCCTGATCCCAAGGTACGTCATCCAGGACAATGGTTAGACTTCCTTTGACGTTCGGATCCAGCACAACATTCAGTCCGCTGATTTCGTGAATCAGGCGGAAGAAGTCTTTCAAGTCGACATCTTTCAAGTTCACCGAAATCGGCTCGCCAGTGTACTTTGGGCCATTTACAGCCGGATTCTGCTGCGACTGCGACTTCTGCTCGGCGGCCAGGTTTACTGCGGGCTGCGATGGTACCGAGCCGGGCGCTTGCATCGCCGCGCTGGCCGTGGGCAGCAGATTGCCTTCCGGACGATCCACAAACTTACCGGCAGCAGCCAGAGCCCGGTCTGCGGGCTCCAGGACGGGAGTCTTCTGCTCTTCGGCCGTTGTCTTCGGCTTGTACGAGGGTTCGACGAATACAAAATCGTTCGCGGAATCAGGACGCTTGGTATCTGCAACTGCTGGGGGTTTCACCACGGACTGGCTTGCCGCAACCTCAAGGTTCTTGGTTGCAGGCGTAGAGATTGCCGAAGCGGAAGGTTGCGAAACGGGAGCGGTGGAACTGGGAGCTTTCGCCACCACCGGCCCGGTGTGCAATTTCAAGACCAGTTTATTCCCGTCGACGGGCATGAGTTCATACTTGCAGGCTTGCTGCAGATCAATGACGACTCGCGTGCTGGGAGGTTGTTGCCCGTTCATACCAACCCGTACGGTCTGAACTCCATTGCTCCCCACGTCGATGTGGGTCTGGGAAGTAGCCACCGATGTGTTAGGCAGGTCGAGCACGACTCGCGCAGGGTGAGCAAGAGTGCTTAACTGAGGCGTTAGTTGGCCACGAGCGGTTATCTCCAAACTCACGCTGTCATCGCCCCGCACGACGTCAACCTTCTGCAGAACAGCGTGCTTTACAGTCTCTGTGCCCGTGCTCTGCGTCTCGGCCGCTGCCGCGATCAATACCAACAAAAGCAGCGGTATGAAAACACCCAGCAATTGCTTTCGCATTTCGCTTCTCCCCACGGCGCGTGCTTGCTCGCCGGTTATCTTTCTTGCAAATTATCCGGCGCTGTAACCCGCCGTTCGCCGGATTACACGGCCGGCGTTGGAATCTTCTTCGTAACTTCACGCGTAAATGGCTTGCCCAGCTTATCCTGTAACGTCTCTTTGAAAATGATGGAGTCACCCGTGATCTTCACCACATACCCGTTGAACACGGGATCGTTCTCTCTCAGGAAATAAGCCTTGTTCATGGTGTTGACGACAACCGCTATCATGCCGGTATCGGCTTTCACCACGCCTTTAAGATTCACTTCTCCGATCGACAAGCAGCGCTTACCTGTACTGCACCCTGATCCGACCATACTGCGATTCACCACCGGACTGATAAAGGGATCGCGCCGGCCAGTCAGATTGATCACTTCGGCTTGTTTTTTCGGCTGAGCCGGTTTGTTTTTGTCCTCGACGGCGATCCTCTGTTTGGGCTGCGATTTCCTAGCAGCGCTCTTCGGGTTCGCACTCGCGGGCTTCGCATCTGCTTTCGGAGCGGCTGCGGATTTTATTGCCGGCGGTGTCTTGTGAGCTCCCGGCGTTTTTCCGGCATTCGCCTTGGCCGGAACTTGCTTGTTCGCATTCGCCGGCTTGGGTACAGGCGGCAGAGCGGTTACGGGCTTGCTTGTTGGAGACGCCTTAGCCGGCGCAGCTTTGGCTGGCTGGGATGGGGCAGGTTTCGATGCATTAGGCTGCGAAGCCGCCAAGGCCGCGTCTGAGTCCAACGCTTTTTTCTGCTGCACCAACTTCATTGTCGTCCGCGTGTCCTGGATCACATCCGGGTTCTGCGCCCAGGCAGCTCCGCAGAATCCCAACAAAAGAATTGCTGTCATCAGCTTCATAGGTTCCCCTACTTTTTCCTCGCTGCTGGTTTGCCGGGCGCGCCGGGTTCGAGATCATGACTGAAGAAAGTGGTCGCCGTGTAGGTGGCAGCAACGCTCTCACCGGGCGCGTACTGGTATTGGTGCTTGACCTTCGCGTCGGAGGATTTCTTCGTGCTGGCCACCAGCAGTCCGGAGACATTGATGATTCGCTCGAGCTTGCCCACGCGGTCAAAGAAATTGAGCATCGAGTAATAGGGACCATCAAGTTCCATCTCGAAAGGCAATTCGCTATAAAAATCTTTGCTATTGACACCTTTCGCCGTATATCGGCGGAGTTCGACACCGGACTTCATCGCCTCAGAGTCCATCATGCGCATAAAGTTGTCGACTTCCTTATCATCCGGCACGATGCGCCGCTCGATTTCGAGTTGCTGCTTGAGGCTGGCAAGCTGGCGTTCGATTTCAGCCAACCGAGGCCTATAGGTTTCGAGTTCGGCATTCTCTTTGACCTTATCGTCGAGCCTTTGCTGAGCAGCTGTATTGGCATCCCGCTGTGATTTGAACAGCGTGAAATACAGAGCCACACTCAGCAATAGCGCTCCGCCTAATACCACTGCCCACTGCTTGATACCCGGCATGTCATTAAAATTCATGATTTCCCGCCTTAGGACTTGGTCTTTTCGCAGCTCAGGGTGAATTGAAACGCCTGCATGTCGCGAAAAGTCTCGTCCTGAAAGGTTTCCTTGATCTCAATATTCTTGAAGTACCCAGTCTTTTGCAGATTCGAGATCAGGTTGGCTACGGCATCGGCGCTCAAGGCCATGCCTTTAATATCCACGCTGTTCCCGGCATCGATCATCGAGTCCAGCCACACTGCCTCGGTACTGTTCACCGTACTTCCGATGGTATTCAGCAGATTGACCGGACCGGCCTGCTGGGCCCGGAGCTGATCGATGACGTCCACGCGGCGCTTGTAGTTCTCTGCTTGCTTTTGCCGCTCCAGATACCGAGCCTTCACGCCCGCAAGCTCGTGATTCTTCTGCTCGGCAGCCGTCATTTTGGTTGCGATGCTCTGCTTCTCCCGATCGAGCTTGTACCAGTATCCTAGGTTGAACACGACCAGCAGGGCCGCAGCGACCGCCACTTTCATTGCCGGCGAGCCGACATCACCCATATCCATGGCCGCGACCGTGGAAGCAGCGGAATGCTTATTTTTCGACTTCGGTGTTCCCAGCAAATTGATTCGGATCATAGGTCGTCAAAACTCCTCAGGGCCAACCCCACCGCAACTGCCAATTGGCCGGCGTTCTGCTCGATCAGTTCCACTCCCGGTCCTTGCGCTGGCGGCGCAATCCGCTGGAATGGATTAAAAATCTCCACCGGCAGCGAGAACTCCTGGCGCAGGGCTTCGACCAGGCCCGGGACCTTTGAAGATCCCCCCGCCAGGTAAATCTTCTCGATGTGCTCTCCTGCCGCGCTGGCACGGAAGAAATCGAACGTTTTCTGAATTTCCAAAACGATAATTTCAGTCACCTGCTGCAGGATGGGCGTTTTGGCATCTTCGCTGACGGTGCCCACCTTCTTGCCCAACTTCAGCGCTTCAGCGTCGTCGAAGCTCAGGTCAAGTTCTTTCTGCAGTGAGTCTGTGTACTGATGCCCGCCGACGCTGACATCGCGCGGGAACAGGGGAGTAGTGCCCTTCACGATGTTGATATTCATCACGCTCGCGCCCAGGTTCAGCAATGCGACCACCTGACCCGGCGCAGGCTCGTAGTTGTATTCGTAGCAGTTCTGCAGCGCGAGGGCATCGATGTCCACAATAGCCGGAGTTCTTCCCGCCATCGAGAGTACGTTGGTGTAGTTGAGAATCTTGTCCTTCTTGACGGCGACAAGAAGAACGTCCATCTGCGGATTGCCCGCGTCTTCGGAGAGAATCTGGTAGTCGAGATTCACGTCGGCTAGATCAAATGGGATGTGCTGCGCGGCTTCTTTCTCGATAGTTTCGGCAAGTTCCTGATCGCTCATCGAGGGCAGCGAGATCTTCTTCACAATCACGGAGTGCCCACTTACCGCGGTCGCGACGGCTTTCGACTTGATCTCGTTATCGGTAAACAGCTTTGAAATCGCGGTCGAAACCGTGCCCGAGTCTACAATCATGGAATCGACCACGATATCGGGCGCCAAAGGCTCCAGTCCGAGATGGGCGACTTCAATTCCATCGCGTCCGCGCTTCAGCTCCACCGCCTTGATGCTCGAGGATCCGACATCCAGGCCAACAATCGTCTTTGCTCCGAATCCAAACATGTGCCCGCCTTTACGGTTGCCCGGCAGCTTTCACGGCTGCCTTCGGTTTCTTCTTGCTTCGTGCGTCCATCTGGTTCGACTTATCTTCCATCCACTGATCAAGCTTCGACTTCTTGAAGCGCCAGCGGTTGCCCAGCTTGAAGGCGGGGATTTTTTGTTCCCCGACGTACTTGTACAGCGTGTCCGGACTCACTCCCAGGTACTGCGAAGCCTGGCGAATGTTCATCACTTCCCGCGAGTCGGCCATAGTTTCAATCCCTTTCCACAGAATGAGGCCCTGCTCCCGCGGTTTGTCGCGCGGCCCACAAGGCAGACTTGGGAGAAAATTCCCCGAAGCAAAGGCTCAAAACTGCGTTCGAGTGAATTTTGGTGTCCAGAGCATATCTCAACCCCCAAAATGCTGAAGTCAAGGCGAATTTCCGTGTTTTTCCTGGTTTTATGGGTGTTTTCTGGAATCTCGGCTGGATGCAGTTGCAGGTCGATTCTATATATTGTGTTTATTTAAAATATGCATACAATATGATGCTGTGTTTATACAATCGGTTCCGATTTCCGGCGGTACCGGTAACCAAAGTACGACAGACGTTACTGCGGTGTGTGGACAGGCGGGAAAATACATCCGAAAGGCATGAAAAAGAGGTCCAGGTTTCTCTGGACCTCCCGAATGCGGCCTGCGTTCTTTTATTAGTACGCTACGATTGGACCCGCTCCGGAAGACGCAACCTGGTTGTAGGGAACGTTGTTTGGAATCCCGTAATGCGCGTAAACGTCCCGCATGCGTCTGTCCATGCTCTCGGCCTCGCTTTGATTGTTACTTCTGCGATATCCGAGCCAGCGCGAGTAGTAGCTGTCGAATCGGCTCTGATCCTGCGCCGACAGGCGAC
>WNFQ01002286.1_pt1 | contig 13850 bp, 12 predicted proteins | sample 5400171 | NCBI WGS metagenome assembly WNFQ01 (sample SAMN13153356, study PRJNA577476) | soil metagenome | isolation source: 20 cm soil under Madrone tree | place: USA:California | collected 2016-06-14
CGGCGCTTCATGCCCCCGGACAATTCCGAGGGCAACTGCTCGAGCGTGTGCTCCAGCTCCACGAACTGCAACACTTCCCGCACGCGCGGCTCAATCTCTTCCTCGGCAACGCCGTCTTCGCGCAACCTGTAAGCCACGTTCTCCGCGACCGGCATCGAATCAAACAGCGCCCCTTCCTGAAACACAAATCCAATTTTCCGCCGAAACGCCAGTAACTCGCTCTCTTTCATCTCGGAGACTTCATTCCCCAGCACGATGACGCTTCCGTTGTTCGGGGCCAGCAATCCCGCGGCCATCTTCAACGTCAGAGTTTTTCCCGTTCCGGTTTCACCCAGCAGGATCAGCGTCTCCCGCTCCTGCACCTGGAACGTCACTCCACGGAGGACTGGTCCCTCGTCGAACCCCATCCACACGTCTTCAAACGTGACGGCCGGTTCGAACCCCGCCCCCTCTTTTGTCGGTGTGCTCATGAAGCTAGTTTGTGATTATAGCGGCAAATCCGCTGCGCGACGGAAAGGAAACGTCCCGGTCATTCGAACGCCGGGCTCTTGCATCAGAAGATTTTGTCGGAGAGATACAGAGAAAGTTTCGTCAAAAATGCGTCCGCCACAATGATCAGCACCGATCCCACCACTGCCGCGGACGTCGTAGCGCGCCCCACGCCCTGCGTGCCCCCACGCACCGTCAGTCCTTTGTAACACCCGATCGTCGCCAGGATGAAACCGAACACCACGGGCTTGGTAAATCCTTGCATCAGGTCCGCGAAATCCAGCGCATCAATCGCGCGCCGCCAAAATTCAATTGCACTTAAACGCAATGAAAACACCGACGCGGCGCACCCTCCCAGCAGCCCGATGAAATCCATAAGCGCCGTCAACAACGGAAGCATGAGCAGTGCGGCCAGCAGGCGCGGCGCGACCAGCTTGCGGCTGGGATCTGTCCCCATCGCGCGCATGGCGTCCACTTGTTCCGTCACCAGCATCGACCCGAGCTCCGATGCGATCCCCGTTGCACACCGGCCCGTCACCAGCAAACCTGTAAATGCTGGCCCCAGCTCGCGCACCAGTGCAATCGCGACGACGTCCCCGGTCAACGATGTCTGTCCAAATCGGATAAATTGTGACCCCGTCTGCAACACCATGACCGCACCGATAAAGAACCCCGACAATAAAATAATCGGCAGTGAACCGGCGCCGATAAAATCCATCTGTTCAAGGGTGTCCTGAAAGTAGTGCGGACTTGTGAAGATGTTCGCCACGGCGTGCCCGGAGAGCAATGCGTAGTCCTGAACGGCAGCCACCGCTCGTTTGGCCGCATCCCCCAATACTTCAGCCACGGAGACGGCTTCTTCCTGTTTTGTCTGGCGGCCGGTGACCTGAAGAGGAGTGTCTGCCACGAGTACCTGTTCGTGTTGGCTTTCCGCGACGAACTTCTCGGCACAACTACAGCAACGAAAGCCTAACCGCGCGCCAAGGGCACGTCAAGTCATCGGTGATGACAGTCTGTCCGGCATTTGCCGATTCTTCGTTGCCGACCCCTGGGGAAACCGGCTCGACTTTCTCGAAAAACGGTCTCGATGCCCAGTCATTCGTAACGCAGGGCGACGATCGGGTCCACGCGCATGGCGCGGCGCGCGGGGATGTAGCAGGCAACCAAAGCAACGCCCGACAGCAGAATGGCGACACTTGCGAACGTTATTGGATCGGACGCGCCGACTCCATAGATTAATTTGGCAATGAGTCGTGTCAAGCCAAACGCGGCGGCTATGCCGATTCCGACGCCGATCGAGGTAATCCGCATCCCGCTCCCCAGGACCATGCCCAAGACGTCCTGACGGGATGCGCCGAGAGCCACACGCACTCCAATCTCGTGAGTTCGCTGGGTTGTCAGATAGGAAATCACGCCGTAAATGCCGACGGCGGAAAGAACGAGAGCAAGTGCAGAAAAGAGGCTGAGCAGAAACATTGTCAGCCGCTGGGTAGAGATCGAGCGAGAAACGATTTCTTCCATGGGCCGAACGTCGTAGAGGACCGCACTGCTCACCACTTTTTCGGCGCCCTTTCGAATGGCGCTGGCGATGTCTCCAGGAGCGCCTGCGGTGCGGGCGACATAACCGCTGCCGTTCGCTAGAAGCGGCCAGAATCTGTCCGGCACCTGCCAAACCGGCAGGTAGAGTTGGGCCTGCAAATTCTGATGTTCTCGCGAACCCAGACCCCAGTGTTCTACGTGGCCGACGACGCCAACGATCTCCGGCTGAGTATCGAACAGTCCGAGGTTGAGATGTTTTCCGATGGGATCCTGATTCGGAAAGTATTTGCGGGCAAAACTTGCGTCGATCAACGCCACCGCTGGTCCGTGCTCCTCATCCCGCTCCGTAAACGTGCGTCCGCGCTCGACGGGAATGCGCATGGCCTGGTGGTAGCCAGAATTTACCAGATAGAAGAGCGCGAATGGCATGTCGTTATCACTCGCAGGCTTCGGCTGACCCTCCAGCCAGAAAGGGATCTCGGAATCACCAGTCATCGGCAGCGAGCCGCCCATCATGGAGACCGTTTCCACATCGCGAATGTTCTCCAGTTGGCGCAAGGTCTCGCGGTATTTCGAGCGAAGCTGCTCCGGTGTGGGAGCCGAATTGGAAGTCGTGGAGATGCTGAAGGTGAGGACGTTGCGCGGATCGAAGCCCGGATTGATGTTGCCCAGCGCCGAGAGGGTACGAATCATCAATCCTGCGCCGATGAGAAGCACCACCGCCATAGCCATTTCGACGACGATGAAAACGCTTTGCGTGCGATGACGCGCGCCGCTTGAGCCGCGGCCACCCTCCTTCAGGGTTTCGTGAGTGTCGGGACGCAGCGTCCTGAGCGCGGGAATCAAACCAAACACTATGCCCGTTAAGACGGAAATGCCAAGCGTGTAAAGCAGCACGTGGCCATCGAGAGTGATCTCTTCCGCGCGCGGCAAGCTGTCCGCCAAAGCTGCAACCAAAACGCGCACACCCAACTTTGCGAGAAGGAGTCCGATGCAACCGCCGGAGATGCCGAGCAGTACGCTCTCCGTTAGCAACTGGCGGATCACCCGGGCGGGACGGGCTCCCAGCGCGGCGCGAATTGCAAATTCGCGAACGCGGCCCGTCGAGCGCGCGAGAAGCAAATTGGCGACGTTCGCGCACGCAATCAAGAGTACGAAACTGACCGCACCGAGGAGCACCAGAAGGATTCCCTTTACATTACCTACGACGTCGGTCTTGAGCGGGATCAAGGAGATGCCCATTCCCTTGTCAGCCTCGGGGTAGGCGGAGGCAAGATTTTCTGCGATGCGATTCATGTCCGAGCGGGCCTGTTCGACGGTGACGCCCGGTTTCAGGCGTCCAATCGAGTTCATGCCCATGCTGATGCGCCGGTCACGAAACGTGGGATCGTTCCACTGACCGATGGGGATGTAAAGGTCGGAGGGGCTCAAGCCTGTGATGCGGCCGGGAGCGACGCCAACAATCGTGTAGACCTTGCCGTTCAGAGTGATGCTCTTCCCCAAAATGTCTTGCGACAATCCAAACTTGCGCTTCCAAAGGCCGTCGCCGAGGATGGTCACCGGACCAGCGCCAGCCTGGTCTTCTTGGGGCCGAAATGCGCGGCCGAGGAGCGGTTTCATGCCAAGGGCCGGCATGAATTCTGCGGAAATCATGTGAATGTGAACGCGCTCGGGCTCGCCGGCACCGACCATGTTGTAGTCGTCGCCTCGGAAAGCGCTCAAGGCAGCGAACGAGTGATTGTCTTTCTGCCAGTCGAGGAAGTTGGGATAGGCGATGGAGCTTTCCTGGAACGTTGGGGACTTCGAGTAAACGGCGACCAGTTCGTCGGGATTCGGGAACGGCAGCGGATTGAGGAGCACACCGTTGACGACGGAGAAAAGGGCGGTATTCGCCCCAATTCCCAGAGCGAGAGTAAGGATGGCGATCGCCGTGAAACCGGGGTTCTTCGACAGTACGCGCAATCCGTAGCGGACGTCTTGCCAGAAGCTCATCATTGGACACCCCTCTCAGTTACACACCCGCGGCCGCGGGGCTTCTGGAGGTAGAAACGATGGTGGGCCGTCTTTTGTTTCGTGAAAGTGAGAACGGAATCGACATGCTGGTGTTTTCTCAAGGTCGTGGTTAGCGCCGCGGACAGCCCAACCCATGGGAATGCGCTCGCGGGTGGCGCGCCGAGAGTGGTCGGGACGGGGAATATCGCCGGGTTTAGGGCATGAGGTCTTGGGTATGGGTCATCAGTCTCCGATAAGACGAGTAGCCAGGAGTTGGCCCAGGTGCTTCGGACTCAGATGAAATAATGCCTGTCCGACTTCGCCGTCGCGGACTACAATGCTCACGTGTGTTCGCCGCATGGAGGCTGTGATGCTCGTTCGCGTGCGCGTTCTGCTCTTGATGGTTCTTGTATTCACTTCGCTGGCAATCGCCGGCAACAAGAAAAAGAATTTGCTGCCGGCTTTTGTTCTTAGAGCCCGCACTGTTTTGGTACTCATCGATCCGGAGGCGGGTATTTCTGCGACCTCTCCTCTCGCGAACAAGACCGCCCAAGAGGATGTGGAGAAGGCACTGATGAAATGGGGCCGGTTAACTCCCGTTCTGGACACGCAAACCGCCGATTTGGTGATAACCGTTCGCAAGGGCTCTGGCAGAATAGTACAGCCCACGATAGGCGGTGAGCCTACTAACGATCGTCCCGTCATTGTGCAGCCGACCGACAGCGGCATCCGCATTGGTATGCAGCAAGGCCGCTCAACAGATACCGCGCAAACCGCACCGCAAGACACAAAACCTTACCCAAAAACGGAGGTTGGGCCCTCCGAAGACATGTTTGTCGTGTATGAAGGCCACGTCGACGGACCCTTGGATCGGGCTCCTGCCTGGCGCTATATGACCAAGGATGCGCTGCATTCACCAAACGTGCCTGCTGTTGCGGAATTCCGAAAGGTCATCGAAGAAACTGAAAAGCAGCAAAAAGCCAAACCCTAAGTATTTTTGCAACTCCCGATAAAGGCTGCCAGCTCAACCGGAAACTGGACGCGCAGCGATGCTGCCGCTACACTAATTGTTTTTACCAGTGTAAGCATGGGCCTCCGAGAGGGTGCAGAGAGTAATGCTCCGTTTTTACACCGCGGGTGAATCGCATGGACAGGCACTGCTGGCGTTTATCTCCGGGTTGCCCGCGCAACTGCCCATTGACGTGAAGTTCATCAATCACGAGCTGCGCCGCCGGCAGCTCGGCTATGGACGCGGCGGACGGCAAAAAATTGAGAAGGACACTGCGGAGATTTTCGCCGGAGTGCGCCACGGGAAGACCATCGGTGCGCCGATTGCGCTGCGGATCGAGAATCGCGATTGGGCCAATTGGGAGAAAATTTTGCCCGTGGAAGCGGCGGAGGAAGATCCTGGCGCGCGGAAGCTCGTGGCGCCGCGCCCCGGCCACGCCGATCTTGCGGGATCGCAGAAATTCAACTACCACGATGCGCGCTATATTCTGGAGCGAGCTTCGGCGCGGGAAACCGCTGCACGCGTGGCGGCCGGTGCCTTTGCAAAACTGCTTTTGCGGGAATTCGACACGCAAATCGCGAGCCATACGATTCAGGTGGGGCACGTGCGCCTGGAAAAATCCGCCACGTGGAAGAAAATTCAGGCGGTGAGCGCGGACCTCGATTCTCCATTGCGATGTATCGACGCCGCCGTGCAGGAAAAAATGAAAGCGGAGGTGGACGCGGTGCTGAAAGCGGGCGACACCGTGGGCGGGATCTTTGAAATTGTGGCGCACAATGTTCCCGTGGGGCTGGGTAGCCATGCGCAATGGGACGAGAAACTGGATGGACGGCTGGCGCAAGCGCTGATGAGCGTGCAAGCGGTGAAGGCGGTGGAGATCGGCGGAGGCGTGGCGGGGGCCGGCTCCTTCGGAAGCGAAGTGCAGGACGAGATTTTCTACGAGAAATCGGTGCGACGGTTCCGGCGCTCGACGAACCGCGCCGGAGGAGTGGAAGGTGGAATCACCAACGGCGAAGACGTAGTCATGCGAGGATACTTGAAGCCCATTTCGACTTTACGCCAGCCGCTGCATACTGCGGACATGGTGACCAAAGAGCCGGTGAAAGCCGCCTACGAGCGGTCCGACTGGTGCGTGGTACCCGCCGGGGCGGTGGCCGGGGAAGCCATGGTTGCCCTTGTGCTCGCGGATGCTTTTCTGCAAAAATTTGGAGGAGACTCGCTCGCTGAGATGCGACGGAATTTCGACAACTATGCGCGACAAATCGACGAGTTCTGACGCACCTGCCCCGGCGGCCACCGAGGCGCCGCAAGCGCCGTCTGCGGCACGCAAGATCTATCCGATCGTCAAGTACGGCGACGCCGTCCTGGAGAAGCCGGGCGCACCCATCAAAAAATTCGACGCGGAGCTGGAGCAACTCGCCGAAGATATGTTCGCCTCGATGTACGCGGCGCAGGGCGTGGGACTGGCAGCCCCACAAATCGGATTGAGCCTGCGGATCGCGGTGGTGGACGTAACCGGGGGAAAGAATCCCGAAGCCAGGATCGTGCTGGCGAATCCCGAGGTCGTTCACGCGGAAGGCGAAGTTCGGGAGGAAGAAGGCTGCCTCTCGATACCGGGTTTTCGAGGGTATGTGCTGCGGCCGCAGTTTGTGACCATCAAGGCGCAGAACGCGAAGGGCGAGACGTTTGAAATTCGCGGGGAAAACCTACTGGCGCGGGCGTTCTGCCATGAGATCGATCACCTCAACGGAATCCTTTTTTTGCAGCACCTTAGCATGCTGAAGCGCGACCTGATCAAACGGAAGATCAAGAAGCTCAGGAAACAAGGCGAGTGGTAGGTGCCGGAGCGGATGCGAATCGTTTTCTGCGGGACGCCCTCCTTCGCGGTTCCCACGCTCAAACATCTCCTCGCACAAACTGACTTTGAAATTGTTGGCTTGATTACCCAGCCGGACCGGCCTCGTGGACGTGGGCAGGAAGTCTCCTTTTCGCCAGTGAAGGAAGCCGCGCTGGCCGCGAATCTACTGGTGCATCAGCCGGAAAAAATTCGGGCGCCAGAAAGCGAGACGCTACTGAAGAAGCTGGCTCCCGACTCCGTGGTGATCATCGCGTACGGCCAAATCATGCCGGCAAGATTGCTGCCGATTCCGAAATTGGGCTGGATCAATCTGCATGCTTCCCTGCTCCCCAAGTACCGAGGCGCGGCGCCGATCAATTGGGCCATCGTGAATGGCGAGACGCTAACTGGCGTGACGACGATGCGGATCGATGCAGGGATGGATACTGGGGAGATGTTGCTGCAGCGCGAAATCGAGATCGGCGCAAGAGAAACTGCACCCGAACTTGCCGCGCGCATGGCGGAGTCCGGCGCACCACTCATGGCAGAGACCTTGCGCGGTTTGGCCGCCGGAACGATTGCCCCGAAACCACAGAACCACGCGGAAGCCAGCTACGCGCCGATGCTGAAGAAAGAAGACGGGCGTATCGATTGGAGGCTGCCGGCGATGGAGATTTACAACCGCATGCGTGGCTTCGCGCCATGGCCGGGGGCTTACACTACGTTTCGCGGGCAGACTTGCCACGTCTGGGGCCAGCCGGTGTCTAAAGAAGGTGACGCTGGCTTGCCAAGTGGCGCGGGCGGCGGCGCGCCCGGAACTTTGCTCGGCGAAAAGAATGAATTACACGTCTGGTGCGGCGACGCAACCGTTTTGCGGCTTGGACTCGTCCAACTGGAGGGGCGCAAGCCGGTCAAGGCAGGCGATTTTGCGAACGGCGCGCGATTAAAGAGTAGTGAACGCTTTGGCGACAGCTGATTGCGTGGCGCAGACCGCTAGGGCATACTCAAAATTTGCCTGTAGCACATGAAATCAAGCACTCATTGACTGATCATGGTAACGGGAGCTCACCTTAAATGAAGATCTTTGAACCCTCAGCGAAACGCGGAAATGTTTATTCGCGCGCAAAGGAAGTCCTGCTGGCCGCGGCCTACTGGATGCTCATCGCGCAGTTTGCAGTGGGGCCCTATGCGCGAGCTGCAGGCGACAAGTCCGTCCCCGCACCAGCTCCAGTCAGCACGGCGAACGATCCCGTGCTGAAAGCGATGCAAGACGAGATCAAGCGAGCAACTGCGGAGCTTGGCAAATCTGAACAGCCGCCTTACTACCTGAGCTATACGGTGTACGATCAGGACTTTGTCGTTCTGGTGGGGGCCTATGGCAGTCTGCTGACCGACACGGTTGCACAAAGGCGCTTCGCGGATGTGAACATGCGCGTAGGGGTACCCGAACTTGACAACACCCACGGACAGAGCCGCCCCAGCGGAGTAAATTCCGGCAGCCTGCCGCTCGGAAACGACCAGGACGCGATCGCGCGGGTGCTGTGGGAACTGACGGATCGCGAGTACAAGCGCGCCGTGCCTTCGCTGCTGAGCGTGCGTACGAACACGGCGGTTCGCGCCGAAGAAGAAGACAAGTCGCCGGATTTCTCGAAGGAGAAGCCGCAGACGCACATCGGGGAAGGGGAGCCGGCCGTGCCGTTCGACCGCGCGGCTTGGGAAGGTGAGATCAAGAGGCTATCGGGCGCGTTCCGGAAATACCCGGAGGTGTACTTCGCGACGGTCATGATTCAAGTGCAGCGCTCGAATTCGAGGATGGTTTCGAGCGAAGGAAGCGCGATCGTTTCGCCCAGCACTTCTACTCGCCTGATCATGGAAGCGCAGACGCGCGCCGAGGACGGCATGGATCTGTTGCGAGTAGAAACGTTTCAGGCCCCCGCGGCGAGCGGTTTGCCGAGCGAAACGGAACTGACGGGCAAGATCGAGAAAATGGCCGGCGACTTGAGCGCGCTGCGCAAGGCGCCGGTGGCGGAGCCGTATGATGGCCCGGCGGTATTGAGCGGGCGCGCGGCGGCGGTTTTCTTCCATGAAGTGCTGGGGCACAGACTGGAAGGGCACCGACAGCGCGATGAAGAGGAAGGGCAGACGTTCACGAAGAAGATCGGTCAGGAAGTGCTGCCGAAATTTCTGAGCGTGATCGACGACCCGACGACACACGAGTTGGCGGGGATGAAGCTTGCGGGCTCGTATGACTTTGACAATGAGGGCGAACCGTCGCAGCGAGTGGAAGTGATCAAAGACGGAGTGCTGAAGAATTTTCTGATGTCGCGGATGCCCATCAAGGATTTCGGCCAATCGAATGGACATGGGCGAAACCAGCCCGGGCGGATGCCCACGGGGCGCCAAGGAAACTTGATCGTCACGTCGACACAAACGGTGCCGGAAGCGGAAATGCGGCAGAAGCTGATTGACGAAGTGAAGAAACAGGGTAAGCCCTACGGCCTGTACTTCGACGACATTCAGGGAGGGTTCACGCTTACGACGCGGGCGTTGCCGCAGGCGTTCCAGGTGCTTCCGGTGCTTGTGTACAAGGTATACGCCGACGGGCGTCCCGATGAATTGGTGCGCGGGGTGGACATCGTGGGTACGCCACTCGCAGCGTTGACGCGGATCCTGACAACCGGAGATCAGCCGCGCGTTTTCAACGGGGTGTGTGGGGCGGAGAGCGGGCAGGTCCCGGTCGCGGCTGTTGCTCCGTCGATGCTCTTTTCCGAAATGGAGGTGCAGAAGCGCGCGCACGAGCATGAACGTCCGCCGCTTCTGCCGCCACCGGGATTTGAAGATGCCGGTGCTGCCAAAAGCGCGCAAGCGAAAGCAGAGGTGAAGCCATGAAGATTTTGCATCGGTCGAGCGCTTTGCTTTCATACACACAGATGACAGGAATGGCGATAGCTTTGCTGGGGCTGAACGCCGCGCCAAGCCGGGCGACACCCGAGGGATCAAAACCGACGCCAGACGCCGTGATGGTCGCAGCACACGCGGCGGCGAAGGGCGACGGGTTGCTCGAGGCGCTGTTGACGGAATTGGACCGGTCCAAGGCGCAGCTCAAAATGGATCAGGTGCGGGCGCCATATTACATCGAGTACCGCGTGAACGAAGTCGAGGACATTGGCGCAGAGGCCGCTTACGGAGCATTGCGCGAAAACCAGCATATTCACGTTCGCGTCCTGCGAGTGGTGGTACGAATTGGCGATTACATGCAAGACAGCTATTTCGGCAGAGGCCAGGGCGAATCCAGCATCTTGCCGCTGGACAACGATCCGATAGCGCTGCGGCACCAGATCTGGCTGGCAACGGACGACGCTTACAAGGCCGCGGGGCAGGCACTGGCGGAGAAACAGGCGGCCATGAAGCAGTTCAGCGCCGACCCGAATCCCGTGGATGATTTTGCGAAGTCGCCGAAAATGATTGCCGTAGAGCCGACGGCGTCGCTGAAAATCGACGAAGCCCTATGGAAGAAAACGCTTGAAGATGTGACGAGTTTGTACAAGCAGTATCCGGACGTGCAGTCGGTGACGGCGTCGGCGAGGTTTTCGGCGATCAACGAGTACCTGGTGAATTCCGAAGGCACGGTCACGCGGAGCGGAAAAACGACCTACAGCGTGCAATTGAGCAGTTCGGCACAAGCGGCGGACGGAATGCGGCTGAGCCGGAGCCCGGCGTTCATGGTGGCGCGGCCGGAAGAATTGCCGACACGCGACGCGCTGATGGGCGAAGCGAAGAAGATGCTGGAAACGGTGGTGGCGTTGCGGCAAGCGCCGATCGTTGAAGAGGAATATCGCGGGCCGGTGTTGTTCGCGGCGGATGCGGCGGACGACATCGTGTCTTCGTTGATCGGGCAGAACTTGCTGGGGCAAAAGCCGCAGCTTGGGAAACCGAACCGGACGACGGGAGCATTCGCGACGAGCTACAAGACACGCGTGCTGCCGAACTTTCTCTCGGTGGTGGACGATCCGACGTTGAAGGATTTTCAGGGAAAGAGCCTGGTGGGAAGTTACGCGGTGGACAGCGAAGGCGTGAAAGCGCAGGCTGTCAATACGATCGAGAACGGGATGCTGTCGAATTATCTGGTGGGCCGACAACCTATTCGCGACTTTCCCACCTCAAATGGCCACGGACGCGCCGCGCCGGGATCTTTTCCCGGGCCAAGCCTCGGCGTTCTGGTGGTGAAAAGCTCCGACGCGCAAGCGCCTGATGAGTTGAAGAAAAAAGTCATCCAGATGGTGAAGGAACAGGGCAAGGAATACGGCTATCGAGTGGAGACGCTCGGGCCGGGCAATGCGCCGCGGTTGCTCTATCGCGTGTACGCGAAGGATGGACATGAAGAGTTGGTGCGAGGCGCGGTGTTTAACGAACTGGACATACGCGCGATCCGCAATGATTTGATCGCCGTGGGCGACGATCCGCTGGTGAGCAATCGGGCTGGCGCTGCGCCCACGACGATTATCAGCCCGTCGTTGCTGTTTGGTGAACTGGAAGTGAAGCGGGCGGACACTAGCAAGGATAAGCTGCCGGATTATCCTGCGCCGCCGTTGAAGAAGTGACTGGAGACTAGTGACTCGTGACTGGTGAAAACCAGACGCGATGCCAACCCAGCCGACGATTCCCGTCAGAGAAGCATCAGGTTGTCAAGAAAAAAGAGCCGCGGGTAGTGGTGCAGTTTCAGAGTACCCCTTCACTCGGGCACAATTAGCAAGGCGATAAGGCCGACCACATCTCCGGGCTAAGACTCTTTAGAGAGAACGGATAATTACTGCGCAAACAGACCGCGAAGCTGTCTACATGTGAACAGACAAGCTTCTGGGGGGCGTCTAGGATTGTCTTGCAGAAAAAGGACTGAGGTGTGGGCCAGTTCATCCTCTTCAGCCGGATATCCCTGGCCCACGCAAGCGTTGAGGAGATCCGACAGGACGTTACTCGCGCAAGGCATGTCTGGATAAATACCCTCTCTCCTGTGGAGCAGTTCTCCTCCAACAAGAACGGTCGAAAGTACTCGAACTGAAGGGTAATGCAGCGGCGAGCAGCTTACAGCCCTGCTCGTCACACCAAAAACAACCGTATTCTGGAGGTCGCCATGGCCATCCGGCGCAGAAGCGGTCTGATCATTGTTGGAATCGCCGCGTTACTCTTGCTCGCGCTTACGATCGTTGGACCCGCACTTATTAAAGTGGATCGCTACAGGCCCCGGGTCACCTCCTATCTCCAGGAGAAGACAGGAAAGCAGGTCGAAATCGGGCGACTGGCACACACCTTTTTTCCTCTATCCATTCATATTGATGATCTCGGCGTGAAGAACCCTCCAATATTTCCGCGTGGTTATGTCGTCCAGGTGGCGCGGATCGATGCTGAACTTAGCGTCGGTGCGCTCCTGCACCGTCAGGTGGTCATTAAGTCCCTCGTACTTGAGGACCCGGTGCTGAATATGACTTCGGATCCCGACGGCCCGTGGAATTTCGAGAATCCACAAGCTCAGGCTTCGCAGAATACCTTTCCTCTTGGAGTGATTTCGCGGGTACAAATTAAGCGAGGTCGATTGATAGCGTCGAATCTATTGCCGTCCGGCGCAGCGGGCCCCGTCTTTTTCGAAGCCCACGAGATTTTCTGCGACTTGGAACAGGTGAACTGATGAGAATTCTCAATCCCGCGTCTTCCTCGACGGATGGCCAGGGCACTGTGAAGGCGGGTCTTCTGCGCTTCGGCTCGGTCGAGGCAAGAAATCTGGAATCCAAATTACGGCTAGCGGCGAGGCACGTTTTTTTCACAGAGGTTAAAGCGGAAGTCTATGGCGGGAGCGCCGCGGGTGATCTCACCTTCGACTTGTTGGGGAAGAACGTGAACTTCAAGACCACTGCGCGACTGAACGGAGTCACTGTGGCTCAGCTCCTGGCGGCCTTCCCAAACGGCGGTGGAAAGGTGACCGGAAAGATGGAAGGGGACGTAAAACTAGCGGGTGAGATCGTGCACTCGCTGCGCCCGCGGCGGGAATACACGGAGCCGGACACGTGACGGTGCGCAACGGCCAGGTGCCGAGTCTCAAGCTCAACGCGAATTTGATGAAACTGGCGCACTTCAATGATCTCGGCCCGGCTAGGAACGATCCTTCCGCGTTTAACTTGATAACCACCGATCTGGAACTGGACAATCAGCGGATTTCGAGTCGCGTAATAGACATTGACGGCTACGGAGTCGATGTGGATGGTTCGGGGCGTCAGCGTCTCAGGCTCTGACACGTTGGACTATCGCGGGTTGGCGGAGATTACAACCAAGGAGAGCTTCCTCACCAACACCGTCGCCCGGCTGTCTGGAGTTGCATTAAAGGACGGTAAGTTGCAGTTTCCCTTTCGGATAGGCGGAACGATCAATAACCCGGTATTCTCCAAGGGCAAGGGCGATAAGGACGTAGACGCTGTACAAAAACCTCGGTGAGGGAAGACGTCCGACAGTTCCGGACGAGTGGCCGGCAATCGGAAACTGAGCCGCTACCGAACAGCGAGAACCGGGGAACTTGAAAAGAGAGTGTGACTCTGGTGGTGCGGGAAATGGCACTTTCAAAATCCAATTGGTTGGCCTCGAATAGGACAATCAAATGTAAAATGCAATTGGGGGCCGGCAGTTGGCTAGATGCGGGGCATCACGGCTGCAGGCGTGCAGATGCGGCGCAACAAGCAGGTGGTCCCGGCGCAAGAAACCGTTGACGAGTGGGGCTGAAATTCGAAACTCTAGCTGAACAACGAGGGAGCGCCCGCCTCCCCAACAAGAGTCGGGCAAGCGTCAGGCGGGTCCTACTGGTGATTATGACACTAAGAGAAAGACTGGAATGGATGGGCCGGGTGACCCTGCTGGTGTTCATCCTGGCGTCGGCGGCGTTTCTGAGCGCGATCACTGCGATGCGCATCGCGATTCACGGGCGGGAAGTAACCATGCCGA
>WNFQ01003692.1_pt1 | contig 13848 bp, 11 predicted proteins | sample 5400171 | NCBI WGS metagenome assembly WNFQ01 (sample SAMN13153356, study PRJNA577476) | soil metagenome | isolation source: 20 cm soil under Madrone tree | place: USA:California | collected 2016-06-14
GTCATCCCGACAATGCGGGGCAAGCGAAATTTCTTGCCGACAACAATCCGCCCAAGAGTTACGCCAACAGCGCCTACTTCGGCATCCATACCTTCAAGTTCATCAACCGGGACAACAAAGTCACGTTGGTGCGGTGGCGCTTCGTTCCCCAGGACGGAGAAAAACAACTTTCCAGTTCGGACCTGACGTCCGAGCCGGCGGACTTTCTCGAGGAGGCGCTGATCAAGCGAACACAGCACGGCCCGGTGCGCTGGGACATGTTGCTAACCATCGGTGAGCCAGGCGACCCTGAGAATGATCCAACGCTCCTGTGGCCGAAAGAGCGCAAGGAGTTGAAGGTGGGAACCCTTACTATCTCATCCGCAATGAACCAGAGCGGCGCCGGATGCCAGAACATCAACTACGATCCGCTCGTCATGGCCGACGGTATCGCGGCAACCAACGACCCGGTCCTTCTCTTCCGTTCGTCGTCGTATGGCGTGTCGTTCTCCAAGCGACTGGAAGGCAAGTGATGCTGCAATCGCATCATTCGATTTCGTCGGAAGAGCTTTAACAGGCATAAAGTCCGACGCCGAGCACGCCTGACCTTCGCTTGCGTGACCGGATTCGTCGCCGGTTGTGCCGCCGGGGCCGCCCTGGAAGTCAAGTTCGGTCTCTGGGCACTGACGCTCCCGGTCGTTCTCAGCGCGCTCGCCGTTCCCCTGGGCCGAGTTGAGAAACTGACCGCCGGGCCAAGCATCACGACTCAAAGACGCTCTAGTTAGGATGACAAGAATTGGACCGACGTGATTAACCGCAATTCTCTCTTTAATTTATAGGAGAGGAGATGAGGCGAGATCTCCAAATCGGGCGTTCCGCTGACAGTTGTTCCTGTCAGCCACTCTAACGAGAGAGGGAACAAGAATCGCCTCGCGAGTGGGATCATAAAATCCCACGCAAGCGTCGTAGCCGGCGACTGAAGCGCGTCGTTAAGTCGTAACCATGAAAACAACTAAATCTTTAGCCGTCGGGTTCATCGCGTTGTCGATCCTGGCCTCAAACGCCTTTGCCTTGATCAGATCACCCTATCCTCGGAGAACCTCTCCGCCGGATACGATCATCATCATTACCGATGACAGGCATGATTCGGTTCGCTCGACTCTTCGTCCCTCAAAATAATCACTGGTTGCTAACGAGATTCTTCTATGGCTAGCCTAAGCAAAATCATCGACGTCCACTCCCACATCATTACGAATCTCGGATCGCAGGCGCCGATGGACAAGCTACCGGCTTGGTCGATCGAGCAGTCTTTGTCACTCATGGATGCAAATGGAATCGCCGCATCAGTCCTATCGCTGCCTGACTCGGCCGATCACGCAAAAGGACCGGAGGCCTGCCAACTCGCGAGGCGAATCAATGAACAACTGGCCGACATCGTCTCAAAACATCCCACGCGCTTCGGAGCGATGGCGACGTTACCGGCGCTGGCAGCGACAGACGGTCTGCTCGAAGAGATGGCGTACGCACTCGATACGCTGAAGCTTGACGGCGTCGCGACCTCAACAAGCATCGATGATATCTACCTTGGCGACACGCGTTACGACCCATGGTTTGAGGAGATGAACCGCCGTGGCGTCACCTTGTTTGTCCACCCAGTCCCAGCCAAGGCATCTCGCTCCGTCGATCTCGGCATCGACGTATCGATTTTGGAGTTCATGTTCGACACCACCCGCATGCTTACCAATATGATCTTCAGCGGAGCCAAGAACCGCTTCTCGAAGATCAATATCATTTCCACCCATGGCGGAGGAACGATTCCATACTTGATGACGCGTATCGAAACTCTTGAAAAGGTCTTCGGTCCCGGCAAGGGTCGCGCACACCTGAGTCCAGCGGAGATCCGCGAAGGTCTGGCCTCTTTCTACTACGACCTTACCGCGGCAACCTCTCCGGCGCAGCTCTTCGCTCTACAGCAGATGGTGCCGCTCTCCCACCTGGTGATGGGCTTCGATAATCCGTTCATGCCGGGATGGACGTTTCCGCCTGCCATACAGGATATGCAGCGCTGGAATGGCTTCAGCGACACAGACGTTTCTTCCATCGCTCATCGGAATGCGGAGTCGCTCTATCCCGCTCTCGCCGGACGCCTGCAGCAGTCTAAAGCCGGCTGAAAGGCCCGACACCGGTGCATACCCAAAAAAAATGCGACAGGCTCTCCGTTTGCGCCTGTGAGTTCTGGCGGGCGCAAGATTCCAATCGCACAATGCAACAAGGTTTACATCTTTCCTGCAATAGGACTTTGTGTGGTGGCCTGCAGCGCTCGCCGCGTTACCGACTCCATGATGCTGGGAGCGGCTCGCGCGCTCGCTCAAAATTCGCCGGCGCTTAAGGACCCTTCCGCAGCCCTGCTTCCTCCCCTGACAGATCTAAGGAGAGTAGCCGCGGAAATCGCGGTCGCGGTTGCCATCCAGGCACAAAAAGGCGGTGTAGCCCGGGATTTAGCTGAGGATGAACTTCGCCAGCAAGTGATGACGACTCAGTGGACTCCTGCCTATCAATCCTTCGCTTAGGCAGTATGCTAGTTGGAGAGCCCATACACGGGCGATCGGTCGTTGTTGCGTTCGACGCTACAGCTGAATTAGTCCGCGGCGTGTTGCGGTTGCGACAGCTTCCGTGCGGCTAACTACATCCAGTTTACTGAAGATGCTTTTGACGTGCGTCTTCACTGTGCCTTCGCTGATGAACAGCTCGGCACCGATCTCTTTGTTACTCTTGCCTGGCGTCTTCACTGTGCCTTCGCTGATGAACAGCTCGGCACCGATCTCTTTGTTACTCTTGCCTGCGGCAATTCGTTGCAGCACCTCGATCTCGCGTGCGCTCAAGCTTTCGCCGCTGACGCGGTCGGCCAGCTTGGCGGCGAGCATAGGCGGTATGCAGGTTTCCCCACTGTGCACTTTCCGAATGCACTCCATTAATGCGTCGCGCGCGGTGTCCTTTAGCAGGTAGCCTTTCGCACCGGCTTTGATCGCCCGGTAAATGTCTTCATCGCCATCAAAGGTAGTCAGCACCACGATGCGCGCGTTCTCGTCCAATTCGCGAATCTCTTTGATCGCGCCGACGCCATCCAGTTCAGGCATTCGCAAATCGAGCAGCGTGATGTCAGGACGATGTTCCTTCCAAAGATCGACAGCCTCCCGGCCGTTGCTCCCCTCACCGACTACAGCCATGTCGGCCTTACGTTTAACCAACGAGACCAGCCCTTCGCGCACGACGCTGTGGTCATCGGCTATTAAAATTCGAATACGCTCCTTCTTCTTCTTATCCATTGGTCTCTTCTTCTTATCCTTTCTGGTTTTCACTTAAACCTCACGCGTTCTGGTAAGGGGAAACAGCTACAATTCTTGTTCCTGCACCGGGTTTGCTCGAAACGCTCAATGTAGCGCCAATCTGGTCGGCGCGTTCTTTCATTCCGATCAATCCGATACCGCCGCCGTTGGCAGTCTCGGCAACAAATCCATCGCCATTGTCGCGGAGCTCGAGGCGAACTGCGTCGGAATCGAATCGCACTCGTGTCTGAAATTTCGTCGCATGCGCGTGCTTCAGCACATTGCTTAGAGCCTCCTGGCCGATGTGGAGCAGGTTTTCTTCGACGGCTGGGCCCAGGTCACGCGGTTGCCCATTTAGCTGAAACTCGATGCGAAGCGCAGTGCCTGCGGTTGTGTTCTTGATAATCGCTTTCAGCGCGTCGGCGAATGCGGCCTTCTCGAGCGCCTGAGGTCGCAGTGCGTGGACAGACCGACGCGCTTCGCCCAGACTTTCGCGCGCCAATTCACGGGCGCGGCGCACATGCCCTACCGCATGGTCCGCATCGTCCTCCAGTAAGGCTTCTTCAGCAGCCTCCATCTGAAGAATCACGCCAGTGAATCCTTGAGCGAGTGTGTCGTGAATATCACGCGCCATTCGCGTTCGCTCTTTGAGTATCGCCGCGTGGCGCTGTTGTTCCACCAGCTCCTGTTCATGCGTCGCCAGCATCACGTGGTGAGCAAGAGCTTGAGCAAGTTCGACCTGGTCCGCTCGATATGCGCCCTTCTCCGCATGTTGAATGCCGATGAAGCCGCGCAGCTCTCCGCCAACAAACATCGGAACAGTCATGAACCTCTTCGTTCCTCGACTCGTTAGGTATTTGTGAAACTCCGGACTGATGCGCGAGTCGTGCTCGATGTCATCGCAGACTACGGGAGACTTGGTAAAGAGCATCTCTTGAATGAATGCGTTTTTTTTCTCCCAGCCGTGCGGCCGCTTGACGAATGGATGTTCCAGGTCGGGCTTGACCTGCTGGTCGTTTTCGATCATCAGATGCAAGCCCAGTGAATCCTGCCCCTCGTTGCGCAGCCAGAGCATCACGCGAGCCGCTTGCAGATGCTGGCCAATTGTTCGAAGCATTTCGCCGATGAATCTTTCGGGCGCGGTTTCAATGGCCAGCACATCGAGGCCGCGCATCAGCACTTCGACGTGACTGCGTGCGAGTTGCTCCGAGGTGCGCAGAGCCTCCTCTGCACGATCGCGTTCGATTGCAACGCGAGCGAGATGCGTTGCCAACTCAATCAGTTCGAGGTCTGGCGACGTGGGACTTCGCGGCTCGCGATAGTAAATACAAAAGGTTCCGAGGACCTTACCTTTAGAAGAAAATACCGGATTCGACCAGGAAGCTCGCAGCCCGTGTTGCAGTGCTGAAGCGCGATGCTCCGGGACGTCCCAAAGCGGATCAGTAGCGATGTCAGAGACTATGACCGGTGAACCCCGATATGCCGCAGTACCACAAGAACCGGCACAAGGTCCTATCGGCAGCTTTTCCATTTGCTGCACCCACTCGTTAGGCAGGCCGGGCCCAGCGACAAAATCGAGATGAACGCCATCCGAGTTGAGCAACAAAACCGAAGCGAGCATGCCGCTCCGCTGCTCGTCAATAATCAGGCACAATGCATTGAGGATCGCTTCCAGCGGAGCGCCGGTAGCGCACATCTCGAGAAGCTGTTTCTCTCCTTTGAGCAAGGCCTCGGCGTGCTTGCGCTCCGTGATGTTTGTCACGCTACCCATGAATTGCGCAACGTCGGCGGAGCTGTTCAAAATAGGATGCCCTATCAGGTGAACGTATTTCGTTACTCCGTTGGGAAGGACGAGCCGATATTCCAGCTCGTAGTCGGATTTTTCACTGATTGCCCGATCAACCGCCGCCTGCCACTTAGGCACGTCCTCCGGGTAAATGCGCTTCAGGCGTTCGTTCCACGCGTGCTCATCCTTGTCGGGGTCGAACCCGTAAATGCGATACCATTCGTCGGAGAGATACAGGGCCTGTTTTGTTTTAATGTCCCAAACGAAACTGCCTGTATGGGTCAACCGCTGTGCTTCGGCCAGGTTGCGCTCACTCTGGCTCAGCTTTTCCTGTGTCAACTTGCGTTCAATTGCGATCCCCGCCAGATGAGTGATCTGTTCGATGATTTGTTGATCGCGCACGGTCGGGCTTCGCGGCTCGCAATAATACATCGCAAAAGTTGCGATCACTTTGCCTTCTGACGAAAAAACAGGCGTGGACCAACACGCGCGCAGCGAATGCGGCAAAGCCGCGCCGCGATAATCTGCCCACAACGGATCAGTCGCGATGTCCTCAACAATTACCTGTTCACCGCGATACGCGGCTGTCCCGCACGAACCGGCGGAAGGTCCGATCGTAAGTCCGTCGATCGCATCCGTGTACGCTTTCGGAAGACTGGGGGCGCTCCCGTGCCGTAAGTGGTCGCCCTCAAGCAACAAGATGGACGCGAGCACGCCAGTCGCTTGTTGCTCAGCCAACCGGCACAACGTATCGAGTATTTGGGTTAGCGACTCTCCCTTCGCCACCATCTCGAGAATGCGTTTCTCGCCGGCCAGCAAGCCTTCCGCCCGCTTTCGATCTTCGACATCGAAAGCAGTGCCATACCATTTCAGGATATTCCCTTGTTCATCTCGCAGGGGTACGGCACGAACCAGGAGCCAACTGTAGTTCCCATGAGCGTCGCGATGGCGAGCTTCGTTTTCGAACGGCTGGCCAGTCGTCCGCGAGTCGCGCCACTTTGCTAAATGTTGTTCAACATCGTCGGGGTGAAGTGTAACCTCCCACCCTGAGCCGGCGGTCTGCTCCGCCGACAATCCCGAGTGTTCGATCCATGGCCGACTGACAAATTCATTGGACCCGTCGGGCCGTGTGACAAACGCCATTGCCGGTATGGTTTCAATGAGATCGCGAAGCTGCTTTTCGCTTTGACGCACGGCTTCCTCAGCCCTCTTGCGTTCGGCTCTTTCCCGGGCTTCACCTAGTGCGCGGGTGACCGCGGGTCCCAGCCGGCCTAAACGCGTTTTTAAGACATAATCCGTAGCGCCAGTCTTGAGCGCTTCAATGGCCACGTCTTCGCCCAGCGTGCCGGAAACAAATATGAATGGCACATCGGGCAACTGCTGCTGCGCAATTCGAAGTGCGGACAAGCCGTCAAAGGACGGCAGTGTGTAATCCGCCAGGATGAGGTCGCAGCTTCCGCGGTTCAGCCTCGAAAAAAAATCCTGCTCGGTTTCAACTCTCGTCAGGTTGGCCGGGATTCGTTCCGCTTCCAGAGCAGCTTGGACGAGTTCTGTGTCCCTGACGTCATCTTCAAGATGCAGAATTCGGAGCGGAGATTCCATTCCTGTCATTTCCCTTTCACGCTGCCGGGAGGCGGCTGGTTGATCACTGCCCAAAACACTCCCAGCTCTTTCACGGCATTCACAAATTGGTGGAAATCCACTGGCTTAACCACGTACGCGTTTACACCTAGCTTATAGCTTTGCACGAGATCGCGCTCTTCATGTGACGAGGTAAGGACCACAACCGGGATCATTTTCAGATTTTCATCGGCGCGAACCTGCTGCAACACTTCGAAACCATTGACCTTGGGTAGTTTCAGGTCGAGCAGCATCACCGCTGGGTTACCATTGGCGCGGCTCTGATAATTTCCACGGCGATACAAGTAATCGAGCGCCTCTTCCCCATCGCGGGCGACCACTACTTCGTTAGCAAGGTTATACTCGGCCAATCCAGTCAGCGTTATCTCGACATCTTTCGGATCGTCTTCGACTAACAAGATACGTTTTACATCACTCGTCATGCGTTAATGTCTCCGGATTTCGGCAGCGCCACATAGAAAGTGGCGCCGTTGTCGATCGCGCCTTCCGCCCACACTCGACCTCCGTGACGATGAACAATGCGCTGCACTGTGGCGAGCCCAATTCCGGTGCCTTCGAATGTGTCCTGCGAATGAAGGCGCTGGAAAACACCAAACAACCTGTCCTTATAGTTCATATCGAAGCCGACTCCGTTGTCTCTAACAAACACGACCACCTCATTTGGTCTATGGTTTAACGAACCGATTTCTATCTCGGCCTGCGGGCGCGTTCGAGTGAATTTCACCGCGTTCGAAACGAGATTACTGAACACCAGTTGGAGTAGCGAAGGATCGCCAACGCAAATCGGCAAAGCTCCAATTCGCCAAACAATTTTCCGACCCTTCGTGTCCGGAGCAATGTCGGCGACGACGGTTTTCACGACCTGCTCGAGATTAATGGTTGTTTTTTGCGTTTCTACCCGGCCGATCCGCGAAAAAGCTAGGAGGTCGTCCACCAGGCTGTCCATCCGGTTGGCTGATTGCAAAATCTTACTGATGTGGCGCCGGCTTTTGTCGTCGAGGACTGGCTCTGCGTCTTTTAGTAACAACTCGGTGAATCCCGCGATGTGTCGAAGGGGCGCGCGCAGGTCGTGAGAAACGGAATAGGCGAATGCCTCCAATTCTTTATTAACGGAGTGCAAGTCGTCATTTATTTTCCTCAACTCGGCAGTCCGCTCCTTCACTTTCATGTCCAACTCGTCGCGAGATAGGCGAAGAGCTTCCTCGGCTCTTTTACGCTCGCTGAGCTGTTCTCGAAGCGCGTGCTCTACATCCTCGCGTTCCTGGATGTTGGTTAACAGCCTCTCCACCTCACGCTCTGCTTCGTTAGTCCCCAAAAATTCGTCAGGAGGCACATAGTACATGTTGCGGCAGACCATGCCACGATAGACCACCACGGGATGGGTGCGAATGACGTCGAGAATGAGTTCCGGTGGAAAAAGGCGCCGATTGTACTGACAAAGCGCGGAACAATTATTTTCCGAGACCGCGTGAGTTAACCTGCTTTCGTATTCCATCCAACGTTCAAGTCCACGGGCCCCTCTTACAACCCATTCTGTCTCGCCCGTGGCGCGAAGCGCAGAAAAACCTTCACTCATGGCCGTCTCGGTCGCTTCCTTCCAGAAGGTAAACATCCAATCGGGATTAAAAGATCCATGTCTCAAATACGCTTGCTCTTTGGTTGCCAGAACCAGGGCTTTGGATGCGGTCGCACGCTCTACGTCGATTCCTTCCGACTGCATGGCTTGGCGAACTTCGTCGACCGTGCCGTCGTCGGCGATGTAAATGCATTTTTCGCCGCGATCCAGCCCGATCTGCATGAACGGAATGGCAACCCCGTAATGTTCTTCACGGTTCTCGTATATCGAGCAGAAATGATCGTGTGGGCCGAGTTCTTCGAGCGCTGCGATGAGCGGAGTTCTCTGTGCTGCCAGATTCATAAAGTCTCCTTGTTGTAGTCAAAACCTTTTCGGTTAAGGATCGCCCTCCCTATCTCGCGGCTAGCTACATGCTCTAGCCATCCTGTCGCCGGTCTTTTCGGAAAATCGAACTCACAAGCAGGGACCCACAGGACGGTCGCTGCAACGAACGCGAGCTTTTCAACAAAGCTGCCCCTCATGCATTTACCTTTCCAGGTTTGGGCAGCACAACGTAAAACGTGGCGCCATTGTTAACTGAGGCTTCCGCCCACACTCGACCGCCATGCCCATGAACAATTCGCTGGACTGTAGCCAAGCCGATACCAGTGCCTTCGAATGCCTCTTGCGAATGGAGGCGTTGGAAAACACCGAATAACTTATCCTGATACTTCATGTCAAAACCGACACCATTGTCTTTCACAAACACGACCACCTCATCGGGTTTGTGATTCAACGAACCGATTTCTATCTCGGCCTGCTCACGGCTTCGAGTGAACTTTACCGCGTTTGTAACGAGGTTAGCAAACACCATCCGGAGCATCGAAGGGTCGCCATAGCAAATCGGCAACGTTCCTATGCGCCAGGCAATATTCCTGCCCTGCGCGTCCGGCCCGAGTTCGCCGAGCACGCCTTTGATGAGTTGCTCAAGGTGAACAGTCGTTTTTTGCGTTTCGGCCCGGCCGATGCGAGAGAAGGCCAGAAGATCATCCACCAAAGTCCCCATCCGCTTGGCTGAATCCAGAATCATGCTGATATGATGGCGGCCCTGATCGTCAAGAACCGGGTCGGAGTGTTTCTGCAAAAGCTCGGTGAACCCCGCGATGTGGCGAACGGGCGCGCGCAGATCGTGCGAGACCGAATAGGCGAACGCTTCCAATTCCTCGTTAACGGACTGCAAGTCGACATTCATTTTCCTTAACTCCGAAGTCCGCTCTTTGACTTTGATTTCCAACTCGTCGCGCGATCGGCAAAGAGCTTCCTCAGCTTGTTTACGCTCGGTGATATTGTTGTTCGTCTCGAGAATCGCCGCGGGATTGCCCTGCTCGTCCCGCTGCAATGACCAGCGGCTAGCCACCACCACCCGCGTGCCGTCGCGCGTCGCGTGGATGAGTTCGCCTTCCCAGCGACCCGTGCGGAGCAGCTTTGTATTAATCTCATCGAGCGGTTCGGGAAAGTTCGTGCGCGTGAGTTGGTGCGACACCTGACCGACCGCCTCCTGACTTGTCCAACCGTACAGTTCCTCGGCGCCTCGATTCCAGTAAGTGATCACGTCATTCATGTTGCGCACGAAAATCGTGTCGTGCGTGAGGTCGAGCAGGCTGGCGCGCTCCCGCAGCTTCTCCTCGCTGGCACGCAGATCTGCGGTGCGCTCGGCAACTTTGATCTCCAATTCTTCGCGCGATTCTCGAAGGTCTGCCTCGGCCCGGCGCCGCACGATGCCGAACCAGATCAGAAGTCCGGCAAGAAGCGCGAACACAGAGAAGTAGGCGACATCCTCCCGCGTGATTGAAATGGTGTGGAGCGGTGGGGTGAAATAATAATTGAAAGTGAGTTCTCCCAATACAAATGCGAGGATTGCCGGCCAGACTCCCGCGTACCAACTCGTCACGGCAACAGCCAGAACGAAAAACGTAAAGATCGATTCGTGAAGATCAAAGCCGTCGGCTAAAAAACCGAGGGCGGTTGCGGCCGCAACAGAGCCCACCGCCAGGCCATACCGAAAAATGATTCGCTCAGACGAGTGCCGTGGCGCACCAGCCTTGGCAAGGGAGATTTGAGCTTCAGTGGCCGACTTCACGCGATCGTGTCCCTCAAAATCAGCCAGCCTGTTGGCTGCGGAATGCATGACTTTTGAAGAGAATATCTGACCGCCACCTAACCTTGTCGAGTTCGTTTCGTATCCCTCAAAAGAGGCGGGGCGATCTCCCTCTCCTGGCCTATGGGTAAATCTATCTACTGCTTCGTCGCCGCCACTTCCAGTAGCTCGTAGTTTCGATGGTAACACAGACTTATGAAAACAACTAAACTCAAGCGCGCGAATCGACGGCGCATTTTTTCGCGGCGGTCCACCACTGTGCGCGATCCGTGGCTCATCCTCAACCTGGAGCTCTTCAATTTCGGGGGCGGCTGGAGCCAACTGCTCGCGCGAGAGCAAGCGGAACAGCTCGGCAGATGAAAACGGCGCGATATGAATTGCCTCGCATCCACCAGAAGCCGCCAAAGCCGGCGCCGATTTGGATCGACGTGAATACCGACTGTCAGTCGATCGTCGTCAACGCGCCAGCCGCAGAAGTGTACCGTCGGTGTTTACGTTTCGAAGATTTTCCACGGTTCATTACTTCAATCACTAAGATCGACAAGATCAGCCGCACCGGTTTCTCGTGCACGTCGATAATGAATGGCCAGGAAATGGGAAGTGAGGTCAAGATCATGATGCGCGTTCCCGAGCGACGGATCGCCTGGCAGGCTGTGTCAGATCAATTTCGCGCTGGTGTCGTCTTTCTCGACCCAGTCAAGGGCGGCGCGACAAAGATCACGGTGAAAGTTCGTTCAATAACCGAACCAGTAATGCTCACCGGAGTGCTCCGGGATTACCTTCGGAATTTCAAGCAGTACATTGAAAACGGCGGCGCCGGAGAATGAGACCCCTCAACAAGTCCTCCGCGACGGCATCGCGTCGACACACCAAAGGCGGCGAGATATCCCCTCTCCTCTTTATCTCGAACGAGGGAGTGCGCACAGCCTCACGAGAGGGACGCGAAAATCCGGCGAACGCGAAATAGCACCGCTGTGAGGAGCGCACCTATCTTGTAATCATGAACAAGTCTCTCACACCATTCCCGCTCCGCACGCTAATGGTTTGTTTCACGGCCTGGCTCATCGCCACTGAGGTCCTTATCTTCGATCAGCTTGAATTTGACGCCAAGACCGCACTGCTCGAGCAAGCTGCGCGGGCGCTTCGCGCACCAGAGGTTGTTGTCCCCAGCGACCGGCCGTCTACTCGGCAAGGGGGCGTAAAAATGGAACAATTGTGAAAGTAACCGAGCTATCGCTGTCGTCGCACGTGCTTCCTTCTGGTCTCGCCAGAACGCACACGGCCCCGCTGAATGCGCCACGTGTTGGTCGTGACGCTGCGAATATCTTTGCACGATTGCAGAGTGGGCTCGTGACGTTATCCGGCTATAGCCAGCGGAAATTACGTTTAGAGCTTGCGCCTTCGCAGTCACGGACAGTCGCTAATCTTATTACCGAAGATCGACATCAGAAAATTGCGCACACACGCGACGGCCGCCATCAGACCGAACAATAGGCAGACTACATGAAATTAGGTCTTCAAATGGCAAACTTGCGCTTTGATTTGCCAAGGCGGGATTCACTCCGTTTAAGTGAAGTGATTCCATTCTGGTTCGCTATCTCCAGTCCGTTGATCGGAGTGCTTCTCGGATTTCTCGGCGCCTGGCTTGTCACATTGCTGACAGCTTAAGAGTCGCGCCCGACAAAATAGCCACGGCAAGAGGCTCGAGAAACCACCAACAACACAACGATTTTGCGTCTCGCCATAGCATTCGTCACTTGCTCATTCCTTCGGCATTCAACATTCGACATTCGTCATTGACACTGATGCGTCTTTCGAAAGAGAGAGTAGGCATCGCCTCTCGCGTAGCACGTTAAAATCCTGCGGATGCGCAATGGTAGTGAAGCCCATCGGCTACGAACTTTCTGTTATGAAAAGAATTACGTTATTCAGTTTGATAGCCATCGCTGTTGTGAGCGTTAGTCAGACGATGTTGGCTCGCGGCGGTGGAGGCGGTTTTGGCGGTGGCGGCCACGGCGGAGGTGGCGGCCACTTCGGTGGAGGCGGTTTTGGCGGTGGACATTTTGGTGGCGCCCATTTCGGCGGTAGGAGCGGTGGTTTTCGCGGAGCGCCTGGCTTCTACGGTCGCGGCGCATACTTTACGCCGCGCGCCTACTCCGGTGGCGCCCGCACGTCCACGGTCAGGCCGCGCACCGTGACAATCGGCAGATCAGCAAGTCCGAATGCCGGTAGAGTCGCAGCAGCAAATCGCCAACCGAGCCGCGTCGGCTCACTCGGGACTCGCAACCGTCTTTCCAATCCGAGGACTTCGACCGCACGAAATCGAGAGTCCTTCAACAACAATCACGTCTTCGCGCGTCACGATGGCAATTGGCATCGCGATTGGGACAAGCATCGCGGCCACTTTTGGAATGGCCACTGGTGGGCCTGGTATGGCGGGTCTTGGCTAGGCTTGGATGCTGGGTTCTATCCGTGGGACCTTTATGACTACGGTTACTATCCGTACGACTATTACGGTGGTAACCCGGATGATTACTCCGGCGATTATCCCGATGATTACAATGATCCCTCGTCCTATGTGGCGTCAGCTCAATCTCCAAACAATGACACGATGAGTGCAGTTCAATCGCAACTTGCCAAACGGGGTTATTACAACGGCGCAATTGACGGAATGCTCGGCGACGAAACTGAGGCGGCGCTCGCGCGTTACCAGGAAGACCATGATCTAAGTGTCACCGGGACTGTTACCGCTGCCACGCTTCAGTCGCTTGGTACTAACAAAGGCAGTTAGTCGACGAGACCAGAGTTTTCGAAGAGCGAAGCGAGCGGTGCGGCGATCGTAGGGACATCAGGGAGCGATCGTCGCACCGAGAATTCATTCGTGCCAACCCGCAGAAGTTTAGCTATCCTTTCCAGATTGGGCGCAAGCTCTGATGACCAAGTATCGTAGCCGCACCAACGATCTACCCAATCGCTTCAGCTAACCCGCTGGCGCGGCTGTGATGACCAACTCGCAACACGTTTACGAAGTCCGCCGCGCAAAGATAAACGCGGCGTCGATCTAATCTCAGATGCGCTGCCCTTTGGCCGGTTGTGGTACTGCGAACCCGCAAACGCAATCGACTACGCCAAGTTTCGCAGTCGCTCACATGACGCCGTGATTCGCCCTGTACGAGGAGGCTGGCAATGTGATGGAGACGCACGAGCACGCGAGCGATTTCAAAGAACCGTGAGCGTCACACGCGAAACAAAAGCCGCCACGGGGTGAAACGTGGCGGCTTCGCGAGATATAGCGACCCTGTCGGCTTCGCAACTGTTACTGCTTGGCAACCACTTGCGGCGCCGGTTTGCTCACTTCGAGCCGTGCGCTCACCTTCTGGATTTGCGCAGCCTGCTCTCTCAG
>WNFQ01003981.1_pt1 | contig 13841 bp, 14 predicted proteins | sample 5400171 | NCBI WGS metagenome assembly WNFQ01 (sample SAMN13153356, study PRJNA577476) | soil metagenome | isolation source: 20 cm soil under Madrone tree | place: USA:California | collected 2016-06-14
AAAGGTCCCGCCACCGATGCGGTGAACTGGGATCGGGTCAACGTGAATGGAAGCTCGATCTCCGTCGGGCATCCGTGGTCGGCAACGGGCGGAAGGATCCTGACCACGCTCGCCTATGAGATGGCGCGTCGCGACGCCCGCTACGGGCTGATCAGCATGTGCGCGGCGGGCGCCATGGCCGGGGCTTTTCTTCTCGCCCGGGAGTGACGGGATGGACCCGCGTACACGAGTATTGATCGAGGCGCCGATCGCCCGAACGCTGCTGCGGCTCGCGGTGCCCAACATTCTCGTGCTCGGAGCGCAAGCCTCGGCAGGTCTCGTCGAGACCTATTTCATCGGCAAGCTCGGAACCGACTCCCTGGCGGGCGTTGCTCTCGTTTTCCCTGTCCTGATGCTGATGCAGATGATGTCGGCCGGCGCCATGGGCGGCGGCATCTCGTCCGCCATCGCGCGGGCGCTCGGAGGTTCTCGTCGTGCCGACGCCAACGCATTGGTATTGCACGCCGTCGTCATCGCCCTCGCATTCGGGCTCGCCTTCATGCTCGCCGTCCTTGGCGGTGGCCGCTGGCTCTACGGTGTGATGGGCGCCAAGGGCCCATCCATGGACGCCGCTTTAACTTACTCCCATTGGGTTTTCGCCGGCGCAGTGCTCGTGTGGCTCTTCAACTCGCTGGCGGCGGTGATCCGCGGCACGGGCAACATGGCCGTGCCGGCGATCGTGACCGTGGCAGGCACGGCGATCCTGATTCCACTATCACCGGTGCTGATCTTCGGCTGGGGGCCATTGCCGGCCTTCGGGATCGCCGGCGGCGCCATTGCGCTGCTTGCCTATTACGCCGCCGGGACCGGCGCCTTATGGGCGTATCTGTGGTCCGGCAAGAACGTCCTGCGCCCGTCCATTCGAGGGGTGAGATTTCGCTGGCCGCTGTTCCGCGACATCCTGCGCGTCGGCGCGGTTGCAGCCCTGGTCACCGTTTCGACGAATCTCACGATCATGATCGGGACGGCATTGGTCGGGGAGTTCGGAACGGCAGCGATCGCGGGTTATGGGACCGGCGCTCGGCTGGAGTACCTGCTCGTACCCCTGGTCTTCGGGCTGGGCGCGCCGCTGGTTGCCATGGTCGGAACCAGCATTGGAGCGGGCAAGCGCGACCGCGCCTTGCGCGTCGCATGGATCGGCGCCGGTATCGCGACCGTTCTCACCGAGGCCATCGGCCTGTGCGCCGCGGCCTTTCCTTATGCCTGGCTTTCTCTCTTCGACACCGACCCTGCCATGCTCGAGAGCGGGGCGCGCTATTTGCGCGTGGTCGGCCCCTTCTACGGGATGCTCGGACTTGCGCTTTCCCTGTATTTCGCTTCGCAAGGCGCCGGTCGGCTGCTGTGGCCGCTGGTTGGCAATCTGGTGCGTCTGACGATCGCCGCTGCCGGCGGCTTCATGGCGTTGCGCTCGACCGGTGACATCTCCCTTGTGTTCCTGGCGCAGAGCGCCGCGCTTGTCGCCTTCGGGCTGATCAATGCAGTCTCGGTCGCCGGCGGAGCCTGGTTCGGCGCACCGAGTCGGCAGACGAAGGCCGCGCCTTTAATCGTTCGAAAGGACACACACTATGGATAAGATCAAGCCGCTCTTTACCGCAACCGCGACCGCCATCGGCGGCCGCAATGGCCATACGGAAACGGCCGACGGCATCGTCAAGGCCGACCTGTCGCTGCCCAGGGAAATGGGCGGCCCGGGCAAGCCGGGCGCGGCCACGCCGGAGCATCTGTTCGCCGCCGGTTATGCGGCCTGCTTCGGCGGTGCGCTCGACTTCGTGGCGAAGCAGAAGAAGCGCGACGCCGCCAACGCGAAGATCACCTGCGCCGTGTCGATCGGCCCGCGCGAAGGCGGCGGTTTCGGCCTCGCCGTGAAGATGCGCGTCGAAGACAGGAGCATTGCGCAGGCCGAGCTCGCCGCGCTCGCCCGGGAAGCGCACGAAAAGATCTGCCCCTACTCGCATGCCACGCGCGGCAACGTGGATGTCGCCTTCGAGGTGATTGGCGGCTAGTCACCTTGACTTGAGACGTTCAATCAGCCAGCGCCCGGCCGGGCCCGGCGGCCGGTCGGCGCGGAACACCGCCGCCATCGCCATGACGAGATGGCCCTCGGGGACGTCCTCGATCCGGATTTTCACCAGCGATCGATTTGCCAGATCGCGTTTAATCGCGTCGACCGGCATGCCGCCCCAGCCCAGGCCTGCGCGCAGGAACGCGTGCTTCGCGCCGAGATCGGCGAGCCGCCAGGTGTTCGCGGAAAAAACGCCGAACTCTTTTCCCTGCGAAAGCTCCGAACGGTCGGTGAGGACGAGCTGCCGGTGTTGCGCCAGGACGCGCGCCGAAATCGCTCCTTTGATTGACGCCAACGGATGCGTTGGGGACGCGACAAACGCCCATCCGATGTTGAGCAGGTGCTCGCGCGTAAGCTCTGCAGGGGCGGTGGGCAGAGAACCCATCACCCCGAAGGCGCAGCGCCCATCAAGCACTGGCTGTAAAACGGCACCCAGCGCTTCGACATACAGCCTGAGCGGCACCGCCGGGAATTCCCCTTGAAACGCCGCCACGGCGGCGGTGAGCCGTTCAAGAGGGAATATCACATCCACCACGACGCTCAGCTCCGGCTCGAGGCCATCCGACAGGCCCTTCGCGCGGGCCTTGAAAACATCCATCCCGCTGACCACCGCGCGCGCTTCTGCAAGAAGCGCCACACCCTCCTTGGTCAAGACCGGTGCGCGGCGCGACCGATCGAACAATTTGACGCCGAGCTGGGCCTCGAGATTCGCCAGCGTTTGACTGACGACGGACTGCGCTCTGCGCAATCGGCGTGCGCCCGCCGAGAAGCTTCCGGCATCTGCCGCGGCGATGAACGTGCGAAGTTGATCGAGAGACACACCGTCGAGCATCTATCGTCCGGGGCGATGGTTCAAATCGATAAATATAGGCTACCAAGATAAGTGGCGCAGCGATAGCCTTCGCATCTATGCAGAGAAACGCCATCGGCTCTTGGGTGCTTCAGGGGCTTCTCGCTGCCGCCTTTCTGGCTGCCGGCGGCGCCAAGCTGTTGGGCGCAGCGATGATGGTTCAGATCTTCGACCAGATCGGCATGGGACAGTGGTTCCGCGTCGTCACGGGTCTGGTTGAAGGGGACAGTGGTTCCGCGTCGTCACGGGTCTGGTTGAAGTGGCCGGCGCGGTGGCCTTGCTCGTTCCAGGCCTTGCGGCGCTCGGCGCCGCGTGGCTCGGCGCGACGATGTTCTTCGCAGTCCTGACGCACCTCTTCATCCTGCAGAGCAGCGCGATGCCCGCCCTGATCCTGCTCACGCTCAATGCTCTCGTGGTCTGGCTGCGGCGCGATCAACTGGCGGCGGTACTCGCCTTTCTCAATTTGAAGCGGAGAGCGGCTTGAGGGATTACTGCGTCCTTGCGTAGGACGGGTCGGGCTTGCTCGAGCAGCCACTGCTGAAACACTTGGACTTTTCCGAAGCTCTTCGAGCGCGGCGGATAAACGATGAAGGACGAGTACCTAGTGCGCACGCTGCGCGAAAACAAACGGACCAGCCGTCCCGATGCCAACTCCGCTTCGACGAGCGATGCACGCACCAAGGCGACGCCGAGGCCGCCAATGGCCGCTGGAAGGAGGAGGTTGGCGTCGCTGTAGCGCGGTCCTTGACCGGCATCGCGATAGTCCAAGCCGACCGCTTCGAACCAGATCGACCAAGGCTGGCGCTCATCGTGCAGGAGCGGCATCGTCAGCAGGTCACGAGGTACACGCGGCAGCCGGCCACCGCGCAACGCGGGGCTGCACACCGGAACCAGCTCCTCGTCACGCAGCTTGATCGATATCAGCCCCGGCCACGTGCCCGGGCCGAACCGCACTGCCATATCGACCCCATCGCGGCCGAAATCCGTCAGGGCCAGCGTAGCCCGGACATTCACTTGTATGTCCGGATGTTGCTCATTGAAGTCCGCAAGGCGCGGCAGCAACCAGTACGCGGCCAGACACGGCGCCGTACTGATCGTCAGGATGCGATCCGTATTATTTGGCCGGATCGCCTCGACTCCTTCGGTGATTTCGCTGATGGCGGTCTGCACGCGTTCCAGGAGCCGGCGTCCCTCGTCGGTCAGCAGCATGCCTCTGCCGCCGCGCAGGAAAAGAGCCGTTCCCAGATGCTCTTCCAGACGCTTGATGCGTTGGCTCACCGCGCCGTGGGTGAGGTGCATCTCCTTGGCGGCGTGCGTGAAATTCAAGTGACGGGCAGCCGCTTCGAAAAAGCGAAACGTCTCGAGCGGAGGAAGTATGCGAGGCATGCGGAAATGATAGCAGCGCTAACCGCTTATGCGAAAAACCATCGATGGCCAGTGTCGCATCGGCGCTCCAAGATGCGTACCGTGTCGATTGATACAAAGCAGGAATCGGATGACATACACTTCGCACGGCGGCGCCACATCCTGAGCCCGCCTTCGCCTTGAGGAGCGACAGATGGCACATACGCTGACAATCAACGGCAAAGCTCGAAGCGTCGATGTCGACGACGACACGCCGCTGCTCTGGGTGCTTCGCGACGTGCTCGGGATGACCGGCACGAAATTCGGTTGCGGCCTCGCTTTGTGCGGTGCGTGCACGATCCATCTTGATGGCAAGCCGGTGCGCTCTTGCATCACGCCGGTCTCTGCCGCGGCCGGCAAGCGCATCACGACGATCGAGGCCATCGGTGCCACCCCAGCCGGCAAGAAGATCCAGCAGGCTTGGATCGAGCTGGAGGTGCCGCAATGCGGCTACTGCCAGTCCGGCCAGATCATGTCCGCGACGGCGTTGCTCGCCGCCAAGCCCAACCCGACCGATGGCGACATCGACGCCGCAATGTCGGGGAACATCTGTCGCTGTGGCACGTATGTGCGAATCCGCGAGGGAATCAAGCACGCCGCCAAGAAAGGGACCTGACATGGCCGTAGATCTTTCACGTCGACAGTTCCTGAGCGCGAGCGCGGCGCTGGGCGGAGGGCTCCTCATCGGCTTCAGGACGGGTGCTGCCCATTCAGCCGAAGGCGCCGCGGGCGCGGCGTTTACGCCGAACGCTTTCATCCGCATCGGAAGCGATGGGCAAATCGTTCTGACCATGCCCTATGTCGAGATGGGCCAGGGCACCTACACCTCCATCCCGATGCTGATCGCCGAAGAGCTGGAGGTGGATCTGAAGCAGGTGCGGCTGGAACATGCTCCGCCCAACGAAAAGCTGTACGCCAATCCCTTGCTCGGAGTGCAGGCAACCGGCAACTCGAATGCGATACGCGGGGCGTGGCAGCCCCTGCGCCAGGCCGGTGCGACCGCGAGAACCATGCTCGTGTCGGCTGCAGCCAAGCGCTGGAATGTCGATGCGGCGTCGTGCCGCGCGCAAAGCGGTGAAGTGCACCACGTGCCGACCGGGAGACGCCTCAAATATGGCGATCTTGCTGCCGACGCCGCCCGGATGCCTGTCCCCGAAAAGGTGGTGCTCAAGGGACCGGAGGCGTTCAAGCTCATCGGGACCCCGGCCAAGCGACTGGATACACCCTCGAAGGTCAACGGATCGGCCGTCTATGGCATCGACGCCCGGCCGCCGGGCGTGAAGATCGCGACCCTCGCGCAATCGCCGGTCTTCGGCGGCCGCGTGAAGAGCGTGGACGATTCGAAGGCCAAGGCCGTCAAGGGCGTGCGCCAGATCGTACGGCTCGACGACGCCGTCGCGGTTGTGGCGGATCACATGGGGGCCGCCAAGAAAGGGCTGGCGGCGCTGGTGATCGAATGGGACGACGGCCCGTACGCCAAGCTCGACACGCAACAGATCGTGGACCAGCTCGAAAAGGCGTCGCTCAACTCGGGGGCCGTTGCGCAGAACGTCGGCGATACCGATGCCGCGATGGCGAGCGCGGTCACCAAGGTCGAGGCGACCTACCAGGTGCCGTTCCTCGCGCACGCGACCATGGAGCCGATGAACTGCACGGTTCATGTCCGCAAGGACGGCTGCGAAGTCTGGGTCGGCAACCAGGCGCTCGCGCGCGCCCAGGCCGCCGCCGCCAAAACAACCGGACTGCCGCTGGACAAGGTCGTGGTTCACAATCATCTGATCGGCGGTGGTTTCGGCCGCCGGCTCGAGAGCGATGGTGTCACGCGCGCGGTGCAGATCGCCATGCAGGTCGAGGGTCCGGTGAAGGTGGTCTGGACGCGCGAGGAGGATATCCAGCACGACATGTACCGGCCCTGCTTCTTCGACCGCATCTCCGCCGGCCTAGATGAAAAAGGAGCGCCGGTTGCCTGGAGCCATCGTTTCGCAGGCTCCTCGGTCATCGCGAGATGGCTTCCGCCCGGATTCAACAACGGCCTCGATCCCGACACGACAGAGGGGGCGATCGATCTGGTCTACGCGCTGCCGAACCTGCACGTCGAGTATCTGCGCGTGGAACCACCGGGCATTCCGACGGCCTTCTGGCGCAGCGTCGGGCCTTCGCACAATGTCTTCGTGGTCGAAAGCTTCATCGACGAGCTGGCGGCAGCGGCGAAGCAGGATCCGGTCGCCTATCGGCGGGCTCTCCTCGACAAGTCGCCTCGCGCCAAGGGCGTCCTCGAGCTTGCCGCCCAAAAAGCCGGCTGGGCGAAGCCCTTGCCCAAAGGCGTTGGCCGTGGCGTGTCAGTCCAGCACGCCTTCGCCACCTACATGGCGCAGGTTGCCGAAGTCGAGGTGGCGAAAGACGGGGCGGTTCGAGTGCGGCGCGTCGTCTGCGCGGTCGATTGCGGCACGGTCGTCAATCCCAATACAGTCCAGGCGCAGATCCAGAGCGGGATCATCTTCGGCCTCACCGCGGCGCTGCGTGGACAGATCACGCTGAAGGGCGGTCGTGTCGAGCAAAGCAATTTCCACGATTACCAGATGCTGCGGATGAACGAGACGCCGGCAATCGAGGTTTACATCGTGAGAAGCGGCGAGGCGCCGGGAGGGATGGGCGAGACCGGAACCTCAGCGGCCGCGCCGGCGCTGACCAATGCGATCTTTGCGGCGACGGGCAAACGCATTCGCCGGCTTCCGGTGGCGGATCAAGCTGCCCTCACGTGATCATCACGAGATGCAGCGTCACCGGTCCGGCACAAGATCCGAATTATCGGCAAACCGTCGTGTGCGGTCGGCATGAAATGCTCGCCGATGAGCCGGTTGCACGAGGCGGTCAGGACGCCGGAGCCGAACCGTTCGCGTACCTGCTTGCGAGTCTGGGTTCCTGTACTTCCATCACGCTTCGCATGTACGCGCAACGAAAGGGCTGGAATATCGGGACCGTGGCGGTGTCGCTCGTCCTGCGTGATGAGGCTGCAGGAAAGAGGATTGAACGCAGAGTGACGTTGTCGGAATCGCTCGATGCGGCCCAGAACGCGAAGTTGTCCGAGGTATGCGAAAGAACGCCGGTGACGCTTGCCGTGAAATCGGGCATCGACATGCACACTACGATCGAGTCGAAGGCGCCTATGCCGCTCTAGGTGAGTCAGCGGGCTGGACACGTATCGCCCACAACGATGGTTCGCATCGAGAAATCCTGGGTGCAGGTCGACTACATTTGAAATGGGCCGGCGGTACCTGGGCGATGATTGTCTTCCGATGAATAGCAAGGGCTAAAGGCATGACCGTCATTTCCGTCATCGTTGGAAGCACCCGCGAGCGCCGTTTCTCGGAAAAGCCCGCGCACTGGTTCTTTCAGCACCTGAAGAAGCGCGAGGCTGTCGACGCCCGGCTTCTCGATCTGCGCGACTTTCCGATGCCGTTCTTCGATCAGCCATTGACGCCGGCGATGCCGGGTCGCCCGCCCTACAAGAACGAGGTCGTGCAGAGATGGACTGCCGCGATCGCGCAGTCCGACGGCTTCGTCTTCGTCACCCCCGAGTACAACTACGGCCCCTCCGCGGTGCTCAAGAACGCGATCGACTGGGTCTATCCCGAGTGGAATCGCAAGGCGGTTGGCTTCGTGAGCTATGGCTCCGCCATGGGCGCACGCAGCGTCCAGCAGCTTCGCCTAACGGCGATCGAGGTTCAGCTCGCCCCGATTCGCTCATCGGTCCACATCCCTGTCGCGACCCTCTGGGCTCACTACCAGGGCGGCGACGTCGACGCCGGACTGGCCGAGCTGGAGGCACCTGCCGGGGCGATGATCGACGATCTGCTGTGGTGGACCGCCGCCTTGAAGGCGGCGCGGGCCAAATGAACACCACAACCGAAGCCCTCGCTCGCCGCGTTGCCTACCGTACGCGCGGCCATTCGCATGGATCCATCACCCGGCTCGTCAGCCCGTCCGACGTCGGCAGGCTCATCAAGCCTTTTGTGTTTCTGGATTATTTCGACATCGATCCGGAGCACATGCCGCCGATCGGCTTTCATCCGCATTCCGGCATCGCGACGCTGACGCTCCTTCTCGAGGGGCGGATCTCCTATGAAGAGACCTCGGGAACGAAAGGCATCATCGAGCCGGGCGGCGTCGAATGGATGCGTGCAGGCGGCGGGGTATGGCATACCGGAGGTGCGGCGGGAACCGCGCGCGCCAAGGGCTATCAGCTATGGATCGCTCTTCCGCCGGAGATGGAGAGCCTCGCATCCGAAGCGCAGTATCTCGGAGGCGAGCACTTCCCGTCGCAGGGTCCGGCACGCGTCATCCTCGGCCGCCTCGGCGAAGCCGCGAGCAAGGTTTCCGCGCCGCCGCCGATCAACTACTTGGACGTTGCGCTGAAGAAGGGTGAGAAATGGCGTTACCAGCCGCCGGAGAATCATACCGTCGCCTGGGGCGCCGTGCACCATGGAAAGCTGGCTACGCCGGAGATCGTGGACAAGGGCGAGCTGGCGGTGTTCGAAGAGTCGAATGCGCCCCTGGAATTCGAAGCCCTTGACGATACCGGCTTCATCCTCGGTTCGGCGGCCAAGCATCGTCACGACCTCGTGCTCGGCACCTACTCCGTACATACGAGCAGGGAGGCACTCGCCAGGGGCGAAGCAAACATCCGAGAAATCGGCAAGCGCCTTCGCGCGGAAGGTCGCCTTTAAGAGGGATTGAGCGGAGGAGTCCCGGGTGAAAAGTGGCTGACGTCCTGATACTGCAGCCGCGAATGCGGGAAGTGGGCCAATCCCAGGTTCGCCGCCTTCTCCCCGCCGCGAAGAGGCAGGCCGTGGGGCCGTTCCTTTTCTTCGATCATTTCGGGCCCGAGGAGCTCGAGCCCTTCAAGGACAACGATGTCCGTGCGCACCCGCATATCGGGCTGTCGACGGTGACTTACCTTTTCGAAGGACGCATAGTTCATCGCGACAGCATCGGCTCCGTACAGTCGATCGAGCCGGGCGCCGTTAATTGGATGACTGCCGGCCGCGGCATTGCGCACTCGGAGCGCACGCCCCCCGAGCTGCGCGGCGCACGCCGCCGCACGCACGGCCTGCAGCTCTGGGCGGGCATGCCGAAGGCCTTGGAAGACAGCGCGCCGAGCTTTGCTCATACGGACGCGCCGGCGATTCCCGCGGACGAGCGCGAGCACGCGAACGTTCGCGTCCTTGTCGGCAGAGCATGGGGCATGGAATCTCCCGTAACGCCTGTCTCGGAAACGCTGTATGTCGATATATCGCTTCCCGCGGGTGGCCGACTCGACATTCCTCCGCTTGCTTCAGAGCGAGCGCTGTACGCGGTCGATGGCGCTTACCGGCTGCAGGACAAGTGGATGGAGCCCTACATGATGGCTGTGTTGCCGGCGGGCGACACCGTGCGCGTGGAGGCGGAAACGCCCGCGCGGGTCATGCTCATCGGCGGCGAGCCGCTGGATGGTCCGCGCTTCATCTGGTGGAACTTCGTGTCCTCGAGGCGCGAGCGGATCACGGCAGCGGCCTCCGAATGGAGTGCTCATCAGACGCCGCGCATAGAAGGCGAGACGGAGTGGATACCGCTGCCAGGCTCCGTCCCGCTTTAGCGGCCGCCGGAAGCGACCCTGTCCCGCAGATACGTGCGCAGGCGACGAAGCGCGAGCGTGCCTTGGCGAGCGCCTTGGATGGCCACATCGACCTGGTCGGCCTCGAGCGTGAGGCGGGTCGGAACCGCCTCGATCCGCTCGCGCATCGGGCTGTCGAGCTCGTCGACTGAGAGGTAAGCCAGCGAGAATTTCACATCGCTGCAATTCCATTGCGCTGGCCCGCCGAGGCGGATCACGTCGGCCGGTTTCAGGCCGCAGCGAAAGGCGATGACCGAGTCCTGCCATTCCTGGATCATGCGGCCCAAGGCGTCCGCGACATAGCGCGCAGCCGAGTCGACCGCGGCGTCCGTTGCGGAGCGCGCCAGGTCGACGCCGCTAGGCCCGGCTTCCTGGTGCGTCCAATCGCCATTTGGGCCTTGCGAGGCATCCGCGACGATCAGGAGCAGCCGCCGGATCCTTACGGCATCGCGCTCCGTCATCGGCGCGTAAGGGGTGCCGTACACCAGGCGGGAGATCACCAGTGTGGAAACCGCGAAATTGTCGGTGAGGCCACCATCGGCGAGCTTGATGAAGCCTATGCGCACCGGGTCCCGGTAGGCTGCAAGGGCTTTTGCGATCGAATTCAAGACCCGCGAGGCGTCGGGTCTGGGGTGAATCGCGGCAACTTCCGCGGGAAGCGGCTCGCAGCTATCCGGAAACGTCCGGACGACGACGGGCGCGAAAAGCACCGGCACCGCCATCGACGCCGCAACCGCGTCGGCCACGCTATAGCGAGACAGATCGCTGCAGAGAACCGAGAAGAGGGGCGGAAAGAAGGGGAAAGGCACCCGGTGATAGAGGTCCGTTGCTTGAATGCGTATGTCGGGCCCCTGGCGGCGAAAGATGTCCGAAAACGTCGCGCCGTGAAAAACCTGGCGATCGAGCGTATCGCCGAAATTCTCGCGAGCGTTGATGCCGCCACTGAGCATTCGCACCAGGTTCGCCGGGTTGTACAGCGACAGCCGCATCCCGCTCTCGAAACCGGGCAGCAGCACCTCGCTGCGAAACCGCGCGAGACCCTCGCGGCCGTACACGCCGTAATACGCTGCAGTCAGGGAGCTTCCCGAAACGCTGTTGATCAATGCGACGTCGTCGAGGAGATCGCCGTCGGCCGTCTTGACGCTCTCGAGCGCGGTGAGAACGCCGTGAGCAAAAGCCGCGGCGCGCAGACCGCCGCCGGACAACGACAGCACGATCGAGTTCTCGCGCATGAAGTCCGTGCGCGCGCCCATGTTGGCAGGTGTGGCCGCCGACAACGGCTCGTTCGTCGCCGGGTTGAACACGGGAGCCGCGCAGCCGGCGAGACCGCCCACGGCAGCCGCGACGAGCATTACCTGACAGAACACGGTGTCGTGTATAGCATAGCAGCGCAGACAGGAGTGACCCTCTGATGAAGTCGTTCGGCGGAACGCCGCGAGGTGCGCGGCTCGAGCGCATCAAGGCTTCGCCGCGCTGGGCGGGCGAGCGCTTCCGCAACGTGCACCCGATCATCCCGGGCCTGCGCGATCCGAACGCGTCGATGCCGACGCTCGGCGAGTTTCTCTGCGACGGCGAGCGCCGAACGCCGCGGCAGGCGCTGCCGTCGATGAACCCGCTCGAACGTTGGGTCCGGCCCTCGGCCAGCGGTCTGCGCGCCACCTGGCTCGGCCATTCCACGGTGTTGATCGAGATCGACGGCCTGCGCGTGCTCACCGATCCGGTCTGGGGACGGCGCGCGTCGCCGTCGTCGCTCGCCGGTCCCAAGCGCTTCCAGCCGGTACCCGTTCCTCTGCGCGCGATGCCGCCGGTGGACCTCGTGATCGTGTCGCACGACCACTACGACCACCTCGACTACCCGACAATCCACGAGATCGCCAAGAGCGACGTGCCGTTCGTGACCTCGCTCGGCGTCGGCGCCCACCTCGAATACTGGGGTGTGAGGCCCGAGCGCATCGTCGAGCTCGACTGGTGGGAATCGCACGAGCTGCCGAACACCGGGCTCACGGTGACCGCCGCGCCCTCGCAGCATTTTTCCGGGCGCGGCCTGCACGATCGCAACGCGACCTTGTGGTCGTCGTTCGCCATCCGCTCGCAGCGGCACGCCGTCTTCTTCAGCGGCGACACAGGCCTCACGACGGAATATCAGACGATCCGCGAGCGGCTCGGCCCGTTTGACCTCGTGATGCTGGAGGTGGGCGGGCGCCATCCCTCATGGGGCGACATGCACCTCGGACCGGAGAACGCGCTCAAGGCGCTGGCGCTGCTCGGTGGCGGCGCCTTCCTTCCCGTGCACTGGGGCACGTTCAACCTTGCGATGCATGCCTGGGACCAGCCTGCGGAGACTTTGCTGGAGCTGAGTCCGAGAGCGGGTGCGCGACTCGTGATGCCTCGCCTCGGCGAGCCGATCGAGCCGACACATGCTGAGCACGTCGAGCCGTGGTGGCGCGCTGTCGACACGACGGGAAGACCAGAGCTCGACACGACTGCGCCCGCTACGTTACCGAAGGCTGTGCCGTGGCCACTCGACTAGCAACACCCATCGCTCTTTATATCGCCGCCGAGAACCGCGGCGATGCGGAAGCTATGGTCCAGTGCTTTGCCGAAGACGCCGTGGTGCGGGATGAGGGCAAAACGATCAAAGGTCTGGACGCCATCAAGCAATGGAAGGTTGAGACCAAGAAGAAATACCAGCACAGCATCGAGCCGCTTGCGTCCGTCCAGAAGAACGGCAAGACCATCGTCACCAATCGGCTCACCGGGAACTTCCCGGGCAGTCCCATCGTGCTTCAGTTCATCTTCAAGCTGGACGGCGACAAGATCGCATCGCTGGAGATCCGCTCGTGACCGACGATGTCGAATTGGAGGGCGAACCCAGTCTGCGCAGCCTGGTCGAGCTCGCGTCGGATTGGTACTGGGAGCAGGATGAAAATCTGCAGTTCATCTACTTCTCCACGGGAATAGAGAGATCCCGCCTTCCCGTGAAGGATCTGATCGGCAAGACCCGCTGGGAGATCGCTGGCTTGAAGGGGGTCAGCAAAGAGCGTTGGGCCGAGCACCGCGCCGCCCTTGAGGCCCACCGTCCATTTCGCGATTTCGAATACCAGCAACCCGGTCCTGACGGCCGGAGCGTGTGGGTAACGGTGAGCGGGTTACCCGTGTTTGATAAGCATGGCGCCTTCAAAGGCTATCGCGGCATCGCGCGCGACGTCAGCGAGCAGCGCCACGCCGAGCAGGCATTGCGGGAATCCGAGCAGCGATTCAAGATGTTTATGGACAACTCTCCTGCGGTCGCCTGGATCAAGGATGGCGCGCTGCGCTATACATGGGTCAGCGGCACCTTTGAAAAACTGGTTGGCAAGAGTCCAGCCGAACTTCTCGGGCGCGATGACTTCGAGGTCGGCTGGCCAAAGGAGGCGGCGCAGCAGGCGCGAGACAACGACCATGCCGTTCTACGCAGCGCTGCGCCGCACCAGGCGATCGATATCGGGCCCCATCCGGATGGCACCCAGCATCACTGGCTGAACGTCAAATTTCCCTTGCCCGATGAAACGGGCGCGGTGGGGGTGGCTGGAATGGCGATCGACATCACCGAACGAGTCAGGGCCGAAGAAATGGCACGCCGGTACTCCGGCCAGATCCGCGAGCTTTTCGCGCGTCTGGTCAGCACGCAGGAATCCGAACGCAAGCGCCTCGCCGCGGAGTTGCATGATCTCATCGGCCAGAATCTGACCGCGCTGGGCATAGCGCTCACCAACGCAGCGAATGCGATCGGCGACCGCAAGCCGGCGCCGATCAAAGCGCAGCTCGCGGCCATGAAGCGCACCGTACAGCAG
>WNFQ01005144.1_pt1 | contig 13838 bp, 12 predicted proteins | sample 5400171 | NCBI WGS metagenome assembly WNFQ01 (sample SAMN13153356, study PRJNA577476) | soil metagenome | isolation source: 20 cm soil under Madrone tree | place: USA:California | collected 2016-06-14
CGGGATCACCCTCCCGCTCGGCGGCCTCGAGCTGCGCCTCATAACTGTCGCCGAGCCACAATTTGGTCTGAAGGTCGGCGGCTTCGCGCAGCGGCGGCGTTGCGATTTCTTCGACCACCCATCCGGCGCGCTCCAGGCGCTTGCCGGCATCAGCTAAGGCCGCTTTTACTTCGCTGACCGTCTCAAGACCGTCAGGCTGAAGACACAGCGCCGCCCGCTTCGGCATCGGCGCGCCTTCCAGCGGCGCCGGCACCCACCAGGGATCGCGCGCGTCCCGGGCGGACATCGCGGCCAATGAAATCCGAAGATCGCCAATCGAGCGCGCCAGCGGACCGGACACCGCGCTGATTTGAGCTGCGATGGCGCGCTCGGGCAGTGCGGGATTAAAGCCCGGGACGCGGCCGACCGTCGGCCGAATACCATGAACGCCGCAGGCATAGGCGGGATAGCGGATCGAGCCGGCGATATCGGTGCCGTGCGCGATATGCCCGATACCGGCCGCAACCGCGGCCCCCGCCCCGCCCGACGAGCCGCCCGGCGTGATCGCAGGATCGCGGGGATTTTTGGTATCGCCGTGGATCAAATTGGTGGTGAACCACCGATATGAAAATGCCGGGCAATTGGTGCGCCCGAGAATGACCGCGCCGGCCTTGCGTAGATTGTCGACCGGGGGGCTGTTGGTCTTGGCGATGACGTCGCGTTGCAGCTTGAGGCCGTTGGTGGTGGCGAAGCCTTCCTGGTCGATATTGGCTTTCACCGTGACCGGCACGCCCGCGAGCGGACCGACGTCTTCGTTGCGCGCGATCGCCGCGTCGATGGCGGCGGCCTGCGCCAGCACGTCTTCCGGCCGATGATCGACGACGGCGTTGATCGAAGGATTGACCGCATCGAGCCGGGCAAGCGCGGACGAAGCTGCCTCCTTCGCGGAAATCTTTTTCGACCTGATCGAGGCCGCGAGGTCCGCGGCCGACAGACGCCAGAGTTCTTTCATAGGAAGACTCATCGCACGCGGGCAAGGAAATAAGCAAGATCGGCGATCTGCTCTTTCGTCACCGGTTGCAGCACGTCCGCCATGGTGGCGTCGTAGCCGTGACGGCTGTTGTCCTTGTATTCCAGCATGGTCTTGGCGAGATAGTCTTCGCGCTGAGCGGCGAGACGCGGGATGTTGTCACGCCCACCGAAATCCGCGCCATGGCAATTGTTGCAGTGATGCTGCTGCGCCAGCGTCTCGGCGCGCTTCAACCGCGTCGGATCTCCGGCGTCGGCCGCCGGCGTCGACTTCGGCAATTTGCCGATGAATTCGGAAAACAGACGAAGATCGTCGTCGGTGAGCCCCTTCGCCATCTCATTCATCGGCTCGAAGCTGCGCAGCTTTTCGCGAAACATGAACAACTGAATCAGCGCGTAAGCCGGCTGCTGTGCGCCGAGCGAGGGCGTGTTGTCGGTCTCGGATTGTCCGCGCTCGCCATGACAGGAAAAGCAGGGGGCGGCTCGCTCTTCGAGGGTCTCTGCACTTGCGGAAGATGCAATAAAAACGAACGTCAAGGCCGCGATTAATTTACGCATCGATTGCAGTCCTGGGTAGCGACGATTCAAGCGTGAAGGTTGAAAGCCGAAGTGTTAGCCGAAAGGGAAGATTGAAGGCCGAAAAGTCAAAGATCGAGAGTGGGTCTATCACTCTCGATCCTCATTGGTGTCTTATATCACCGCTATCGCGGATATTTTACCGCCCGAGTGCGCTTCCAACTCCTTCAATGTACCTTGCCACCTTCTGCTTGCCGTAGGTGATGCGGTAGATCGCACCGTTCCAGTCGTCGGAGACGAGCAGCGAGCCGTCCTTCATCTGGTGCACGTCGACCGGCCGGCCGATGTACTTGTTGTCTTCCAGGAAGCCGGTGATGAACGGCTCGATCGACTTGACTGTGCCGTCCTTGTTCAACTTGACGGCGACAACGTCTCCGCCAATTTTCTTCGATCGGTTCCAGGAACCGTGACGAGCCACGAGAATCACATTCTTGTAGCTCTTGGGGAACATGCTGCCGGTGTAGAACCGCATGCCGAGCGAGGCCGAATGCGGGCCCATCAAGCCGACCGGCGGGGTGAACTCGCTGCAGGAATGGCCCCAGCCGAATTCCGGGTCGGAGATGTTGCCCTGGTAGCAATAGGGCGCACCGAAATCTTCGCCGACCTTGGTGACGCGGTTGAGTTCGTCCTCCGGAACGTCTTCGGACATCCAGTCGCGACCGTTGTCGGTGAAGTAGAGCTGCTTGGTTTCCGGGTGCCAGTCGAAGCCGACCGTATTGCGCACACCGAGAGCCACCACTTCGGCACCGCTGCCGTCGAGATTGATGCGGCGGATTTGGCCGTGCGCCGCGTCATGCAGGACGTTGTTGCCGGGCTGTCCGACCGGAACGTAGAGCTTGTTGTCGGGACCGATGGCGATGAACTTCCAGCCGTGCGCTTCATACTTGGGAAGATTGTCGTAAATCACGGTCGGTTTCGGCGGATTGTCGAGATTCTCTTCAACCTTGTCGATTTTGGAGACTTTCGAGAGTTCGGCGATGTAGAGCGTGCCGTTGCGGAACGCGACGCCGTTCGGCCGATAGAGACCCGAAGCAAGCGTCTTGACGCTTCGCTTGCCGTCCTTGTTGACCACGGCATAAACCTTGTCGAGGAGACGGGTGCCGACGAAGATCGTGCCCTTGTCGCCTTCGGCCAGCGAACGCGCATTCGCCATGCCCGACGCATAGACCTCGATGTTGAAGCCGGGCGGCAATTTGAGCTTCGCCGTCGGCAATTTGTCCGCCGCGGCGGCGAGTGGAGGCGGCGCGACGGGCGCAAGCTTCGCCGCCGCTTCGCTGTCCGGCCGCCCGATCAGGGGTGAACCCGGCGGAAGCGCGGGCGCGGCAGCCGGCGGATTGGCCTGCTGCGCGGCGGCGCCGAGCGTAAACAAACCGATGACAGCGCCAGCGAGCACCAGGCTGCGCGGCACGGACGAACAGATTCTCATGTTTTTCTCCCTGTAAGGCCGATTCTTTTAAATACTAGCGCAGGCACACGGCTGTGACGGCGTCGGGTAGCTTTCCCGGGCGGCACTCTCCAATATTTTCACGTCGATGCGCAATCGGAAACATTTGGAGGGACCGGCGAAACGGCCCGACGACGCCGGGATAGACGGCGGCCGGCGGTGACAGGTCCGAGAGACTGATGTCCGGTCAGTGTTTTGTGACAGATTGGCCGGGAAGATCGAGAATTGCCTCGGTGAAAGGAAACTCCAGCACGATCTCGCCCTCTTGGTCGGTGACCTCAAGGGTCGCCGTCAAGAGACCACTCTCCGCGCCTTCACTCTTGAACAATTCCCGAATCATTGCCCGCGCCATTTCCCATGCCGAATCGGGGTTGCGCAGATCCTGGCCTTCCGGATCGGCAATCAGCTCATCGCCGATGCGGGTGTTGAAGAAATATCGCGGCATTGGGGTCAATATCCACCTGGGCGACGGCTCGAATGGCGGCGCGGCCGGCGCCGTCGCACACGTTCTTTATCTGCAAAATTCGCCTGTCGCGGTCGAACCTTAGCCGGCGTGCCGCGCGGCGCAAAGTAACATTGAAGCCATTGATCCCACGGTGCTTTGGCGCCCGCCGCATAAAAATGTAAACAAATTTTGCAATGCAACATAAGAATATACGGAACTCAACCGAAAGATTTCGCTGGCGAAGTTTTTGTTCCGCATTAATTTAGCCCTCAGGGCGAAGTTCGTCCGGTTCAGCAAGGAGAGAGCCAAAATGGCCTGGAAGACCCCAAAGATCGTCGAAGTGTCGGTTGGCATGGAAATCAACATGTATGCGTGCGCCGCCCGCAAGTAAGCGGCTGCGACAGCTTCACGTTTGACCTAAGGTGGACCTCCAGGCGTGGCACGTTTCCGAATTCGGGAACGGGGCGTTCTGGTGTCCACCTTTGAAGCTTTTGGAATAGCCAAGCTTTTTGAGTAGCAAGGCTTTTTTGAGTGATAAGGCTTTGGTGAAGACAAGGCTTTAGAATTTTCCAGGAGACGAATCATGCTTCGCGTCGTCGTCCTGGGCGCCGCGGCAGGCGGTGGCGTCCCGCAATGGAATTGCGGCTGTCCGGTGTGCCGGGCCTCCCGGAGCGAACATCCCGAACTTCAAAGCACCCAGGCTTCGATTGCGGTCAGCGTTGACGGCGATCACTGGTTCCTCATCAACGCCTCGCCCGATCTGCGTCAGCAACTGATCGCGACGCCGCAGCTTCACCCCCGCGCCGGAAAGCTTCGCCACAGCCCGATCGCCGGCGTCATCCTGACCAACGGTGAAATCGATGCGGTCGCCGGCCTGTTGTCGATGCGCGAAGGCTCACCCTTCACGATCTACGCGCACGAAAGAGTGCTCGCGATTCTAAAGTCCAACAGCATCTTCAACGTGCTGAGCGACAAAAATGTCCGGCGCCAGCCGATCGAACTGGACGAGCCCTTCGAGCCGACATTGCCGGACGGCGCGGCTTGCGGCATCGAGATCACGCCCTTTGCCGCTCCCGGCAAAAGTGCCTGGTATCTGGAAGGCAGCGCCCATCCAGCCGGAAACGACGGCGACGGCGACACGCTCGGACTTCGGATTCGCGACAAGGCCACCGGCAAATATTTTTATTTCCTCGCCGCCTGTGCGCGCGTCACCGACGATCTCAAGTCTCGCCTTGCCGGCGCGCCCCTGATTTTCTTCGACGGCACGGTGTGGCGCGACGACGAGTTGATCGCGGCAGGCCTTGGCACCAAGACCGGCCAAGGCATGGGCCATATTGCGATGTCAGGCGATCAGGGCGCGATCGCAGCCCTTGCCGATCTCGCTATCGACAGGAAGATATTTTTGCATATCAACAATTCCAACCCGGCGCTGCTGCGAGATTCCACCGAGCGCAAGATGGCCGAGCGCGCGGGCTGGCAAATTGCAGCTGACGGAACGGAGATTACGCTTTGAACGCGACAAGCTTGAACGAGTTGACCTCCAAAGGGATGACCGCCTTCTCGCTCGGCGGCAGCGCGCCCCTCAACAGCGCCGAAGATTTGGAAACCGCGCTGCGCCAGATCGGCGCCACGCGTTATCACAATTTGCATCCGTTTCACCGGCTGCTGCACGGCGGCAAGCTGAACAAGGGCCAGGTGCAGGCCTGGGCGCTGAACCGCTATTATTACCAGAGCACGATTCCGATCAAGGACGCGGTCGTGATCTCGCGCTTCCGCGATCGCGCCACGCGGATCGAATGGCGGCATCGAATCGAAGACCACGACGGCGACTTCACCACCGAAGGCGGCATCGCGCGCTGGCTGAAACTGACCGAAGGGCTCGGGCTCGACAGCACCTATGTGGAATCCGCCGAAGGCATCCTTCCCGCGACGCGCTTTGCCGTCGACGCCTACGTGCATTTCGTGCGCGACAAGACGCCGTTGGAGGCCATCGCCTCCTCGCTCACCGAATTGTTCGCGCCCAACCTGCACGAGGAACGCATCGCCGGAATGCTGGCGCATTATGATTTCGTCAATCCCGACATCATGAGCTATTTCAGCCGGCGGATGGAACAGGCGCCGCGCGACGCCAATTTCGCGCTCGATTACGTCAAGACCCACGCCAAGACGCCCGGGGAACGCGAAGTGGTCTGCAACGCGCTCATTTTCAAGACCAACGTGCTTTGGGTTCAGCTCGACGCGCTGTATCATGCCTATGTCGAGGGCCACGTTCCGCCGGGCGCGTTCGTGCCGAAAGCGAATTAACAAGGTAACCCTAAAGGCGAACGATGACGGGCCGCAGCCGCAACATCCAGGTCAGCGAGGCAAGCCGGCCGGTCCTGCCACGGCACGCCAAATTGAAATTCGATGAAACCCGCCAACGCTGGGTCATCCTCGCACCCGAGCGGGTGCTCGCGCCCGACGAGATCGCGGTCGAAGTGCTTCAACTTTGCGACGGCGCTCGCAACGTCGAAGCGATGATCGATCAGCTCGCGGAGAAATACGCAGCCCCACGCGAAGCGATCGCGACCGACGTCATCGCCATGCTGCAGGACCTCGCCGACAAGGGATTTTTGACGCAAGCGCGCGAGAAGACCTTATGAGCTCCATTCTCACCGACGCCGAAATAGCACCTGAAATAGGACTTGGCGATCCCGCCGACGGGCTCGCGGTGCTGGAAAGCCGCGGCTCGCTCGCCGAGAGTTTTGGAATCCCGCTCGCCGTGCTCGCCGAGTTGACGCACCGCTGCCCCTTGCAATGCCCCTATTGCTCCAACCCGGTCGAACTGGATCGCGGCGGCAGCGAACTGACGACCGACGAATGGAAGAAGGTTCTCACCGAGCTTGCCGAACTCGGCGTGCTGCAAATCCATTTTTCCGGCGGCGAACCCACCGCGCGCAAGGACCTCGTCGAACTCGTCCAGCACGCCAGCGATGTCGGGCTTTACTCCAACCTCATCACCTCCGCCGTACTTCTGAGCAAGGAACGCCTTCGCGCACTCAGCGAGGCCGGACTGTCGCACGTGCAGATCAGTTTTCAAGGCAACGAGCCCGTGGTCGCCGACCGGGTCGCCGGCTTCAAGCACGCGCATGAAAAGAAGCTCGAAGTCGCGAAGTGGACGCGCGAGATGGATTTGCCGCTCACGGTGAACGCGGTCATGCACCGCCAAAATCTTTTTCAACTGCCCGACATCATCCAGATGGCGGTCGATCTCGACGCCGACCGGCTCGAGGTCGCCAACGTGCAATATTACGGCTGGGCACTGAAAAACCGCGCCGCGCTGATGCCAACGATCGCGCAGATCGAGGAAACGAGCCGCATCGTCGAGGAAGCGCAAGCGCGGCTGAAAGGCATTCTCGCCATCGACTATGTGGTGCCGGATTATTACGCGCTGCGGCCGAAGAAATGCATGGGCGGTTGGGGCCGGCAGTTTTTCAACATCTCACCAGCCGGCAAGATTTTGCCGTGCCACGCCGCCGAAAGCATCACCGGGCTCGAATTCCTGTCGGTACGCTCGAACCATTCGATCGCCTGGATTTGGCAGAATTCCGAGGCCTTCAACCGCTATCGCGGCACCGGCTGGATGCCGGAGCCGTGCAAGAGCTGCAAGTTCAAGGAGGTCGATTTCGGCGGCTGCCGCTGCCAGGCCTTCGCGCTGACCGGCGACGCCGGCAATACCGATCCGGCGTGCACGCTCTCGCCGCATCACGAGCGGATTTTCAAGCAGGCGGAAGCCGAGGCCGCGGCCGACCAAACCCGTTTCCTCTATCGCAATTTTGCGGGCGGCACGCTGGAGACGGGCGACGACCATGGCGCCTGACGCCGACGCGGGCAGATCAAACATTCGTGGCTCCGACCCGTTCGCACCACGGACGTCGCAATGGCTCCCGGTCGGCCAGGGCCACGAGATTTACGTCGAAAGCGTCGGCCGCACCGACGGCATTCCGGCGGTCTATCTGCATGGCGGGCCCGGCAGCGGGTGCCAGCCCGATCACCGGCGGCTGTTCGATCCCGAGCGCTTCCACGCGGTGTTGTTCGATCAGCGCGGCGCCGGGCGAAGCCGCCCCAAGGGCCGCCGCGACGACAATACGCTGCCCCATCTGATCGCCGACATGGAGGCGATCCGCGAGAAATTCGGCTTTGAGCGCTGGATGGTCGTCGGCGGCTCCTGGGGCGCGACGCTCGCGCTCGCCTATGCGCAGGCGCACCCACATCGCGTCAGCGGCATCGCGTTGCGGGCGACGTTTCTCGGCACCCGCGCCGAACTCGAAGCCGCCTTCCTTGATGCACTGCCGCGCTTTTATCCGGGCCTCAATGAAGATTTCCTGAGCCTGTTGTCCGTCGAAGAACGCGAACAACCGTTGGACGCCTATTGGCGGCGCATTCTCGATTCCGACCCCGCGCGCCACGGCCCGGCCGCCCGCGCCTGGCACGACACCGAACGAATCCTTTCCGAGCAGACGCCGAGCCGCGCGCGGCTCGATCTTGCGTCGTTGACCTCGACCAAACCACTCCCGGCGACGCCGTTCATGGAAGCGCATTATTTCCAGAACGACTGCTTCATGAAGCCCGATCAGCTTCTCACCGAGGCCGGAAAGTTGAAGGAGATTCCGGGGATCATCGTGCAAGGCCGTTACGACCTGCTCTGTCCGCCCGCAACTTCGCATGCGCTCGGCGCGGCGTGGCCGAATTCCGAGATACGCGTGGTCGAAGCCGCCGGCCATTCGCTTTACGGTCCCGGCGTCCGGGACGCCGTGATGCGGTCGATTGCAGATATGGCTTCCAAAATCACCGGATAAGGACTTCCAAAAATGCCGCTCGCGGGAAAAGGAATGCTGCTGACGTCGATGGACATCGATGCGTCAGGCGAAGCCGACTTCAACCGATGGTACGACCGCGAGCATCTCGAGGAGCGCGTCGCGATCGAGGGCTTCCTCGAGGCGCGGCGCTACGTCGCGCATGACGGTCGCCCGAAATATCTCAGCCTCTATTCCACCGCGACGTTCGAGGTGCTCGACAGCCCGGCCTATCGCACCGCCCTTGCCAACCAGACCGAGTGGTCGCGCAAAACGATTGCGCGTTTCAAAAACATGATCCGCGCGGTCGCGCGCATCACGATCAGCCGCGGACAAGGTCGTGGCGCTGCATTGGGCATCATCCGCCTTCGCACCGCCACCGGCGGCGAAGACAAATTGCGCGAGGCACTGCGGGAGAAGCTCGATCCGGCGACATCGGACGGGGTCATCTCCATGCACCTGCTGGAAAGCGATCCCAGGCTTTCCAAGCCGCTGACGGACGACGCGTCCGCCTCCAATCCCGGCGCCGGCGATTGGTTTATGTTGATCGACGGCACCGATGTGAACGCGGTCTCGGCGCTTATCGCGGACCGCTTCGAGGATGCTCCATTGAGGTCCGCCGAAACGATCTCGACCGGCGTCTACAATCTGATGTGGGATTTAGCAAAGAGCGACATCTCGAAACCTTGGTGACAATACTGCACCTCGGCTACGAACGGCTATTGCCTGGTAACAAATTCGCGAATGCGGGTGCAGTCGAGTAAGCGATCAACCGTTTCGAGGGTGAACACCTTGCCGTCGGTTGCTTCCCGGAGACGGCGGATATCTTCACGCCGCACCTTAAACCCCCTGCCCGCAATGCAAGCCACGATTTCGTAATCCTTACCTTCACGGTCACGGATCGCACGTAAATTCTGCACGCGTGATACCTTGTCGCGGGCAGTGCCATCGTCCTCAGTTAACTTCGCTTCGATAATCACGGCGGGGTTGAACTCATTGGGCACAATGAAGTCGGGCGCCTGGTCAAAGCCATTGATACGTTCAGCGCGCTTGGTCTTGCGATTGCTCACGCCACCTTTCGCCAAGACAGCCTCAACGGCGCTTTCGACCACATCACCGACCAGTTCACTCACTGCGTCTCGGTGCGTGGCGAATGGCCGACCGAGGAAGCGCTCATAGAGCAGCACGGGATAAGGTACGCCCAAGTCAGCGACCAGAGCTATCGATTTCGCCTGCCCCCTCCTCAAGAAGCGCGACAGCGACAGCAATCATGGCCTTAATCCGCTCATCAGTAACTGAGCCCTTGTCAGCAACCGGCGTAAGGCCGGCCAATCGCATCTTGCGATCCAGAGTGCGTGCGGCGCCCTGGGCGACCTCAACCTCGCCCCGCTCGGTCGTGACGTAAGCCCACTCCGGCGGTGTGAAGCCGAGGATGGATCGAATGACCACGAAGGTTACAGGCGTCTCATAAACCGTTTTGATGAGCAGGTCAGTCGTGATGGTGGTGAAACCAACCGTAGCCTTTTTAAGCGCCTCGTAGCCACGCTCGAAGGTCGGATAGTCCAGAAGCCCTTCGCCCCGCGGCATTGTCAGGAAGGTGGACGTAAGCTCGGCAAAAACCTCATCGATGTAGGGATTGAAATCAATTCCGGCCGCGCTAAAATCAGCTTCAAAACGCAACGGCATCGCGCTCATCCATATAGAACAAAGGAAGGTTATGGGCGGGTGGCGCAATGGGAGCCACTGCCGGCGACGTAAACGAGTCGATAATTTCCTGGTAGGGTCCCAATGCTCCAAGGGCCAGAGCTAATTCCGCCAATTTGATTTCTGTCGAAACGCATGCGTTCCATGTTGCACGCAAATTCCACACTGCCATGCGAGTAAGGTGACCGAAGATGATGCAACGCATGTCACCGGCAGTTACCTTCACGCCGGCAATGCGCAGCTGGCCGATGTCGTCACGCACAATACGGGTGAGGTCGGCAAGGGATGTGATGAGGTGCCCCCGCCTAACCTCGCCGTTTGTGCGGCAGACAAAAATCGTGTCCACGATTGAAGAGGCCGTGTTGTGAATGTGAATCGATCCACCCATTTCTGCTGGGCATGGAAGGCTGGCCGAACAGGTTAGCCCAGAGTCGAGTATGGCTACGCCAATGGCGTAGTACGCCTCAACGCGATTGTGGTGGTAGGTGAACGCGAGTGGTGCGCCAGGCTTAAGAGCTTTGGCCATAGCCGTGTAAACACGCGCCAAGCCTTCGGTGAAATTCACTAGGTCCCGTCCTTCGGTGACGTTCACTGTCAATTCATCGACGGCACGCGTGGATTTCCGGTCGAATCCCTCGGCCTCCATGCCCACGAGTTTGCGCAGCCAAGTAAAACAGAAGTCCATCAACTCGGCATATTGGACATTAGCGAAATACGGCGGATCGGTCAGGACGGCATCCAGGCTACCGGCCGGTAGATTCAGGTTTGCCGAACTTTCGCAGCGAATGGTGACGTTGCGCGAACGACTATCCACTCGCTTCTCGCCAATCCACTCCCCCGCAATTGGCACCCGTACCTTGCGTGACCCGACATGCTGAATCTCAAACGGGGCATCACAATATTTCTTAGCCTTGGCGTATTTATCGATGATGTTGGTCCATCCCCCCGAACCGACGTTTCCACCATTACGGTTCGTAAGCCCGATGAGATTGGACTCGCATTGTACCAAGCCGACGGGAAAACCATGAACTGAAAAGATGTCGAGGGATTTTAGTGCCATTGTATCGTAACGGCATAGCATGTTCTGATAGCGTAAGAGATCGGAGAGATTGGTCGCCAGCGCATGCTTCAATCGCTTGTCCTTGAGGGACGCAATGAGCCGGCAGCTCAGCTCTAAGCCGAGCAGCTGCCTTGAATTAAACAGGTCGCTGTATTTTTCATACCCCCAGCGGTGCAACCGGGTTGTTTCGTCGCCGGCTGGAATGTCGTCGTCAGGCACATACTCTGCCTCCAACGACTGCCACTGACGTTGTGCCTCGGCGACGCGCTTCAAGTCCTTCGAGTCGGGCTTCTTGAAGAACCGGCCCTTATGCTTGGCCTTTCGGATCGGATTGTAATATTCGATGGCGAATAGCCGGTGACCTAGCGGACCCGCTTTAGAACGCGGGAAACTGTTGGTATGGCCGCACTCAGGGCAATTGCATCGCCCGCGATAGGCGGGCCCGGAGAGCTTTAGCCCTGATTTACAATGCGAGCAGCGGCCGAGCTTCTCAAGGTTAGCAACTTCATTGAGTTCGCCGCAGTCTGCGCACGCCAGCACGTTAAGTGGATGGCGCGTGTCGTCGGCGACCAGGTAGCCCGGGAAAAGGTCGATACTGCGCGCGCACTTCTCGCAAGACAGTGTCTTGACCCATAGAAAATACTTTACCGGCACATTCCTATCGCCGTAGGTCGGGCAATCGGTGACGTACAGATCCCCGATGTTCTTTTGCAAATTCTCAACAAGCTTATCAGCGGCGTTGCGATAAGCCTTATGGTCGAGGTGTTCGATCTCCTCTTTGACAATCCAAGCCGACATCGGATTAATGTCGCAGCCGATCACATCGCAGCCAACGCGGTTGGCCTCAACCAGCGGCGTCCCACCGCCCATGAAGGGGTCGGCAACTACCTTGCCCTCGAAATCCTGGCCGCTGAAATATGCCTCGTCCAAACGACGATCTGAGCTGAATTCCGAGAGGAGCAAGCCGCGAAACAAGGTCCCAGGACGGCGCGCAAACCACTTATGGACTGCAATGATGGGCCGATAATTCTGCTGGATTTGCTTCTCTTTAAGCGCCAGCGAGGCAATCAGTGATATGTCGAACCGGCGCTCAATGGTCATGACAGTTTTTAAGTCCTCGCCCCTGGGTAACATATGTCAAAGATTAGAACAAATCAAGAACATGCACACGATGTTATGGACGAAGGAGCCGCTAGCAATTTGCATGCGCCTTACCCCCGTATGGCGTCGTAGTGCTGGTTCAGACGTCATGCAGCGATCGGAAATATCGGCGGACATCTACAGTCTGATTTGGAATCTTGTGAGACAAGACATTCAACTGTCCCCCAACGCATAAGGCCGACGGTGATGTGTATTGCACTGCCGCAAATGGCTGCGATGACGCTGACGTTATGGCACTTCGACTAATGAAACTGGCGATCACCTAAAAATGGCTTTGTGGAACCGGCTGAATGGCCTTAATAAGGCACGCCTATGATACAATTCAAAAACCAAAAGAACGCTGTCTAAAGCGTTCGAAGGAAAAATAAGGCCGCGCCGTTCTCGAGTTTTTGCGCGGACAAGGTAGGAATGAAACCGACTGACATTTCGGCACCCGACTACTTCCATAAAGTAGTCGACTGCCAGTGGGCCTGTCCCGCGCATACGCCCGTTCCCGAATACATCCGGTTGATCGCGGAAGGGCGTTACAGCGACGCCTATATGATCAATTGGAGGTCGAACGTGTTTCCGGGCATTCTCGGACGCACCTGCGACCGTCCGTGCGAGCCCGCCTGCCGTCGCGGCCGGGTCGAGGAAACTCCCGTCGCGATTTGCCGGCTCAAGCGCGTCGCCGCCGATTTCAAGGACGACGTCAAAGGCCGCATGCCGCGAGTCTTGCCGAAAAACGGCAAGCGCATCGCGATCGTCGGCGGCGGACCTGCCTCGCTCACGGTCGCGCGCGATCTCGCCCCGCTCGGCTATCACTGCACCGTGTTCGATTCCGACCCCAAGGCCGGCGGCATGATGCGGACGCAAATTCCGAAATTCCGCCTGCCGGATTCCGTGATCGACGAGGAAACCGATTACATCCTCGATCTCGGCATCGAGTTCAAAGGCGGCCAGCGCATCGACAGCCTGAAGAAACTGCTCACTGAGAACTACGACGCGGTCTTTGTCGGCTCCGGCGCGCCGCGCGGCCGCGAGCTTGAGATCCCCGGCCGCAAGGAAGCTTCCGGCAATATTCACATCGGCATCGAATGGCTCGCGAGCGTCTCGTTCGGTCACGTCGAAAAAATCGGCAAGCGCGTGATCGTGCTCGGCGGCGGCAACACCGCGATGGATTGCTGCCGCACCGCGCGCCGTCTCGGCGGCGAAGACGTCAAGGTGATCGTGCGTTCCGGCTTCGAGGAGATGAAGGCGAGCCCCTGGGAAAAGGAGGACGCCATCCACGAGGACATTCCGATCCTCAATTTCATGGTGCCGAAGGCCTTCGTTCACGACAACGGCAAGCTCACCGGCGTCACCTTCCAGAAGGTGAAGGCCGAATATGACGCCAAGGGCCGGCGCAATTTGGTGCCTTCGGGCGAACCGGACGAGACGATCAATTGCGACGACGTGCTGGTGGCGGTCGGCCAGGAGAACGCGTTTCCCTGGATCGAGCGCGACTGCGGCGTCGAATTCGACCAATGGGACATGCCCAAGGTCGATGCCAAGACCATGAGGTCGACCAACCCGAAAGTGTTCTTCGGCGGCGACGCCGCGTTCGGCCCGAAGAACATCATCTGG
>WNFQ01007941.1_pt1 | contig 13838 bp, 12 predicted proteins | sample 5400171 | NCBI WGS metagenome assembly WNFQ01 (sample SAMN13153356, study PRJNA577476) | soil metagenome | isolation source: 20 cm soil under Madrone tree | place: USA:California | collected 2016-06-14
CCTCCTGAGGGTCGGGGCTTCATGGGAGAGGATGGCTGGTGTGCCCCGGCGAGAGGCTCGATTGTGCTTCCCATTCCCTAACTTGTCAAGCGTTCCGAATGGATTGTGTCAAGACTCCTTAGAAATGTCCCCTTCCTTAACTCGTTAGAAGCGTCCCCTATTATTGTTGTTGATGTTGTCGTTGGAATGCGCACTGAAGCGAAGCCCTGTAGTTAGGGCGAAGCGTAAGTGCGTATTCCAACGAGCGGCGGTGCGATCGCCTGATTGGAAATCCGGGGCTTCATGTTTTGCCAGCCCTGGCGCCAGGGATGGTCTTTCTTAGGCGTCCTCCCCACCTTAGGCGTCCTCCCTACGATGGTTCTGGCGGCTGGCGGAAGCGGCTCCGAGGTTTTTCGTTTCGGCTCCTTCAGCTCCGTAAAGGCTATTCGCTCTCCCCGGTAGTACACTTCCACGGCTCCGTCCTCCCATTCACACACCCGTGCCTTGCTTTGCGTGGGCCCATAGCGCCGCTGGCCAGCAGGCTGCAGTTGCAGAGAACGGCTCTCGTGCCGGATCACCCAGTCGTTGCTGATCGTTCGCTCGGTCTCTATGCGGAAAATCTGGCGAAGCTCGCGGGCCGTCGGCTTTCGCCCGTGATAGTCCTCCGGCTTTGCCGCCGGCCGGGTAAAACGTCGGTTGTGCTCCCGCAGGTACTCTTTTTCCAGATACTCGTTCGCTGCCGCGTAGCTGTCGATCCCTTTCCGTCGCAGTTTCTTAATCAGACGATCCTGATGCACGCCGTGGATCCGTTCCACTCGCCCCTTGGCTTGCGGCGAACTGGCAGCCAAGATTCGAATCCCCAGCTTCTGACACATGCGCCCAAACTGCGTGACCGGAACTTTGCCCCGTAACTGCTCGGCTGACGTAGCCTTTCGTTGGTACACATTCTTCCAATCCGTATAGAGTGCCCGGGGCACACCATATTTCTGAATCCAGGCCTGCAACACTGCGGCCGCTGCCCAGATCGTCTCTTCTTTCCCCATACCAGCCTGCGTCTGGCTCGTGGCATCATCCACCATGTTCATCAGGCAGCCCCGCGGACCACGCCTTTCCAGCCAATCATGGAAACTGCCGTCCAATTGCACCAGTTCGCCAAAGTGCGATTTGCGCTCCCTTCGTTGGCAATGTTTCTTGCGCTTTCGTTGCCGGCTCCACAGGCGTTCCGCCAACCTCCAACGCCGCAACGTCTCGTGGTCCATCACAATGCCGTCTTCTTCGGCCAAGTGCTCGGCCGCCAAGGTCGGACCAAATCTCTCCTCCTCCGAACCGGAATATTTTCCCCGGATCAAATTCAACACTCGGCGGCGAAGCTTCAGCGGCTTGCTGTGATTCGACGGCCGACCGGCGTTCCCATGCTTCAGACCCTTGCTGCCCACCCCCCGATACCGTCGCCACAGTCTTTTCGTCTGCCGGTAGCTCAGCTCGAGCATGACCGCTGCATCCCTCAGCTTCAGGTCCCCACTGCCCACTCGCCCCATCACTTCCACCCGCTCCAGCTCACGACTGCTCATGGCTGTCCTCTTCAACAAGACCTCCCCCGGCTGGAGGTCTCAGTCTAAGGGACACTTCTATTGAGTGCGCGAGGGGACACTATCAAAGAGTTTCAACATGGCAACCCTTTGCGGCAACACAACTACGATCTCGTTGACGCGTTGACGAGCTGTCAGTGATGGGTTGTGCTGGGTCTCGAATCCTGCCGTGTTGGGTCTCGGATTTTTCGTGAGGTTCGGGTCAGGCATTTTGCGCGGGTTTTGGAGGAAGAAGGCGCGGTTAGCAGGCATTTCCGATGTTTCTGGGGCGGCCCGGACTGTGGTGTTTGTGAAACCAGCAGCTCGACTCAGCTCCGCCCATGTTTGGCTTGACAGGCGGGTTTTTGTGAAACGATAATATTCCCGTCGTAGCCTCTCCGAAGAGCAGTTTCCAACCCGTTCGGAAGTGCAGCACCCCCTGAGGCCGAAGCATCATTCGTTTCGTCTGGTTTCGAACCCAAGCAAAAGCTGACCGGCGAGAATGTTCGTTGAGAGGGCAGATATGCTGCCTAAGGTTTCATCTTGACTCTGCCCACGGGCTGAGACAAAAACGTGCTCCCTACCTCCGCTTCGTTTGCTTGGCCTTGGCCGAGCGGGACTCAGGCCGCGTTTTCCAGGAACGCCTATAGAGGGGCTCAGGATTTCAGTTCGAGATTCCGAAAAGAGGTGAGTATGCGCAGACTATCTTGGCTTGGGCCGTGGTTTGTTCAATTGCTCCTGGGTTGCATCGCCTCAGCCCAGAACACGTCGTCGATGTTACAAAATGCCCTTTCCTGCAACGAGAATGGGGTTTTGTGTACTGAGGCTTATGATTCTGTCGGATATGAGTACACTGGTCACGACGAACCTTCGCTTCTGTTCTACTCCAAGGTTCCAGGGTCGGGGAACACAGGAACTTACTATTTGAGGCTACCGAAGGACCCGCCGACCCTGCCCAAACAAGACGGCACCGGTGGAGCTTTCAATTTCCAGCTCCGCCCGGCGTTCTGGGTCGGCATGGCCATGTGCGATAGCCAGTCGGCCCCAAATCCAAACAGCACCTGCACTCCTGACAGCGACCGCAACATCTTTGATGGCTCAGACCCGACAAAGCCAGATTACATTGGCAACCACCCTGGCACCGCCTTTATGGAGATGCAGTTCTACCCGCCCGGCTGGCTCACAAGTTGCGATCTCACCAACCGCTGGTGCTCGGCGCTCACCATCGACAGCTTTTCGCAAAACCAAAACACTGGACAGTTCAACAATTCTGTGTGCGAAAACGCAGTCGGGGATGAACCTGTGAACTTCGCGTTCATCACCAAGAGTGGTGTACCCGTGGGGCCACCCAGCCCGTTACTGCGGAACGGCAGCACGTTTACACCGACCACCGATACCCTGTTCTACAATCCGGGCGACTTGCTGCGCATTGTCTTGAGGGACACAACGCAGGGGCTGCGGATTGCGATCACGGATCTGACGAGCGGGGAAAGTGGATCGATGACGGCAAGTGCGACCAATGGTTTTGCTCAAGTCTTGTTCGATCCGAACGGGACTGACTGCAATCCCACAACTCACAACCTTCTTTACGATTTCCACGCGATGTACGCCACCTCCAGCGAGCACACGCGGGTGCCGTGGGCAGCCCATTCGTACAACATCGCGTTCTCCGACGAGATCGGCCACTTCGAGTACTGCAATGCGGTAAGCGCGCAAGGTGGCAGGTGTACCCAGGATGGCGTCCACGACTTGGATAACGGTCTCCCCCTTGGGGCGGAGGACGATTCTAGGTGTTTCGACGCCGCGTTCGCTAGTTCTCTGGGTTTGGTACCGATCGGTGGCTGCACCTCTACCGACTTCGACTTCGACGGTGTGCCCTACCAATTGGTCTGGCCCGGAACCTTCCCCAATGCGAGCCTCGATAGGTCAGTGCATTCGCAGCCAGTGCGATTTACAAGTCCTGTGTTCCAAGACCGCGAGGGCGAGACAAGGAACTACAGTCGGGTCGCCTTTGAAGCCGACCTACCCCGGATCGAAAGCAATACGAGTCCGCCGTGCCAGCGCCACATCATGAATCCCGCCGACCCCAGCCCGGGCGCGGACTGTTTGAATCCGCCAACGGGAGCTAATTTCTATCCGTTTTTCACCACGACGGGAGGCGATGAAGGGGAGAACTGTATGTGGCAGTTGGGTGGTGCCCACATTCCCGGGACCATCAACAATTTTGGAGGCAGCTCGACCAGCGAGTTTGGATCACTGCTCGCGCTGGCCTACCCAGCCGCGGGAGGAGTTCCCACCTTCCGATACAATAATTTTCGGAGGGTGCTGACAAACAACCCCTGTCCCCGGGGGAATTGATCGGACCTGAATTCGCTTTTCAAGAGAGGGCCACTGCTCCGATCGTCTGGCGAGCGACGGGATCTGTGTGCAGGGCGATGACATTATGCTCCCCTTTTTCGCCGTCTCACGAATTCGTGGGTGCTGTTAACTGCGAGCACTTTGTGTTGGGCACACTGCCGGCGTGGGCGGTAGGCGTCACCGGCAGCTTCGAAGTGAGAGCGGTATACTTCTGGCAAGTGTGCAATCGGAACGAAACAAAAGACCGGGGTTAGCGGTCTTGGTGGGTGTGGTTCGTTGCAACGAAATACGATTTAAAGAAGCGGGCAGGTCTTCGAGCTTGCGCATTGCAAGTAGACGGAATGTATCGCCTACTTCGGTTCCACTGGCTTCGACTCGCAGATTGACGGATGAGATGAGAATGTTCGGGCGAAAGCGGCGTCCCATCCTGGGCGAATTTTTAGAGCCGGCCATTTGGGACATGAGCACGAAACTAGGGCTATGGCCAGGCTAGTTCCAACCGCATTGACTTAACAATTCGTATTACTGAAGGGCCGCATACACCGTAGTGCGCTTTGGAGTTACAGCCTGGCTAACACAAGACGGAAAGCCACGCTCTGAGCGGACTCCGGAGTAGTTTACGTAACCAGAACCTTTACACTGCATTGAGCCAGGGTCCTTCAGGGCGCTTCACCGGTTAAAGATTACCGGCGGCTCTGTCCCTTTCAAGGCTGGGGTGCTTAGGCGAGGTGTCTGCGGGCCCACCACCGAGGCGAAAAAGCAGCGCCCAACCCCGGACAGGAGCATGAGCAGGATCCAGCAGGCCCCATCCGATGATACCGTCGTCGGGGTGCACCAGGAGCATTATGGGAGCCACAAGAAACCCTCCCAGCAAGGCGGAGACGATGCCGCCAAACGTCGCTGCAAAGACATGTTTGACACCCATCGTGCCTGATTTTAGGACGATTTGTTCGCGTCGAACAATCTAACCTCGGCCGCGGCCAAGGGCTTGTCTTTTAGTAATCCTTGTTGCCAGGCGGTCACCCTAACTAAAGAGTCAATGAGTAAAATGGCCATCTTGCAACAGCCAGTCGGGCCCAAGCTGATCCTTCGCCTTTACATGTTAAATTCTGGTCATTTTGGCTTGAATCTGCAGTATCATTTAGTGCCCAAGAACCTGGGGGAGGCCTCATGGACTTCCGATGGCGCATGATTCTTTGGATCCCGACGCTTGCGTATGCTGCCTTCTTATTGTTGGGCGGCAAAACCTTGCCCTCTCTGGGCCAGATTGTCACTGCAGCGTTTCTAGGGGCTCTGTTGGGATTTCTTCTCGCCGTCATGTTCACTATCAGGCAACATCGGCGAGAGATCCGATTCGCCCGTTAGGCCCGTTCGAGTCCCTCGACGAGTCAGCCTAGGTCTGCCCCAAACAGTTGGTTTGCGAACGGGCCGCGTTCCGAAAACCTCGGCGCGGATGTAAGCGCGATACAGTACCCGCGTGAGTGGGAACTGCTCCAGAATCACTCAAATGCCGCCAGCCCTCCAAAACAGAACTTGGGGGCCATCCTCGATGGTCGGCTCAATTTCCAAGATTGGAGGATGAACGTATGTGTTGGTTCTCGGCTGAACATGCAAACAAGATCGAACAGGCCAAGGCGGGACAGCGCCTTGGAATCAAGAACATGAACTGGCACACGAACTGGGTAGTTCGGGAAACCGAGCTCGAAACCCCACGCCCTTGCCCGGTTTGCCTGATTGACCGAACCAAGGTGATGTTTCGGTTTTCAGAAAGTCAGCAAGCGTCGCTTCGCTTCGGCCCCGAGGCCGAGGCGGTTTTTAGAATGTTAAACCACCCAAAGCGGGATATATTCGAGTTCGCGGACGGCAAACAAATTACATTAGGCGATCTGCCCGCCGGTCTGATCTTTGACGTCCTCCTTGTCCCAGGCGCGGAACAACTCTCGGCTGTCCTGAACATGGCACCGGCAGAGCATGACGAGGAAGAGCGGGACAAAGAGTCGCTTCTTGGTCGTTTGCTGGCACATTTCTAGATGCCAGAGCAAAAAGCATGCTGTACGTCGATTCTTCGCAACGTGCTTGAAGAGAGGGCGGAACGCTCCTCCGCCCTCGATCTGAAATCCGTCTGGCAGCAATGAAGAGAAAAGGCAGCGTCAGGCAGCGGCCAAGAATCGCCCGACGGTCGCCTGCCACTGTCCTTGCGAGGCATCAACCTCGGCAACTTCACCGGGCCATGTTCGCGAGAGGTAGACCGGTAGAATTCGAGGGCTTCTCCGGGCAGGTGTCTGCGCACGTCGAGCAATATCAAGTCATAAATATTGGGTTGCCAAAGAAATCGCGCCCCGGAGAGATCCTCGGCTGCGTGTACCTCGACGCCATGACTCTGCAGAACCCGGACCCGCACGTCGCGTGTAGGTTGGTTACGATCGATGAGGAGAACCGTCTTGCCCTCAAGAACCGGCTGGCCACGAGGTGGTGGGGGGCGATACATTTTCCACCTCCCGAAAGGGAAGCGCAATTGGGCCGGATTGTCCTCCCGGAGGAGGAGGGAGTCAAGGGAAATAGAAAAGCTGTCGCCGCAACATGAGAAGTTCCTCTTTCCGCAAAGTAGAAAGTTCCGCTTTGATAGAGCATGGCGGAATCGAGAGAGGAGCTGTGGATGTTAGCAAAGGAGCGGGATCGGCTCAAGATCCTGCACGAAGTCAAGAAACGGCACCCAAAAGCAGGCAGCGGCGGAGTTGGGGCTAGTTTCCGAAAGCCGACTACACGGCAAACTCATTACGATCTCTGAACTGCCTTTGTCAATCCACATACGTTCCAGGACCAAACCGGAGACCATATGGATTGCGCGAGAGGCTGATTTCAATTGTCGTGTGGTTCCGAAGGCCGCGGACAGCCAGCACTTGCGGGGTCTTCCTCGACGGGTTATTTCGCACGAAGTCCACTTGACAAGCAAGTGAAACGTAGTAGTCTCTCTCTTTAGAGAGACCACTTGGATGTCTAATAAAGAAAAAGAATCAATCCAGCTGCTGCAGGGGACACTTGATCTCATCGTTTTGCGCACACTCGCGACGATGGGCCCACAACATGCCTATCAAGTAGCCACGCGTCTCCAGCAGATCTCCGATCGGCTGCTCAACCTCAACCAGGGGACGCTCTATCCAGCATTATTGCGGCTGGAGCAGTACGGGTGGATTAAGGGAACCTGGGGAAGAACCGAGAGCAACCGGGAAGCCAAGTACTACGAAATCACCAAGGCGGGACAGAAAGCTCTAGGGCAGGAGACACAGACATGGAGAAGAATGTCGGCCCTGGTGGAACGGCTCTTGCTTGAGGAATCATAACCATGAAGCACCTGAGACGCCTCTTTCTGAAGTTTTATCTGCTTTTCGCCAACGCCAAAGCGGAAGCCGAACTGGTGAAGGAAATTGGCGCGCATCTAGCGTTGCTGGAAGACGAATATCTGCGCCAGGGCATGACCCCTGAAGATGCACGACGGGCGGCCAGACTCGCCTACGGAGGTGTGGAGCAGGCGACGCAACTGCATCGCGACGAGCGAGCGTTTCCAGGGCTGGGTCAGATTCTGCAAGACACTCGATATACCTTCCGCCAACTGCGTAAGTCTCCCGGATTTACAGTGACGGCCATCCTGATGCTGGCGCTGGGCATCGGGGCGACGACGGCGATTTTTTCAATCGTCGAGGGAGTACTGCTGCGTCCGCTGCCGTTCCCCGATCCGGATCGTCTGGTCATCCTGGGAGATGTGCTTGAAGGCTCGCACTGCGCGTCCTGCGCTCACTCCAGCGTAACCGCTCCCGACATCCGCAATTACATGCGCGACACGCAAAGCTTTAGCCATCTGGGCGGCTATCGGCAAAGGTTGTTTGAACTCTCCGGCACGGGTGATCCGGCAGCGGTGAATGGGACGCGGATGAGCGGCGAGGTCTTTGCCGCTCTGGGAGTGCCACCGCTGCTGGGGCGCACGTTCACGCAACACGAAGATGAAGAAGGCCAGCAAGTGGCCGTGCTGAGCTATGGCATGTGGCGGAGCCGCTTCCACGGCGATGCGAACGTACTGGGGAGCAAGATCATTCTCTATCGCAAGCCTTACACCGTGATCGGCGTGATGCCGCGCGATTTCGAGTTTCCGCTCAACCCGGGGCATGTGAACCACAGCGAGCTTTGGCTTCCGCTCAGCCTCGAGCCAGAAGAATTTACGGCGGGCAGCGCAGCGTCGTGGAACTCTCGCATGGTCGGGCGCTTAAAGCCCGGCATCATTGCCGAGCAGGCGCAGAGCGATGCGGAGCGAGTGGCCCGGGAGACGATGCGCGACTATCCGGCCTACATGCGCAGTCTTCGTATTCACGCGGTGGTGACGCCGCTGCACGAAGATACGGTGGAGCAAGCGCGACCCTTGGTGCGCACCCTGCTCTTTGCAGTGATCGTTGTTCTGCTGATCGCCTGTGCGAACCTGGCGGGGCTTCTGCTGGTGCGTGCCATCCGCAGACGAAGAGAGATCGCGGTGCGGCTCGCCCTCGGTGCTCGCGCGGCCACGTTACTGCGACAGGCCATCGTGGAAAGCATGGTATTGAGTATCGCGGGTGGCGCGATAGGGCTGGCACTGGCGGCTGTCGCTTTGCGGGTGGGCGTAAGCCTGCTACCGCAGACGCTACCTCGCGTCAATGAGATTGGCTTGAACTGGCCGGTCATGCTCTTCGCGCTGGGACTGGCGCTGCTGACCGGCTTCCTCTGCGGATTGGCTCCAGCATTTGCAGCGATCAGGACGAGTGTGAATGAGACGCTCAAAGAAGGCGGACGCACCGGCACCTCGGGCAGCGGCCATCCCAGGCTACGCTCGGCGCTGGTGGTGGCGGAGATCGCCGTTGCGCTGACCCTGCTTACCGCCTCCGGCCTATTGCTGCGCAGCTTCGAAAAAATGCGCGATGTGAAATTGGGCTTCCGCCCCGACAATACGCTGGCTGCGCTCTACGTTCTGCCGCATCAGCGGTATCGAACGCAATCCGCGATCGACGAATTCACGAAAACTCTGCGGAACGATCTAGGGCAATTGCCTGGCGTGGATGCTGTTGGCATCACTTCGTTTTTGCCTGCGGCCGGCGATGCCTGGGGCATCGCTTTCACGATCGACGGCTATGTTCCTCCCAAGGGCGCGGGGCTGAATATGGCGGCGATGTCGCTGGTCGAGGGCGATCCCTTCGAGGCGCTGGGCATCCGTGTGCTCCGCGGGCGCGTCTTTACCGAGTCGGATAACGCCGGCTCACAGTTGGTGGCTATTGTGAATCGCAAGATGGCCGAGCGGTATTGGCCAGGCCAGGACCCGATTGGCAAACAGCTGCGCCGGGGCTTGCCGGAGACCTCCACGCCGTGGATGACGGTAGTGGGCGAGGTCGATGATGTCAAGCTGGGGTCGCGCGATGCCGAGACGATGCCACAGGTATACCAGCCGGTAACACAGACGGTCGCCAGTGAAGGCGTTTTGGCCTCTGTCGGGGAATTGAGCGCCGCCGACGGCTGGATCGTTCTGCGCAGCCGTATGGCTCCGGAGCAGATGGAAGATACGCTTCGCGCAACGGTGCGGAAAATTGACCCGCAGTTGCCGCTCTACCAGATGCAGACGATGGAGAAGGCCATCTCGAAGAGCGAGGCGCCGCGACGCTTCAATACCGTGCTGATTTCCTCGTTTGCCATCGCTGCAGTGCTGCTCAGTGTTCTCGGGATCTATGGCGTGATTGCGTTCTCCGTGGCATTGCGCGAACAGGAAATGGCGGTGCGCATAGCGCTTGGCTGCCAGCGTTCCGGACTGATCCTGTTCATCCTGAGTTCCGGCGCCAGGCTTGCGGCTGTTGGCTGTGGCTTGGGTTTGCTTGGCGCCGTGGCCGCATCCCGTTTGCTGCGTTCCTTTCTGTTTGAAGTAAGCCCGTTTGATCCAGGTGTGCTTGCACTTTCTGCCATCGCAATGCTGCTGCTGGCGCTGGCCGCTTCTGCACTACCGGCCAGACGCGCATCGAGTACGGATCCCATGCTAGCTTTGCGAGGCGAATAGGAAGATGCCGAGGATATTCGGCAAACCCCGCGCTATGCAATCCGGCATTTTGGAGATGTGATGGCAGCACTTCCAAGAACGAGGCCACCCTTATGAGGGCCAGACAGGCGATCCTTCCTATGGTCCTTGGCGAGTCTTGGGTTTCCCTCAAGAATCCAGAAACCCGAAAAGCAGTCTGAGCAGGTTTACCGGTTCTTGACACCGGTATGTGAAGTACGGATGAGTGTTCAATATTTCGCTGGCTCGTCGACTTAGCAGTTTTCGTTTTCGCGATGACCTGACGAATCGCAGCTTTTGCCTCTCTGCCAACGGAGAGCAAGACCGGGATTGTCTGGAGCGGTTCGTCGGCTCAATGGCTATTGCCCAGTATCATTTTCGCTCGCGGCGTCACTCCGGGACTCCGCTCAACCTGCGGGAGCGCGTGCTGACAATCGATCACGACAGTCGAATAAGCCCTCGTGCTCCATTCGAAAGAGTGCTGGCTATTGAACGAGCTATCGTCAGTGACATCCAGGCATTCGGCTACAACCCGGACGATGCGGAGCGAGGAACACCTATTATAGTGCCAATCTTCTCGCCGTGTGGTACTTGGTGCGCCAGGATTTGTACCTGAATGACCAAGCAACCGCTTTTCTATTGTTCATTGGAAACACACTCTTAATTTGATAAGCCTCCTCGACGTAATTCCGGGCGACGGAACTGAATTGATTAGCGAGTAGCTCATGAAGTGCATCCCTTTCCGCGCGATCCGGGATGTACGCCGCACATTGACAATTACGTGTACGTGAGCGCGTTTCATCCGGCCTGGATACCTGAAGGCGATTCCCGCCAACAAACGGCTCACGGACAAGTGTTTCCACCAATATCCGTTTGGTCGTCTCAACGAGTGCATGATCGCTAATGTACTCATCGAGCAACCGTGGGATCCCAAGAGGCCCGATTCTGATTGCCGGCCGGGTCACGCTAGCGCTTTTTCGGAGGCGCGCCCTTGGTGAGCAGAGTGGAGCGGAACAGGATTGGGGCGCGCGTTCGAAAAAGCCGTCAGAAGGAAGCCGCTGGCGCGGCGGACGCGGGCCTTATGCAGATTGAATGGAGCGGGGGAGAGGTGTTGAAGTGGGCGGGAGTCGGCACGGGAGCGGAGGAGGAGGTTCGCGAGGGTGTGGGGGCGAGAGTCGATGGTGGAAAACGGTGGGACAGGGGGCGGGAAGTAGGGATCGGGTCAGGAGCAGGGCGGACGCGGGCGGAGCGCGGTGAACCGTGCAGAGTTTGCGAGTTGTGGGAGAGCAGTTTCATGCCGCAGTAGTGAGCCAGCTTGGTGGAGAACGGAGTTGGATTTGAGCAGCGGTAAGGCGTTCGATGACCGCCATCGGTCCGCCACACTTGGGGCAACGCCAAAGAGGGTCCGATTCCTGGGCGGGGGAGGTTTCTGGTTCGATTTGCGAAGGAACTGTGCCCAGAGCTGCAAAGCATAGCGGCAGTAGCGTCGAGCGTCGCCGGTTGGCAAGGAAGCCGAAGTGACGGATGCGAACGAAGCCCTTGGGAAGCAGGTGCAGGAGGAAACGGCGCAGGAACTCATCGAGCGAGAGGGTCATCAGTTTTTTTTGATTGTGGTCAGCCGAGTCCCGCCAACGAAAGGTGACTTGGCCGTCAGCCAACGAGACCAGTCGATGGTTGGAGATGGCGACGCGGTGAGTGTAACGGCCGAGATACTGGAGCACATACTCGGGGCCGCCGAAGGGTGGTTTCGAGTAGACCACCCAGTTTTTGCGAAACAGCGGTCGCAGCCAGGCGGCGAGGAATTTGGGTTGCGCGAGCAGCGTCAGATCCCCGGAAAGGTGCAGCTGGCTATGCTGAAAGGCCGATTTGAGACCGTCGACGAATTTGCCGCGAAACACCCGCCGGAGCACGGGAATGGGGAGAAAGAAGCGCGGGTGAGATCGAATCCAGTGGGTGTGATCGAGCGAGAGCCCGCCCGCGGGGACGACACAGTGGACATGGGGATGAAGCTGGAGTTTCTGGTTCCAGGTGTGGAGCACACTGAAGAAGCCGATCTCGGCTCCGAGATGGCTGGGGTTACGCGCCACTTCCAGGAGCGTTTCGGCGCTGGCACGAAGCAACAAACCATAGATCAGTTTTTTGTTTTGCAGAGCCAGGGCAGCCAGTTGCGGCGGCAGAGTGAACACGACATGGACGTAGGGCGAGGGGAGCAGTTCGCTGCGACGTGCCTCGATCCAGCGTTCGCGGGCGCCCGTCTGACACTTTGGGCAATGGCGATTGCGGCAACTGTTATACGAGATGGTGGCGCGATGTCCACAGCGGGTGCACTCATCGATGTGACCGCCGAGAGCGGCGGTGCGACAGCGCGCGATGGCGCGCGGGACCTTGATATGGGTCCAGCGGATCCATCGACGGTTGCGCTCGATGAAGGCAGTTCCTGCACTGCGAACTAAGTCGGCCACCTCCAGGGTTGGCCGACTCATTTATTTCTCCTGTTGTGACCTGCCTTTCAGTACCAGCGAGTCCAGAGGACTGGCGGTGGCGTGCAAGTGACGTTGCGAAAGATGGAGATAGATGGCGGTCTCTTTCAGATCGTGATGACCTAACAGGATCTGAATGGTGTGCAGGTCCGCGCCCGCTTCCAGCAAGTGAGTGGCGAAGCAGTGGCGGCTATGTCTCTGGGTACATAGCCGCCATACGTATTCGACGCTGCTAAGGAGCGTGGGTACAGAGTTCAAGGTGATGCAAGAGCTGTTGCGGCATTCCTCTCTGCGGTCCACGTTGGATATCTACACCCAGGCAGTCACGCCTGCCAAACATGCGGCTCAAGCAGCTGTCTTGTCGTTGGTGTTTTCGCGTGAAGCGAACGGAACGTCACAATCGTCGGCATCAGGTGAAGTTGCAGCGTGAAGATGATCGACGGCCGAGCAGAGGACAGGACGAAAAGGGGCACAAAAAAGGGCACGAAAACGTGCCCTTTTGGGTCTTCGATGGTTTCACTAAAACTAGCGCAAGTTCTTTAGAAAGAATGGCGGGGACGACGGGACTCGAACCCGCGACCTCTGCCGTGACAGGGCAGCGTTCTAACCAACTGAACTACGTCCCCTACTGCAAAATCAGCAACTTGCTGGATAGCCTTGCTGGACAAGGCCTTTGCAAGTTTCGCATACGACGCACCCTTCGCCGGCTATGCCTGCAATGGCAGCTGTCCCTGCCAAAACCGCCAATAAATCGCTAATAAATTTGGGTGCGTTCACGCGAGATTTATCTTAACACACGGAAATCGATGGCTGAGCCAAGTTGGCGCACTGGAAAACGCCAATAAAGCGCTAATATGGAAGCGATCAAGGGAAGGATGTATCCAGCCATCAACGAACTGCGTGAATTCTTTCGCGCTCATGCTACAGCCTTGGATCGACTGGTTCGCTCTCCAGCGCAAGCACTCCGAACACACACTCGTGAACTCTGCGGAGTCGTTCTTCGTGAACGAACCGCTCCAGCGCCTCCAATCCCAAAGCAAACTCCCGAAGCGCGAGCGACCGCTTGGCTCCCAGGCCTCTGCTCTTTAGCCGCAGCAAGTTCTCGGGAAGCGTGTATTCCGGGCCATAGATGATCCGCAGGTATTCTCGTCCGCGGACTTTCACAGCGGGTTGTACCAGTCCCTTCCGACCCTTAGCTACAAACTCCAACGGCTTTACAACCATGCCTTCGCCGCCGGTTGCCGTCAGTTCCTCCCCACCATTTAATTCCTTTCTCCTGGTCGGCCTTGTCGGTAAGATCCACGACTTGAAATCTCTCAGCACAAACAACTTGCGGTGACACATCATCATTGACTTGTGAGGTCACGCATCATACACTTGTAATATCACAGCAGG
>WNFQ01017416.1_pt1 | contig 13838 bp, 16 predicted proteins | sample 5400171 | NCBI WGS metagenome assembly WNFQ01 (sample SAMN13153356, study PRJNA577476) | soil metagenome | isolation source: 20 cm soil under Madrone tree | place: USA:California | collected 2016-06-14
GCGCCGTCGAATCGTGCGGTTGCGGCACGCGCTGCGTTTCGTAAAACGCCGCCCGATCGTTCTCGTTTCCGGCTGGCTCGCCGGAACGTTAATCCAATTCGCGTTCCTTGTGCTCACTGCGTTGCTCGCAATTTCCTGCGGACTCACACTTCCGCTGCGTGTGTGGCTCTTTGCCTGGCCTCTCGCAAAACTGGCCGCGATCCTGCCGCTGACGCAAGGAGGAATGGGTGTGCGCGAAGCCGCGCTCGTCGCGCTGTTGACTCCGTTCGGCGCGCCGGGCGCGCTGGTCCTTGCAGCAGGCCTCGTTTGGGAAGGAATAGTGATCGCTGGGGGGCTCGTCTCTGGCGGATTCGTCCTCCTCCTTCGAAACGCCTCCGGCCCGTCCACGCCAGGTAACAAGTAGGGAGCGAATCTCCGAGGAAAGAAACCGCGACCTGGTGGAGAACTCCGTTTACGGAATCTGCCGGGCGAGCGCCGAGGGAGAGTTTCTGGATGCAAATCCGACGCTCTTGCGGATTCTGGGCTGCGACTCGATGTCGAAACTGCGCACTCTGCATCTCTTTCCGCGATGTCTTTCGCTTTCCGGAACAACACGTGAAGCTCTTTCATTCCTGCCGGGAGGTGGGGCAAGTTCGCGAGTCCGAGGCCGAATGGCGGCGGCTGGACGGCGGATTCGTGAGCATGCGCTTGCACGTGCGCTTGCTGAAGAGAAAGAACGCCAAACCGGAATTTGAAATTATCGGGGAGGATATTAAGGAGCTGCGGGCTATGGAGCGGCAACTGCCGCAGGCACAAAAGTTCGAAGCGATCGGGCAGCTTGCGGGAGGAATCGCACACGATTTCAATAACGTCGTGGGTGCGATTTTAGGGTGGGCAGAAATTGGTCTTGATCAGAGTGCGGCAAATCCGCAAATTGCAGACCGTTTTGCGAAAATCCGCGAACAAGGCGAACGCGCGGCGGCTCTGACCAAAGAACTTCTCGCTTTCGCGCGGCGCTTCAACCGCGGCTGATTGACCTGAACAATACGGCGACAGGGCTCGTCAGCTTCCTGGCCCGCGTGATCGGCAAGGACATCGGGCTAAAGGTTATGACGGCCCCTCTGCCGCCGATCAAAGCCGATCCGACGCAGATCGAACAGGTCATCATGAATCTGTGCATCAACGCGCGGGACGCCATGCCGACGGGAGGCCGGCTGGTTATCGAAACGGAATTGGCGGAGCGGAACGATGCGTACTGCCGCTTTTATCCGCAGGTGGTGCCTGGGAAGTACGCAGTGCTTTCGGCATTGGACACGGGAATGGGAATGGACGCGGAAACCAAGGAGCGCATCTTCGAGCCGTTCTTCACGACGAAAGAACCGGGAAAAGGCACGGGTATGGGGCTGGCGACGGTTTACGGAATCGTGAAACAGCACGGCGGCTTTACGCATGTGTACAGCGAACCAGGGCAAGGAACCCTGTTCCGTATCTATTTACCGGCGACACCAAATACGGTGGCGTCACCCGTCCCACTTCCTGCGCCGGGAGGCGTGGGTCATGAGTTGCGCGGGACAGAGCTGATTTTGATCGCGGAGGACCACGAATCGATTCGCGAAATGGCCCGGCATTCCTTGCTTCGGCTGGAGTACCGGCGCTGGCGGTTTTGGACGTGGTCATGCCCAAGCTGAGGGCCCAGCGACAGCTGCTCAACTGGTGGAGCGCTTCCCGGAGCTGCCCATCATCTTTACCAGCGGCTACACGCAGGACGCCACCGGACTGCCAGCCACGATGCGCCTGACGAGCTACCTTCAGAAGCCGTATAGCCCGACGGCCCTGGGAAGGGTGGTTCTGATTCAAGGTACTCCTTCTCTTTCCAGATTCGCGTTGACACCTACGTTCCCAAGTGCTAAACAGCAGCAAAGACGTGCCCTTTGGTGGTAAGTCTCTTACCGCGATGCGGCCAGCACACGCGAGTGATGCAGCGCCCCTGCTTGGCAGAGCAGGGAAGCGCGGCCGCTGAGGGCGACGTTCTGTAACACCCCACCCCGGGAGGCGAGAATCTCCTGGTTTTCGCCTCCACATTAGCCATTCCAAAACCTGCGCAAGCTCGCGGGCGTTTTTCGCTGCGAAGCACCTCCGCTAAGATAGGCGAGCCCTTATAGGCCGGAGGATTTCGCTTTTTCTATGAATGCGCCTTTGCTGGAAATGAACCGTGTGACGGTGATGCGAGGCAATCGCGCGGCGCTTGAGGACGTGACGCTGCGGATAGGCGCGGGCGAGCATGTTTGCATCCTGGGGCCGAACGGCTGCGGCAAGTCCACGTTGATCAAGACCATCACGCGCGAATGCTACCCGCTGGCGCGAGAGGATTCTTCGATGGCTATCCTCGGAAGAGAACGCTGGAACGTGTTTGAGCTGAGAGATTTGCTTGGGATTGTGTCGCCGGATTTGCTGGCAGCGTGTACCACCGATGCGACAGGGCGGGACGTGGTGCTTTCGGGGTTTTTCAGCAGCACGCGAATTTTTCCGCACCATCATCCCGATCCGGAGCATTTGGAAAAGACCGAGGCGGCGCTGGCGAGGCTGGGGATTGAGCGCTAGTGCACAATCCGCAGACTTTGCTCTTTGATGAGCCGAGCAACGCACTGGATATTTCCGCGCAATTTCAGTTGCGGGACACGATGCGAGAGCTGGCGCAATCGGGGTTGGCGATTCTTCTGGTGACACATCACGTGAGCGAGATCATTCCGGAGATCGAGCGGGTGATTTTGATGCGGGCGGGGCGTGTGATGGTGGACGGAGCAAAGGAAGCGGTTTTGACGGAAGGGAATTTGCGAGAATTGTTCGGTGTACCGGTGAGATTGCAGCGGCAGGATGTTTTTTTTCATATCTATTGAGCGGGGATTTTGCGCGAGTTGAGAGCCAGCCCGGAGACGGCTCGTGCCAAGACCAACCGGGGCTGTCCGACAAGAGTCGGACCACAAAACGCGTGAAAGCCCCTGGGCTACAGAAAACGAGAAAAGGCACGGAAAGGCCTGAGAACTATTTTTGTTGGGGGCGATGGCTCGAAGCGGTGCGGGATTCGGGATTTCTTGGGGACCAGTCCTCTGGAGGAAACGCGACGCGCCAGAATTGAGGGCGCGGGGCAGAAAATTCGAGGCCAATTTCGGCTTTGTTACCACGCACGGGGCCGAGAAATACGACGTGGCACTCCTGCTCTTCGGAGGTTTTCTTGTGCTGAAGCTGGATTACGCTGCCGCTGGTGAGCCGCGTTTGCAGAAGGACAAGCGCGCCGTGTGCGCTAATGGCAAGGGTTTCTGTTTCCTCGTCGAAGGATCTGCCCTGCGCGTCCGTGCCGCGAAGGCGGACCGGAACCTGCATGAGAACGCGCTGGCTGCGGCGCTTTGGGCCGGGATGTGTGGATGTGTTGGGAACCTGAGCCATGCTTTCTCGCTCTCTTTATTTTATCGACGCCGACCGCGTTTCACCATGAGAACCGGAGAGGGGGTTCACGAAAAGTTCAGCGGTCGTGAATGAAACGTCTGGACCCTAACTGCGTTTTTCCATCGGTATGTAGCTTCGCGTGTCGTGCCCCAGGTAAATCTGGCGCGGCCGCGCGATTTTCTGCTCGGGATCGAGCAGCATTTCCTGCCACTGAGAGAGCCAGCCAGACGTCCGGGGCATGGCAAAAAGCACCGGGAACATGGTCATGGGGAAACCCATGGATTGATAAATAAGGCCGGTATAAAAATCCACGTTCGGATAGAGCTTACGTTTGACGAAATATTCGTCCTCGAGGGCGATGCGTTCGCACTCAAGAGCGATTTCGAGCAGAGGATTCTTGCCCATGAGTTCGAAAACTTCGTAAGCGACGCGCTTGATGATGCGCGCGCGGGGGTCGTAATTCTTGTAGATACGGTGGCCGAAGCCCATGAGTTTTACTTCGCCGGCCTTCACGCGCTTGATGAATTCAGGGACTTTTTGGACGGAGCCGATTTCGTGGAGCATGCGCACGACTTCTTCGTTGGCGCCGCCATGGAGCGGGCCATAGAGCGCGGCGATAGCGGCGGCGGAATAGGGATCAACGTGCGAGCTGCCGACGCCGCGGATGACGTTGGCGGAGCAGTTTTGTTCGTGGTCGGCGTGGAGAATGAACAGAACGTCGAGCGCGCGCTCAAGCGTGGGATTCGGGCGGTAACGCGCTTCGGTAGTACGGAAGAGCATGTTGAGGAAATTGCCCGGATAGCTAAGGTCGTTGTCGGGATAAACGAAGGGCATGCCCAGCGTATGGCGATAGGCGAACGCCGCGATAGTGGGCATCTTGCCGATCAAGCGAAGCGTTTGTTTCTGGCGGGATTCGGGATTCAGGATGTCTTTTGCGTCGTGATAGAAGGTCGAGAGTGCGGCGATGGTGGAAATCATCATGCCCATGGGATGGGCGTCGTAGTGAAAACCGTCGAGAAATTTCTTGATGCTCTCGTGAACGAAGGTGTGATGGGAGACATGCCAAGTCCAATCCTTGAGCTGCGTTTCGGTGGGAAGTGCGCCGTTGAGAAGAAGATAAGCGGTTTCGAGATAGGTGCTTTTTTCGGCGAGCTCTTCGATGGGATAACCGCGATAGCGAAGGATGCCCTTGTCGCCATCAATGTAGGAGACGCGGCTGATGCAGGAAGCGGTGTTGTTGAAGGCGGGGTCGTAACTCATCATGCCGAAATCGTTGGCGTCCACCTCGATTTGCCGGAGGTCCATGGCGCGGATGGTGCCGTGGGTGATGGGGATTTCGTAGGACTTGCCGGTGCGATTGTCGGTAATGCTGATGGTTTCGCGGGCGGTGGCGATGTCCGCGGCCTTCTTCGATTCGGCAGTGGAAGTGACGGAATCCATAGATGAGCCTCAGTCCATCTTTCACTTTACACCAAAGGAGCGGAGAGAGCGAAGGGTGCAGTGGAAGGAGTGAGGAAAAGGGGAAGTGGGGTAAGGGCAAGAGGGGAAAGGGTTTAGAGGGACGACGCTCCTCTTGACAATAGTCGTTATAACATATATAATGCGACTGTGAGATGGGAAGTGAAGCTGGGAGGCCGAACATGATCACCATTCGCAAGAGCAACGAACGCGGACACGCCGATCACGGCTGGCTGGACACGCGGTTTACGTTTTCTTTCGCGGAATTTTCCGATCCGAAGCACGTGCAATTTCGAACGCTGCGAGTGATGAACGATGACCGAGTGGCGGGCGGGGGCGGTTTTCCCACGCATCCGCACCGGGACATGGAAATTGTGACGTATGTGCTCGAAGGTGCGCTGGCGCACAAGGACAGCATGGGGAACGGGTCGGTGATCAAACCAGGAGACGTGCAATACATGAGCGCGGGGACGGGCGTGGCGCACAGCGAGTTCAACGCGTCGCAGACGGAGCCGGTGCACCTGTATCAGATTTGGATGTTCCCGGACAAAGGCGGATATAAGCCGGAGTACGACCAGAAGCATTTCTCCGAAGAGGAGAAGCGCGGGAAGCTGCGGCTGCTGGCTTCATCGGATGGGCGGGACGGCTCGGTGAAAATCCGGCAAGACAACGATTTGTATGCGACGGTGCTTGGCGCCGGAGAAAGAGTGAAGCACGAGCTGAAGCCGGAGCGGCATGCGTATGTGCAAGTGGCGCGCGGGAGCGTGAAGCTGAACGGGAAGAAGCTGGAGACCGGCGACGGGGCTGCGATTTCGGAAGAGAAATCGCTGGAGCTGGCTGGAGTTGAGGACGCGGAAGTGCTGGTGTTTGACCTAGCGTAAGCTGAAGTCAGGGAAAGAGCAAAAGGCGCAGCCTGAAGATGGCTGTGCCTTTTTGTTTTTGGATTGCCGATTCCTCCGAAAGAAGAATTTACGCGGCCTTGCGCGCAAAGATCGGAATGCAGAAGAGCAGGCCGAGGATCATTCCGCCGAGAAGCGAGAGCATGCTCTGGGTGAAAGGCAGCTTTGCGACCATCATGAAAACGATGGCTAAGGCGAGAAAGGTTCGCAAGCGGACGGAGATGGGAAGCAGCTTGTTGCGGAGCGCGGACGAGAGTTTTTCGCCGCCGTCCGGGATGGCGAGGCGGATCGCGCGCATTTTCGGAACGTTGATCACGCTTCCGAGGAATGCGACCACCACGATTCCCACCAACGAAGCAGGAATCCAACCTTGCTTCATTACGTGAATGATTGAGGCGAGATAGCCGCCGGAGAGAATCACGACTCCGAGCGCAGGGCCGTTAATGAGGGGCGAAAGGCGGGCGAGGCGAAGCCACGGCTTTGCTTCTTCCGCTGAGGAAGCGTTGCCAAGAAAAGAAATCGCAGCCCACTCGATGCCGAAGGCTAGAAAAAGAGATACAGCTCCCGTGAGATGAATGAAGAGGATGAGAGCATAAAGAGTCATGGAAACCTCGCGTCCATAGTTGGCCAAACTTTGCGGCAATAGGGACTACGTCCATTATTCGTGAAAAATTTCACGGGATCATGCAGAGAAAATAGCTATCCGCGCTTGCGCTGGAATTCCTTCATAAAGCTGGTGAGGGCTTCTACAGCGGCAAGTTCCACGGCGTTGTAAAGGGAGATGCGCATGCCGCCGACGGAGCGGTGGCCCGGAGTCCCGACCAGTCCCGCGGCTTCGGCTTGCTTGGCAAATTCCTTTTCGACCGCTTCGTCGCCCCCGGCGATTCGGAAGACGACGTTCATCAGCGAGCGCGAATCTTTTTCAACAGGGCATTGGAAGAAACCGTTGCTGGTGTCAATGGTGTCGTAGAGCAATTTGGCTTTTGCTTCGTTGCGCTTCTGCACCGCAGTGATGCCACCCAGCGAATCGATCCACTCCATGACGAGGGCGATGATGTAAATCGCGAACGTCGGTGGCGTGTGATAGAGGGATTTTTCTTTGATGTGAGTGCGGTATTGCAGGAGAGTCGGCAAATTCTTGTCGGCACGTTCGGCCAAATCTTTGCGGACGACGACCACCGTCGCGCCGCTGGGGCCAAGATTTTTCTGTGCACCGGCAAAAATCACGCCAAATTTCTTGACGTCCACAGGACGCGAGGCAATGTCCGAGGACATGTCGGCGACCAGCGGCACTTCGCCCGTTTCCGGCGTGGCGTGATATTGCGTGCCTTCGATGGTGTTGTTCGTGCACATGTGCACGTAGGACGCGTCAGCGGAAAGAGAAAGCTCATCCTTGCGCGGCACACGTGTGAACTTTACTGGTTCGGTTGTGCCCGCAATGCGGTGCGCGATTCCTTTCTTCAATTCGCCGAGAGCTTTCGCGGTCCAGGTTCCCGTGTGAATCAGGTCCACCGGCTTGTTCGGCAAGCAGAGGTTCATCGGCGCCATTGTGAACTGCATGCTGCCACCGCCTTGCACGAAGATGATGGCGTACTCGTCGGGCACCGCAAGGTGCTTGCGCAGCCCAGCTTCTGCGGCTGAGTTGATGCTTTCAAATTCCGGTGAGCGATGACTCATTTCCATCACGGACATTCCCGACCCGCGCCAATCGAGCAGCTCTTCGCGGATGCGTTCGAGGACGGCGAGGGGCAGGGCGCCAGGGCCTGCGTTGAAATTGAAGACGCGTTTCGCGGCGGGAGCGGTGACTGACGAAGACACGATTTTCTCCTGAAGGGCAACAATGCCCGTATTTTGCGTGCAGGCCAAAGCGGCGGGGGACTGCCGGGCCGCGAATGAACCTGCGACACTTTAGAATATCACGGCGTCCATCGCGCAAAAGAAGATGTAGAATGTGCGCGGAGAGAAAAAACGATGAGACGCCGGGAAATGTTGCAAAAAGCAAGTGCGGCAGCAAGTGCGCTGGCACTGCCAAAATGGCTGATAGCCGCGAGGAGTGCCAAGGTGGATTGCATTTTTCAGCTTTCCGTCATCTCGGACGAAATCTCGCAGGACTTTGGCCATGCGCTGGAAGTCGCGGCGAACGAATTTGGACTGGGGTTTGTCGAGCTGCGCGGCTTGTGGAAGAAAAACATCGTCAATCTGGACGAGAAAGAGATCGCGGAGGCGAAAGCGCTGCTCGCGAAATACGATTTGAAGGTGACCGATATCGCCAGCCCGTTTTTCAAAGTGGACTGGCCCGGAGCACCAAAATCGAAGTTCAGCCCGACGGGCGCGGCCTACGGCTCCAGCTACAAGTTCGAACAACAGGACGAAGTGCTGGAGCGTAGCATCGCGGCCGCGAAAGCGTTTGGCACGAACAAGGTACGCATGTTCGATTTCTGGCAGTTGGACGACGACAAGCCGTATCGCGAAGCGATGGACGCGAAGTTACGCGAGGCCGCTGAAAAAGCTGCGAAGAAGGACATTATTCTTTTGCTCGAAAATGAATATGAATGTAATTCCGCAACCGGGGCGCAGGCGGCGCGGACCCTTGTGGCGGTGCCCAACAAGAACTTCATGTTGAACTGGGATCCCGGAAATGCCGGCGCAGCGGGAGAGACGCCGTTTCCGGACGGTTACGCGAAACTTCCCAAGGGGCGCATCGGTCACGTCCATCTGAAGGATGTTATGACCAAGCCGGATGGAAAATTTGGCTGGGCCGCGATGGGCAAGGGCACAATCCAGTTTGTTGAACAATTTCGGGCCCTTGCTCGCGACGGCTATCGCGGCACGATGAGCCTCGAGACGCATTGGAACGGTGGAGGAACGCCGGAAGAGTCCACGCGGCAGAGCATGGCCGGAACAAAAGATTTGCTCCATAACGCAGGCGCACTGAAATAGCCCAGTGAGGTGCAGCCATGACGATAAGAAATTCGCGCCGGGAGTTTCTGAAGCTCAGCGCGAGCGCGGCTGGCGCCTGCGCGCTTTCCGCTAGAAGCTATGCGCGCGTGCTTGGCGCAAACAATCGAGTGCGAACGGGCGTCATCGGTTTTTCCGATCGTTTTCGCGAAGCGCTCTTCCCCGCTTTTCTCAAGCACGCCGGAGTACAACAATTTGAAATTGTCGCGCTTTCCGATATTTGGAAGCGTCGCCGTGACGAAGGCGTGAATCTCATCCAGGACAGTACCGGCCATGCCGTGGCCATCTGCCATAACAATGATGAACTGTATGACCGCAAGGATGTGGATGCGGTCATTATCGCAACCGCCGATTTTCAGCACGCGCAACACGGGATCGAAGCCGTTCGAAACAACTTGGATGCGTACGTGGAAAAACCGATGGCGCACACCATGGAGGACGCGCGCGAATTCCGGAAAACCCAGCGCCAGACCGGGCGCGTGGTGCAGGTGGGAACGCAGCGCCGAAGCGCGCGTAATTATCAGATCGCGAAAGATTTCATCCATGATCCGCGCAAGTACCTCGAGTTTCGATTGTTCTGGCCGTACTCGAGTGGAATTCCCGATCAGTGGATGGTCCACCAGATTGACACCGTGCACTGGTTCACCAATTTGCCGAGGCCGCGCAGCGTCGTCGTTAACGGTGGGATTTATCTCTGGAAGGACGGCAGGGAAAATTGGGATACCTTGACGGCAGTTTTTGATTACGGCCCGCTCAATGACAAGACCAAGGGTTTCCAAGTGATTTATTCCTCTCGGCAAACGAACTCCGCCGGCGACGTGAAGGAGCTTTATCGGTCGAATTTCGGCACGCTCGACCTCGACAAAAACGTGATCAGCCCCGAGGGCGGTCTTGACGAAGGCGCCGGCAAAGCGATGGGAATAAAGACGAATAAATTAACCTTACATTCCCTTCTCGAAGGAGTTGCAACCACGGACACAGGGGCGCGCACCGGAGTGGACGAAGCGACCAGCGCGAACATGAAGAATTGGATGGAGTGTATTCGAAACGGAAAGACTCCAAACGCGAACATCGAAGCGGGATATAGCCACTCGATCGCGCTCTGCATGACCATCGCGGCGATGCAAACGGGGCAGCGCGCAACGTTTGACGACGAGAAACAGGAAGTGATTGTGGACGGCAAGGTGTGGACGGGCACTTGAGCAGTGACCGTTTCATCGCTCATGTTGCAGCAAGTACTCGCAGTTGACTTACAATCTGCATAATCGCTTACTTTTAGCCTTATCTCCAGCGATCCCTTGGCAACATTTCGCTTACATCGTTCATTGCGAAATGCCAAACTTGCCGTACTCTTTTCTGATAGCGGATTTCGTCCTGGTATGGCGCTGCCACCCTGCGCAGACGCCCCAATCGGAAGTTGGCAAGAGGAATTTGTTTGACGCAAGTGCACGCAATACTTGGGAGCGGCGTTGATACGCACGTGGACATCCTCATCGGAAGTCTGGCGCTGCGGCTATCTTCGCGTGATTCTTCCTTATTAGCCGCCGCTTCCAGGCGCTACCAAGGTTTCCACGAAGCAGGAAAGAATCCCTTTTCAATAAGAGTCGACCGCGAACCGGGCGAAACGAATGGCCCACATGCGTTTGCATGCGATTTCGAAGGCGCTCGAGTTGTTGCAGATTTAGCCGGGGCTTATTTTTCCGGCGTGCGTCACGAATACGCTCTTGATTCGCTCCTGCGCATGTTTTTGAGCTGGGCGCTGCTTCCGGAAGGTGGTTTCTTATTGCACGCCGCCAGCGTCGTTCGAAACGGCAAAGCGTTTGTGTTCGTCGGCCGGTCCGGCGCCGGCAAAAGCACAGTGGCGTCGCTCAGCCCGCAGGGAAGCGTGCTTACGGACGAAATTTCATTAATCAAACGTGTGAATCGTGAATGGCGCGCTTTTGGCACACCGTTCTGGGGAGAATTTCGCGCCAACGGTGCAAACATCAGCGCGCCGCTCGGCGGAATTTTTCGCCTGGTACAGTCGCCGGAAAATCGAATCGCGCCGCTGCGCCCAGCCGAACTTTTGAAATCGCTGCTACCCTGCGTTTTGTTTTTCTCGTCCGAGCTTGGCGATCATCATCGCTTGCTGCAAATTCTCGCTGACGCAAGTCTGGAAGTCCCCGGCTACAACCTGCAGTTCCAGAAGAATCGATCCTTTTGGGAGGTCCTGCCCGCATGAACGCGGCCGCGAACGGCATTTGGCAAAGAAATCCCGCGCTCGCCTGGCGTGAGATTGACGAGGAGACCGTCATCATTTCGCCCGGCGAAAGCGTGATGCACGAACTAAACGACACGGGGAGTTTCCTGTGGCGACACGTCGACGGCCGCCGCACCGCGGAAGATCTGGCGGCCCTCTTTGTCGAGCAATACGATGTCACCCCCGAGACCGCGCTGGCGGACACCCTGGAGCTGCTGGAAGAGTTGTCCACGCGCAAACTGCTTGTCCCCACGGAATCACCGTTGGGAGGCGCAGCGCGTTGAGCAGCAGCGCACAGATCGCGGCCACGCCCTTGATGGACCGGCTGATTGCACGGACCGTGCGCAAGCGCCGTCCCCATGGATTTTCCGTGGCGGACGGGACCATCGGTTCCCCGTCGCTGGATGACGTTGTCCCGGTGGCGGGAACCTTCATTACGCAGCGTTCCTTGACGGGCCAGTGGAGCGTTGAGGGCGCTCACCGCCGATAAGCGAAGGATTTGCCGGAGCTTCCATGTTGTTGTTGCTCTCTTTCGTTTGGATGACATCGTGCAAATCGCAAAACTTCTCGAACAGCAGGGTCGCGTCTATCTTCGTGTGCACGAGTCAAGCATGCTGCCTTGGGTCCGGCCGGGTGATGTGGCGCTGATCCGTTGCGCCGCGATTGACGAAATGCGTTGCGGGGACGTGGTTTTGTTCAAGCGCGAATCGCGTTTGTTCGTGCACCGCCTGGTTGAAAAGCATGGGACGCCTGGCGATACCCAGTTTTTGGCCAAGGGCGATGCGCATCCGCGGCCCGACGGTATCGTGGATCGGGGGCTCGTGCTGGGCCGCGTCGTCCGCCTCTACCGCGGCGACAAACAAATAAATCTGGGTTCGCCGAGGCAGTTGGCCCTGGCACGGATCATTTCGAGGCTGTCCCGCAGAAGCGCGTATTGGTACCCAATCGCGCGCAGGGTTGCCCTCGCTGCCCAATCCTTGCGACGGATTTTTTCTTCTCTTTGGGCGCCGGACAGCGTTTCGTAATAATCCCGGGTAGTTCGTACCTTCATTTCAATTTGCAAGCGCAAACTCGACGCGATGCCGCATCGGATCGATTCTTTCCGCGCGCACACGCACCTTGTCGCCCAATTTCCAGGTCCGCTGCTTTGATTTTGGTGGAGGCGTGCCGTGGCCGCGCCGATGCTCCTGGCCTTGCATCGCCACAATGGCGTGTTCATGTTCACGATACATGCACCGGGCGCCCGCCGCTTCTTCGATTGCGGCAACTGGCAGTAGACCTTCCACGAAGACTTCCATCAACTCCACAAAACATCCGTACTTCTGCACGGAGATGATCAAACCCTCGTATTCGTCGCCGAGGTGCTGTTCCATGAATTGCGCCGTTTTCCAGTCGCGCAGTTCGCGTTCCGCAGTGGCCGCGCGCCGCTCGGCATCGGAAGTTTCCGTTGCAAGCTCTTCCAAAATCCTGTGGGGATAGAGCGCCGCTGTGGATTGTTTTGCGAGGTGCGTATCTTTCGGCGGGCTCGCACCGGGATTCGCCAAAGCCCATTTCAACGCCCGGTGAGCCACCAAGTCCGGATAACGGCGGATAGGCGACGTGAAGTGCAAATATTCCTGGAATCCCAGCGCAAAATGCCCGAGCGAGTCCGGCGCGTAGCGCGCTTGCTTCAGCGAACGCAGCATCAAGTACGAAACAATTCGCTCTTCCGTTTTCCCGGACAGCTTTTTCAGCAATCTCTGGTAATGTTGGGGCGAGATGCTTAGTTCTCCGGCTCCGGGCAGCGTCACCTTCACCCCGCGCTCCCGTCCATGCCCTGCCGAATCCGGCCGTCCGCGCTTTGCCGGCGCCGGCACGCGTCCATGCTTCACGGCAATTTCGCGCTGGTGCAAATTCTCCACGCCGAGTGAATACCCAAAGGCACGCGCCAATTCTTCAAACTCCAGCACTTTTTTCGCGTCCGGTGTGTGCGATGTTTCGCTCGCTCCGGGTGATGTTGGTCATTTTCTGGTCTTCATCAAACTCGATCACGGGCTCCGGCAAATCAAAATCAATCGAACCGTTTTCGTTCCGTCGTGCGTTTAGTAGCAGCGCCAATTCCTTCATGTTGCGGAAGTGCGGCGCCATCTTCGCGTACAGCGCACTCATCTCCGCATCGCCTTCGAGCACTTTGTTTACGTTCGTGTACGTCATCCGCTCGGCGGAGCAAATCACGCCCGAGGCCATGCGCGAACCCGTCATCCGGCCCGTCGCGTCAAATTCCATCAGCGCGCTCATCACCAAGCGATCTTCGTGCGGATTCAGCGAACAAATTCCATTCGAAAGCTCTTCGGGAAGCATGGGCACTGCGCGATGCAAAAAATAGACGGAAGTCCCGCGCAGCCGGGCCTCGTTGTCCAGCGACGTAAGCGTGCGCACGTAGTTCGCTACGTCCGCGATGTGTACTTGCAAATGCCAACAGCCGTCCGCGCGCTTCTCTACATAGACTGCATCGTCAAAGTCCCGCGCTGTCTCCCCGTCAATCGTCACAATGGGCAGCGAGCGAAAATCCTCGCGGCCCGCGCGGTCCGCCTCGTTCACGGGATGCGCTCTCTCCGCTGCCTCCCGAAGTGCCTCCCCGGAAAATTCGTGTGGCAGGTGGTGCTTTCGAATCACGATCTCCGTATCCACGCCGAGATCGCCGGGACTCCCCAAAATTTCAATTACTTTTCCGACTGGAGCCAGTCCACCTCGGGGATATCGCACCAGCTCGGCATTCACCACGGCTCCATCCAACTCCTTCAAACGCGGCAGCCTTCTCCCGCGGTGCGCCGCCTCTTCCCCGGAGCCCAATCCCAGCTTCTTTCGCAGGGCCGCTGTCA
>WNFQ01004349.1_pt1 | contig 13828 bp, 11 predicted proteins | sample 5400171 | NCBI WGS metagenome assembly WNFQ01 (sample SAMN13153356, study PRJNA577476) | soil metagenome | isolation source: 20 cm soil under Madrone tree | place: USA:California | collected 2016-06-14
CTTTACCAAATACACGCCCAGCGCCGGCATCCCGGAGCTGCGCCAGGCCATCGCGGAAAAATTGGCGACTGATAACGGCCTAAGTTATCGCGCCGGCCAAGTCATCGTAAGCAACGGCGCGAAGCATTCGTGCTACAACGCGATCCTCGCAACATGCCAGCCGGGCGACGAAGTCATCATCCCATCGCCATACTGGGTCAGTTACCCGGACATGGTCAGGTTAGTCGGCGCCGAACCCGTGATTGTGCCCACCAGCGAACGCAACTCCTGGAAAATGCGGGCCGAAGATTTTGAAAATGCAATGACCCCGCGCACCAAAATGTTGATCATGAACAGCCCGGGCAATCCGACTGGCGCCGTTTATACGCGTGAAGAATTGCAGGCAATCGTTGAGGTCGCCGCCGAGGAAGACATTTACATTTTGTCTGACGAGATTTACGAGAAACTCGTTTACGACGACGCCAAACATGTGAGCATCGCGTCGCTGTCGAAAGAAGCGTACGATCTCACCATCACCATTAACGGATTCAGCAAATCCTACGCCATGACAGGTTGGCGGCTCGGTTATCTGGCGGCGCCGGAGGAAGTGGCTAAAGCGGTCGATTCGATCCAAAGCCATACCACCTCTAATCCCTCTTCGTTTTCGCAGTACGGCGCGCTTGCCGCATTGAAAGGTGATCAACAACCACTCGCCGATATGCGCGAGGAATTTGATATGCGTCGCAATTATATGTTCGACCGCATCTCAAAGATTTCGAACGTTACGGCGGTCAAACCTCAGGGCGCATTTTACGTGCTGGTGAACATCAGTCAGCTGGGGCTCACTTCTCAAAATTTCGCCGACCGCTTACTGAGCAAAGCGAACGTCGCAGTTGTTCCCGGAGCGGCCTTCGGAGACGATCGCACAATCCGGCTCAGCTACGCCACAAGCCTCGACGTAATCAAAAAAGGTCTGGATCGCTTTCAGGACTTCTGTCGAACCTTGTAATTGCAGATTGCCGATTTCAGATTGCGGCAACGCCGCTTTCGATCTGCAATCTGAAATCTTAAATCTGCAATGGGTTTTCTAGCGCTCATTCTCCACGCGCATCTCCCGTTCGTTCGGCATCCTGAGCATGAGAACTTTCTCGAAGAAGACTGGTTCTTCGAGGCGGTCACGGAGACTTACATGCCTTTGCTGCGGATGATGCAACGGCTACTGGACGACTCTGTTCCATTCAAACTCACGATGTCCCTCACGCCAACGCTGTGTGCGATGCTTCAGGATAAGCTCCTGCGCGAGCGCTATGTGCAGCATCTCGATAATTTGATCGATCTCAGCGCGCGCGAACAGAAGCGGCACCGCAATCATCATCCGCAGCTTCGCGAACTCCCAGACTTTTACCTCAAAATGTTTTGCGAAACTCGTGCGTTTTTTGTCGATGAACGAAAGTGTGACCTCCTTTCTCTTTTTCGCGAACTGCGAGACGCCGGTGCGCTCGAAATCATCGCCAGCGCTGCCACGCACGGCTTGCTTCCCATTCTTCAACAGCAAGTGCCTCAAGCAGCGCGTGCGCAAATTTTGATCGGCCGCGACGTTTATGTGGAGCTGTTTGGCGCGGAGCCAAGCGGCTTTTGGCTTCCTGAATGCGCCTACGTATCCGGCTTGGAAGCAATTTTACAGCAAGCGAACATTCGTTGGTTCGTTCTGGATGCACACGGCTTATTACATGGAAGACCGTGCCCGTGCCGGTCGATTCATGCGCCGTGTTTTACGCCTGCGGGGCCGGCGGCATTTGCACGCGACGGCGACTCAAGCCGACAAGTCTGGAGCGCGACTGAAGGCTATCCCGGACACCCAGCCTATCGCGATTTCTATCGCGATATCGGTTTCGATCTTCCCATGGAACATTTGGGGCCTGTTGCGCGTGGAATTAGAAAATTCTCCGGTGTGAAATACCACCGGATCACCGGACGTACTAATGAGAAAAAGGGGTACGATCGCGCAGTGGCCGAAAAGACGGCGGCGGAACATGCAAGTGATTTTCTGAAACACTGCCGGCAGCAAATTCGCGAAATCAGCGAATTCGCTTTCGACCCGGTTGTCGTGGCCCCATTTGATGCAGAATTATTTGGGCATTGGTGGTTCGAGGGACCGATTTTCCTGGAACAACTTATTCGATTAGCCGCAAACGAACGAGATTTTCGACTTACCACGCCAAGTGAATACCTGGCGACGCATCCGACACAGCAAATCATTGAGCCTGCAGCTTCAACATGGGGCGAGAACGGCCATCTTGGCGTCTGGCTCGATCCGAGTAACGCCTGGATTTATCCTCACCTGCACATTGCAGCTCAGAGGATGAGTGAAGCTGCGCGCAAGCATGCAGAAAACTGCAGGCAATTCGCGGATCGCGTGCTCAAACAACTCACGCGCGAACTTTTGCTCGCGCAATCTAGCGACTGGGCATTTTTAATGAAGACCGGGACTGCTCGTGAGTACGCCATCAAACGAACCACCGATCATCTTGCTCGCTTCAGCCGGTTACACGATCAGTTTGTTATCAATGAGGTTGATGAAGAATTTCTGCGCGACTGCGAATCGCGTGACAACCTTTTTCCAAACGTGAATTGGCGGTATTACATCTAGGCCACTTGTCATTCCGCGCGAAGTCGCTTGCCCCGCTGTAGCTTTATGCGAAGGCTGGGACGAATCTCTCGATACATTTTTGGCAAAGTACGAGATGTCTCAACTTCGCTCGACATGACAAGAAAAATCAATTTCGCATTTCTGGTAGCCACTTTGGCTTCAGTCGCTGCCGCGCAGGAATCGCCGACCCCCACTTCTTCGGCGATCCCGGGGGAATCTCCTTCGCCTGTGATCTCACCAGAAGAATCTGTCACCACTACCCCAGCCCCAGAACAAACGCCTTCAGCTTCACCTGCCAGGACTGTCCGCATTAGCTTCGTTCCGCCGCCATTAGAAGGATCGATCAGCCTCGGCGTTTATGATAAAGCCGGCAAACTGGTGCGCATTCTGCATGCGGAAGCAAACCTCAGCGAGTTTACAATCGGCGCGGACGCTCTGGTAACCCAGTGGGATGGCAAAAATGACAATGCCGAAGATTTGCCCACCGGAAAATATCGAGCTCGCGGGTACCTGGTTGGTCCTCTTAAAGTGCAAGATCTAGGCCAGATCGCAGAGTCTCCGCCTCAAAACAGTCCTGCCAGCGTTAAAGTGAAACTCATGCCAAATCCGCTGGCGGCCGATAAACGATCGATGATCGAGGTAGCCGCCAGTTTTGACAGTGACGGAAGTTATTTGGAAACGGCAGATGGCCTGCCGTTGTTCACGGTAAGCGAGTCACCGAATTTAACGCGCGTGCTGGTTGTAAAGAGTGGCGACAAGTCGGTCGATATTTGGCAGGATGACGGTTCAGGTTTTCATCGATTCCGCATCTCAAACATTGACAAGATGATGGCCTTCGATTGCGGCGAATTTGAGCTGAGATAAGGAGATCTCATTAACATCTCGCTTCAGCGAGGTGTACGTGCGGTGCTGATGATGTGAACCGCTTTAGCGGTGTGTGAGAGTTTACCAAAAACCGCTAAAGCGGTAGGAGTCTGCGTTAGACGTAGTAGCACCTTGCTGAAGCAAGGTGTTAACGAGAGCTCCAGCGCCAATCCTCGTTGGCGCAACCGCTGGTCATGGATCAGAATCTCTGCTAGTTAACCGTGCATGGCCTCGACACCCGAATTTCAGCAGACGCTTGGCAAGCCGGCCAGCTTTAGCGGCACCGCTCTGCACACGGGCGAAAAAGTCACCCTCAAACTTCAGCCCGCGCCAGTCGATCACGGGATTAAATTCAAACGCAAGGATTTGCAAGACGAGCCGACGATCGACGCGAAGATCGAAAATCTGAAGCAAGTCGAGCGCGCCACGACCATCGGCGAAGGCTCGGTGCGAGTGCATACAGTCGAGCATGTCTTGGCCGCGCTTTGGGCGATGGGCGTGGACAACGCTGTGGTGGAAATGGACGCAAACGAACCGCCGATTGGTGACGGCAGCGCGCAAGGTTACGTCGATTTGATCAGAAAAGCCGGCGTCACACCGCAGGATGAGCCGCGAAAATTCTTCGACGTACGCGAAACCGTGCACGTCGAATCGAAAACGGGCACGCTGCTTATTCTGTTGCCGGACGACAAGTTTCGTATCTCGTGCACGCAAGCCGGACCGAACAATCGCTTCGCGCAGTTTTTGTCCATGGAAGTCACGCCCGCAGGTTTCGAACGAGAAATCGCTCCGGCCCGCACATTTGTTTATTACGAAGATGTTAAGCCGCTGATGGACAAAAATCTCATCAAAGGCGGCAGCCTTGAAAATGCGATCGTCGTGCGCGGGGAAGCGGTTCTAAGCAAGGAACCATTGCGCTTCGCGGATGAATTTGTCCGGCACAAAATCCTCGATATTATTGGCGACCTCGCGCTGGTCGGTCGACGTATTCGCGGCCATGTGGTGGCGGTGAAACCGAGCCATGCTAGCAATGCGCAGTTGGCGCGCTCAATCACTCGCGAGCAGACACGCAGGAGCGCTGTGGCAGCGCCACGAACGATCCCGAGCGGCGATGGAGGACTCGATACGGACCAAGTGATGCAGATTTTACCGCACCGTTTTCCATTTCTTATGGTCGATCGCATTATCAGTTTCGAAACGGAAACGAAATGTGTCGGCGTGAAAACGGTCACGATCAACGAACCGTTCTTTCAAGGACATTTCCCCAGTCATCCGGTGATGCCAGGCGTACTGCAGGTAGAAGCGATGGCGCAGGTCGCCAGCATTCTGTTGTTTAAACTGGCGAAAACCACCAGCCGTATCGGCTATTTTATGAGCGCGGACGAAGTGAAATTTCGCAAACCGGTGTTGCCGGGTGACACAATCTTCATCCACGCCGAGCTCACCAAATCGCGCGGTGAACGATTGGCGAAAGCGAAATGTCATTGCGTCGTGAACGACGCAATCGTCTCCGAAGCAGAGCTGATGTTCACGTTTTTGGATAAATGAAGAGAATGACGAAGCATGAATGGCGAATGACGAAGGAATTCCGAATGATGAATGACCAAAATTTTCTTCTGCGCGCATTCCAGTTTCGTCATTCATTCGTCATTCGGTATTAGTCATTCGTCATGATGTCTGGCGTACAGATTCATCCGAGTGCGATTGTTGATCCGGGAGCCGAAATTGGCGCGGGAACACTCGTCGGACCGTATTGTGTGATCGGCCCCGATGTCGTGCTCGGCCCAAATTGCTGGCTTCAACATCACGTCACGCTATGCGGGCCGATGAAGGCTGGAGCGAAAAATAGATTTTACGCGTACTGCTCCATCGGCCAGCAAACGCAGGATTTAAAATATCGCGGCGAGCCGACCTACCTTGAAATCGGCGATGAAAACACGTTCCGCGAATTCGTGACGGCACACCGCAGCACCACCAGCGAAGGCAAAACGCGAATCGGCAATCACGGAAATTTTCTCGCCTACAGTCACATCGGACACGATTGCACCGTGGGCGATCACGTCATTTTTTCCAACAACGGCACATTGGGCGGCCACGTCCAGGTCGGAGCCCATGCGATGATGGGCGGCCTTACAGCGGTGCATCAATTTTGTCGAATTGGGCGGTTTGCGATCACCGGTGGCTGTTCGAAAATTGTGCAGGACGTTCCACCCTTCATGATCGCCGATGGCAACCCGGCGGAAATTCGTGGGATCAATCTAGTCGGTTTGGAACGCAGAAATTTTCCGCCCGAAAGCGTGAAACTGATCAAGGAAGCTTTTCGCCTGATTTTTCGCTCCAAATACAATAGGCGCCAGGCAATCGAAGCGATGCAAAAGGAATTGCCTCAGACGCAAGAAATCACCGAAATCATCCGCTTCATCGAACATAGCGAGCGCGGAATCATTCGGTGAAACCACGGATGACGCGGATAACACGGATCCGAACAGAGGCATCCTCCTTGTGCGGCACGCGGGCTTCTAAGCCTGCGTAGTTTGGTCCCGCGTTTAGAATCTGAGCTTCAGTCCGTCATAGGCAATACGCACACCATTCGGGAGTCGAGATTCAGCGGATTGTGGAAGGTCGTGGCAGATGTGCGTAAAATAAGTGGCGTCGGGCTTTACACGTGCAGCGACTTCCAATGCCTGGCCTACGCTCAGATGTGTCGGATGCGGTCTGTCCCGCAACGCATCGATGATCAGAACTTTGACGCCAGAGATAAGATCGACAATCGAACCCGGTACGGCGCTGCAATCGCTTAAGTAGGCGACAAGTTTCTGATTCGCGCGCGAGAAAAGATAACCATTCACGATCGAGTCGCCATGCGGCACCCGCAACGGAGTGATCAATGTCTCGCCCAATTTAAACGGGCCTTCGATCACGTGCGGCTCAGGCTTCAGATAGTACGGTACCGGGTTGCTCGTGTTGAACGCGAACTCAAACACGCGTGCCAGATCGCGCATCGTTTCGGCGGACGCATACGCCGGCATCGAACCACGCGCGTGCGAAAAACGCCGCAAATCGTCAAAACCCATGATGTGATCGGTGTGCGAATGCGTGAAAATTACCGCATCCACATTGCGGATATTCTCGCGAAGTGCTTGGGTCCGGAAATCAGTCCCAGTGTCCACGACCCATGAACATTCGGCCGTTTCAATATAAATGGAGGAACGCAGCCGGTTATCACGCGGATCAGACGACTGGCATACGTCGCAATCACAACCGATCATCGGCACACCCTGCGACGTTCCAGTGCCGAGGAACGTGAGCGTGAGCCCTGACTTGAGAGTTGAACGCTGGGTTGGCAAGCTATGACTTTCAGCTCTCAATCAATAACTCTCAACGTACCGAATGCCCGCCGTTCTCACTCTATTGCGAATCAAGAATCTCGTGCTCGTGGAAGAACTCCAGTGGCAGATGGGGCCGGGGTTTATCGCTGTCACCGGTGAAACCGGCGCGGGCAAATCGATCATCATTGGGGCGCTGCAACTTTTGCTGGGCGAGCGCGCGGATAAATCGCTGATCCGCACCGGGGCTGATCTCTGCACGGTTGAAGCGGTTTTTAGCGGAACCGGTCTGCAAAATCTCAACCCGCAACTTGTCGAAGCTGGAGTCGAGCCGTGCGAGAACGATCTCATCCTAAAGCGCACGCTCTCCTCAACCGGAACCAATCGGCAGTTCATTAACGGCTCGCCGACGACATTATCGATTTTGAAAAACCTGGGCGATGAACTCGTCGATCTTCACGGCTCGCACGACCACCAATCTTTGCTCTCGCCCGAGACGCAATTGAGCTTGCTCGATTCGTTTGCGCGCGCGGAACGGCAACTCGATGAACACCGAAGGCATTATCGGCAATTGCAGACATTGCTTGCGGAGCATGCTGCGCTCAACACAGCCGAAACAGCGCGCGAACAAGAGATCGATCTGCTTCGCCATCAGATCGCTGAAATCAAGTCAGCGAATCTTGTCGCGGGCGAAGAAGAAGAAGAAATCGAGAAGCGCTACAGACTTACCAGCAACAGCAAACGGCTGATCGAGTTGACCAGCACAATCGCCAACAAACTTTCCGAAACCGATAATTCCGTCCTTTCGCAGCTCGCGGAAACTCAGCGGCTACTTCGCGAACTGGAAAGGATCGATGGCTCAGTTGCGCAATTTTCATCGGCTCACGCCGCGAGTGTCGTTGAGCTTTCCGAAATCGCGCGTGCGCTTTCCGCGTACGCCGAAAAACTCGATCTTGACCCGCAGCAACTCGCCGCGCTTGAGCAACGCGTCTCGCTCTTTGAAACGTTGAAACGCAAATATGGTGGCTCAATCGCCGAAGTAATCGCGTTCGGCGAGCGCGCGGCGGAGCGGATGCGGAAAATTGAAGGACGCGACATGGAACTGGAACGTCTGGGCAAAGAAATCGAAAACGTTCGCGCGCAAATGAACAGGGCCGGTGAAGCGCTGCGCAAACTGCGAGTAAAAGTTGCGCCGAAACTTTCCGAAAACATCCGACGCAACTTGCGCGATCTCGGATTTCGCCAATCGAAATTCGAAGCAAAGCTCAGCGAGCTTGATGAACCGCGCCCGAACGGATTCGACTCGGTGGAGTTACTTTTCTCGCCGAATCCGGGCGAGCCGTTGAAACCGCTTCGCGCCATCGCATCCAGCGGCGAAATCTCGCGGTTGATGCTGGCGATCAAATCAGCGCTGGCGGCACACGACGCGATTCCCCTGCTCGTGTTCGATGAGATCGACACAAACGTTGGCGGCGAAATTGCGCACGCAGTTGGCGCAAAGATGCGGGCACTGGGGCAGGATCATCAGGTGATTTGCATCACGCATTTGCCGCAGGTCGCGTCGACTGCCTCTTCACATTTCGTTGTTACGAAGGATGTCGCGCGCGGCCGCACGTTCTCTGATTTGCATGAAGTCAGCGGCAAGGCGCGCCAGGAAGAAATCGCGCGGATGCTCGGCGGCAAAAGCGAATCGGCGCTTAAGCTCGCAGCGAGTCTGTTGAAGCAGAGTTAGTCTCGTCGTCAGCTGTGGTGGCAGCCGTGCCGGCTGCAAAACGCTCGCTCTCGCAGGCGACACGCCTGCCGCTACAGTAAATCGAAAACCGCGCTTATTTCCCCACCGATCCGAGTGGCAGGACGACCTTGCCGAAAACTTCGTTGAGCACCTGCGCGAGTCCCGCATAGATCGCGGAGAAACCGCAGAAGATTCCTTCGTAGCCGGTAAAATGTCTGAAGTCCGGACCTGCGCCTATGTAATCGCCGATCGCAAGGAGGAAAAAGAGAATCGTAAGCGAGCCGAAAACGACCTGCAGCGCGACGTTCAACCGCAACGTGCCGATGAACATCACCGCGGTGAACAAGCCCCACATGGCAAGATACGCGGCCATCGCCGTATCATTGGAAGGCGAGGCCCATCCTAACTTCGCCAGGATAATCAGCGTCACCAGAGAGAGCCAGAACAAGCCGTAGGAAAGAAACGCCGTGGTGGCGAATGTGTTGCCTTTCCGCCATTCCATGATGCCGGCGACAATTTGCGCGGCGCCGCCATAGCAAATTCCCATCGCCAGGATCATGCTATTGAGTTCGTAAAGCCCCGCGTTGTGGAGATTTAGCAACACGGTAGTCATGCCAAAGCCCAGCAAGCCAAGCGGCGCCGGATTCCCTGTTGTATCTCGGAGTTGAGTAACAGATTCGTTCATGGCGCTGCCAGTCTGCCGAAAGAAAGATCGACAAAGCAACAACATTATCCGGGGGCCGACGATTTAGCTTGTCGATGCGGCAGGGCTGAAATTATCGTGCGAATTCTCCCATATGATTAGGCGTGATTATCTCATCATTGGCGCCGGCATCGCCGGAGCAAGCGCATGCGAAGGAATTCGCAAATACGACAAGCGCGGCTCCGTGACGCTGGTTGGCGCTGAAGTTCTTCCGCCTTACAAACGGTGGATACTTTCGAAGACCTTTTTGCGCGAGAAAGATCCTAATCTCAAGAAACTGCAGGAACCCGACGAGCGCTGGTTCGAAACGCACAAGATCGAGACCCGGTTCGCTACAGTAGTAACTCAATTCAATATCGAGCGGCGTCTGGCCGTGTTTGCCAACGGGGAAACTATTGAATTTAACAAAGCATGCCTGGCAATGGGCAGCCGCCCGGTGCGACCGCCCGTGGCCGGGGTCAATCTCGGCAACGTTATTTACCTGCGAACTGTCCGCGACGCGCTCGCTTTGAAAGAGATGGCAAGTGTGGAGCGAGGCATCATGGTCGTGGGCGGCGGACTGCTTGCATGCGAGGCGGCAGCGAGTCTGCGAATGATGAAACTGAAGATCGGTCTGATGCATCGTGATCCTTATTTGTTGAACCGCTATCTGGATCCTGAAACCGGCGCGTGGCTGACCGATTACTTTGCCAAACACGGCGTGGTTCTGTCGCTGGGCGAAAGTCTCAACGGCTTCGAAGGCAAGACTGTTTTGCGCAATATCCAGACAAAGAGCGGCAACCGCTTCCCGATCGGTCTCGCTGTGGTTGCGTGCGGGGCAGAACCGAACCTTGAGCTGGTCCGCAACACGCCACTGTCGGGACCGCACGGGTCCCCTGTTACTGAATATCTCGAGACAGAAGAAAAGGGAATTTACGCGGTTGGCGACCTGGCATTTTATCCGGACCGGATAATGGGTGGTGTGCGGCGTCAGACACACTGGGACAACGCGCGCGAACAGGGCCTCGTTGCCGGCGCGAACATGACAGGCAAAAAGCGCATTCGCTACGAGCAGCCGACTCGTGTCGACCTTCAAGGCGGCTACGCAAAGAAAAAATTTGTCGCCCGTTATTATCAAGGCGAGAAACTCCGGGCCATTCTGCTTTGCCAACACACGCAGCGTGACGTGGATTCTGCCAAGACGCAGTTGCGCAACGCGCTCGCGAAATGAAAGCGATGCGAAGACGTATCGCACTCTACAGAACTTTCGTCCGAAATCACGACAGACCCTGTTCCTTTTCGCGGGAGCTTTGGAGTGCGGACGCGTCCTCGCGCCGCTTTCGCGATTACGATTGATCCGAGTACCGAAGGGCCCTCGCAGTTAATTAATGTCGGCCGGAATCTCGAATGCCGAGTTGCTCACTCGGACGAGCTTCCAATCCCACGGCTTCCCCGAGAACCGATGCCACTCCAGCTTGAAAGGCGTGGGCAATCTGTTCACACGTTCATCCAACAACTGCATCACGCCATCGTCACTGCTATAGACGTTGATTTTGCCAATCCAGATCGCGCGCGGCGTCTCAACCTGTACCGCAGCGTCGGGTGCGGTAATCCTGGACCCGCGCACCCAGCGGAAACCTTCCCGCATCCGCTCCAGAAGTCGCGCCCGATCGTTGTCCCACTGATCGCGATAATCGTCGCCGATGAAATCGGCCGCAGTCTCCCAATTTCTGCCGTCGATCGCATGAAAGAAATGTTCTGTGTGGAGCCGGACCTGATGCTCAGGTCGCCAAAGCCAGAACAGATAGAGCCCGATGCACAATGCAGTTGCCAACACGCCGATGATTGCTTCACGAAGCGTAATCGTCACAAGCGCGCCCTAATTTTTCCCGAGAGCCCGGCCAGTTGGCGGCTGAACGGCTACGGTTTCTTGAAGGATGGCTCGACCGGTTCCTTCACCGATTGGTCTCGTTCCCAGCCTTCATTCTCCAGCTTGATGTGCTCGATTGCGATCGCATTCGCATTGGCATCGAGATCGGGCAGAATTTCGTATTCTGAAACCCAGCAGCGGTAAATCTTATAGGCAAGGACGAGTTGTCCGGCCTCGTTATAGAGTTCCAGCACGATATCTTTACGGAAGTCTTTCAGGGAAACCTCCGTCCCAAGGCCAGCACCGAGGCTCCACACTTTGTTGGCCCAATTCTCGAATTCCGGGTCGTGAGTAACACCACGCTCAAGCGTGATCGGCTCGAATTCCGTTACGCCGGGAGATTTACGGCTCGTACTTGGATCGCCCCCTTCGCGATGATGAATCACTTCCGTGGTGCGTCGCAGCCCACTTATTTTGCTGACTCCGGCAACGTATCGGCCATCCCATTTGATGCGAAACTTAAAATTCTTGTAGGGATCAAAACGCTTCGGGTTGACTGTAAATTCAGACATAATCAGTGGATACTTGCGCGCCAATAAACCGGCTCATAAGCGGCCTGATACGAAACCGAGCCGGCTCTGTCAACTTTGCACCGGCGCCGATGGCTCAACTCGCGTCACGCGCGTACCAATCTACCCTGCGCGTCACGTACATCACGATCGCCAGCACGATGAATAGCGCGATTGCCCCCATGAGCAGCGCGTAATCTTGTTGTCGCAACGTGATGTAAAGAAATGTGTAAACGCCCGTGAGTCCCGCGCCGATCATTAACGTGCGCACACCGCCACCCAGAAAAAAGCGGCAATACCAGGTGATCAACGCGATCGATGCGACTGCCGCGATCAGGTAGGCCCAGCTGAATCCGATAAATTCCGAAATCGATAATAGCAGCAGGTAAAACAAACAAAGAGCGGCACCCACCATCAGATATTGAAACGGATGAATTTTCTGTCGCGCGGTGACTTCAAAGAGAAAGAACGTCGTGAAAACAAGTACAAGAAAGAGCACCCCGTATTTGATTGAGCGCTCAACGTAACGATACGCGTCCAGGATTGATAGGAACTGCGCTCCGAAAAGCGAATTCGAAACGGCTTGCGTCGTGAATCGCTCGTTGCCAGTTCGACTTGTCCACGATTGCGGATAATCACGTCCGTAATATGAAATCTTCCATTTCGCATCGAATCCATCTGGACGCAGCGATCGTTCGGCTGGAAGAAACGCGCCGCGAAACCCCACATCGGGCGAGTTTGATTTCAACGTCGCTTCGTTTTGCACGCCGAATGGCGCAAAGAAAATCCCCTCGCTGCCATTAAAATCCAGCGGAATCGAAAACTGAATCTCTGTCGCAATTGGCTGGTCGCTGCCCAGTGGTGCCGTTGCACCTGTAGTATAACCCGGAAGCTGCGAACCGGGTAGCATCGGGCGTTTAGTGCCGCCCCAATCAAGCAGAATTGCCTCACGTGTCCCGCGCAAATCGTTTATCGCGATGGTGACAAACGCGTCTTTCCATTGCACGTCCTTCACATCGATCTTGAGCGAGCCAAAGTCCGGCGGCACAAACTTGCCCGAAAGCGTCGTCTGCGCACGATAGACTACCGCATCGTAAATCCCGCGATGCAAGATTTGTGTTTCCACGTTGCCCGAAACATTTAGCGTTTCGGGCAGAAAATACGCGTTGCCCGTGGCGGTCTCTTCCACCTCACGCCGCTCCATCTTTCCGTCCGGAGCTGGAACCTCTTTTACCGTCTTGAATTTGTATTGATACGGAATTCCAAGCACTGGTCCGATCAGATTCTGTTCTCTTCCCCACGACGAGGTTATATCCGCCACAGCCTCATTGCGCCGTTGCAGTCGCTCCTTTAGCACGCCCGTAATCATCGCCAGCGGAATCAGTAACACCAACACGAGCGCACCGACTCCAAGCAATTTGATGATGGTGCTGTGGCGCCGCCCAAATGATGGCTGAGATTTCGGTAACGGCGGCGGGGCTTGGGTGTCGGGCATTCGGCGGATCTTGAACAGACGAAGCCGATTAGGCAATGGCAATCGAAACGCGGTGAGAACGTTTCCAGATCGTGCTGTAGTGTGCGCTGTCCTCAGCGCATTCGCTTTAAGCAAGGGCAAACTCTCATGTCCCATCCGCTGAGGACAGCGGACGCTACAGCCGCCCGGCTTTCTTGGAATCCGTCAGGCCCGCTTTCGCCAATCGCGACGAATTCGCGCGGCTTCTCGCATGAAATTTGGATTTCGAACCACTTTCGTAGCATTCTGCTGCGCTGAATCGGTCCGCTGGAACAATGACAAAAAATCGATCAGCCGCCTTCCGCGCCAGTTCACGAGCTCCTGACTGATGCAATGGAGGCCGTGTTGTTCGCACAGATCACGAAATAACTCGGCACTCATGCTGGGGTTTCGATGATGCGCCCAATCGAGGATCTTTGCCTTGATCAACGGTTTCGCCAACGCCTCCGGAAGCCGCTCGCGTGGGGTATTAACGTATTCGCCGAAATTGGAATGATGAATGAAGCCTTTGCCGCCGATTTTCAACTTGGTTCCGAGTTGGCGCAGGTACTCTTCGACCACGTCCCGGTCCGGATGCACAAAGGAATCGAAACTGAAAACGAAATCGACTGAGTCATCCGGAATCATCGACAACGAGCGGCCA
>WNFQ01002879.1_pt1 | contig 13826 bp, 10 predicted proteins | sample 5400171 | NCBI WGS metagenome assembly WNFQ01 (sample SAMN13153356, study PRJNA577476) | soil metagenome | isolation source: 20 cm soil under Madrone tree | place: USA:California | collected 2016-06-14
CCGGCTGTTTTAAGGGGGGTAGCACGGCCAAGTTCAGTCTCGCGGCCGCAATCAAGAACCTCGAGCTAATCGTATTCGACTCCTTCGAAGGCCTTCCGGATAACTGTGAGCCCCACGAGAAGAACATCTGGGGCGGCCGGGTCCGATTTTTGAAGGGCGATTATTGTGGAGCTCTCGAAGAAGTCACGAGCAACGTACGGAGATATGGGGACCCTTCGGTGTGCCGTTTTGTGAAGGGATTTTTTGATGACACGCTCCCTCACTTTTGTCAGCCAGTCATTGCAGCATATCTGGACGTGGACTTGGCCTCTTCCACGCGCACCTGCCTCAAGCATCTTTGGCCGCTTCTTGTGCCGGGTGGAATTCTGTTTTCGCAAGATGGGCACTTACCTTTGGTATTGAAAGTCTTTGATGACGATGACTTTTGGAAACGAGAACTCAAGACCTCGAAGCCCCGGATACACGGGTTCGGTACCTCTCAACTGATCTGGTGTCGCAAGGAGTCCAATCAGTGCTCACCGCCTGGTCGCTGAGCAATCACTCTCGTTATACGCGGCGTTAACAAAGCAGGGCTTACCAGATGAGTGCCTCCCCATTGGGTTAGGTGCGGATGTTGAAACAAGGCAGCATCATTCGCTGGTTGAGCAATACCACCCTGGCTGAGGTGGTCGGGGAATCGCTGAACAGGCGGTTGCCGCTCAACTATCGGATCATGCGTCTTGTGTCCAGGAGCAACCACCTCAGGAATGCTGCCATTCGCCACCACTCTCGCGCAACGCGTCCAGCGATAACCACGACCGCTGAAACGCTTTTTGGCGGTTTAGACGTCAACGAAACCCTCAGAAGCCTTGACGAAAAGGGCTTCGCCGTGGGGATCGTTCTGCCGCCAGATAACGTTGCCAAGATACTGGCTTTTTGCGCGGAGGCGGCGTTTGTCGACGACTACAGCAAAGACCCCCTGTCCGTTGACCCTGAGGACGAAAGAATCCCTTGGCCGGGCCGGCTTACGTATCGATGCCCCAATCCGCACAAGCAGTGCGAGGTCGTTGATAAACTGACGCGCGACCCGGTTCTCGTCGCTGTCGCCCGCGCTTACTTGAAAACCGAGCCCCTGCTTCGCTCGAGTCGAATCTTCTGGTCTTATCCCGACTTGAGCCAGGGCTATAACCCGCTGTACGGTTTCCATTACGACATCGACGACTACAAGTTTCTAAAACAATTCTTTTACTTGAACGATGTGGACCTCGACCGGGGACCGCACGTGATTATCGAGGGGACACACAAGAGAAAGAATTGGTTCGAAAAGAACCATCGCAGGCTGACTGATGAGCAGGCCGAAAACCGCTATAGGGGCAGAATAAGGGTGATCGCCGGCAGCAGCGGTCACGGCTTCTTCGAGGATACTTTCTGTTATCACAAGGGAGCCAAGCCCCGGAAGCGGCGCCTTGTTCTCGAATTCCAGTATGCCATCTCGAGCGCTGCAATCGCCTAGGAAGGGGATTCTGCGGTTAGGAGCTGGTGGGAACCGGTTAGCATTTCTGGACTGGCCCCGTTGGACACCGAAAGAGCGATTGATTATGGGAACAGGGATCAACGTTGGCGCAACAGGTCCCGGAACCTTCTCGAGCGATTCGCCTTGATCTGCAACCTGCGTGACGCCCCGCCTTCACGCAGGCCGTTCAGTGAGCCACTCAAGCTGCTGATTCATCGGGGGAAACAGTGAAAGTTACTCTGCAAGCGGAGCGTGAATTAGCCTTTGACAGCCCCGATCATCTCATGCCTTGGGGGACGCGACGCGACAGCTTTGTTAATGAGAGGTTCAACAAGCGGCTGTGGCGACTGTATCCGGCAACTCAGGTCGTCAAAGTCCTTGACCTCGGATGCGCGGGAGGACAGTTTGTAAGAACTTGTATCAATGATGGCCACTTTGCCGTGGGACTTGAGGGAAGTGACTGGTCCAAAAGGCACAAACGGTCTGCGTGGGCATTGATTGAACAGGCTTTATTTACATGTGATCTTACGAGGCCGTTCGAGCTTTTTCTAGACGTGCAGCCCTTGAAGTTTGATGTGGTGACTGCCTGGGAGTTTATTGAGCACATCAATGAAAATAATCTTCAAATTGTGGCACGCAATGTTCAAGCGCACTTATCACCAGGTGGACTCTGGATTCTGAGCATCACTAACCAAGAAGACGTGGTGGGCGGAGTGAGACTCCATCAAACCGTTCGACCTAAACTATGGTGGCGCCAGAAGCTTGAATCGTTCGGTTTCCAGTCAGTAGACTCATTTGTTGGCTACTTCGCAGGTCAATTTGTGAGGGGTGCGAGAAAAGATAACGCCGTAAGCTTCCACCTGATCTTCACCAATAATCGGGCGAAGGTTCCTGAAATCCCGGCAATCCCACTGGTTCACAGGATGTTTGATACCTGGATAGGTTCGAAACCACAAAGGATCCTCAACAGATTGATAGTCGGTTAGGAGATCGCAATCATCTTACGGATCGAATAGACGTAACTCGTATGATTGGCGCGCTTACAAAGGCAGGGTGCTGAAACGAATGACTTCCAAGGAATTGAGCATGACTACGGAAATCGTCGTTGACGCAACAGGTCCTGAAACTGTCCCTAGCAAGCGTTCAATTGACGGAACTAGGAGATTTATTCGGGACGTATTTTTCGCTAATCTCCCGCTTCCGTTCCAGAAGATCCGCACCTATCTGTGGCTCGTATTCTTTGCGCGTGCGTTCGGCCCGAGCGGATTTGGAATCTGGTCCCTGTTTCAAACCACGCTGGGAATCAGTTTGGTGCTGGCAAGTATGACCCAAGGCAACGCCATGATGCGCTTCCTGAGCGGGGACCGCACCCGGGGGGAAACGAACCGCGTTTTCTCTTCGGTGCTTGCTGCCGTCTCAGTTTCATCACTGGTCCTGGCACTGGGTCTTGCCATTTTTTCGACACGCCTTTCGCATCTTCTATTCCGGGACCCTCGAGGACGAACGGTACTTCTATTGATCGCTTTGATCGTGCCACTTGAAACTTATTTCGAGGAGATGCGCGGGTTCTTGCGAGCCCGCAGGTTGAATCGCTCCTGGGCCTTTTTCACGCTAGGTCGGCAGGTGCCGGAAACCCTGCTTCTGATTGCCGTCGTCTGGTGGTGGGTGAGGGATCCGGTCGCCGCTGTCGGCGTCAACCTTGTAACTGCAGGGCTGAGTGTCTTGCTCGGATTTTTCTACCTGGCTCGATACCAGCACACTCGTCTGGCTCGACCGAGCGCAGCGGTGATTTCAAGATACGTTCCCTATGGGTTGGCCCTCGTTCCCGGTGCACTAGCTGCGTCCCTGTCATTTGCAGCAGACCGCTATTTGGTAGGCTATTACCTTGACCTCCAGCAGGTTGGAATTTACAGTGTTTGCTTCACTGTCTCGATGTTGGGTTTTTTCTTCGTGGGCCCACTCAATGACGTGCTCTTTCCGGAGATGGTTGCGCTCTATGATGCGGGAGACTGGAACCAGTTTTACGACCGGTTTTCGGGAGTGCAGAAGTTCGTGACTGGGCTAGCGGTGGGGGCGAGTGCGCTGGTGATATCTTTTCCGCAGCAGATCCTGCGCTTGCTCACCACACGGGACTTTTCCTCAGGTGGCCCCACGCTGGCCATTCTGGGTTTGCAAGGCATCTTCATGAGCATCGTCATGCTGTACATTGTGATGCTCCTCGTGCGGCTACGCGTGTGGTGGACCACCTTGGTGTGGGGTGGAATGGGAGCTATAGTCCTCCTGATCGACGCGGTCCTGCTGCCTCGCGTGGGAATTGTGGGAGCCGCTTTCAGCCAGTTAATTTCTTCCGTTGCCGGAGCGTCGCTGGTCGTGGGATTGAATTGGGAACTCTTCCGCCGCACCTTCCGACTGGTGTGGATCCCCCAAGCGGGAGCGGCTCTCCTCGGAGTGTCGCTTTTGGCCCATTTCTGGCAGAACCGTGCTCTTTCGGCGGGTCAATCGCTGGGGCAGCTCGCTTTGGGAGGCATAATATTTGTGTTTGGCTTGATCGTCACCAGATACCTACACGTCAGCGAATTGGTTGCCCTGCAAAAGGCATTCTCAGGCAAATCATCACTTCGCAGGGCCGTACCGCTCGAGGCCAACAGTGCTTGATCGGATCCGCCCGTTACACACGCACCCCGTGATCCTGCTAGCGGTTTGTCGATTTGTCACCGCAGGCGCTTGGCTTACTTCCGGAATAAATTGCGTGAATGCCCTGCAACTTCCGGCACAGACATTCAACGTGACGGTATACGGAGCGAAGGGGGATTCTCGCGTCTCGACCCAAGGCTCGATGAGCGGTGGTTCTCCCACTCTGACCTGCCCAGACTGCGCTTTCACACAGAGCGACGTCGGCAAGAAGGTGTACGTCTACGGAGCCAACAACGCTCCTAATGCACTTTCGCTAGGGACAAGCATTCAAGGTAGGGTAAGCCCGTCCACCGCCGCGCTGGCAGCTCCAGCAACGCAGTCCACTTCCGGGGCTCTTGTACAAATTGTGGGAACTGATGACACCAGAGCCCTCCTCGCAGCCCGCGATGCCGCATGCGCCGCCGCGACATCATCAAATCCGGCCATACTCTTTTTTCCGAGCAGCGGGGTGTATACCTTGAATAAGCCCCTTGAACCCTGCTCTAACCTTCAAATCACCGGATCAGGTACGATCCTGCAAACCACGATTCTCGGAGGAGCTGCATCCGGCCAGGGCGCTTCGGTAATCGCATTTCCCAAATCGCCAACAGGCCGCTGGTGCAGTGGGGGAACGATGCGGCCTGGATCTGACGTGCTGGACTACGGAATCCAGGGAGACAGGCCCTGCAATTTCACCCCTGGCGATGTTGGCTCCAGGGTTGTGGTGCAGTACGCCGGTCCGAACTACCTTCCCTTATATGCGACGATCACGAGCGATGTCAGCAATAGCGAGGTGATTCTCGACCAGCCCGCGCAGACGGCCGTACCCGCACGCGTCGCCAATCTGAGATTCGGGAATGTGGGTACGTTTATGCAAGTCGGCACTACATCGATTTCGAACGTGGAGATCCACGATCTCACCTTAATGAATGTGTCAACAGCCTACCCGCTGCCTGGCCGCACGCTGGGTGTGGGAATTATTGCGTTCGGCGCGGACCCTTCGTCTTTAAAGCAGAACATCCGGGTGCACCATCTCACCGTTATGACAGCGTCGAATAATTGTCTAGGCGGCGTGAATGGGTTCCTTGACCAGTACTCATTCCAATACAACACCCTCATTGGATGCGCGGACGCGTCGATCTATGCATCTGGTTGGAACTCCGGTGGAAATGTTTCAAACAACATCATCGAAAACGTACACTTCCCCGGGTTGGCGTCTAAAGTCATGGGCCAGGTGCTGGTCACTGGCATCCTGGTCAAGAATGCTTCGGACGTAACGTTCGCGAATAACAGAATCGACGTTAACGTCGGTCATGCGGGGATTGCTTTTGGAGATCACCCACAGTTTCAGGACCAGGTTCTAAACAATACCATCACGGTTGCTGCAGAGGGCCATAATGTGGTGGGAATAATCGGTAACATTGGCGATCATATTCTTCTGCGAGGAAATCAGATCGAATGCCGGAGCCCTCAACAAAGTCTAGGAATATGGTTTTACTCAAATGCCGTAACCAATATCGAGGCCACGGGAAATGTCATTCGGAACTGTAAGTCAGCCATCAGTTTCAGTTTCGTTGCGATGGATACTGCTGCGGGACCAGCCAACGTGAAGGTGCAGGACAACCAGATCACAGCGTGCGACGACGGGATAATTTTGGACAGCGTTGGAGGCGTCAATGTGGTAAAGAACAACAAGCTGAGAGCCTGCTCTGGCTCGCCTTGGGCTGTACGCCGGAGTCAAAGTGGCAGCGTCACCTATTTCCACGATGATAATGACTCGGATAACGGCGCCGCCGCGGCGAAGTTCGATAATTCAGTTCATCGGCTTCCCAAGGGCGCCTCGCCGCCGCAGTGACCAGTTCGCCGAATCAGCGCTTGATAAGGCGGTTGAGCTTTCCGGGATTTAATGAATTCCTCGCATTCTTAAGTGAGCCGCGCTTTTACAAGGTCTTGCATATGAAAATCCTGATGATCTGCAAAGGCGAATACTATAACTTCATGCCGGTCATCGCTGACGCGCTCCAACGCCAATACGGCCATCGGGTGAGCGCAATGACGTTTGCAACGCCCACCGCCCGGCTCGAGAAGATGCGGGTGTTCGAACAGACTTACAACTTGGCTGCGTACCTTAAGCAAGAGATTCCTTACTACGACATCGATGAGTGCATACACGATCTGCAGGACCTCGAGCTTTCCGGCGAACTTGAGAATCTGAACGTCATGGCCTATGCAGACAGGATCATTCGGCAGTATCCGTTCGAAAGAGTGTTGAAGATCCTTGCGGGTGTCTGTCGCTTCTGGGAAAAGCTTTTCCGGGAAATGCGTCCCGACGCCGTAGTCGGCGAGGTTGCCTGCACTTCAGAATGGATTGCCTGGTCGTTCGCGCGAAGATCGAACATACAGTATCTAATTCCTTACCCGGGGCCGCTACCGAAACGCTTCAATTTTGTTCGATCGCCGGCGGGCGGCTGGGATTCGGCTGAGACTCTTTACCGGACGGCGAAGGAGCGGGGGTTATCGGCGCAACAGACACGGCTAGCAGAAGAGTTTGTCTCCACTTTTCGCGGCAAGCGACTCCGGTCCGCCATTCACGCACCGGCGTTCCGCTCGCCGATGAAGTTTGACCGAACCAGCTTGGCGACCCTGATGCAAAGAGCGAAACGCGTTCCTTTTCGAGTTCGGACGTATCTGGAAGATGGCAATTTTGAAATCGGCTCATACAATGGGGCTCCGCCGTGGGAGCCTGTACTGAAGGACCTTCTCCGGATCGTCCGGCACGTGGTTTGTGAGGCCACAATCTTTGAGGCTCGGATCACCCCGGGCAAGAAGATCTATTTCCCTTTGCACGTACAGCCAGAGTTCACCATCGACGTTCGCGCTCCGTACTACACCAACCAGCTTGCACTCATCGAGAACATTGCCAAGAGCGTCCCGAGCGGATATCGACTGGTGGTCAAGGATCATCCGGGGATGCGCGGCGGCAGGCCTCTGAGGTACTACCGCGAGCTCAGGAAGCTCTACAATGTCCAGCTTCTTTCTCCGAGCTTTGATAGCCATCGCATCATTCAAAGCTGCGATGCGGTAGTCACAATTGTGGGAACCACCGCTTGGGAGAGTATTCTCTACGAAAAGCCTGTGGTGGCGGTCGGACCGCTAGCGTATAGCTTTTTTGATCTTATCTACAACTGCCGAAACGTGAGCGACCTGCCTCGCCTCCTTTTGGATGCGATTCGGGGATTCAGGCCGGATCATGACCTTCTATTGAAATTCGTCTGGGCTACGCTGGAAAGTGCGCATCACGGCGAATGGCATGATCCTTTAGCAACGCCGAGCGTGTTGGAGCGGTCAAATATCAAAAGTATTGCAAACGCCATTGTGATGGAGCTCGACCGAAAACAATACCGCGAAGTCGCAGCCGCGCTTCCGGTTTGGGCCTAGAGGGATATTTGAATTTGTGGTCCTGGCATTTTGCTGTTTGACCCTTTTCCACTGGATTGTCAGACAGCGGGTATGGCGTCGGTGGAAGGCACTGTGTAATCAACACTGGCATATCGATGTTTGCTACATCAACGTGAGCGGTAATTTTTAACATTTATGCAGCGTTCTCGATGGCCAAACCCTTTCGATCATTCATTGGGATTTACTGGAATCGGATGACCGAAGCGGAAATAAAAGCCATCCTGCAGGGAGCGTGCGAAAATATCCGACACGCTGAGATCCCGCTCTGCACGCGATCGCCAGTTGGAGCAAGCACATCGCGAGCGACAAGTTCTCCGGCAGGCAATAGGTATCGACCGCCAGACCCCATACTAAGCCTTGAAAATCTCCGCCCCGAAGGGCCGGGACCTTCACTAATGGAAAGCATCAGCTCTCCAGCTCAGACTGAGTCAACATAGAAAGGCAAGATGAACGAACCCAAAACAGACACATAGCCATTACTGATTTGAGAAAGTCCTATGCAAAGAACGGAAAGGAACGAAAATGATACCGGTCGCAACAGTACCAAAGACTACAGCAGTCGCTGAGCAACTCCTCGACGCACTGGAACGTCTGAGCAAACCCTCACCAGATCTACTGCCCGGTAACCTTGAGGTTCGCAAGCGGGAAGAATTGGAGCTTCACGATCACAAAAGAGACACTGAGTACGTCCAAGGGCTTAATGATCACGCGAGGGAGAAGTTCTTAGGAGACTATAAATTCTATCGTGTCAATAAGGACGTTGCGAAATATATAGACGGGTGGATCGCGACCCACTCACCTGGCAAAGTAGTTCTAGATTATGCTTGCGGCCACGGCCATCACGCTACTATGGCAGCCCAGTTCGGAGCCGCCCTTGCAATTGGTATCGATATCAGCCCCGTCTCTGTGGCAATTGCAAGGAACGACGCCGCGGCTGCAGGTGTTCAGGATAGAACAGCCTTCGCGCAAGCGGATTGCGAGAACACGTGCTTACCAGACTCTTCAATTGACGTGATTATTTGCTCAGGAATGCTTCATCACCTTGATCTTTCTTACGCATTTCCGGAGCTACGGAGGATCTTGAAGCCGGGTGGAATCATATTGGCGGCTGAAGCGCTTCGTTACAATCCTCTAATAAAAATTTACCGGAAGTTGACACCTCAAATGCGGTCTAAGTGGGAAGAAGAGCATATTCTTTCGTATCGCGACCTCAGATTCGCGAGCCATTTCTTTGAGGTCAAGAATGTTAGGCACTGGACTTTAGTTGCACTGTGGGGTGTCTATATGCCTCCGCTTCTGTCCCTCTTCCGATGGATTGATTCCTATCTGCTGTCAGTACCTCTAATCAAACTGATGTCATGGATATTCACGTTCGAGTTGCACAAACTTCAGAAGGTGCGATAGAAGATCATGGCGTTACGCGAATCACGGACAGCATTCAATCAGACCCCGGTATTTCACGGACAACCGAGGATCAGCCGGGCCGGCATAAAGCACAATCATCTTTGACCTGGTTTGGGAACATCGGTGCCCTACCTTCCCTACTTTCGGACGACGATTAGAGGATTCAGGCCAGAATGCTACCTTCTGCTAAAATTTGGCTGGGCTGTGCTCGAAAATGTGCACCGGGCCGAATGGCTTGTTCCTGTTGCCGCGTCGAGCATGTGGAACCACTCGAATTTGACATGATTGCAAATGTTATTGTCACGGGACTCGACACAAGGAAAGACCTCGTAGTCGCCGCGCTTTGGGTTTAGGCTTATGGACATACTTGAATTCGTGGTGGTGTCCTCTTGCAATCTTGCTCTGTGTTATTGGGTCATCAAAAGGCAGGGAATTGCCTCAATGGAGGGCTTCTGCGCAACCTTTCTTGGGATGGCTGCGCTCACCGACAACCTGACTTTGTTATACGACTATTTCTTTCGGACTGTGACGCTGCCGCTTGGGACGGGTGAATTCAATTTCCGCGTTTACCCAACCATAGTTCACATTGTTGCTGTGATTGTTCTCATGGCGGGTCTGTTTTTAGCTAATCCTAACCCGCAGCCAATCGGAAGAGATTACTCTACGGGGGAGTTGAAATTTGCTGCGTACACCGGTGTTGCGTTGGCCATACTGGGGCTGACATTGACGGGATTCGCCATTTATATAACTGGAGCCTTCAGTGGGGGCAGATTCTTCCATGACCTCGACACGTTTAGAAGGGGTAGTGAGGGTGGCCCGGGGCCAACGGGTGGCTTTTTCTACAGGGGAGCAGACATCGCCGTATTTGGCATGGCGCTGATCCTTCCCAGTGTACGAAACAAGGTGCGTTTTTTCGTCATCTTGCTCGCCATGCTGTTTGTGTCATTTTTTCTCAGGGCGAACAAGGGTGGATTTGAGACACCGATATTGTGGGCTGCTTTGGTGCTGTATACCTACAATCCGCGCAGATTCTGGTCACTAGTGAAACCGCGAATCATTCTGGCCTGCCTGATCATCTCCGTCGTCGGCGTTGGGATTAAGGGGCAGCTGTTGCTGCTCGATACGGGACCTTTGACGTTGGACAAGGCGACGCAGAACATCCTCGGCGGAATCGGGACGCGATGGGGGGACGACGGCGTTTTCCGGGGATGGTGCCAGTTCATCAACTCGGTGCCACATTATCAATACCTTTTTGAAGGTTATCCTATAGGTGTAGACGCTTTAACGTCCTGGTACCCGCGAGCCCTCAATCCGAACAAGAAGGCCCAACCCATGCAAGGATTAGGTTTCATGGTTCACGCCGATGCTCACACGTATGGATACGAAACTCCTTCGCCTGGACTCGTTGGATCAGTGTATACCGACGACGGATTCTACAGCTTGACCGCCTACCTCCTGATCCTCGGCTTCCTCCTGGGCCTTCTTCGGAGATATGCGACAGGTCGACGGAGCGCCCTTCAATGGCATGTTTCTTATCTCTGTTTCGTCCTCTTCCAAGGTCTGTCCGCCGAGTCCGGCATAAGCGGAACCCTTTACATGTTCATTTTGACGTTTACCGCAACCGGATTGGCTCATCTCGCTGTTATAGGCTTATATGCCCGCAAGCTTCACGCTGGCACCTTCCCGACCAACTCCGTGCCTGGTAGTAGTTTGAGTCCCCTTTGAAAGTGTAAGGTTGGCCCGTGTTTTGGGTTCAGCTAGTTTATGAACGTGCAGAGCCCGTTCGTGGCAAAGCAAAGGATATAGAGAATTTACAGAGCGAGCGACAAGGATGACCCTTACAAATCATGCCAGAAAAGCGTCTCGTCATGTGCGGACTGCAGTCGCACTCATGCGGCACGTCAGAAATTGGCGGGAAGTATGTCTTTCCTGGTCACGCACGCGCGATCCTGGCCCGCCGCTCGTATTCCGTCGAGGCTTCGTGATTCAAGGCGGCTTGCAGGAACGCTCGCTTCAGGGATTTGACAGTGTGTTCCGTGATCATCACTACAGCTTTCATCTCCACGAGCCTGATGTCGGTGAATTGATCGATATCGGTGCAAACATCGGTGCCCTGTCGCTAGATTGGCTGAGCCGCAAGCCGGCTGTGAAGGTGCACGCATATGAGCCAAGCCCAGGGGCTTTTGAAGTTCTTAATGAGAACGTCATTGCGAATGGCTTTCGCGAGCGGGCACGGCTTTACAATGAGGGAGTCTGGCGAAGCTCAGGAACGGTTGAGCTCCTAAGAATTAGCAGCACTGCCGCGACTGCGTTTGCCGCGAGGGGTTCTACTGGCGAAACGTTTTTAGCCAAGACCGTGGGGCTCGATGAAGTAGTCGGCAGATGCACCCAAACCGAATCTTTGGCGCTGGTCAAAATAGATACGGAGGGAGCAGAAGCCGAGATTTTAGAGGGCGCGAGTCATGCAACCCTCGCGCGCATACAACAATTCATCATTGAATACCACGATTTCCGTGTTCCTGGTTCCTTAGAGAGGTGCGCAAAGGTGCTGGCGAACAACGGCTTCGGGTGTACCGTTAGACCTACCGGTGGGGCGGTCGGGTTGCTCTATGCCGTTCGACGCGCAGTTTAGAGGTTTATCCTAATTCGCTCCCCCACCCCATCACCACGCGTGCTGCTCGGAGCCGTAATCTAGAAAGCAGCTTTATTCGCTGGGCAAAAAGTCGGACGTTTCGAGGCTAGCAGATGTGTGGCATAGCGGGAGTCATCTCAGCTGAACGGGACTATGCTGGAGGCGCAGCCACCCATCGCATGCTACATGCGCAGCGACACCGAGGTCCTGATGGCGAGGGTTTCTGGTCTGGGTTGGTTGGGAATTTTGAGGTTGCGCTCGGTCACCTACGGCTGGCGATTATCGACCTTACGGAGGCTGGGCACCAGCCCATGTTCCTGCCCGACGGCAGCCAAGGGCTTATTTTCAACGGGGAAATATACAACTATAAGGAGCTGCGGAGCGAACTCGAGAGTTTGGGAGTGACCTTTCGTTCCGAGTCCGATACCGAGGCTGTTCTGTGGGCGCTAGCGACGTGGGGCGAGGAAGCGTTTCAGAAGTTCAACGGCATGTGGGCCATCGCCTGGATCGACCTCAGCAAACGCACGTTGCTGCTTTCTCGCGACAGATTTGGGATTAAGCCGCTCTATTTATGTTGGCGTGAGGGAACGCTCTTCTTTGCTTCTGAAATTAAGGCGATTCTCGCGGGAAGTGGGAAACGCTTCGGAGTCAACGCGCAAACTGTGGGACGGTTTCTTCAGCAAAGCCTGTTAGACGCTCAGCCGGAGACTTTCTTTTCCGGGATCGAGGCATTACCAGCGGGTCATAATCTAACGCTTCGCCTCGACGGAAGCATGCGGCCCGAAGTTCTGTTGGAGAGGTATTGGACAATGGCGGGTGTCGATAGTTCCTTGATTCCGGTTGGTATTCTGCTATCTGGCGGGATGGATTCGTCCTCGATCGCGGCGGCGATGCGTTACGTTCTCGGGCGTAATGCTGACCTGCATGCCATCTCCGCGGTCAGCGGCCGCCCGGAATATGACGAAGGGCCATTCATCGAGGCAGCAAGCCGGCATCTTGCCTGTCCCGTGCACTATGTCCAATTGAGATTCAATCCAGCCGAGTGGTTCGATTTACTGGAAGCGGTCATCTATGCCAACGACGAGCCGGTTGGCAGTTTCTCCCCCGTAGCTCACTACCTGCTCATGGAGGAAGCCCAGCGGCTCGGAATCACCGTACTCTTGAGCGGACAGGGAGGAGATGAGAACCTGTGCGGTTACTTCAAATTCCTGATCTTCTACCTCCAGCAGCTTTCGAAGGGCGGTCATTGGTTCGACACCCTAAAGGTTCTGTCGGGTTTTCTACAAAATGGGACTGTGTTCTCGCAGTTCAAGATCAGTGAGGCTAAGCGTTATCTTCCGCGATTCGCAAAGCCGGCCGAAATCGACATTTGTGGACCACGGCTTCAGGCTCAAGATTTTGTTCTACCAACCGGGCTGGGTGACGGAAGCCTTGCTGATCGGCAGCGTATCGATCTCGCCCGGCTGTCGGTGCCTGCCCTCGTGCATTACGAAGATCGCACGTCTATGACTTGGTCTCGGGAAATCAGGCTGCCTTTTCTCGACTACCGGTTCGTTCAGCTACTTCTGTCGCTCGGACCGGAGTTGAAGCTCCGGGACGGCTGGACCAAGTGGGTGTTCCGCAAAGCGATGGAGAGTTATCTGCCCAAGTCGATCGTCTGGAGAAAGGACAAGCAGGGCTTCACCATTCCTCAGGCGGAATGGCTGAAGCATGAACTACGGCAGAGGATGGAGAACCTTATGGATGGCGAAATGCTCTCCGCGAAGCTGGGCCTGGTAGACCGTCAAGCGCTCCAGCGGCGTTATCTGCTGTATTGTAACCAGCCGCCGAATCACGGATCGATGTCCTTCAAAGACGTTTTCAACCCAATCGCTTTAGAGATCTGGCTAAGGCGATTTGAGAGCAGCCTCTGCCTGAACTGAAAGCCGGAAGTCATCGTCACACCAAGGAACCTCACCAACACTATGTTTGACGTAGATCGTGCAACAGAAGCCTGGCCAACGGTATCGATCATCATACCATGCCGAAATGAGCTGCGGTTTATCGCCAGTTGCCTAGACTCGATCCTAAATAATGGATTTCCGCTCGAACGGCTCGACATCTTGGTTGTGGATGGCATGAGCGATGACGGCACCCGGAAGATTATCCGCGATTTTGCAGAGCGAT
>WNFQ01019263.1_pt1 | contig 13822 bp, 21 predicted proteins | sample 5400171 | NCBI WGS metagenome assembly WNFQ01 (sample SAMN13153356, study PRJNA577476) | soil metagenome | isolation source: 20 cm soil under Madrone tree | place: USA:California | collected 2016-06-14
ATCGAAGAATAGGATCCTGAGGGAGTGTCAGCTGTGGAATTGTTACAGAGAGCTGACTGACCTTCTCCGCCAACAACTCCTTTGCAATCCCATCTGCTTGATCTTGACGGCCATAGTAGAGAAATGCTAGTCCAATGGCCAGGCCGCGAATGATCTTTTCGTGTTGAGTTTCGCGTGTATAGGTGAGCATCTCGTTTTTAATCGTATCATTCCCGGTGCCCAGCATGATGAGTCCCATTGCGTATCCAGCAGCCTCACCTCCGACAGCAGTATCAGTAAAGAGCGTTTGCTTCAAATCGTCGTATGCTTCCGCATTGCGTCCACCCATCCCTGCGATGCCCAGACCTAGGGCAGCACCATGCTGGACGACCTCGCCTTGAGCAGCCTTGAGAATATTGCGAAGGTAATCTTCTACAGTCCGACCTCCCACCCCCGAACTAATGGCGCCCACGCCTGCGTTGATGAGGCCGAGGCCATACAACGCTCCACCCTCTGAATAGGCGGCACCTGCTAGGTTGCTTTCGCCGCCATTTTCGCCGGGAAGATATGGTCCCAGGATGACCATGCCCTGCTCAAAATTGCCCTTGTGAATAACCCCAAGCGCAGCTGTTGCGGTGAACTTGGACCAATTAGAGGCGTAGCCAAGCCAGTCGAGATTGTCTCGGAGGAAGGTGTCCGAAGTTGTGCCGGCATGCATGAAGGCATTTTGGAAGGTGACTGCGTTGTGGTACACAGATGAACGTGGCTCGAGGGAGTCCTGAAACGAAAGCGCTCAGCATCGATTTTTGATGGCAAGTAAACACCGCGCCACCTTTGTATGCTTCAAAATTAAAAGGTCGGCTCTATTGTTTTTCTTAAGGAACTCAAGATAGAGCTTTACAGATTCGCGTCCACCCAGAATCTTGCGTAGAGTTTCAAAAACAGGGCTTGAGACCTAGTTCCATCATGTTACGCATGAGCCACCCACGCAATTGACAAACGTACCTCATCTCCCTCGGGCAAGTCGTTCCGTATAGTCTCTAGAAAATCTTGCGCACCACCTTCAACCAAATCGAAGGCTAGCTGGTACGTAATAAGCTTCTCCCGTGGTACTAAAGATACCAGAAGAGACACAGTAAGCGCAGGGTTGCTCAAAGTAACCAAAAGGCGAGTCAAGGAGTGAATATATGGAGACTTGGAGTCTATTGTGGGTGACGGGAATAGCGGGTAGAGGAAATTAAGAACTTGATCACGATACGACAACGGGAAGTGGTTGTCGAGTACGGCTTCCATGGAATAAGCGAGCAGACTACTGTCACGAGTCTTCTCGTATAACTGCGAAATTATATCCAGACGACGAGACTCTAGTGCAATACCGATGGCCTATGACGCGCTAATTCAGCCAAGAGTGGACACATATATACAACGGGACTGAGACCGACCTGTTTATATTCTCCGTTTTGAATGCATTGGGAAAAGATGCCCTCTATGATATCTTGTAGGCGGGGGTCAACCTTTGCCTGGGTACCCGACTGATCTTCGGTCCGAGATTCAATATATCTGTCGATAGCCTTGGCTGAAATGGCAGGATTAAGTGCAAGTCCGTGTATCTCTGGGTATAGGTATAGCTCACAGATCAAGGTCTCAATATATTCATCATCCCCAGGAATGCCGCTGTCTTGTTGGAAGGAGTTTCCCGCGCCAAGTGCAAAGGTCAGGGCTTCGTCGTATTCTTCGAGGTAGTAATACACTTTGCTAGCAAGAAGAGCTGCCGAGTTGCGCGCCTCGATAGGTAGATCTGGGCTCTCATAAAGAGATTCACTGCATCTCTGTAAGATATGAAAATGAGGACGAGATCTATAGCACATACATAAGCGCGATGTGTTCCGAGATCTCAGCCCAAAACTGGGGAACAAGAGAGATCAACGTTTTGAGCGCATGCTGCTTCACTAGAGGTTCTTGCTCTACTAGTAATGCAAGTACTCCGGCAGCTGACGACTGTGGGCGAGGAACCATAGAGAAAGGAATTGAATGAATTGCGCGCGCCTCTTGTCTTGAGGTTGTCCCCGACGCGTCACCTCGAAAGTCACATGATTTAATATGACATAAGCTCAATCCGTTCAAGCGCCGCCCCAAGTCAGTCGCATATCTCCCTCCGCTCTCACCCGCTGTCTTCGCAAAACATGTCTCTCGTTGCTCGTAGCACGCGCACGGCCACGCGCACCATTTCAGGAACTCGTCTTTACTCTGTTGTCGTTGATGCACCTTCCGCTGAATGGGTTGCTAAGCGCGAAGCGATTAAGCATCACGCTTCAGGTACTTCGTGTCGCCTACTACGTCCCAAAAGTCCGAATTAACATGAACTCCTCCGTAGGCACGACTGCCCTCTGGCGCAGGATCAGGTCCGTGTTATCTTAATGCCGTGCTTTTCGTCTGCTGAACATTTTGGGTAGCCTTTTCGTTTGCATCCCCATGGGTAAGTTGTAGTGGGTCCCGGGCAAATCATTGTTCACGCGCATTGCCACTCTGATTTAGCTTTCGCCGTCACTGCCTGGGTCCGTAATGTTGAGGCCGAGCACGCTGAACATGTAGAGCACCTCAAGAAAGAAAATGACGGCCATTTACCTGAGGTACCAGCGTACGAATACATGAATAGGCGCCACAAGGCATTCCCTTGGGGACCCAACAGTCTCTTCTTCAACCCTCATGTACGTACTTAATGTGGCATGAGGGATCAAGTTTGCTGATGTTCAACCCATTGTAGGTTAACAAGGATATGAGTGATTAGAGGTTGTTAGTTTTCTATATATAAGTCACGTGGCAGATAACTTCCGTCCTGTCCTGTCCGTGTGTAGCTTGTCTCTCATCCTAATAATGCTTCGTGCAATTATTTCACCTTCTGTACTTGCTTCTGACTTTGGTCAGCTCACCGCTGAGTGTAAGCGGATGATAGATAGTGGCGCAGAATGGCTTCACATGGGTGCGTAGGGCGGGCGTTACATCTTAGTAGATATCCCATTCGCTGAATGTCTACATTTGAGAAGACGTTATGGATGGGTGAGAGTGCGACGGAACTTGTCTCTTGTTTGTCTGATTCACCGCATCCTCTAGACACTTCGTACCAAATATTACAATGGGTGATCCCACAGCTCATCACCAAATCTTTCCATCTGCCTTGACACCGATCCTGACCCTTCAGGTGCCCCGGTCCTCAAGAGTGTTTGGAAGAGCGTACCAGGGATCTTCATGGACTGCCATATGATGGTCTCTCAACCAGAGAAGGTGCGATGCACACCTCTTCCTCCCAGAGTCCCCTAAAGCTGACCCCCACCGCCTTGAGTGGGTGGATGACATTGCCGACGCAGGAGGATCTCTCTACTGCTTTCACATCGAGGCCGCATGTTAGTGGCCTTCCGTCGCCACCACCCCATGTCTCATATGCTCACGGCCTACCGCGATGCAGCGGATCCTATCTCCCTTATTCACGCCATCCACGAGAGACACATGAAGGCTGGGGTAGCAATTTCCCCCGACACGCCCTCCACTTCGATATCCGATGAAGTTGGGAAGCTCGCTGATCTGCTTCTCGTCATGACCGTGTATCCTGGCGCGTTTATTTATATCTTACTTCCCTTCTTGACACTGAGAGCGAACACTCCAAGGTCGCGGCGGGCAGAAGTTTATGGAGCGCTGCGTTCCCAAGGTGGCAGAGCTCCGCGCACGGTTTCCTTATCAAAACATTGAAGTAGATGGTGGTGTGAGTCCCATGACAGTTGATGCTTGTGCTCAAGCAGGTATGTCCTATTTTATAACGTCGACAAAGCGAGGTTGATTGGAGAACGATTGTTTAGGAAGCAATGTCATAGTAGCTGGCACCGCTATCTTCGGTTCGGACAAGCCGGAGGAGGTCATTGCGACACTGAAATCTGTCGTTGACACGGCCCAGGCGAAGATTAAAGAATGACATCTTGTAGGGGTATCGAACCAATAGATCTGGTTTGGACTGTCGAACAACTGCTTCACTCAAGTATCCCACCAACACAACCATTGAATTTGATGCATAAGATGCTATAATGAACTAGATTGGTGTGAATCCCGGCGTGGGTCCATTGTTGTCGATGCTTTACTCTTCGCAGTGCCTGTACATCTAGGGGTACGAAGCGAACTATAGATGAAAAAATAAACGCGAAATTATGTGGAGTGAAGGCTGTAGTACTTTGAAAGTCGGTCAGATGCGAGCACGTGTATTTTACACTGTGGTGGAACGGGTATACAGGAAGGGCTGGTTGAGTGTGGGTCCGCAACATCCAATTATATGATCGCAAGCCTCGCGAGATCGCCAGGTCGTAAACTGAGTGGGCTTCTCACCACTGAAGCCATTCGCCGTACATGTTCGGGATCTCCCCACGAATGTACGCTTCAAAAGTACGTTTGAGTACAGCTGCCCAGTCTAGGTCACGCTTGTCTTCCGTCACTCTCTCCTGTGGCTCCAGTACAGCGCGAGTGTCGTTAGCTGCGGTCGCATTGTTGAGGCGCGCAATGCGTTCGCCATCAATGAATCGCGGCCCAAGGTCAGGGAAATTTCGCGCAGGGTCGAATGGTTTCCACCTACACACAGTCAACTAGAATGAAAGGCTCCAGTCGCAATTAACTCACCAGAAGTTGTGGAAGTGATATGAGTATGCCCCGCGGAAAAATCCCTCAAATCCAAGTGCCTGTGGGGCAGCACTATTTTGCACAGGGGTATCGAAGAAATCTCCGAACCTGCATTATTCTATAAGGCCCTAGACGTGGAGAACCTGAAATTTAAGCCACTCACTCGGTAAAGTAGGGTTGAGGAGGGCGGTCTCGTTGGTAGTACTCCGTGTTCAGCCAGGCAGAGTCAAAGAGTGCGTCTGGTAACCGAAGAAGAAGACCCTCAAGATAAGCGTCCTTGGTGTACTTTGAGACCGTCATCGGATGGAAGTCCAGGCCATTCTTCAACGCTGTCCTGTGCGCAAGACGGCGGTATTATACTTTTCAAGACGGGACCATCTGTAGGCGAAGGCGCCCTTCCACCCCCAAAGTTCCTCCCAGTCACGTAAGAAGATGGTATCCGCATCAAGGTATACACCACCGAAACGATGACACAGCACAAAACGAGCCATATCAGAGAGGATTACGGACAACCGGTCGTAAGAATCTGCGGACTTCGAACCGAGACGGTTGATCATCTCGTCTTCATTACTCTTTGCAGCAGGACCCCCCGAGCTGACTGACGCAGAGACAGAATCGGAACTAGCTTCGTCTTCATGGGGAACGGAGATGACGTGTCCACCAGAATTGAATAACGCGTCCTTCAACAGTCGCCACTCATCTTTGATCTCCGGGACACCATCGAGTTGTTCTGTCGTGTTCCACATTTTAAACTTGACCACATCCTTGAACCGTGGATGAAGGAAGGGCGAAGCCCAAGGATTGGACTTGAGCTGTTCGAACATATCATGCAGAGCATTGGGATTTGGTATGGCGGCTGCGGGACCCGGGTTTATCCATAACCAGAATTGCGGCCGACATGCGATCGCATCGTGATCATCCTCGTGGGCATGCAATCTTACGTTTTGCGTGAATAAGTAGGAAAGGAGAGCAAGATATGGCTTGTCAGTGAATGGTCCGGTCCAGAACATGTGAAAAAGGCGAGGGTTTTCCGGATCGCAGGTGGACGGCAACATGTGATAAGGGCGATGTTCAAGCGGAGGAGGAAGTCGGAGAGGGGGTTCCCATTCTGTCCGAGGCTTTTTTAGAAGACCAGCGTTAGGATCGAGGGATGCCAAAGGCCGGATTGGGTCAAAAGCAGCCGGACTCGGGGAAGTATCCACTGCCCTGTTGACTTGACCGTCCTCCAAATAGATATACCTCCAGTCATCTACATTACCCCGCCGTAATCGCCTGCCATTATCGAGCCCACCACCTATTCGGAGGACCTCTAAGCAGTCACGGACATACTATAAGTAAAATGCGCCTCAGCAATGGGGACGAAAGACATGGTGTAAGGGGTTAACACGTACCTTGGAGGGAAACTCGCAGAGGTCCATGATAATATCTAGATCGGCGACACTTCCAAGGAAGGGCCGTGGAGGGTATGCGACATTGGGTGGACGAGCTTGAACATCTAGATAGACACGTTTAGAACCATGACCCAACGTCTCACTGACAGCTGCGCCAGGCGGTCTGAATCGTGAGGGTATCTTTGCGACCTTGCGTGGAGGTAGAGCAGGATTAGGGGGAGGAACAGTCAGGCCTATTGGTTTCGGGACTAGAATACAATGTGTAAGCGCTAGAGTGGTAGGTCACGAGCCAACACCTACTTTCACGTCTGCTGGGATAGTGACCACTTTGAACCTCCCACTTCCATATATTTTGCAGGTCTTCTCGACCGAAGACGAGAGTTGGAGGTTCTCCTTGGAATAAGGGGGCCGACCACTGCTTTTCCTCAGTTCTGAAGCGTTGGGCAATGGCAAAGACAATGAATGTTATTGATATGCAGGCAAAAAGGAGGACGAGCGTGCTTCGTCGACGAGAGGGATGAGAGAGGGTAACACGGTGAAAGAGGGATATGTTGGGTAGGATGAGGCGGAAATGTCGATTTGGGAGGCCGGGAATGGGAAAGAAAAGGGAGAAGGTCCAGGAGGATGGTTTTGCATGTCTGAGCTTCTTCTCGTGGATTGCAGAGGTGAATACGGGGAGACCATTGGGTGATCTCGATAGGTCGCGAAACCCGTTTTGACGTGAGTTTGAGGAGAACATGCACAAGCGATGCAGCGGAGACTTTGAACGTTAAAACGCGACAGTCCTGACAACGCGAGCCCCGTGAGCGTGAGAAAGAAATCTATTCCATTTCGTTTTACACAACAACCAATACACAATTCCTTTTTCCTTTCCCTACTCTACGTGGCACCACTCAACGGTTGCGCAGCAAGATCAACAGGGTCAGTCGGGACAGACAAGATCCGCAACGTGTTCGTGTGTCCAAGGCCGCCTTTCCAGCCCTGCACAGCAATAATTGTGGAGCCCGGCTTGATCAAGCCCAGGGCAACAGCACTGCGCAGTCCAAATCGAATACGGTTATCCACCTGGAACAATCTATCAGCTGAAGTGCATGGATAACAAGGCTACTCCACATACGTCCGTTTGCCACTGTTGGCTCGTGATGCCTCGGGGCTCTGTATACCAGAGAGGATACACTCCCCTGTGAAGGTGTATCTGACGGGAGGTCTGCTGGTTTCGAGTCACTGAAGAAACCGGCCAATTATGGGGTTACAGTAGAAAAGGAATCGATGTATTTACCCGTAAGAATCGGTACACTAGGGCGATACTTGGAGAGGAGACGGGCCGTGTTACCACTAGTGGACAGGACTAGGATGGCACTGGCTCCCTGTTCGGCTGCAGCGGCAACTGCGGCGAATGCTACCGTCTCAACGGTCTCAGTTGGCCTAGCCGTGACATTGCGCAGCTCGTCGTATAGAGGTGGATAGCAGATCGCCGCTTCAGCAAGCAAGCAGGTTTCCGCCATCATGAGTACTAGGAAGTTGGGGTGAGTTCGAAAACCAGACTCTGAAGATCGGGGGTGCCTACCGGACTGGATTGGGTATGACCCCTTCGCAGTCTCACCAGACAGCATTACGCAGTCGGCGCCGTCAAGCACAGCGTTAGCAACATCGCTGATCTCAGCCCTCGTAGGTCGAGGATTATACTGTTTCACAATTCGCATGAACGCAGAACGATTTAAAAACATGTTCGGTTTACTTACTGTCATAGACTATAGGAAACTCGGTCAATATGGAACGTATTTTGCAATACAGCTACATACCTCTAACATCTGTGTGGCTACGATGACTGGCTTACCGGCCATGTTGCATTTGGCAATCATCATCTTTTGAGCCAGGAATACCTGGCTAGCGGGGATTTCAATGCCGAGGTCGCCACGGGCAACCATTACACCATCTGTTTCCTTCAAGATCTCGTCGAAGTTTGCGACGCCCTGTTCATTCTCAATTTTGACAATAATTTTGATGCTGCCGCCCTCGGGCCCGAGGACCTCGCGAATATCTCGGACATCCTTAGCGCGACGAATGAAGGATGCGAAAATCATGTCGACGCCGTTTTTAACGCCGAATTGAAGGTCACGTTTGTCCTTCTCAGAGAGGGCAGGTAGATCGACCGGCGTCTTCGGGAGATTGACTCCTTTGCGCGAGGAGAGCGTGCCACTGTTAATCGCACGGACGTGGACGTTCGTGTTGTCAATTGAGAGAACGAGGAGGGAAAGTATACCTAAGTCATAACAAAGATTAGATAAACAAAAGATTCACGAGCGGAAACTCACCATCGTCCACATAGACGAGCTTTCCAGGAGCAGTGACTTTAGGAAGATTTGTCTTTGGAAAGTAGGATCGTTCTTCATCTGAAAAGCAGAAAAGGCTCCACTCACGTAGTCGACATACATGTACTTGTCATCGCATACATCCTTGTACTTGACGTCAGTCGTGATATTAAACTCATGACCAGCCGGGATAGGAATCTAAATAACTTTGTAAACAATCGTGGAGTGGAGTGGGGAGCGAGAGCCGTGAGGTTTACGTCTTGACCATTCCGCATAACACCAGTGCGAATCTCAGGTCCTTTCTACAGACTAAATGAGATGGCGTGTACGAGATGACGGGCAAAAAACGACTGACAGTATCAAGTGCGATCGCAACCGGACGCCCGCTAGGATCGGCTGGCAAACCCACATTTAACACCTTGGCCCATGTGAGACTAATTGCACATACCTGCGACCATCTTGCGGGTGTTGTCGATCACGCTCTGGTGATAATCATAATCGCCGTGCGAAAAGTTCATGCGCACTGTTTCACCTTGAGCGGATTCACGGAAGATCTATATTATCTGACCCACCAATGTTGACGCCAGCACGTCGTAGCTCCGCGAGCTTCTCCACTGTGTTCACTTTCGGACCTGTGCGTACGACTTAGCCTCACACCGACTAGATAACAAGTCTTTGAGCCTCACCGATCGTTGCAATGATGGACGTCTGAAGAGGAGATCAGAAGGTGAATATAATGTTGGCAGTGTCGGGTCTAATCAATCACCTTGCGAAGGAATTTGGTAGCCTCCGTGGTCTGAGGCGCGGCGGCAGGATTAAGAGTTGCATTCCACTCGAGACGAGAACGAATGGCATCTGTAGGGAAGAAAGATGTCATAGCCACGGAAGACTGAACGATCGTGGGGGTGCGGAGGTAGACGGGAGGTGGAACGCGGAAAGAGAAGAGGGGTTCCAGGTCCCAGGCTCTTTATAGTTGATAAGAGACGGATAAGCGACGCTAATCGGTTCATCCAAAGATAAAATTCGACCTCAATCCGTTCTTCAATAAGAGCTACAGCCGCCACATAATGCGGAAAGTACAAAGGCCAGAACGAAGCGAAAATCGAGAGCAAACATACTGTACGACACAGCAATCGACCGACAACACAGAAAACCAAATTGACACCCCTCATCCCAAGCCCAAACCCCTACATAACACGTAATGTCCATCCGTGCAACCCACCGTCCACGGCAGCAGCGGCCTGCGCGGCAGCCAGCCAGCTTTGATCAATGCCACTAGGAGAGCCACCTGGACCTCCACCCATCACGTTGAGGCTCATGTTCTCGAACACGTTCTCGCATGCGATTGTACGCCCAGAGTGATAACCTACTCCATCTAATGCCCGAATAAAGAGCAGCGGGAGGCTCCGCCCCGCAAGTTGCTGCGGTACAACTGCCCGAGAGATTCCGGAGTCCCTGTCGCCTTCACGCGGCAATCACATCCGGCAACGGAGGCATTTCCACAACGACGATGGTGTGTAAAGGACCAGCAGTTATGTATCGTGGTGGAATCTGGGGAACTGAAGTCGGAGCTCCATTAGAAGGTTGAGGATCAACTGCCCCTGGTGCACTTGCTTCAACAGGAGGTGTTAACGGTTGGACAAATGGTGAAACATTTGTAAGAGGGCCAGGGAGTGGGGTCTGATAAATGCGCGTGCGAAGAGGGCCAATACTGCCGAGGTACACATCAAGGGGCGTTTGTACCCGTGTTTTTGGGTTTTCGTAGAAGAAATTTGAAACGGTCAGTTCGAGGGCATTGTTAGCAGGACGATAGACTGGAGCAGTAAAGAGTGTGGGGAATGGCGTGACTGGCAACTCGGGGATGGAGTTACTTGGCCCGAGCGCATCGAAAAAGGTGTATTGAAATTTGGCTGCAAATTCACATGAGACGCGATCAAGTAACAGAACGTGCACCACCTACAGATACCGACAATGGTCCAGCATAGATAATCATCTACTTCATCTGTGACGGTACGAACACCGTCTTTTACATCTTCTCGGACACGAGGTGATTGGAAAATGAGAGGATGTGACCCTGCTTGACCAGGGGCAGGTGACATCGTCCCCGCCGAGCCAGGCATAGGACCGGCTGCAGACAAGTAGTGTCGTGTTCCATCCTGGTTGATCCTTTGTAGTGCGATCTTCTGCATCTGACTCACAGGACCACCATCATCCGTCACAATCTTGCCTTTGTCGACTTTGCGAATAACGAGTGGCGCAGTCGAAATTCCAGAATGTGTGTCCATAAGGATAATCTCGGAGCCGTATGTCACCGGCTGAGGGACTAGAGGGGTAGGACGGTCAGTTGGGAGATCGCCAAAGCAGAGTGTGGATGTAAGGTAGAAAGGCCCGGCCACTCATTATTGTATCCCGGAAACTAGATAAGACAGACAGGTCACTCACCAAGAGATTGTGTTTCTTGCGACCGACGTACGACGTTAACATTGAATGCAGACCAAGAAACGTTACTTGCGCAGAGCTGGGTGTGGTCAATGGTCATATACTTTGTCCGTACAGTCTGGGAGTTGATGCGATTGAAGAGAGACACCGGACCGCCGGCGAGAATACACGAGGAGATGTTGCGCGTCTTTGCGGTCTTCTTGGATGGTTTTGATATGATAGTGACCGGAGCTGAATCGAATGACGCCCAGACGCGGCCATTTGGGGGGTCAGAACCATCCGAAGTCGGTACATGAGGTGGGGGTTCCGAAATATCTAGAGAAAGTAAAAAACTTTTTGCCTTGGCTGTGCCATTGACGTGTAGGAATTTAAAGCTCGCGGACATGTTATTGTCCAGTTGGGCCTTTTGCTCGAAGCTGCGTTCACCTGTCTCGGAGACGACGCTCATGGACATCTGCTGTTGGCGCATATGCCAGACAGGACCCTCGATATGGACGACAGGCGGCGGACATAGAAAACGTTTTTCGCTGCCATACGATTTTTGAGCAACGGCAGCGTGCATACACACGACGGTAGTCATAGGGGTGGCGCGTCCAGGATCCTGGGATATGTGTTCGCGCACTACGCGACGAATTTTGCGATTCTGATCATCGACATCTCCATCGTCAAGCTTCCGTTTTCCGTTTGTTTGCTTGAAGTCAGATCACGTGATTATGTCAGTATGTCGCGACGGTGGGCCAGCCATCTGTAACTTACAGGCCGAGGAGCCAAAGGAGAGGGTAGTTGTTGAGGCGGCATGGTAGTTGGAACTGTCCAAGGCGCGTGCTGGCCGTTGTTGGATGGGCCGTCCTTCGATGCGGTCAAGACGGATTGGAAGGATATGTTCGGATCCACGGATGGGAGCGCGGGAGGCTGGGAAGGGTTAATAGGAGAAATAGAGGCGTTTGTGGTGGGCTGTGGGGTACCGGGCGTTGAATGAGGGGGATTCAGCGCCTGGGACGCGTTCTGTGGAGAAGACGACGCGGTCTTCGGGCCTGAAATAACCTTTACGACAAGTTGGGCGATATTAGAGGCGGGAGAGGGTTCACGGGATAAATCGTGCAGCTGTTGTTGGGAGTGATGTTGAGCTTGGACCTCTGTAGTTGGCGAGGTGGACATCTGAGAAGGATGAATAGTGTCAAGGGGGTGAGGATGGACCGTCCTCATTATTTCCCGCGGTAGTCTAAGTGTGTGGGAAGAATGGTTGGAGAGTGGGAAGAAAGTGAGGTCCCACGTGTGCGGCGTGAGAGCCTACGTCCACGTTTATAAACTCCTCCCGCGGGACCCCGTCTTGTTTTTCGGGGTCCCCCGGTTACGACATACACGCCCTGGACTTCTCACATCCTCATCATCATCAGACCAAACCATCCTGCGGCTTCTTCTTCCTCCTCTCCCTCGTAGAATATACTGTTCGTCTTCTCCAGAAGCTGTTCATTACCGCCCTCCGATTGTTGACGGCGTCGCCTCTCATATGCCAGACGTAGTGCCTCGTCGTCGCAGGCCTCATCATTGATGTAGGGCGAGTGCAGGCACTCCTCTATCCCGTCCACCCAACCCGCCTGTCCCCCGGTCACTGCACCCAGAAGCTATGATTACGCTATTTGATGGCATGAAATGGGAAGGGCGCACAGATGGTCAGGACCCCGAGCTTATCTTCGCGCTTGATGACATCGTCTGCTGGCTGGTCCTCCCTAATGAAGAGGACGCGTTGCGATTCTAATGAGCTGCTTAATGAGCTGTTGTCATCTTCCAGCATCACCAATTCGCTGGCAAGTTCCTCTGAACCCTCCTCCGGGCCCTCATCCCTCCACCAAACGGACGGCTCCTGGTCAGACTGCCGTAGGCCCGAGGGGAAAAATCCTGCAAGATTGAAGGGGTCTACACGTTTCTCTCGATCCATTGCATTTCGAGGCAGTGCAGCGAAGAAGTCGATGCTAGTCTTGGTACGGCGCTGTCGCTGCAGTCGCTGCGTAGTGGGTCGTATGCCGACATTCGGAGTTGACTGGGACCGTTGCATGGCTTGGGGTCCCGAGTGACGACCGCTTGGATACATGTACGACAATAGACGAAATATAGCTGGTTTTTATGAGAGAGCTGTACAGTATGTCAAAGGAGAGGAAAGAGCTGTAGAGTATCCCCAACGGAAAGGAAATGCAGCGATTCATCCCCAAGTACCCCAACGTTCTGTTCCATCGCGCCTCAGGCCAAATCGGGCATACAGATAGAGTCATCCGTTTATGGAATTTGAAATAGTATTGGGTGTGCAAAATGCATTCAAAGTAGGAAAGAAGTAGTTTTTATCCGATAAGGAATCTAGACAACGGAGCAACCGCAGCAGTGCCTTAGGCACGACCTGCCCTGTTCCCGTATCGCCAACTCTGATGGTCTAGGGGGAGCGGCGTCATCAATGGGCAGGGCAAACCAAATAAATATCGTAACGCACAGGTACTCGTGTCCCGCTCACCACATCCGGCAACGTTACCAAGATTTATATATCCCTCAGAAGTCGAGCTTGCACCAGCCCCACTCTTGGCGCCGCTTGGCCATTTCGCGCGGCACCAAACACAGGTCAACTGAGCAGCACATTGGCGCCCTGCAAGCTCAGTTAGTACTGATAGGAGGAAAGGCACCGCGGACAACGAACATCGCCCGAAGCATTCCGTATGCAACGCGTTTCCGCATTCCTCGCAGAACACCAACTTGTCCTGAGAAACGCCATGCATGCACTCATAACATATTGGACAGCTATCCTCGGGTCCTGGAATGCGCCTTTTTGAACCCATTGGTGTCAACTCCGGTGCTTTACCAATCGTGCGTGCATAAGCCTCGCGCACATTCTCGTGGGCGAGAGCATTTGGCGCCTGGGGGGCGTTCGCAAATATACTTTGAAGCTCGTTAGCGAGCAGCGCCCTGGAGATTAAGTCGTCAGGATAGGGGCGCGCGGGCGCCCTGTGTGCCTCACTTTTGATACCATAGGCCAGAAGATTGAGGAACCTGAAGGACTGT
>WNFQ01002295.1_pt1 | contig 13820 bp, 15 predicted proteins | sample 5400171 | NCBI WGS metagenome assembly WNFQ01 (sample SAMN13153356, study PRJNA577476) | soil metagenome | isolation source: 20 cm soil under Madrone tree | place: USA:California | collected 2016-06-14
ACGAGATCGATTTCCCCCAACAACGCGGGGTCGATCGGGAAGGCAGGCGCCAAATTGAGCAGGACGCGGCCATGATGCGCCCGCATGCGCCGGATCAGCGCTTCGGTTTCGCCAGACGGAACCTCCATCTGCGCGACAAGAGTGACATCCGGGCCGAGAAGTTCGTCGGCCACCTGGCCGGACCGCACGCTCATGTTGGCGCCCGAGGCCACCGCGATCAGGTTCTCCCCTTCCTTCGAAACCATGATCGCGGCGCAGCCCGTTGGCTGCTCGACGACCTGCACCAGCCGTGTATCAACACCCTCGCGGCGCAGCACGTCGAGCGCGATATCGGCAAAGGCATCGGCACCGACGGCGCCGGCGAGCACGACCGCAGCGCCGGCACGGCGGGCAGCCAAGGCCTGATTGGCACCCTTTCCGCCGGGGAGCAGCGCGTAGTCGCCGCCCAGAACGGTCTCGCTCGGGCGCGGCAGCCGCGGAACCGGTACGATCAGATCGGCGTTGATCGAGCCAAAGACCAAGATCATCGCAGCTCCTTCGAGCAAGTAACCATTCGTTAACTATAACTAATCACACTCACACCGCGAATGTCCGGGATAATTAATCCCCGGCTGGCTGGAGATCGCGGGATGATGAATTTGGAGAAGCGCGCTCTCGGGCGAACCTCGCTCGAAGTAAGCGTATTCGGCCTCGGCTGCGCGACCCTGGGCGGTCACCGGATACCGGTGACCCGCGAGGAGGCCGAAGCGATTGCGCGCGCGGCTTGGGCGGCCGGTGTGCGCTATGTCGATACCGCGCCCTATTATGGCTTCGGGCAGGCCGAGCGGTGCGTCGGCGACGGGCTGCGCGCGATGCCGCGCGACGAGTGGGTGTTGTCGACAAAAGTCGGGCGGCTGCTGCGCCCTCAAGTCAAGGAGCCCGCGGGCGAAACACCCCAGCCTCCAATGCCGTTCGATGCCGTGTTCGACTACTCCTACGACGCGATCATGCGGTCGTTCGAGGACAGTCTGCAGCGGCTCGGCTTGGCGCGGGTCGATATTCTCTACGTACACGATATCGGCGCAAAGCAGCACGGCGCGAAGGCGCATTCCGAGATCATGCGCACATTCCGCGAAAGTGGCTACCGCGCGCTCGAAGAGCTGCGCCGGAGCGGTGTCGTGCGGGCGATCGGGATCGGCGTCAACGAGCGAGAGGTGCTGCTGGAAGCGCTGGAATGGGGTGACTGGGACGCTTTCCTGCTCGCCGGGCGCTATACTTTGCTCGAGCAGGCCCCGCTCGATGATCTCTTGCCGAAATGCCTTTCCGCGGGTGTGTCGATCGTCGTCGGCGGCCCGCTGAATTCCGGGATCCTCGCCGGACGCGATACCTGGAACTACAAGGCCGCTCCTCCGGAGGTGGTCGCTCGGGTTGATGCGATCAGGGGAGTTTGCGACCGTCACCAAGTGCCACTGGCGGCGGCGGCATTGCAGTTTCCGCTCGCCCACCCGGCCGTCGCGGCGATCATCCCGGGGCCGCGCAGCGTTGCGGAATTCGAGGCCAATTTGCGCCTTCTACGCTATCCTATTCCAACGGCGCTGTGGGCGGATTTGCGGGACGCCGAGCTGCTCCATGGGCAGGCGCCGACACCGACCTGATCCGATTGGGGGAATTCTGATGAGACTGAACGGTGCAACCATCCCTGACACGATCGTAGAGCGCGTGATCGAACGCCGCGGCGCGGAACACTCCTTTGCCGATTTCGATCCGGCGCGGACGGCGCTTGTCGTCATCGACCTGCAGCACGCCTTTATGAACGACGCGGTCGGATTTGCGGCAGTGCCGGCGGCGCGCGACATCGTGCCCGCGGTCAACCGGCTCGCGGCAGCGGTGCGCGAGACCGGCGGCGGCGTGTTCTGGATCAAGATGACCCATGACGAGCGGTGCTTCAACGAGTGGTCGGTAGCCTACGAGCTGCCGACAGCCGAGTATCGCGCCAAGCGCATCGCCGCACTTTCCGAAGGCACCCTCGGCCACGAGCTGTGGCCCGATCTCGATGTCTGGCCGGAGGACGAGATCGTCAGGAAATACCGTTACAGCGCCTTTATGCCGGGGACCTCGGAGCTGCCCGACCGGCTGCGGACACGCGGCTTCGATACGGTGTTGATCACCGGAACCGTCACCAATGTGTGCTGCGAAAGCTCGGCGCGCGACGCCAATATGACGAACTTCCGCACGATCATGGTCAGTGACGGCAACGCTGCGCTGAGCCAGGAGGAGCACGACGCATCGCTTGCCGCCTTCTACAATACATTTGGCGACGTCATGGATACCGACATGATCATTGCCAGCCTGCGGCGTTCGCCCTCGGCGCGGGCGGCCTAGCGTCGACGGCGCGAAGAGCCAGGAGGGAGCATGAAGGAGAACCGGGTCAAACGCATCCTAAGCGGGGGCGGCCTCGCCTTGGGAACTCATGTCGGTGGCATCGCCGATCCGCAGATTGTCGAATTGATCGGCCTCGCGGGCTTTGATGCGGCCTTCATCGACATGGAGCATACGAGCTTCGACTTGCACGACGTGCAGCTCGCGGTGATGGCCGCGGAGCGTGTCGGGATCACCCCGATCGTCCGCACGCCCGGGTTTGATCCCGCCTTTATTCTGAGGCTCTTGGACATGGGCGTGCAGGGCATCCAAGTGCCCCATATCGGCGACGCCGCAGCGGCGCGCGCCGCGGTCAAGGCCGTCCGCTATCCACCGCTGGGTGATCGCGGCATGGCGGCCGGCAGCCGCGCCGCCGACTACGGCAGGATCCCGCTCGTCGACCATATGGCGCAGTCGAACCGCGAGATCCTCTTGGCCTGCATGATCGAGGATATGGAAGCGGTCGAGCGGATCGACGAAATCGCCGCGGTGGAGGGCGTCGACCTCTTGGCGGTCGGGCCGTCCGATCTGTCGAGATCGCTCGGCGTCAGCGGCCAGCCTGATCACCCGCGGCTCGTCGCCGCGATCGACCGGGTGCGCGAGGCGGTCAAGAAGGGTGCGGGGGCCCGGCTGGCGCTGCCATTGAACCATGCCGCCTTTCCACGCAACGCCGCACAGCTCCGGGAGCTCGGCGCCGGGTACACCAATTGCGCTCCGACCCCCGAAGCCCGTCTGCTGCAATCGTTCCAGACCCAAGCCGCCGAAGCGCGCAAGCTGCTCGGGTAGCCTTGGGCGGCTCGGCCCGGGGGGCCCGCTGTTTTTGCTGTTTTTTCCCAAATTATCAGCGGCCCATCTCGGCTTTGCCGCAGAAATCCTCGATTCCCGATCTCACAGTCCCGCTGTTATGCGCTGTTTCCATTCGCTGTTTTCCGCTGTTTCCGTGTTTTTTGGCTCTTTAACCTGTTAGCCTTGTGCGCAATCAAAGTTTTTAACAATATCACATTATAGTGAATTTATCAATAGACATTTACTCACTCACTCTCGCAGGCTGCGTCGCCCGATATCGGATAAGCCACCACGCGAGGCGGGTCGCGGTTCGCGCGAGGCGGCCGTGCGGCGTCAAACCGACGGCTTTGAAGGCCATCGCGACAATGTGTCTGACATGCTCCTCGCGGTAGAGGGCGAATGCCCGGCACTCGTAGGCGCGGCTGTAATGACGGCGATCGAAAGGGCCCGCATCCCCATTCGCCGCGAAATAAGCGTAGGCGAGTTCGTCGTCCTGGGCTTCGGCAATCCGCCCGAAACCCACCCGCAGCCGCCGCCAAATCCCGATTTGCTCGCGCTCGAGGCAGCGCGTCAGGTTCCTGTAGAAGAGCCCGTAGTGACGGATCTCGTCGGCCGCGATGTTGCGGCAGATCTCCATGAGCACCGGTTCCCGCACCCCGTCGCGCAGCGCCGAGTAGTACGAGCTGGTCCCGACCTCGACCATACAGCGCGCAATCATCTCTCCCGAACGCGAGCCGCGGCACGACACTTCGCGATCGAAATCGATGCGAAAGCCCTCCTGAAACCGGTCGAAGGCGGCGGGGAAATCGTAATCGGGGTCGGCGAGCTTGGCCCACCGCGCCAAAGCGCGCCCGTGCTGGATCTCCTCCTCTCCCCAACGCCGCGCGCTCTGCTGGAAGTCCGGGTCGTCATGGAAGATCCGGCACAGATGATGAGCGTAGGCGCCGCCGTTATATTCGACGAGGCTCGCCGCCTTCACGATCCGCACGACATCCGAATCGAGCTTGCTGCGGTCGAAGCGGTCCCACGGAATATCGTCGAGCGTCCATCGGCCCATGACGCGCCTCCGGCCTACTGCTGCTCGTCTCGCTAGAGCGATGCCACCGAGGTTATCATACAAAGACCCTTTTGCAATTTGCCGCAAAATGAATTCGACAGCGTCGGCCGTCTACCCCGCCAACTTCTTTTGGAGCAACTCGTTGACGAGGGCGGGGTTGGCCTTGCCTTGGGTCGCGCGCATCACTTGGCCGACAAAGAAGCCGTAGAGCTTGTCGCGGCCGGCGCGGTATTCGGCGACCTTGTCGGCGTGGGCCGCGAGGACCGCCCCGATTACGGCCTCGATCGCGCCCGAATCGGTGACCTGGCGCAGACCTTTTGCCTCGACGATCGTCGCGGCATCGGCCCCGGTGGCGACCATTTCGGCAAAGACCCCCTTGGCGAGCCGGCCGGAGATCGTGCCGTCGGCGATCAGGTCGGTCAATGCCCCGAGCTGGTCGGCCGAAACCGGCGAGTCTTCGATGCCGAACCCAAGCCGGTTCAACGCGCCGAAGAGATCTCCCATCACCCAATTAGCGGCCGCCCTGGGGTCGCGCCCTGCGGCAACTCGCTCGAAGAACAGAGCGGTCTCCTGCTCCGCGACCAGCACGCCGGCATCATCTGCCGAGAGACCATAGGCCGACATGAAGCGCACTTTCTTCGCGTCCGGCAGCTCCGGCAGCCCGGCGCGCAGTTGCTTCACCCATTCCGCGTCGAGGACCAATGGCAGCAAGTCGGGATCGGGGAAATAGCGGTAGTCGTGCGCCTCCTCCTTCGAGCGCATCGGCCGGGTGATGCCGCGCGCGGCGTCGAACAGACGCGTCTGCTGCTCGACCCTGCCGCCCTCCTCGAGGGTGTCCACCTGGCGGCGCGCCTCGTAATCGATCGCCTGCATCACATAGCGCACCGAGTTGAGGTTCTTGATCTCGCAGCGCGTGCCGTAGGGTGCGCCCGGGCGGCGCACCGAGACGTTGCAGTCGCAGCGCAGCGAGCCCTCCTCCATGTTGCCGTCGCAGGTGCCGAGATAGCGCAGGATCGAGCGCAATTTGCGCAGATAGATCCCGGCCTCCTCCGCACTTCTGAGATCGGGTTCGGAGACGATCTCCATCAGCCCGACCCCGGCCCGGTTGAGGTCGACATAGGTCAGGCTCGGGTGCTGGTCGTGCAGGCTCTTGCCGGCGTCCTGCTCGAGATGCAGCCGGGTGATGCCGATCTCGCGCACCGTGCCGTCGGGCATGTCCAGGGTGACCCGGCCACGGCCGACGACGGGCTGCTGGTATTGCGAGATCTGATAGCCGGCCGGCAAATCGGGGTAGAAGTAGTTCTTGCGGTCGAAGACGCTCGTCAGGTTGATCTCGGCGTCGAGGCCGAGCCCGGTCTTGACCGCTTGCTCGACGCAGTGCCGATTGATCACCGGCAGCATCCCCGGGAAGGCGGCGTCGACCGGCGAGACCTGGGTGTTGGGCTCGGCGCCGAACTCGGTCGCGGCGCCGGAAAACAGCTTGGCCTTCGAGATCACCTGGGCGTGGACCTCGAGCCCGATCACCGTCTCCCACGGACCGGTGCGGCCCTCGATCATGGTCGGCCTCCCGCCACAAAGCTCGGCAGATGTCGAAATTGCGCGGCGCTTTCCAAGACCTCGGCAACGCGCAGCACGGTTTCCTCGTCGAAGGCGCGGCCGGTGATCTGCAGGCCGAGCGGCAGCCCGTCGCCCGAAAGCCCGGCCGGGACCGAGATCGCCGGCACACCCGCGAGGTTGGCCGGCACGGTGAAGACGTCGTTCAAGTACATCGCAATCGGGTCGTCCGTCTTCTCGCCGATCGCGAAGGCGGCCGAGGGTGTGGTGGGGGTCAGGATGCAGTCGACCCGCTCGAACGCCGTCGCGAAGTCGCGCGCAATCAAGGTGCGCACCCGCTGCGCCTTCAAGTAATAGGCGTCGTAATAGCCGGCCGACAGCACATAGGTCCCGGTCAGCACCCGGCGGCGGACCTCGGCGCCGAAGCCCGCCGCGCGGGTCAGTTCGTACATCTCGTCGAGGCTGTCGCCGTCAACCCGGAGGCCGAAGCGTACGCCGTCATAGCGCGCGAGGTTTGAGGAGGCCTCGGCCGGTGCGATGATGTAGTAGGTCGGCAACGCATATTTCGTGGCCGGCAGGCTGATCGCGACGGCCTCTGCTCCCGCGGCCCGCAGCCAGTCGACGCCTTGCTGCCACAACGCCTCGATCTCCTCCGGCATCCCATCGACTCGGTATTCCTTTGGGATGCCGATGCGCAGACCGCGGATGTCGCCGGTGAGAGCTGCTTCGAAATCCGGCATCGGCACCGGCGCCGAAGTCGAGTCCCCCGGATCGTGGCCGGCCATTGCGCCGAGCATGATCGCAACGTCGCGAACCGTGCGGCCCATCGGTCCGGGATGGTCGAGTGAGGAAGCGTAGGCGACGACCCCCCAACGCGAGCAGCGGCCATAGGTCGGCTTCAGCCCGACGATGCCGCAAAAGCTCGCCGGCTGGCGGATCGAGCCGCCGGTGTCGGTGCCGATGGCGGCGAGTGCGGCGCGGGCCGCGACGGCGGCGGCGGAGCCGCCCGACGAGCCCCCGGGCACCAGCGGCCGGTTATCTCCCGGCCTGCGCCACGGGTTCTCGACCGGGCCGTACCAGCTCGTCGTGCTCGACGAGCCCATCGCGAACTCGTCGAGATTGGTCTTGCCGAGCATCACCGCACCGGCCTGCCACAGTCTTTGGGTCACCGTCGATTCATAGGGCGGATGAAATCCGTCGAGGATGTGCGACCCTGCGGTCGTCAGGATGTCCTTGGTGCAAAAGAGGTCCTTGACCGCGACCGGGATGCCGTCGAGGGGTAGGGCCTCGCCGTGCGCCAGGCGCTGATCCGCGGCATCGGCCATCGCCAGAGCGCGCTCAGGAGTCGGCGTGATATAGGCGTTGAGCGGCTCGGCCTCGGCGACTGCATCATTGTAGGCGGCTGCGAGCTCACGCGCCGAGAACGCCTTGCGAGCGAGCCCGGCGCGTGCCTCGGCGAGGTTGAGCGACAGCAGCGCGCCGTCGCTCACTCGACAACCTTCGGGACGGCGAAAAAGCCGCGTGCCGCCCTCGGGGCGTTGCCGAGGATGTCGTCGCGCCGGCCGCCATCGCTCACCTCATCCTCGCGCATCGGCAGCCTTGCCGCCGCCGCACTCGCCATTGGCGGCACACCGGTCGTGTCGACCTCGTTCAGCTGCTCGACCCAATCGAGGATTTGCGACAGCTCGCCCGCCAACGGTTCGAGCTCGGCCTCGGCCAGCCTAATCCGCGCCAGGGTGGCGATATGCGCCACGGCGGCCTTGTCGAGCGCCATGATCTCACTGTCTCCGGGTTATCATTGGTCATGATCCTAGACGACCCTATGGAATTGCGCGAGGCGGTGCCGGCGGGGAAGCGGCTGATCGGTCTCGATGTCGGCACCAAGACGATCGGGCTCGCGCTGTCGGACACCCGACGGGTCATCGCCACGCCATTCGAAACCATCCGCCGCCGCCATTTTCGCGACGACACCGCACTCCTCTTCGCCTTGGTCGATACCCACGGCGTCGGTGGGCTGGTGATCGGCCTGCCATTGACCCTCGCCGGGACCGACGGGCCGCGCACTCAATCGGTCCGCCAGTTCGCGCGCAACCTGCTGGCGGTTCGCGACCTGCCGATCGCCTTCTGGGACGAGCGGCTGTCGACCGCCGCCGTCACCCGCGAGATGATCGCCCATGACATGACCCGCAAGCGCCGCGCCCAAATCGTCGACCGCGTCGCCGCCGCCTACATCCTGCAAGGCTGCCTCGACTTCCTCGGCCGCATGGTCTGACCCGCTCCGACCCACTATCCTACCGGAGCCCCAGCCGCGGGTTTCATTTACGAATTGCGGCTTTGCAAATACCGCGAATCAACAGAGAATCCTCGTCCTCCGGTAGAATGGCAATTGCCGCCCTGCCGACGGCGCGTCAGTCGCCAAAGCCGAGATACACCGCAACCGCGCGGGTGATGCGCAGGACGTCCGCCGCGGCGAGTTGTCCGATGACCTCGCCGATCCGCCGGATGCGCACCGATTGCAGAGTGTCGATCATGGCTTGCGACGCGTGGACTAGGCCGTTGTCACGCGATGGCGCGATGTCGACGCGCAGCAAGGGGGCATTCCGCCGAGCGGTGGTGAGCGGCGCCAGGCTGACCAATTGATGCGCAGCGAAACGATCAGAGCGCAGCACCACTGCCGGGCGCGGTTTGCCGAAATCACCGGGTAGCGCGATGGTGACCACGGCACCGCGTTTTATCTCCATTCGCTGGCGAGGTCCTCGACGGTGCTACGCTCGAAGGCGTCGAGCAATGCCTGGTCCTCGGGCGGCAGCCCGGCCAACACACGCATATCATGCGCGGCCTGCTCGGCAAAAGCCGGCGTTCGGCTGTCCGGCAGCCATAGCTGCACCGGCCGCAGTCCTCGGGCGCGCAATCGCGCGCGGTGATTGCGGACCGTCTGTGAATTAGTCTTTGCCATATATTACATGTAATAGGCGCGGCCGGCGGGCGCAAGCGCCGCCGCCAGTACTATAACGAGCGAACGCGTGATCGGGCTGCGACTCCAAACACCGACTGGACACAGAATATGCAACGGGAAACCGGCAATTTGATGGTTGACCAAAGCCTCCGACTTCCGGCGACGGCGCCACCGCGCCACGCTTGCCGCGGGCGCCGCGAGGCAATTGACCCCCGCGCTCGCGGGGGTGACACTGGCGGTCCCGGATTTTCGGCGACATGACATGACCACCCAACCCGATATCGAAGGCATCCGGCGCCAGATCGCGGCGACGATCCACGCGCATTGGAAGCTCGTCCTGGCGCAGGGCATCCTGCTGATGGTGTTGGGGTTGCTGGCGGTTGCCATGCCCAACATCGCCACTTTGGCGGTCGAGATCTTCATCGGCTGGCTGTTTCTCATCGCCGGGATTTTTCGCGCCGTCTCGGTGTGGCATGCGCGGCAGATGCCCGGTTTCGGCTGGTCGATGCTCAGCGCCCTGTTGGCGATTCTGCTCGGCTTGGTACTGGTCGCCCGCCCGCTTGCCGGGGTGCTGACCCTGACGATGGTGCTGGTCGCGTTTTTCATCCTCGAAGGCATCACCGCGATCGTGGTCGCCGTGCAACACCGCGATCACCTCACGAGCTGGGGCTGGGTGCTGTTCAGCGGCATCATCGACCTGTTGCTCGCTTATCTGATCTGGCAGGGCTGGCCGAGCTCGGCGAGCTGGGCGATTGGCCTTCTGGTCGGGATCAATATGATCTTTTTCGGGCTCTCTTTGGTGATGACCGCGCTCGCCGCGCGGCTGATGGGGCCCCAATCGCCGTAGTTATGAGCGTTGGCATCCGCCAATCGCCTCGCCCCGCTTGCGGGGGGAGGTCGGGAGCCGCGGTTAAGCGCGGGTCCCGGGTGAGGGGCAGCACCTCGCGGCTGGCAGGCGCGGCGGCGCTCAATCGGAAGAGAGCCCCTCACCCCGGCCCTCTCCCGCAAGGCGGGGCGAGGGAGAACGGTCTTGGCGCTGTTCAACCGTCTGCGGACCCCGGCTCATCCGGAGGACTGGTCTGTCTGGCCCGCGCCAGCGCGGTGATGCCGGCGAGGCCGCCGAGGTTCATGCTGTCGACAGCACTGCTCGGCACGATGATCGTGCTGCCGCGCTCTTTGACGCTCTCGTAGAGCATGTTCATGCCGCGCAAGTGCAACGCCACCGGGTTGTCGGCATAGCTCAGCGCCGCCTCGGCGAAGCTGTGGGCGATCTCGGCCTCGGCCGCACCCAGGATGACCCGAGCCTGGCGCTCGCGCTCGGCCTGCGCCTCGCGGCTCATCGCATCCTGCAATGCCGACGGAATCGTCACATCGCGAATCTCGACCGACTTGACGACGATCCCCCACTCCGCCGTCTTGCCGTCGATCGTCTGGCGCAGCTCCTCGTCGATCGCTTTACGGTTTGACAGCAGCATCGCAAGATCCGCGGCACCGATCATCTCGCGCAGCGAGGTCTGCGCCGCCCAGGAGATCGCCTCCCCGTAGCTGGCGACTTCGAGGGCGGCGCGCCGCACATCGGTGACCATCCAGAAGATGATCGCATCGACATCGACCGGTACGGTGTCCTTGGTCAGGGTCTGCTCGGCGACAAACTGGGTCGTGCGCAGGCGGGTGTCGATCAGTGCCGTGACACTATCGAGGATCGGGACAATCCAGAACAGCCCGGGCCCCTTGACCGCGAGGAATTTGCCGGCCCGCAGGACGACAGCCTGTTCCCATTGTTGCGCCATCCTGAGCGCCGCGAGCACCGTGACCGCCAAGACGATCAGCACCGCCCCAGGGACGACGAGGCGGGCGAGGACGATCAACAGAATGCCGAAGACGGCGAGGACCGCGACAATGGCAAGCGAGATAGGATTGGGGCTCATGGCTCCCACTGTAAGTGCCCGGGTTCGGCCAAAGGATTAATATCCGGCACCCTTCAGGTCGAATTCGGTCGGGCTGAACATTGCGTTCCGGACATCCCACAGCTCGGGATACATCGGGTCGTCGAGCAGCTTGTTGGCGGCTTGGCGCAGATATCTGAGGCCGGTCGAGCCGCCGGTTCCGGTGCTGTTGCCGATCACCCGTGAGACCGTCGCCACATGAGCAAAGCGCCACCGCCGGAACGCGTCCTCGAGATCGACCAGTTTTTCGCCGAGCTGGTAGAGCTCGGGCTCGTTCTCGCGGTTCTGGTAGACGTACCGCCAGGCGTTGAAGACCGGCAGCTTTTTGCGATACGGCTCCGCGTATCCTGGGGCGAGAGCCTCGCGGATGCCGAACATCGGCAGGTGCTTCGAGATGTAATGAATTACCGCGTCGTAAATGCTCGGTCGGTTCAGCGCGTTTTCCAATACCTGGCGATCCTCGTCGGTATGCGCGTTGCTGAAGACATCGAATTCGACGGTCTGATAGCCGCCCTCCACCGGTTTTTCGAAGATGACGGTGCGGTATTTGAGCCCTAACTTGAATTCGAGGACGCGATACTGAATCGACTGGAACCCTGAGGCGCCGTGCTGCCCGACCGTCAGGCGAAACACATGAAATTCGTCCGGCGTCAGGGTCGTCAGCACATCCCAGGAGGCGATCAGGACGCGCTGGATCTCGCTGACCCGCGAGAGGCGTTTGAACGCGATGATGCACTCGCTGTTGCTCGGGCGCTCGCGGTGCAGCGCGTCGATCGCGCAGCCGAGCTCGTGAATGGCGAGCTTGAACCACAGCTCGTGCGCCTGGTGGATGACGATGAACAGCAGCTCGTCATCGGAATCGGTCATCGAGCGCTGCGCCGACAACAGCTTGTCGATTTCCAGATATGAGGCGTAGCTGTGCGTGCTCATCGGCTTCTCCGCCCTCCCGCGCCTACGACATGGATTCGGAAGAGCATATCGTGGGCGGCGCCAGGCGTTCCAACCCGAGCCAGCGCCGTTCCGTCCCCCTAGCGGAATCGCGCGTCGGCTTCTTGCTTAGATTTTCCGGACATAGGCGACGAGCTGATCGAGCGCTTTTCCCCATCCGTCGTGGAAGCCCATCTCCTCGTGTCTTTTACGGCCTTCTTCGTCTCGGTGCATGGCAAGAGCGGTATACTTCGTCCCGCTTCCTTGCGGCTCGAAGGCGATGATCGCTGTGAAGGGCAGCGACTGGGGTGATTCGATCGCAGGGCGGTAGCCAGGGGCGAGCACAACCGTCCAAACGAGCTTTTGATGCTCGATGATTTCGAGATAGCAGCCGACGTTCGGGAATTCCTGTCCTTCGGGTGAACGCATCACAAAGCGGAAGATGCCGCCGGGACGAAGATCGATCTCGCAGTCCACCGTCGTCCACGGCGCCGGCGTGAACCATTGCATGACGTGCTCCGGGACGGTCCATGCGGCCCAGACAAGCTCCGGCGGAACATCGACAACACGTTCGAGGAAAAGGTCGAGACGGGGGTCGGGTATGGCGTTGACGAGGGTCACTCTTCTCTCTCCTTCAGATCTTTCAGATAATTGTCCAACTGGTCGAGGCGGCTTTCCCAAATCGCGCGTTGCTCGACCATCCAGCGTTCCGCCGCCTCGAGCGGCTGCGGCACCAGCTGAAAGGTGCGCACGCGACCGGTCTTTCGCGAGCGGACCAGGCCGCAGTTCTCCAGAACGGCAAGATGTTGGGTGAACGAGGGCAAGGCCATATCGAAGGGCCGCGCCAGCTCGCTCACCGCAGCGGGCCCGCTGCTCAGCCGCCGCAGAACCGCGCGCCGCGTCGGATCTCCCAACGCGCGAAATACACCGTCGAGCTGCATCGCTTGGTTAGGCATACGCCTAACCATAGAGACGGGGAAAACTTAGGTCAATGGCTAACTGATGAGATTGGTGCGTACAAGCATCGTCATCGCGCCGATTCGGCGGGAACGGCAGAGGTGGACCGGCGCTCAGCTCCCCGATGCGGCAACGCCGCGCGGCCGGGGGGTGGAGCGGCGGTATTCGGGGACCAGCCGCTCGAGGAGCTGCAATACCCGCTCTTCGCGGCGGGAGCGGGCGTTGTCTTCGAGCTCGTCGATCGCGCGGGCGAGCATCGCGTAATCGGCGGTGCGGGGTGCGGCGAGGCGAATCGCCGGGTTCGCGGTCGGCACCAGCGCCTCGGCGGGATGGAACAGCTCTTCGTGCAGCTTCTCGCCGGGGCGCAGGCCAATGAACTCGATCTTGATGTCGCGTTCGAGGCGCAGCCCGGCAAGGCGGATCATTTGATGCGCAAGGTCGACGATCTTGACCGGCTCGCCCATGTCGAGCACGAAGATCTTGCCGCGGGCGTCGGCTGTCTCGGGGGCGGGCGACAGCGCGGTGGCCTGCAATACCAACTCGACGGCCTCGCGAACCGTCATGAAAAAGCGATCGGCCTCGGGATCGGTGACCGTCAACGGTCCGCCGGTGGCGAGCTGGCGCGCGAACAAGGGGACCACCGACCCGGTCGAGCCGAGCACGTTGCCGAACCGCACGGTGACATAGCGGGTGCCCTGGCCATAGTGCCCGCCGCGACGCGCCTCGTAGAGGTCGAGCGCCTGGCCGAAGCCTTCGGCGAGCCGCTTGGTGGCGCCCATCACGCTCGTCGGGTTGACCGCCTTGTCGGTCGAGATCATGACGACGAGTGCGGCACCGCAGGCTCGCGCGGCCTCGGCGACATTGCGGCTGCCGACGATGTTGGTCAGCACCCCCTCGAGCGGGTTGGCCTCGACCATCGGCAGGTGCTTGAGTGCCGCCGCGTGAAACACGATCTCCGGCCGCTCGGTGGCGACGACCTCATCGATCTGACGGCGTTCCCGCACATCGCGCAATAGCGGCAGCTGAACCAGCCCCGGGAAGTGTTCGCGCAATTCCGCATCGATCGCGTAGAGAGCGAACTCGCCATTGTCGAGCAGCACGAGCCGGCTCGGCGAGAACGAGGCGACCTGCCGCGCCAGCTCGGCGCCGATCGTCCCCCCGGCGCCGGTCACGAGAACCCGGCGGCCGGCAATCAGCCGTGCCATGCCGTCGCGGTCGAGCACCGCCTGAGAGCGCCCGA
>WNFQ01004819.1_pt1 | contig 13813 bp, 13 predicted proteins | sample 5400171 | NCBI WGS metagenome assembly WNFQ01 (sample SAMN13153356, study PRJNA577476) | soil metagenome | isolation source: 20 cm soil under Madrone tree | place: USA:California | collected 2016-06-14
AAACTTTCCGTGGTCATGTCGCGCAAGCATCTCGAAGACGCCGACATTGCCTTGCTGGTGATCGATGCGACCGAAGGCGTCAGCTCGCTCGATGCCACCATCGCCGGCTATGCCCACGAGAGCGGCCGCTCGATGATTATCCTGGTCAACAAGTGGGATCTAGTGACCACGGGCAAGAACCGCGCCATCAGCCAGGCGCGCGCCGCGCGCATCCACGACTCCAAGCGTCCCCAGGACCAGAAGCTCTACGTCGAGCGCCTGCGCGATTCCTTAAAATTCCTGAGCTATGCGCCCGTACTCTTCATTTCTGCCTCCACCGGTAAGAATGTCGACAAAATTTTCCCCCTGATCGATGAAGTCGCCGCCGAACGCCGCAAGCGCATTGGCACCGGCGCAATGAATCGCTTCCTGAAGACCGTCGACTTCGAGCGTGCCTCCGTTCCCATGCGCCAGAGAGTCAGAATTCTCTACCTGACACAGTCGAACCTGGCCCCGCCCACCTTCATTCTTTTCACCGACCGCGCGGTGAAATTACACTTCTCCTACCGACGCTTCATCGAAAATCAAATCCGCAAGGCCTTCGGATTTGTGGGAACTCCGATCTGGATCAAGAACCGGGCGAGGGAATAGGCTGGCAGCTTTACGTACGCCCCCTGCTGGCATATCCTTCGTCCCGATGAGTCGCAATCCTAGACTTTCCCTGATCTACTCCCTGCTGGTCTTGTGCCTTGTGCTAAACCTTCACGCCCTTGAATCCCAGGCTCAATCCGACCAGCCCGCGCTCGCCAACCTCGCCGCCCGGACCTGGTTCCAGGACGCCAAGTTCGGCATGTTCATCCACTGGGGCACCTACAGCGTTCTCGAAGACGGCGAGTGGGTCATGGAAATCCGCAAGATGCCCATCACGGAGTACGAGAAACTCCCGCCCCGCTTCGATCCAGAAAAATTCAACGCAGCCGAATGGGTCGCGCTCGCCAAGGCTGCCGGGATGAACTACATCACCATCACCAGCAAGCATCACGACGGCTTCGCCATGTTCGACTCGCAGGTCTCCGACTGGACCATTGTGAAGCGCACGCCCTGGAAGAAAGATCCGTTGAAGATGCTGGCCGACGAATGTCACAAACAGGGCATCCACCTTTCGTTCTACTACTCGCAACTCGACTGGCACAATCCCGACTACTTCCCGCTGGGTCGCACCGGCCACGCCGCCGGCCGTCCCGAGACCGGCGACTGGAACAAATACCTCGATTATCAGGACGCGCAACTGCGCGAGCTACTGACGAACTATGGCGAGATCGGCGGCATCTGGTTTGACGGTTGGTGGGACAAGCCCGACGCCAACTGGCGCCTCGACCGCACCTATAAGCTGATTCACAGCCTGCAGCCTCAGGCGCTGGTCGGCAACAACCATCACCAGACGCCGCTTCCGGGTGAGGACATCCAGATGTTCGAGAAAGATCTCCCCGGCCAGAACAAGGCTGGCTTCAGCGGCGCAGCAAAAATCGGCAGCCTGCCGCTTGAGACCGCCGAGACCGTGAACACTTCCTGGGGCTACAACGCCAGCGATCACAAGTTCAAGAGCACCCGCGATCTGGTGCAGTACCTGGTCCGCGCAGCTGGTAGTAACGCGAATTTTCTATTGAACATTGGCCCGCGTCCCGACGGTATCATCCAGCCTGAGTTCGTCGAACGTCTGCACCAGATGGGAGAATGGCTGAGCCAAAACGGCGAATCGATTTACAAAACTCGCGGAGGTCCCATTGCGCCTCACCCATGGGGCGTCACCACGCAGACGGGAAACAGAGTCTACGTCCACATCCTGGATTGGCCGGACCCGGTTTTGCTGCTCCCTTCTCTACCGCAGGAGGTGGCAGCGGCGTACTCGCTGAAAGATCGCAGCAAAGTGGAGACTGCGAAGAACGAGTACGGACTGTTGCTTAAGCTTCCACCCCGCTCAGCCGACGATTACGATGTGATCGTCGTTCTGGAACTGGCGAACTGACAATCGCAGCTTTTTGTCTTGTCATTCCGAGGAGCGTAGCGAGGAGGAACCTGCTTTTCTGACGGACGCCCGGAACGCGAGTGTTACCGTGCCGCCATCTCTTTCGGCAGCAGCCCGACATGCTCCACGCCCGCCGCCCGCGCCGTGTCAATCACGTCGGCCACGTACTCAAAGTCCACCTCGTCGTCACCCTGCACAAACGCCACTTTCTCCGCGCGCGCTTTGAAGATGTCCTGCAGCTGCATCTTCAACTCCGGCCATTCCACGCTTTGTTGGTTGATCTTGAGATCGGGCAGGTCGCCACTCTTCGCGTCCGCGAGTTGAATCACGATGGTCCGCACCGGCGGGGGCGCCGCATTGGCATTGGCTGGCGGCTGCGGAATCTGCGCCTGAAGCCCTTTGTCCTTGGTTTGCGTCACGATCACCATGAAGATGATGATCAGCACCAGCAACACATCAATCAGGGGCGTCACGTTCATCTGGGGCGCAGACGGACCACCGTCTCCCATCGACATTGCCATATTTGTCTCCGTGCGCCGGTCAAAACCGGCAAGGTGTAGTGAATGAAAGTCTCATTACGTTGGACTGTGGGGCACGCGGCGTGTCTGAGGAATTGGACACCCGACTCGCGCCGCAAGTTCCCGCTCGCGAAGGATTTCAGTCGTTGTCATCCTGAGCGAAGTGAGGCGAAGGCCGAACGCAGTCGAAGGACCCTACGGGCGCAGGCGAAGCCACAAACCGGCCGACATTTTGAGCAGAACTGCTTCGCTAGAAATATCCCGGGACTAAGCACCAGGGGGCAGATTGACGTGCGATTAAACCGACTTATCCAATCGGTTCCGGCAACGGAGCCGACGGAGGCGCAGGCGGCGGCACCGCCGGGGGCGGAGGTGGATATAGCTGCGCATGCAACGCGGGATAGCGTTCCGCGAAGAAATACATGGCATACGCCGGAAAGAACACCGCCACGGGCACGCAGACCAGTGCTATCACGTACAACAGCACCGCAAGCAAGATCGTTCCCGCGACGATCGCCGCCGTAATCGTTACTGCATTCCAACTGAGCCCGCCGCTGTGTCCGAGCAGCACAACCACCACTCCCAGGATGGCGAACGGAATCATCACAATTGCCGCGACAACACCCGACGCAATTCCAAACACGACGGAGGCTCCGATGGCCATCACGATCTTCATCCCTACATATCCGGCATAGGAGCCCTTCTGAGCCTTCATCATTTGCAGCAGGCGCCGCCAGCCCTCGATCACTCCGACGTTATCGACGGCCATGACGGGAATCACGAAATCCTTGGTCAGCACGGCGATCAGCGCCATGATCAGCCCGAAGACCGCAAACACAAGAATCATGGGCAACAGTGCCAGCAGAAATCCGGGACCGGGTGCTCCGTGACTCTTCAGGGTCGGCAACCATGGCAGCAGTAAGGGAATGAACAGGGTTGCTGCCACGCCCAGCCCCACAATCGACAGCGCCAGTTGCCAGCCGAAATAACGCAGCCCTTGCGCTTGCCATCGTGCCCAGCTTTTGCCCAGTTCACAATTTCTGCGCAGAACCGATTCAAACAATTGGAAGCGGCTGACGCTCGACACATACAGCCAGACCAACCCGAGTAGCAGGAATCCGACCACCGCCACTACCACCATCGTCATGATGACTCCCGGTCCAAGGCCAAGAGCTGACAGTGCATCGCTGGGATCCGCAAAGTTCTGCGACGGGGAGGGAAACCGCGAGGGCAGACTGCTGAGGGCTTTGAAGCCGCTGTTGCAGCCGCTCCCCGAGCTCATCTCGCCGGTGGCCAATGCGAGTACGGCCAACCGGGCCCACTGTCCGAAGCGAAAGGGCTCGAGCAACTGTTTGCGGGTGTGTTCGAACGCGGGACCGATGACATCGACCGCCGATTTGGGCAAGGCAAACTCCGGGCTGAATGTTTAGCGGCTGAGCCTGCAAGGTACTGCGAAGGAACAATCGGGTCAACGGGTTTATTCACCGCAGGCGCGCACGACACTGGGCTCGACGTTGGGAGTGGTGGCAAACGGAAGTGCTCTCACTCGTACCGCAATGCTTCCACTGGATCGAGCTTCGAGGCGCGCAGTGCCGGTACCATCCCGCTGGCGACGCCCACCAGCAACAGAACTCCCGTCGAGAGCAGGACCGTCATCACCGAAATCTTCAGGTGAATGTCGCCCTTGCCGGAATCATCTTCAAACAACGGCCCCATCATGGGCAGTGTGCCGACCGACGCAGCAATCACGTAGGAAATCAGAATCCCGATCGCTCCACCCAGCAGCATGATCAACAGAGTTTCTGCCAAAAACTGCAGTTTAATGTGTCGCTTGCGCGCGCCCAGCGCCCGCCGCAGTCCTATCTCGCGAATCCGTTCGTCGACCGACACCAACATGATGTTCATCACTCCCACACCGCCAATCCCAAGCGTGAGTGTGCCTACGAACGTCAGCAGCGCCTGCAGTCCAATGGTCAGCCCATCGATGATGGGACGAAACTCGTCGCGCCCGAACATCTGGAACGCCTTCTTGTCAGTCGGGGAAAACTGCTGGCGCAGCGCGATTGCCGCCAGCACCTGCGCCATGGCTTTTTTCTCGAACTGGGGCGCGATCGGCTGAAACACCAGCACGGCCGCGTAGCGCGTGTTCCACAAATCGCCCGCGGCCGAGTACGGAATCCAAGCCGAATCGTCGTCGCTCGAAAAGTAATTGCTGAGCTGAATCTTGCGCTGCATCACGCCGATGACCGTGAAGCGTTGCCCGCTGATCATCACCGTCTCATCCACGGCAGCCCGGCCACCGAACAGTTGCTCACGAAGCCGTCCGCCCAGAAACACTACGTGCCGTCGTTCCAATTCATCGCTGGCATTGATCCAGCGGCCCTCGGAGGGCAGCTCGTTGCGCATCTCGCCGTACTCCGGGCACACACCCCGGATAGCCGCCGTCCCAACCATGCGGTCCCCATAGCTGATCCCGGGGCGGCGCACGGTTTCAAGACACGCATACCGGACCAGGGGCGCGTCCGCCTTCACGATTTCAGCGTCGGCTTTCTCGAGCAGAACCTTCTTCCCCGCGCGCTGTCCTCCGGGTTGCTCGCTGGTCTGCTGCGGCCAGCAAATGACGACGCTCTTCCCGAACGCATCGAAGCCATTAACGAGTACAGACCTGAAACTGTTTCCATAAGCAATCAGCAGCGTAACGGTCGCGATTCCCCACACGATTCCCAGCATCGTCAGCGCGCTGCGCGTGCGGTTGCGCTCCAGTGCGATCCAGGCTTCGTAGATGATTTCGGTCAGCATGAAAATCAGCTGTTAGGTCTTAGCTAAGCTAGTAGCCAGTAGCTTTTTCCGGGTGTTCCTTCGTGCTCTTGGCGGTTCCCGATCTTCTCCGCGTGCTCTGCGGCGGTTCTCCCGGCCTCTGCGGTTCCATGTTTCTCTATGAATGCCCCCATAGCTAAGGTTCTCCTCGGCTCCCCTGAGAACTGAGAACTGAGAACCGAGAAGTGAGAACTGTTTTCTCATCCTCCCGCCTCATACCGCAGAGCCTCAATCGGATCGATTGAAGCCGCCCGTCGCGCCGGATATAGCGCCGAAAGCACGGCAATCAATCCAAGCAATAAACAGGCCAGCAAGCCAGTCTTCCAAGTGGGCAACAACCCTGCAAAGAAATCCGGCATCGGCAGCAAATTCACCATTGCGCAAATCCCGTAAGCGAGCCCCAGCCCGATTCCGCCACTGAGAAACGCAATCAGCAAAGCCTCAAAGAAAAACTGCCGCAGAATCTCGCTTCCCCGCGCGCCCAAAGCCTTGCGCACGCCGATCTCGCGCGTGCGCTCGCGCACCGCCACCAGCATCACGTTCATCACGCCCAACCCGCCGAGCACCAACGTCACCATTCCCACCGCGCCCAAAAAATATTTCATCCCATTGGTCATCGTCTCGAACGCTTTGGCCTCCTGCACGGTGTCCCAGATCGGGCAAGCTTCTTTATCGTGCGGATCGAAATTGTGCTGCCGTCCCAGCACATGCTGGATCTCGTGCTTGCAAGCCCCGTGTTGTCCCACGGACTTCGGCGTCACCAGCAATTGGTCGAACGTAAAAGGTGTTCCTGGAGGCTTGTCGGGAAAATCGCGCCGCATCGCGCTGAATGGAACGAAAATCTTGTTTACATCCCAGCCGTCATAACTGGAATCTTGTTTCTTCTTCGCCATTACCCCGATGACTTGATAGGGCATGTCGTTCAGGTAGATCGTGTCGCCGACCGCGGTCGCGCCGTGCGGAAATAATTGCTTGGCCGCATCGGTTCCGAGAAACGCAACGCGGCGCGCTTCCCGTTGATCGTCCCAGTTATAAAAGCGTCCTTCGCCGACATCGAGCGTGCGGATGTAACCGAACGGCGGCATCGATCCGCTAACCAGCAAAGCTGCCGCATTGAAGTTACTGTGCGTCTTCACATCCTCCCGTTCCAGTTCCGGAATCGCGTACTGACAATCCGGCGTCTCCGCCGCCAGCGGCACCAGGTCCGCGTCTTCCCAATGCACGGCCCGCCCCGCGCGCTGTCCGCCCGCATGCAAGCTGGTACGCCCATGGAAGACGATCATCACGTCCTTGCCAAGGTTGCGCGCCTGAATCTCCTGCCCCTTACGCAGTCCTTCCCCGGCCGCAACCATCAGCACGATCGAAACAATCCCCCAGGCAATCCCGAACATGGTCAGGAACGTGCGCAGCTTGTGCGCCCACAGCGTGCGGAAGACGTCACCAATGAGATCACGAAGGACCATCTGCAAGTTGGACGAGGGCGGTGGTTGAACGTAATCGCCAGCCAAGCGTCGGCGGCGTCAGGGATAGATACGCAATTTCACGGGAATTTGTTTCACGTAGGCCCGGAGGCCCTCGTCTGGGCGCTCGCGGCGGTATTTGCCGCGGCCCAGGGGACACGGTGCTGGCGCTCGGCCGGGCAGACGAGGGCGTCTGCCCCTACGCGATTCGTTGGAGATTCAGCCACTTTTACGGCACTGGCACCGCACCAACGCGTTCCAGCCAGCCATCAAATTCCTGCAGCGCAATTTCACATTGCACCCGGTGCCGCTCTTGCCGATCCCGGATCTTCCTTTCAAGGCCAGGCAATAAATCAAACGTAATATTCGCCGGCTGAAAATCTCTGGGATCGGCCTGGGTAATGTAATGCACCAAGGACCCGAACGCCGAAGCCCGCGGCGGCGGCACGAGATCTGCGCTCGAAGCCAGCGCAGCCCCATGCACACCCGCCATCAATCCCGTGGCGATCGACTCCACGTAACCTTCCACCCCACAAATCTGCCCCGCAAACATTACCCGCGGATGCTCTTTCATCTGCAACGTGTCCAGCAGGAGAGAAGGCGCATTAATGTACGTATTGCGATGAATCTGCCCGTAGCGCAGGAAGCGTGCATTCTCCAGCCCTGGAATCAAGCGCAGCACCCGCGCCTGGTCGCCAGGTTTCAGATGATTTTGGAATCCCACCAGGTTGTAAGAATCCGCCCGCAGATTCTCCTGCCGCAATTGCACGACCGCGTGCGGCGGACGCCCCGTGCGCGGATCCTTCAATCCCACGGGCTTCATCGGCCCAAAACGCAAAGTGTCGCGTCCGCGACGCGCAATTTCCTCGATCGGCAGACAGCTCTCGAAGTAGTTCAGCTTCTCCCAGTCGCGCTCCTCTACCGACTCGGCCCCAACGAGTGCATCGTAGAAACGGTCGTACTCTTCCTTCGACATCGGGCAGTTGATGTAGTCGGCCGTACCCTTGTCATAGCGCGCCGCCAGGTACACTCTAGCCATGTCGATTGAATCCGCCTCCACAATCGGACTGATCGAGTCGTAGAAGTACAGCTTGTGTGGACTGTGTGGAGCGCAACCTCCTGTCCGTGAACTGGCGGCGGCCGGATTCGCACTCAACCGCGCAATCTCATTGGAAAGCAAATCAGAAGTAAGAGGTCCCGTAGCGATCACCGCGATCTGACTCTCATCGATCGCGACGACCTCCTCACGCCGCACCGTGATCAGCGGCTCCCTCGAAAGCGCCTCCGTCACCTTGGCAGCAAACGTGATGCGATCGACCGCCAGCGCATGCCCCGCGGGCACCGCACACGCGCGAGCGATCTGCAGCAGCAGCGATCCCGCCCGCCGCATTTCTTCCTTCAGCAACCACGCGGCGGTATTCAGGCTGTCAGACTTCAGCGAATTCGAACACACCAGCTCCGCAAAGTCGCCGGTCTGATGCGCTGGGGTCGACCGCACCGGCCTCATCTCGCACAACTCCACAGCGACGCCCCGACGCGCGCACTGCCAGGCCGCCTCCGACCCAGCCAAACCCGCGCCGATAATACGCACCGTACTCATTTCCCCGCACTCTCCGCCAGCCGCCGCAGCGGCTCTCCGTCGAGACGCACTTCCTTCCAGTCATCCAGAAAAGTTGCGCCCAGCTTCATGTAGAAATCGATGGCCGGCTGATTCCAATCGAGCACTTCCCAGCGAAGGCCCCAGTAGCCTTCACGTACAGCAATGGCAGCCGCCTCAGCCAGCAGGGCTTTGCCAATGCCTTTCCCGCGAAACTCCTCACGCACGTAGAGGTCTTCGAGAAACAGTCCGCGCCCCGCGAAGCTGCTGTAAAAATCGTACAAAAGTTCATAGCCCGCCGGCTTCCCATCCCACTCCGGAAGTAGCACTCGAAAGCGCGGATGCGCTCCGAACCCGTCGCGCGCCAACTCCTCCTCGGTCACAGTGACGTGCTGAGCCAGCCGCTCAAATGTGGCAAACTCGAAAATCATCCTCCTCAGTGAAGGCACATCGGCAGCGGTCGCGGGACGAAGGCGAAGCATGTCAGGGGAAAACTCCAGCCAGCTGTGAGGACGAACGCAATCCTGCCGCGTATTATAACCAACGAACGGAGGCCAACACTTCATGGCACGCATCGCACTCATCGAACCCGAGCAAGCTTCTCCCGAAGTCAAGGAAATCTACGAGCAGAAGCTCAAAGGCAAACCCGGCAATGCGCAGAAGGCACTGGCGCATCGCCCGGACATGCTCAACAACTTCCTGGGCTTCTACGCCAGCGTAGGCCGCTCGCTCGAGCGCAAGCTCTACGAACTGATCTACATCCGTACCTCGCTGATCAACCAGTGCCACTACTGCCTGCAGCATCACCTGGCTTCCTCGAAGCGCACGGGGGTTACGCCCGATGACTGGAAAGCCCTGCAGGCCGCGGACTACACTTGCTTCACGGAAAAAGAACAAGTTGCCGTGGCGTACGCCGAAAAGCTCACGCGCAATCCGCACTCGGTCAACGACGCCGACTTCGTCGCGTTGAAAAAACATTTCAACGACGCCGAGATCGTCGATCTCCATCTGCTAACAGGCCTTGCGAATCTAACCAACCGCTTCACCGATCCGCTGGGACTGGAAGTGGAGTTTCCGGAGGAGAAAGTCTAGAAGGATGAGCTGAAGTCATCTGCGGTTGCGACAGGTGCTGATGAGTGGGGCGGCCTAGGCCGCTTTCTCCAACTCTTTACGATCCCACTTCCCCAGGTCCGCGCCGGCATCGTAGGTGCTCTGCAGAAATTCGAGCAACCTGCCTTGCGGGGAGTCCGACCGCCGCACGTCGTCGTACATCAGGATAAATTCCTTCATCTGGGGATGATAGAAAGCTCCGGGTGGCCGGACCGGATACTGTCCGAACCCGGCCGGCTCCGGCGCGGCATAAGCGTAAAACGCTGCTCCCTTGATGTCCCCGCCGCCCGGCCAGAATCGCGTCACACGAAACGAGAATCCGCCAGAACCGGTTAACGTACTCCGCGTCGTAGGACGCGTGCTGGGTATCCTGATCGAACGGAATCGGATCGGGAATTTCACACGGCATCCTCCAGATCTTCACTTCAACGCCGAGCGACGCCAGGGCCGCCATGAACTCGCGATAGAAGTCCGCGACCGAACGGGGCTTCAGCGCAAGCGTTTTGCTGGTGGCATGGCTCGTCTGGATCAGCAGCTGGTGCTGGATGAAATTAAACTGAACTTCAAAGACTCCACTCGCGTACGGGATCGGCGAGGTGGTCAACCCCACCGAATTCACGTAGAGCGGCGCTTCCCACCAATGATTCGTCTTCGGACTGAGTGCAAGCCGGACTTTCCCCACAATCTGCGACCACATGTGCAGCGTGCGGTAAGTGTCCTCCCAGGCCGCGGGCGGAAGTTCCGGCCAGAGGTCTCGATTCAGGCTAGTGAGGTGTGCGTTCATGTGCCCTCCGCAGGAGCGAGACGTAAGGCGGTGGGCTTCGAAAAGCCCAGCTGCCTCGGCAACAAGTACCATTTGACCACAGGTACGACGCGTCCGCAGCGCCGAGGGGCGAGGACGCCCGTCGCTCCACATTCACGCCGCTCTCCATGAACGCGACTCGTTCCTCCTCCTCTCGACTCCCTTCGGTCTTGTCATTCCGAGGAGCGCAGCGACGAGGAACCTGCCGTTTCAGGGGGTACCGGCAAAAGCAGATTCCTCGCTCCGCTCGGAATGACAAACAGAAACAAAGCGTCCGGAGCTACCCCGCCCCTTCGGCCGCAATTTCTCGTGCCGCCTCCAGAACCTCAGACACGACCCCATCGATGTCCGAGTCTTTAGTCAAATGGTTCACAATGCAGGCGCGCAGGCAGAATTTTCCTTTTAACTCTGTGTTCGACAAATACACTCGCCCTCGCGTGATCATGCGCTTGAGCAGTGCCAGGTTGAAGCGATTCCGCGCATCCTCAGAAGCGTCGGCGCTCACCGTATGGCGAAAGCAAACTGCGCTGAGCTCCACCTGCGCCAACCGCTCAAGGCTCGGGCAGCGATCGATCGCCGTCGCCAGACTTTGCGCATGCTCAAGATCCTGCCGGATCGCGGCCCGGAATCCATCCAGCCCGTGATAACGCAGCGAAAGCCACAGCTTCAGCCCGCGAAAGCGCCGGGAAAGCTCGATCGACTCTTCGAAGAACGCGAAGCCTTCGATGGGATCAGCACTCAGTTGTTTGGCGTAAGAACCGGTGTAAGTAAAAGTCGTGCGGGCCATCCCGACGTCTCGGTACAACAGACATCCGCAGTCCAGCGGCTGATACAACCACTTGTGCGGATCGAGCGAAAGCGAGTCCACCAAAGCGAGTCCATCGAATTTTTCCGGGACGGCGATCGCGGCCAAGGCTCCGTAGGCGCCGTCCACGTGCATCCAGACATCGTGGGAGTGGGCCACGTCAGCGATCTGACGCAGCGGATCGATCGCTCCCGTATTCACGGTTCCAGCCGAAGCCACCACCGCCACTGGCATGAGTCCGCGCGCTTTGTCCTGTTTGATTGCTTGTTCCAAGTGTGACGGAATCATCCGTTGAACATCATCGCAGGCAATGTAACGAAGATTCTCCCGCCCGATCCCCAGCATGGCCACAGCCTTAGGCACCGCCATGTGCACTTGTTCAGACGCGTAGATCACACCCACGTTTGTTCCATAAAGCCCGCGCTCGTTAGCCGGAATCTTCGCCTCGCGCGCCATGGTCAGCCCCATGAGGTTCGCCGCCGAACCCCCACCCGTGAGTGTCCCCACAAACCCTGGGCAGCCGATTGCCTCGGCCAGCCAGCGAACCACGGTGCGTTCAATCGTCACTCCCGAGGGCGACGAACGCCAGGCGGTCATGTTCTGGTTGATAACGGAGGCCAGCAAGTCCCCCAGCGCCGCGACCGGTTCCCCGGGCCCTTGCACATATCCGAAAAAGCGTCCGTTCTGCGTACGGGCGTGGGCCACCACATCGCGCAGAGCGGCGAACGCCTGTGCGCCCATGCCGTGTTCGGGCGGGTCGAGAGCGAAGATTTGTTCCGCCTCAGCTCCGCTCGTTCGCGGGAAAGTGGACTGCGCATCCATTGAGGAAAGAAAGTCGGCCGAAAGGGCGATGACGTCGGCGGCTAGAGTGCGGAAGTCTTCGGGGGAGAGTTCAAGAGGTTTCATGCCGCTAGGAATTTAATCACAGGCAGACCGTTGTGACCGTTACGCACACTTGTCGGGCGTCGTCGCGGGCTCTTAAAATTTGCTATCCCACGACTCCCCGTTCCCGCGATTACGTCGAATAGTGCCGCGAAAATGCTATCCACCTCAAGACGCTGCCTGACCTCGCGTTGCGCGGCACGGGCAAAAAGGAAATTGCCGCGGCAATTCAGCAGCGCATCGTCGAGGATGTGGGCCTGGAGCGAGTGACGATCTTGTCGATATCGGCTGCGGAGCCGGAGCGCTGCTACGCCTTGCCGCGAAGATCGGGGCGCGCGGCGCGCTGGGGTTGCTGGCGACCGAAGAAGAAGTTGCGCTGGTGAGGGCAAGAGGGCTGAATGTGCACAGCCGGCTTTCAGTGACCGGCTACCCGTTCCGGACGGAAGTGCGTTGGTGGTCGTGTGTAACAACCTGCGGCTCGTGCCCCGCGAGAAGGTTCTCCCGAATTTAGGTGAGATGCACCGCATCGCGAAACCGGGAGCCCGCATTTTCATTGGCGAAATTCCGTTTGTTCCCGGCCCCTCGCCAGAGCCGCAATTCGACAGCAGTTGGCAAACCCTCGCCTAGCTTTATCGCGGGCACGGCCTGCGCACGTCAGCGGGGATGGCGCGCCGGATGGTGTACTGGAAAGCGACCGGTCGACCCATGGTGATTCACGACGGCGCGCAGCTTTCTTTTTACGCTACCGCCGATGAGTTCCTTGCCCTGGCCCGGGACGCCGGCCTCACACCAGTACGCCATTGGGGGCACGATCATCCGGACACGCGGAACAATTTTCTGTTTACGAAGATCGAGGGGTAAAATCCCGTTCGGTCTGACCGCGTGCCTACAGAATCACCCGCTCATCCCCCATTCTCTTCGTCACCCGCTCGCGATCGAGGTACTCCAGCAGCGGAATCGCGTACTTGCGGCTCACGCCAGTCATTTCTTTGAACTTGCCTACGTCGATCCTGGTCGACTTCGTCTTGTACCCCGCAATCTGTTGGCGCAGCGCGTGCAACGCAGACTGGTGAAACACGAGCTCGTCGGAGATCTTGACGAGCACCTTCTCGCGCAATAACAGCGTGACGATCTTCTGCGCGCGGGTCTTGTCGACTTTCAAGCCGGCCAGCACCATAGACAGCGAGGGCACTTGCAATCCCGCAGACGCAAAAGCCTGCTCGATGTTCTTTTTTGATTCGGCTTCTTCGTCTTTCATCACTACGCCGCGCCCGGGGAGGCGGACGAGTTCGCCGACGAGTTCGACTCCCTTTCTCTCTGTCATCTCAGCGATGACGCGTTGGAATACCTCGGGCCCGATGCCTGTCCTGTCGCGCAGCTCCTCTTTGCTGATTCCCTGAACCAGGGGGTTGGCCTCGTGAAAGTTGTCAATGGTGTTCCCCACAATCGCCGTCGCGCCGCTGAAAACGTGATCTGTAACGAGAACTCGGTCACACTGCAACAGGCCTCGAGATTGTGCGGCGAGCCGCGAAGCTTCCGCCATCCGGATGTTCATCTCTCCGGGAACGTCCCGTAGAGGCAGGCCGATGACACCACGTCGTTCGACCCGCGCATGCAAAACCTCCTCAGGCGTTCCAGTAGTAAGCGTTGTCAGAAACCTGGCGATGTCGGATTGACAGATCTTGCGGGTTAGAGGCGATGCATCCAGCACAAAGCCGCCGCCGATGGTTGTCACCGGAGAAAATTGCCGCACAATAAAGCGATCTCCCGGCAATAACAGGCTCTCATCAGTTAATTTGAGGCGCACCCACTGCTCG
>WNFQ01007079.1_pt1 | contig 13809 bp, 17 predicted proteins | sample 5400171 | NCBI WGS metagenome assembly WNFQ01 (sample SAMN13153356, study PRJNA577476) | soil metagenome | isolation source: 20 cm soil under Madrone tree | place: USA:California | collected 2016-06-14
GAACGGCCACCCGCGCCGAGCAGGCAGCAACCCGGGCCGAGGATGCGGCCAAGCGGGCGGAATCCGCGGCGAGTCGCGTCGAGGCGGCGTCGGCGCGCGCCGAGGCGGCTGCGGAGAAGGCCGAGCGGGCCACCATGCACGGCATGAGGAAGTAGGCGGCTCGGCCGACGGGACTCAGCCAAAAAGGGCGATGGCCTGGCGGCCGTCGCCTTTTTTGTTCGTGACGTCCGAGCCGCTAGTGCAGCGCGGCCAGCGCCCGCCTGACGCGCGCCAGGCCCTCCTCGAGCAGCGCGCGCGCCGCGGCATACGAGAAGCGGGCGTGCGCCGGTGCGCCGAAGCCCTCGCCGGGCACGCTCGCGACCCCCGCGTGGCGCAGCAGGTACATGGAGAGATCGGTTGCGCTCGCGACGGCGCCGTCGGGGCCGCGCCGCCCGAAGAACGCGCTCAGGTCCGGGAAGACGTAAAACGCGCCCTGCGGCGGTACGAGGTGCACCCCCGGGATCGTGCCGAGCCCTTCGACCATCAGCTGGAGGCGCTCGGTGAACTCGTGCGCCATCGCGGCGACGCTGTCCTGCGGGCCGACGAGCGCGGTCGCGGCGGCCGCCTGCGCGATCGACGTCGGGTTGGTCGTGGTCTGGCCCTGGAGCACGGTCATGGCGCGGATCACCTCCGCGGGCGCCGCCGTGTAGCCGATGCGCCAGCCGGTCATCGCGTAAGACTTGGAGACGGAGTTGACGACGACCAGGTTCGGCCGCAGCTCCGGGACGAGCGTGCCGATGTGGGCCACCGGGTGGGCGGTGAGACGCTCGTAGATGTCGTCGGTGATGACGACGAGCTTCCGCCCGAGCGCCACCCGACCGAGCGCACGCAGCTCCTCGGCCGAGTACGCTGCGCCCGTCGGGTTGCTCGGGCTGTTCAGGATCACCGCCACGCTGCGCGGCCCGAGCGCCGCCTCGAGCTCCCCGGGCGACATGCGGAAGCCGCCCGCCGCGGTCGTCGTCACGATGCGCGGCACCGCCCCGGCGAGCACCAGCATCTCGGGGTAGCTCACCCAGTACGGCGCGGGCAGCACGACCTCGTCGCCCTCGTCGAAGAGCGCCTGGAAGGCGGTGTAGAGCGAGTGCTTGCCGCCGCAGCTCGCCATCACCTCCGAGCGCCCGTACTCGAGGCCGTTGTCGCGCCGGAGCTTGGTCGAGATGGCATCCTTCAGCTCGTCCGTGCCCCCGATCGGGGTGTACTTGGTGAGGCCGCGCGCCATCGCGTCGCGCGCCGCGGCCTTCACGTGCTCGGGCGTGTCGAAATCGGGTTCGCCGACCGACAGGTCGACGATGTCCTGCCCCCGGTTCCGAAGTGCGGTCGCCTCGGCCGCCATCGCGAAGGTGGCCGACGGCTTCACCGCACGCAGCCGCGCGGAGGTCTTCATGCCCCCGCCTTGAAGCGCTTCGCCCTTTCCACCAGGAGCGGGACGACGTTGTCGGGCAGGAGGCCGGCCACGTTGCCCCCCAGGCTCACGACCTCCTTCACGAGGCGGGAGCTGGTGTAGAAGTGCGACTCGCCGGTCATCATGAAGATGGTCTCGACCTGCGGCGTGAGATGCCGGTTCATCATGGTCATCTGGAACTCGTACTCGAAGTCCGCGACCGCGCGCAGCCCGCGCACGATCACCTTGGCCCCCTTGGTGCGCGCGTAGTCGACCAGCAGCCCGGAGAACGCGTCGGCAATCACCCGGTCGCCGTCTTTCCGAAACGTCTCACGAATCATGGCGACGCGCTCCGCGGGCGTGAACCACGACGAGTCCTTGTTCGCGTTGAAGGCCACGCCCACGATCACCTTGCTGAAGACCTGGAGGCTCCGCCGCACGATGTCGACGTGCCCGTTGGTGATCGGGTCGAAGGAGCCGGGGTAGACGGCCGTCGTGCTCATCGCGGTTCCTCGCGGCGGGACGGGCTCATAGCAGGGCTGCCCGCGCGCCCGCAACCGACATTCCACGAACGGCGCACGACGTCACTTCTTCTGCTGCATGTCGGTCCCGCAGCACTGGATCGTGCCGGCGCCCCCCTTGGTCACGATGACCTGCGCCCCGCACTTGGAGCACACGTAGATCTTGCCGATCTGGTTCGCCATGCGCGCGCCGTCCTCCTCCTATCGCCCACCGAAACGGGGCTTGCGGCGCGCGAGGAAGGCCTCGATTCCCGCCCGCCGGTCCGCGGTGGTCTGCAGCAACACGTAGAGGTCATGCTCCAACCTGATCCCGTCCGCGAGCGGCAGGTCAAGGGCCCGCACGACCGCTTCCTTGCCCAGACGGAGCGCGAGCGGCCCCTTGGCCGCGAGCGCGCGCGCCGTCTCCTCGACCGTGGAGGCGAGGCGGGCCGGCGCCACGGCCGCGCTCACCAGGCCCCACGCCGCCGCCGTGGCCGCCGGCAGGCGCGTCCCGAGGAGCACGAGCTCCATGGTGCGCGCCGTGCCGATCATGCGCGGGAGCCGCTGCGTCACCCCGCCGCCGGGAAAGCGCCGCTCGCCGAGCGCGGGCAGGGCGAGCACCGCCGCCGTGGACGCGATGCGGAGGTCGCAGGCGAGCGCCAGCGCGAGCCCCCAGCCCACCGCCGCGCCCTGGATCGCCGCGATCACCGGCTTGGTGAGACCGCCGAGCGCGCCCACGCCGTCGGGCCACGAGCGCTCCGGCCAGCGGCACGCGCGCGGCAGCCCGAGCGAGAAGGCCGGCCCCTGCGCCGCCAGCACGACCACGCGCACCCCGTCGTCGTCCTCGGCCGCGGCCGACCCCTCGACGAGGGCGCCCAGCAGCTCGGCATCCAGGCGGTTGCCCGACGCCGGCCGCGCCAGCGTCATCCAGGCGACGCCGTCGCGCACCGCCAACTCGACGGCGGGACGGGAGGCGGGGCGCGGATGGCGGCTCGGGGGTCGCCGCGCGCGGCTCGGGCCGCGGGCGGGGCTCACGCGGAGCCGAGCTGCGCGCGCAGGTCGCGCCGGAGGATCTTGCCCATCGGGTTCTTCGGCAGCTCGGCGACGAAGCGGATCACCTCGGGCTTCTTGAAGGTCGCGAGCCGCTGGCGGCAGAAGTCGCCGAGCGCTTCGGCGGTCAGCGACGCCCCCGGGCGGACGACGACGAAGGCCGCCACGCGCTGACCCCACTCGAGGTCGGGCACGCCGATCACCGCCGCCTCCTCGACCGCGGGGTGGGACTGCAGCGTCGCCTCGACCTCAGCGGGCGCGATGTTCTCGCCGCCGCGGATGATCATGTCGTCCTTGCGCCCGGCGATGTAGAGGTAGCCGTCCTCGTCGACCCAGCCCATGTCGCGCGTCGGCAGCCAGCCGTCGCGCACGAGGGGCGACTCGCCGCCCGCGTAGCCCTTCATGACGCGCGGCGTGCGCACGCAGATCTCGCCCACCTCGCCGGGCGGGCGGATCGTCCCGTCGTCGCCCACGATCTGCACCTCGACGTCGGGCAGCGGGCGCCCGATCGAGGTGAGCCGCTTGGTCCGCGTCTCGATCTCCGCCGGCGTTCCCTGGAGCCGATGGTCCTCGGGGCCGAGGATGGTGAGCGTGGAGGTCGTCTCGGTCTGCCCGAAGGCGTTCACGAAGCCGACGTTCGGGGGGAAGCGCTCGATCGCACGGCGGACGACCGGGAACGGCATCGCCGCCCCCCCGTAGGAGAGGATCTCCAGGCTCGACAAGTCCCGCCGCTCGAGCTCCGGCTCGTCGAGCAACCGCTTCAGCATGGTGGGCACGAGGAAGGCGTGGGTGATGCGCTCGCGCTCCACCACCTCGAGCCAGCCGCGCGGGTCGAACTGCGGCATGAGCACGAGCCGGCGGCCGGTCCAGAGCGTGGTCATCATGTTGGTCGCACCGGCGATGTGGTAGAGCGGCACGCACAGGAGGGCCGCGCCGCGCGGCGTACCATCGGCCAGCTCGACGTTGGCCGTCACGTAGGCGGTGAAGTCGTGGTGCGTCAGCATGACGCCCTTGGGAAGCGCCGTCGTCCCGCTCGTGTACATGAGGATCGCGATGTCGCCGTCCTCGACCTCGGCCTCCTCCTCGTGCTCGGCGGAGCCCGCGATCAGCTCCTCGTAGCCCGGGTAGCCGCGCGCCGGCCGGTCGAAGGCGATCAGGACCGGGGGCTTCGACTTCACCGACTCGACCAGCTCGAGGTAGCGCTCGCCCGCGAGCAGGACGCGCGGCCCCCCGGTAGCGAGCATGTGCTCCAGCTCGGGCGGCTTGGCGCGGTAGTTGAGCGGGATGAAAACCCCGCCCAGGAGCGCGGTCGCGTAGTACGCCTCGACGTAGCGGTGCGAGTTCACGTGCAGCGCGGCGACTCGCGTGCCGTGCCCCACGCCAAGACTCGCAAGGGCGGACGCCAGCCGGCGGACGCGCGCCCACGTCTCGGCGTAGGTGAAGCGGGCTCCCTCGCACACCAGTGCCTCCTGCTCGGGCACGATGCCCGCCGGGATGGAGAGGAAGCTGACCGCGTTCACGGCCGGCCTTGTAGCGCGAGCGCGAGTCGCCGCTCAAGGGCGACGCCGACCTCGAGCGGGAGGTCGTGCGCGCCGCGCACGGCGCGGCGTACGGCCTTGACCGCGGCCGGGTCGAGGCGCGCCAGGCGGCCCGCGAGCGCGAGCGCCGTCGCCTCGAGCCGGGCGCGCGGGACCACGCGGCCGACGAGCCCCGCCGCCAGCGCCGCGCGGGCATCGAGCCAGCGCCCGGTGAGGACGAGATCGAGCGCGGCCGCCGTCCCCGCTTTGCGGGGCAGGGTCTGCGTGCCGCCCACGCCCGGGATCATGCCGAGCCCGGTCTCGGGCAGCGCGAAGCGCGCGTCGTCGGCCGCCACGCACAGGTCGCAGAGGAGCGCCATCTCCATCCCCCCGCCCACCGCGTAGCCGTGCACGGCGGCGACGGTCGCCGCGCCGAGCTCGAGCAGCCGGCCCCACACGTCGCGCCGCCAGCGGACGGCGCGCGCGATGAAGGGTGACGGCGCGCTCCCGAACTCGCGCACGTCGCCGCCGGTCGAGAAGGCCGGGCCGCGGCCGGCGAGCACGAGCGCGCGCAGCTCGGGGTCCTCGTCGGCGGCGCCGAGCGCGGCGTAGAGGTCGTCGCGCATGGCGACATCGTACGCATTCAGCACCTCGGGGCGATCGAGGGTCACGATCGCGACCGCGCCGCGCTTCTCGTAGCGCAGGGTCGCGAACGCCCTCACGCCGGCCACACGCGCTCTCCGGCAACGAGCGTCAGGCGCACCCGCGCATCGGCCACCTCGTCGGGCGGCGCGCGCAGCGGATCGGGGTCGACGACGACCAGGTCGGCCGGGCCGCCGGGCGCGAGCATCCCGAGCTGGTCGGCGCCGAGCGCGAATGCCGCCCCGGTGGTGAAGAGGCGGAGCGCCGCCCGGGCGCCGAGGCGCTCGGCCGCGCCGAGCGTGGCCCCGGCCGCCGTGCGCCGGGCGCACGCCGCGGCGATGCCGACCCACGGGCTCGGCGGCACGACCGGCGCATCGGAGGCGCCGGCCAGCGGGATCCCTGCACGCATCAGCGTAGGCGCCCGGTAGGAGCAGCCAGTCGAGACGATTCAGTCGGAGGACGGCAGCGGCTTCGCTTCCTTGACCTTCATCTCGTGGTCGCAGCACGTGATGCTGCCCGTCCCCGGCTTGTTGCACAGGATCTCGGTACCGCAGGTGTCGCAGAGATAGCGTTTGCCGAGTTGCGTCGCCATGGCGGGGGGTTAGCAGAAAGCGCTGCGGCGGGGAAGCCGAGCGCCGGCACGTTTCGCCCCGCGGCCTCCTGCAGCCGCCAGTCCTGATTCGGCACCGCATGAGACGGACGCCTGCCGATCTACTTCTCTCTCATCATTACCGCGTGCCCAAGTTTTCCTTGACGCATACGTCGGCGCGGATCTACGGTCGTGGACGCACTCTAATTCGGAGCCTACGACCCATGATGAGACGACTCGATGCCTCCGCGATGTGCCTGACCCTGATGCTGGCCGGGAGCATGCTCGCACCCGAGCCCGCCCGGTCCGCCGCCTACCCCGTCAACGTATGCGTCGGCCGCAAGCAGAAGGACGCGGGGAAGTACTGCAAGGCGGTCTTCCATGCCTGGAGCGCCTGGGAGAAGAGCCAGGACACCGGGCGGCGCGATAGCTCGCTGCAGAGGGCGGCCACGCGCTTCGCTGCCCGATGGGCGCGGGCGGAGGCGAACGCGCTCCGCCAGGGAACGGACTGCGCCGAGACGACGCTCGGGAGCGCGGCCGCGCAGAGCCTGATGGACGGGGCGGTCGGTGGCGTCGTGACCGCGATCAACGCGGGTCTCGACCTCGGCAACGCCGCCGACGCGCGCTGCGGGCGTGCGCTCTTGAGCGCCGCGGCCCTCGACTGCGGCAGCGTCCTCACCGCGGAGGGCATCCACGTGAAGGACCTCCAAGGGGACGCCGACGCGACCGTGCGCGACGCTGCGCTCGCCGCGGCCAGCGCCGGGTTCGGTCGCGCCTGGACGAGCAAATCGGCGCCGGCTGCCCCACCACCGCCGCGCTGGCGGACATCGAGGGCGACATCGACGCCGCCGCGGAAAACCTCGTCCACGACACCATCGTGTCGCCGAACGTCGACGACACCCAGTTCACGACCTACGCACCGGCCAGCCCGACGCGCTATCTCGGCCGCGACTTCACGCCGATCTGCATGAACGGCTCGCCGTACTACTTCTTCGCGAAGCGCGGCACGGTGAACAAGCTCGTCGTGTACTACCAGGGCGGCGGTGCCTGCTGGAACAGCTTGACCTGCGGACTCCCCTCCTGCGACACGACGGTGGACCCGAGCCCGACCGGCTCGGACAACCCGAACAACGTCCACGTCGGGTTCGCCGATCTCGGCAACCCGAGCAACCCGTTCAAGGACTGGAACATCGTGTTCGTGTCGTACTGCAGCTGCGATGTCCACTTCGGGGACGCCGCGCAGGACTATCCCCCGCACGTCGAGCACCGCGGGTTCGAGAACGCGCGGGTGGTGGAGAAATGGGCGCGCGAGCACTTCGTCAACCCTGACGAGGTCTTCGTCACCGGCTCGAGCGCGGGCGCGTACGGCGCGTGGTTCAACGCGCCGTTGCACGAGCGGGTGTGGCCTGCCTCGAAGTTCGAGGTGCTCGCCGACGCGGGCAACGGCGTCATCACCCAGAGCTTCTTCGACGCCTACTTCCCGAACTGGAACTTCGCGGCCAACGTTCCGACCGACATCCCCGGGCTTACGGACGTTCTCATCAACGGGAGCGGCATCCCGGGCTACACGGAGATCGTCGCGAACTTCTTCCCGCGCACGCGCTGGGCTCACTACTGCACGGCGTACGACGGAGGGTTCGGCGGCCAGACCGGCTTCTACAACATCATGCTCAACAACAACAATCCGGTCGCTGCCCTCACCTGGTGGAACGCGAGCTGCCAGTTCAACTCGGTGATGCGGGCGCAGGACATCGCGACCGCCGCCGCCGTGCCCTCGAACTACCGCTTCTACATCGGGACCGGATCCCGGCACACGATGTGGGGCAGCAACAAGGTGTACACCGACACGACCGGCGGCGTGCCGACGCTCGTCGACTGGGTCAACGCGATGCTGGACGGCACGCCGGCGTGGACCGACGTCGAGTGCACGAACTGCGGCCTCCTCCTGCCGGGCGATCCGGCGCCCAGCCCGCTCCAGGCGCCGTTCTCGCTGATCGGGTCGGATATCGTCGTGACCTGCCCGTAGGGTCACGCGAGCGGCAGCTCGGCCACGCGCGCGAGCGTCACCGCGTGCCCGTGGCGCACCCGGAGCTCGGTGCCCGGCTCCCAGCAGTCGCGGCGCACGAAGCCGAGGGCCGCGAGGCCACCGGCGCCGAAGGCGCGCGCCACCGAGGTGAGTCGGCCCGCCTCCTTCCCCTCGCGCACGAGGGGCGCGCCGGGCGGCGGCTCCGGCCCTTCCAGGCGCAGCCCGACCAGCCGTCGGTTCACGTGCCCGCGCGCCGTGCCGCGCGCGACCACCTCCTGCCCCAGGTAGCAGCCCTTGGTCGCGCTGATCGCGTCCTCGACGGGGACCTCCAGCGCGAGCGTCGCGCCGTCCATGTCGACCCCGATGCGCGGCACGCCGACCTCGACCCGCCGCGACTCGAGCGCCTGCTCGCCCGCTGCGCGCGCACCGCCACGCCGGCGAGCGTGACGACGGCGTGCGCGTAGGGGCCGAGGCGCGCGCCGTCGGGCAGCAGGCGGGCGGCGCCGCGTCCCTCGACCCCGATCAGGGCGAGCGGCTCGCCCGGCTCTCCCAGCTCGACGTCGTCGGCGATGATGAGCTTCTCGAGCGCCTGCATGAGCGCGGCGCGCACGCGCACATCGACGTCCAGGAGGAGCGCATCCTCGAGCGCGGCGACGCGCACGTCCGCCGTCACCCGGCCCTGGATCGTGAGCAGCAGCGCCGCACACCCCGTGCCCGGGACGAGCGACGCGACGTCGTTGGTGAGCATGCCCTGGAGGAACGTCGCGCGGTCCGCGCCCGTCGCGCGCACCAAGGTGCGGAAGCCCAGGTCGACGACCGCCGCGCCCTCGCGCAACGCGGCGTACTCGGCTGCCGGATCGTCGCCGAAGCGGCGCGGCAGCACGACCCCGCGCTCCGCCGCGTGCACCGCGCCGCGCGCGGCGAGATGCGAGTGCAGCGCGGTCTCCAGCATCGCGCTTGCAGCTATGCGCCGCCCGCTCCGCCTTGACAAGCGGCCGACGGCGGGCGATGCCGCGCCCGTGTCGTGGCGCGACCGGCACCGCGAGCGGCTGGCGACGGCGGAGGAGGCGCTCGGCGTCGTCCGCCCGGGCGACACGGTCGCGGTCGCCTCGTTCAGCAACACGCCGCACACGCTCTGCCGCGCGCTCGCCGCGCGCGCCGGCGCGCTCGGCGGCGTGCGCGTCGACCACCTCGCCTCGCTCTTTCCCTGGGACCCGGACACCATCGCGCTCACCACCAACTACGCCACCGCCGTCGACCGCGCCGCGGTGAACGCCGGGCGCGTCGCGTATCTGCCCGTCAGCCACTGGCACGAAGATGTGCTCCCGCCCGGCGTGTCGCCGACCCCCGACGTCTACCTCGTGCCGGTGTCGCCGCCCGACGCCGAGGGGCGGTGCAGCTTCGGCCCCGGCGCATGGTTCTCGCCGGTCTACTGCCGCGCCGCGCGCACGGTGATCGGCGAGCTGCACGAGGACTTCATCCGCACCGGCGGCGACAGCTGGGCGCCGGTCGAGCGCTTCCGCCACCTCGTCCCTGCGGACGAGCCGACCGGGATGGCGGCGACGGCGCCGCGGACCGAGGAGGAGACCGCCGCCACCGAGGTGATCTGCACGCTGGTCGCGCACGAGCTGGTGCGCGACCGCGACACGCTCCAGGTCGGCATCGGCACGGTCTCCTCCGCGCTCGGCCTCTACCTCGATCATCGCCACGACCTCGGCGTGCAGTCCGAGGCGATCACGGGGGGCATCCCGGAGCTGGTGCGGCGCGGCGTGGTCACCGGGCGGCACAAGGTCCTCCACCCGGGCGTCGTGGTGGGCTCGTTCATGCTCGGCCTCACGCCCGAGGAGCTGGCCTTCGTCGACGGGCACCCGGGCTTCGCGCTCTACGGCTTCGGCAGCACCGACGATGTGACCACGCTCCTGCGCGAGCGGAACTTGACCGCCGTGAACAACGCGCTGCTCGTCGACCTGACCGGCCAGGTCGCCTCCGAGGGCATCGGCACGCACCTCTGGTCGGGGGTGGGCGGCCAGGCGGCGTTCGCGATCGCGGCCGCGTACTCGCCCGGCGGGCGGGCGATCTTCGTCCTGCCCTCGGCGCACCGGACGGTGGACGGGCTGCGCTCGCGCCTCGTGCCGGTGCTGCCGCCCGGCACGCCCGTCACGCTGCCGCGCGGCTTCGTCGACTACGTGGTGACCGAGCACGGCATCGCGACCCTGCGGGGCAAGACGCTCCGCCAGCGGGTCGAGGAGCTGCTGGCCGTCGCCCATCCCGACTTCCGCGCCGAGCTGCGCGCCGAGGCGCAACGGCTCTATTCCTGCTAGGAGACCGGCATGACCTACGAGGACATCCTCTACGACGCCCGCGACGGCGTCGCCTGGATCACCATCAACCGCCCCGAGGTGCGCAACGCCTTCCGCGCCAAGACCGTGGACGAGCTGGTCGCCGCCTTCCGCGCCGGCTGGGGCGACCCGGAGGTGGGGGTCGTCGTGCTGACCGGCGCCGGCGACAAGGCGTTCTCGGCCGGCGGCGACCAGCGCGAGCGGACCGGGGGCGGCTACACGGGCGGCACGGGCCTCGGCATGGACATGCACGGGCTCCACGGGGTGATCCGCGCCATCCCGAAGCCCGTCATCGCGATGGTGAACGGCTACGCGATCGGCGGCGGCCACGTGCTGCACGTCCTCTGCGATCTCACCATCGCCGCCGACACCGCCGTCTTCGGGCAGACGGGGCCGCGTGTCGGGAGCGTCGATCCGGGCTTCGGCACCGCCTACCTGGCCCGCGTGGTGGGCGAGAAGAAGGCGCGCGAGATCTGGTACCTGTGCCGCCAGTACAGCGCCGGGGAGGCGCTCGCCATGGGCCTGGTGAACCGGGTCGTGCCGGCGGCGGAGCTGCGCGCCGAGACCGAGCGCTGGTGCCGGGAGCTGCTCGAGAAGAGCCCGACGGCGCTCCGCCTCGCCAAGCAGTCCTTCAACGCCGACACCGAGCACATCGCGGGCCTCACCGAGCTCGGCTTCAGCGCGCTCGAGCTCTACTACCAGACCGAAGAGGCGCTCGAGGGGCGCAACGCCTTCCTCGAGAAGCGCCCGCCCCGCTTCCGCAAGCCGCGGCGATGAACGCTTCCTAGAGCGCGACCAGGACCGCGTCGCCCTCGATCTTCACCTCGTAGCGCTCGACGCACTCGCTCTCGTCCATGGTGTTGCAGCCAGTGGTCACGTCGTATTGCCAGCCGTGCCACGGGCAGGTGACGATCGCCCCCTCTAGCTCGCCCTCACCGAGCGGGCCGCCACGGTGGAGGCAGGTGTTGTCGATCGCGTGGAACGCGCCGCCGACGTTGAAGAGCGCGATCTGCTTGCCGCCCGCCTCGACGCACTTCCCCGTCCCGGGCGGGACGTCACCGACGGCGGCGACCTTGACGAAGTTCGCCATGCGGCGGCTTCTGGCACGCGCTCCGGGGACCGGTCAAGACGCGAGCGGTGGCCGCGATGGACGGGACGGGCGCCGCGCTCAGCCGCGCAGCGCGGCGCGCAGCTCGCGCGCCAGCAGCTCGACCGTGCCGCGCGTGCCGCCGGCCTGCTTCTGGCGCCACTCGCCCTCGGTCTCGAAGCGGCCGTCGCCGACCAGGAGCCCCCACGGTTTGATCGCCTGCCGGATGGCGTGCGCGTCGAGCGGGTCGCCACCGCCGTCGCGGATGGCCTTCAGCACGTCGGGCACCACGCGCAGGAAGGCGCGCAGCGCCACGCCGGTCTTGATGCTGTACTTGCGGCCCACCCAGGCGCGCGGGAAGACGGCCGCGATCTGCTTGAAGTAGTTCAGGAAGAAGCGCTGCGACGCGTCGCGGAAGCGGTCCGACTGCCGCCCGCCGAGGGCGTCGAGCGCGGTGAAGATGCCCTTCAGCTCCTCGGCGAGCGGCGCCTGCGCTACCCGCCCGTGCCCGACACCGAAGAGCTTGATCTCGCCGTGGAGCGGCGAGTCCGTGTACTCGTTGAGCGTGCGGATGATGTCGTGGCTCGCGGCGAGCTGCTTGTCGGGGTAGAGGCGCCGCCCGGCCAGGCTGATCAGGTGCGACGGGTTCAGCTTCGTGTGCTTGGCGTTGATGGTGACGAACAGCTCCACCACCTGGTCCGGCGTCAGGCGGTCGAAGATCACCGCCGGTACCTGCACGTCCTCGGCCTGCCCGGCCGCGATCAGCTGGTGGAGCGCCAGCAGGCGGTGCTGGCCGTCGAGGGCGCGCAGCACGCCCTCCTCGGCGGGGATCTCGAGCACGCCGAGCACGCGGTGCGAGCTGGTGGGCGTGAACTCGAGGCGCCGGTCCGCGACCAGCAGGACGGCGCCCGGGATGGCGGGCAGGTTCCCGGTCTCGGAGCACTGCGTGTAGTAGTCGACCAGCTCGGCGATCTTCTTCTTGATGATCGGGCGCTGGTAGGCTTCGGCGCTCGCCGCGATGCGCTTCTCGAGCAGCTCCCAGTTGACGCGCGAGGCCCTCTTCGACTTGGGCTTCGCGCCCGCCGGCGGGTGCGCACCGCTGTCGTAGGAGAGCACCTCGAAGCGCACCAGCCGGTCGACGTCACGCGCGCCCAGGATGGCCTGGTAGAGGAAGACACCGAACTGGTGGAGCCGGACGGCCGGGACGGTGATCATGCTGTACGCCTCCTCTCTACGACGAGCGCAGCAGGAACGCCTGCCGCGGCGCATCCTCGGCGGGCTCCTCGCCGCCGATGGCCACCAGCTTGCCGCCCAGCCGCTCGAGGCGGCGCTCGGCCGCCCCGTACGCCTGCGCTGCGTTGGTCAGGTGCTTGCCCCCCAGCCGGAAGTCCTCCTTCAGGCGATCGAGGTCGCCGCCAAGACGCGCCAGCAGCCCCATCACCTCCTCGGCGCGCGCCTCGATCCGGAGCCCGCGCAGCCCGAGCGCGATCGCCTGCAGGTAGGCGTAGAAGCTGTTGGGCGACACTGGGATGACCTTGCGGTCGAGGCCGTAGGCGGCGAGACCGGGCTCCTCGTCGCGGATGATGGTCTCGTAGTAGACGTTCTCGGCCGGGATGTACATGAGCGCGAAGTCGTAGGTGCCCTCGTCGGGGAGCACGTACTTGGTCGCGATGTCGTCGATGTGCCGCCGTACCCGGGCAGCGAACGCCCTGCGCGCGCGCGCGCGCTCGTCGTCGTCCGCGGCCTCGAGCAGGCGCCGGAAGTCCTCGAGCGGGAACTTGGCGTCGACGGGGACGAGCCCGCCGCCCAGGCGGACGACCGCATCGACCCGCTCGCCGCTCCGGAAGGCGTGCTGGAGCGTGAAGTGGGCGGGGGGCAGCACCTGCGCCAGGAGATCGCCCAGGAGGAGCTCCCCGAGGCCGCCGCGGAGCTTCGGGGCGCGCAGGATATCGTGCAGCGAGGCGACGTCGCGCCCCACCTCGTAGACCTTGGCGGTCGCCTCGCGCAGCTCGCCGAGGCCCTTCTGCACCTCGCCCACCACGCGCGAGGTGTTGTCGAGCCGCTCGCCGACGGCGGACTGGCTGCGCTGCACCAGCTCGAGGCCCTCGCGCAGGCGGTCGTTCATCTGCCCCGTGAGCAGAGCCAGCTGCTGACCGACGAGCTGCCCCTGACCGGCGAGCGCCTCGCCCAGCTGAGCGCGGAGCGCGTCGAGCTGCTGCTGCAGGAGGAGCAGCGCCCCGGCGTCGTCGCGGGGGGCGCGGGCGCGGTGAACCTCCCGGGCGAGCATCAGGAGTGCCCCGCTCACCACGAGCGCCGCCACCACCGTCCAGACCTCGAGCGTCACCAGCCCCTCCCCGCCCGGGCGGCCGTCACCCCAGGGCGCTCGCGTACTCGTGTAGCTGCTCGAGCTTGCGCACGCGGGCAATCCGCACCGGCTGCTCGGGTGCCGGCGCGCCCGCCAGCTCCGCCCGTGCCGCCACGACCGAGCCCGCGATCAGCATCCGGCAGCGGGCATGCACGGCACGCGCGACGCGCCGCCGTCGCATGCGTACGATCTCCGCGAATGCGATGAGCTCGCCCACGGGCGGCGTACCCTACCATGATCGTGCGCGGAGTTGTAGCAGCCCGGCGCCGGCCTT
>WNFQ01003836.1_pt1 | contig 13803 bp, 11 predicted proteins | sample 5400171 | NCBI WGS metagenome assembly WNFQ01 (sample SAMN13153356, study PRJNA577476) | soil metagenome | isolation source: 20 cm soil under Madrone tree | place: USA:California | collected 2016-06-14
AGTGACCCTGAACGCACGCAAGCTCTACGAGATCACGCGCGAGGTCTCGGCCGAGGAGGTCGTTCTCAAGTCCGTGCAGGCGGGCTGGGTGGAGGTGCTCGCCGGCCGCTCGAAGTTCAAGATCGTGAGCCTCGACGCCAAGGATTTCCCGCAGCTGCCGCTCGGGACCGATGCGCCGCAGGGGGCGACCCTTGCAATCGCTGCGGGGACGCTCCGGGAGATGATCGACCGCACGCTGTTCGCGGTGTCGTCGGACGAGACGCGGTTCAATCTCTCGGGCGTCTTCCTCGGCAACGAGGACGATGGGGTGCTGCGCATGGTGGCCACCGACGGGCACCGCTTGGCGATGGTCGACCGCCGCTTGCCGAACGCAAGGATCGAGCGGGGCGTCGTCATGCCGCGCAAGGGGCTGGTCGAAGCGCGGAAGCTCCTCGAGGAGGTAGAGGACGCCGAGGTGACGATGGTCGTCTCGCCCAAGGACGTCCGCCTGGTCCTGCGCTCCGTGTCGTTCTTCATGCGGCTCGTGGAGGGCGACTTCCCCGACTATCGGCAGGTGATCCCTGGGGCACCCCGCGTGCAGGCACGAGCGAACCGCGATGACTTGCTCTCCGCGCTGCGACGCATCTCGCTCCTGGCGAGCGAGCGGTCGCACGGCGTGAAGCTGCATCTGGAGCGCGGGAAGCTCGAGCTGTCGGCGAGCAACCCCGATCAGGGCGAGGCCTCGGAGGAGGTCGACGTCCAGTACACGGGCGAGCCGCTCACGATCGGCTTCAACGCGCGCTACCTGCTGGACGTGCTGGCGGTGCACGCCGAAGGGGACGTGATCGAGCTCGGCTTCACCGACGAGGTCGGGCCGGGCGTGGTGCGGGGTTCCCAGGACCCCGACTACACCTACGTCGTGATGCCGATGCGGCTCTGATCCGGGCTCGTCCCGAGAGCCCCGATCGAGCCCCCTGGGCAGTCGTTCTATTTGTGGCGCTGGAACGGCTGCAAACCGTGAGAATATCGATGTAATTTTTGCTGGCTCGGTATGGCATCGGAGCGCTCCAACGGGTAGAATCGGGAGAGTAACAAAACTGCTTTTCGGAGGTCCATGAGCACGCCCGAGACCGGGTCCGCCTACGGCGCCGCGAACATCAAAGTCCTCGAGGGGCTGGAGGCCGTGCGCAAGCGCCCGGGCATGTACATCGGAGACACGAGCGAGCGCGGTCTCCATCATCTCGTCTTCGAGGTCGTCGACAACTCGGTCGACGAGGCGCTCGTCGGCCACTGCACGCGCATCGCGGTCACCATCCACATCGACTCGAGCGTCACGGTCGACGACAACGGGCGCGGCATCCCGGTCGAGATGCACGAGGCGGAGGGCGTCTCGGCCGCGCAGGTCGTGATGACCAAGCTTCACGCCGGCGGCAAGTTCGACAAGTCGGCCTACAAGGTGTCCGGCGGGCTCCACGGCGTCGGCGTGTCGGTGGTGAACGCGCTCTCCGAGACGCTCGAGATGGAAGTGCGACGGGACGGCAAGGTGTACTTCCAGCGCTACCACCGCGGCGATCCGGAAGCGCCGATCCAGGAGACCGGCGTCACCGATCAGCGCGGCACCAAGATCACCTTCAAGCCGGATCCACTCATCTTCGAGACCACGTCGTTCAGCTTCGACATTCTCTCGCAACGCCTGCGCGAGCTCGCGTTCCTGAATCGCGGCATCCACATCACGATCGACGACGAGCGCGACCAGAAGTCGCACGAGTTTCTCTACGAGGGCGGCATCGTCTCCTTCGTGCAACACCTGAACAAGGCGAAGACGCCCATCCATCCCGACGTCGTCTACCTGCAGGGTGCGCGCGACGGCGTCGAGATCGAGATCGCGCTCCAGTGGAACGAGGGCTACGCAGAGAACGTGTACGCCTTCGCCAACAACATCAACACGATCGAGGGCGGCACGCACCTGGTCGGCTTCAAGTCGGCGCTTACGCGCACGATCAACGCCTACGGCGTGGCGAACGGGATCCTCAAGAAGGACGACGAGGCACTCCAGGGCGACGACGTGCGCGAGGGGCTCACCGCGATCATCAGCGTCAAGGTCCCGGAGCCGCAGTTCGAGGGCCAGACCAAGACCAAGCTCGGCAACAGCGAGGTGAAGGGGACGGTCGAGGCGCTGGTGAACGATCGCCTCGCGATCTATTTCGAGGAACACCCCGCCGAGGCACGAAGGATCGTGCTGAAGGGCCTGGAGGCCGCCCGCGTCCGCGAGGCGACCCGCAAGGCGAAGGAGCTCGCGCGGCGCAAGGGTGCGCTCGACGGGGGCGGGCTGCCGGGCAAGCTCGCCGACTGCCAGGAGCGCGACCCGGCGCTCTCCGAGCTCTTCATCGTCGAGGGCGACTCGGCAGGCGGCTCCGCGAAGCAGGGCCGCGACCGCCGCAACCAGGCGATCCTCCCGCTGCGCGGCAAGATCCTCAACGTCGAGAAGGCCCGCTTCGACAAGATGCTCTCCTCGCAGGAGATCAGGCTGCTCATCACCGCCCTCGGTGCGGGCGTCGGCAAGGAGGACAAGGACCTCTCCAAGCTACGCTACCACACCATCATCCTCATGTGCGACGCCGACGTCGACGGGGCCCACATCCGTACCCTGCTGCTCACTTTCTTCTACCGGCACTATCAGGAGATCATCGAGCGCGGGCACCTCTTCATCGCGCAGCCGCCGCTCTACCGCGTGAAGCGGGGGCGGGCGCAGCAGTACCTGAAGGACGAGCCCGGGCTCGAGGACTACCTGATCGAGCTGGGTGCGGGCGACATGACGCTCCGGGGTCAGGGCGGGCCCGCGATCGCCGGCACCCCGCTCAAGCAGCTCGTGAAGAAGGCGATCCGCCTGGAGAAAGTGCTCGACGTGCTCGAGCGCAAGGGCAGGAATCGGCACGTGGTGACGGCCCTCGCACGCCAGCCGGCGATGGACGCGAGCGTGCTCACCGACGAGGCCGGCCTGCGCCAGGTGGTGGCGGCGGCCGAGGCGTACCTGAAGGTTGCAGCGCCGGACCTGGTGCCCGTGAGCTTCTCCTTCGAGCAGGATCGCGAGCACGCCTGTCTCTCGCTGATCGCCTCAACGCGCACGAACGGCGCCGCGCACCGCAATCTCATCGACCGCGAACTCTGTCTCAGCCCGGAGTTCGAGGAGCTTCGCCGTCTGGCTCGCGAGCTCGCCGCCGCCGGCGAGCCGCCGTACACGATCGGCGAGGGCGAGGCTGCGGAGCTGGTGCCGAACCTGCAGCAGGCGGTCGCGCGCGTCATGGCCCAGGCGCGCAAGGGCCTCGAGATCCAGCGCTACAAGGGCCTCGGCGAGATGAACGCGTCGCAGCTCTGGGAGACGACGATGAGCCCGGAGTCCCGCACGCTGCTCCAGGTGAAGATCGAGGATGGCTACGAGGCCGACGAGATCTTCTCCACCCTGATGGGTGACGAGGTCGAGCCGCGGCGGAAGTTCATCGAGGCGAACGCGCTCAACGTTCGCTTCCTCGACATCTGAGCATGGACGAGAAGGGGCAGCGGCTCCCGGTCAACATCGAGGACCAGATGCGCGAGTCCTACATGGACTACGCGATGTCGGTCATCATCGGGCGTGCCCTGCCGGACGCGCGCGACGGCTTGAAGCCGGTCCACCGCCGCATCCTCTACGCCATGTTCAGCGAGGGGCTCGTCCACAATCGCCGCTACTCCAAGTGCGCGGGCGTGGTGGGCGAGGTCTTGAAGCGCTACCACCCGCACGGCGATTCTGCGGTGTACGATGCGCTGGTCCGCCTGGCGCAGGAGTGGAACGTCCGCTATCCACTCATCGACGGGCAGGGCAACTTCGGCTCGATCGACGGCGACTCGCCGGCGGCCTACCGCTACACCGAGTGCCGTCTGACGGAGCTGGCCGAGGAGCTGCTTGCCGACATCGACAAGGAGACCGTCGATTTCGTCCCCAATTTCGACGACTCGACGCAGGAGCCGGTCGTCCTGCCGAGCAAGGTTCCGAACCTGCTCATCAACGGCTCGTCCGGGATAGCCGTGGGCATGGCCACCAATATCCCGCCCCACAACCTGGGCGAGGTGTGCGATGCGCTGGTGGCGCTGATCGAGCATCCCGAGCTGACCGTCGACGAGCTGATGCGATACATTCCCGGGCCGGACTTCCCGACCGCCGGCTTCATCTGCGGGCAGGGTCCGATCCGCGAGGCGTATCGCGAGGGACGGGGCATCCTCACGGTCCGTGCGCGGGCGACGGTCGAGACCGACGAGAAGACCGGCCGCTCGTCCATCATCGTGACCGAGATCCCGTACCAGGTGAACAAGGCGCGTCTCATCGCGCAGATCGCCGAGCTGGTGCGCGAGCGGAAGGTCGACGGCATCGCGGGGGACGGCCTGCGCGACGAGTCCGACCGCGACGGCATGCGCATCGTGATCGAGCTCAAGCGCGATGCGGTGCCCGAGGTGCTGCTGAACCAGCTCTACAAGCACACGCCGCTGCAGGAATCGTTCGGCGTGAACATGCTGGCGATCGTCGAGGGGCGGCCGAAGCTGCTCAGCTTGAAGGACGCGCTGCAGGTGTTCTTGAAGCATCGCCGCGAGGTCGTCGTCCGCCGCACGGTCTACGATCTGCGCAAGGCCGAGGAACGGCTCCACATCCTGGCTGGCCTCAAGATCGCGATCGAGCACCTGGACGAGGCGATCGGCATCATCCGCGCCGCCGTCGACCCCGCCACCGCGCGCGAGCGCCTGATGGCGACCTTCGCGCTCTCGCAGCTCCAGGCGCAGGCCATCCTCGACATGCGCCTCCAGCGCCTGACCGGTCTCGAGCGCGACAAGGTCGTCGCGGAGTACGCCGAGACCGAGAAGGCGATCGTGGGCTACCGCGCCATCCTCGCCGACGAGCGCGAGGTCGCGAAGATCATCGCCGACGAGCTGCGCGCGCTGCGCGAGAAGTACGGCGACGAGCGGCGCACGCGGATCGTGGACGAGGCCACCGCCATCTCGGTCGAGGACCTGATCGTCGAAGAGGACATGGTGGTCACCATCTCGCACGAGGGCTACATCAAGCGGAACGCCGTGGCCCTCTACCGCGCGCAGCGCCGCGGCGGGCGCGGTAGGATCGGCGCGACCACCCGTGAGGAGGACTTCGTCGAGCACCTGTTCATCGCCTCGACGCACTCCTACCTCCTGTTCTTCACCACCTCGGGGAAGGTGTTCTGGCTGAAGGTCCACGAGATCCCCCAGGCCGGCCGCGCGGCGCGCGGGCGGAGCATCACGAACGTGCTCAGCTTGAAGCCGGAGGAGAAGCTCTCGGCCTTCCTCCCCGTGCGCGAGTTCCAAGAAGGGCGCTACGTGCTCTTCGCGACGCGCCGCGGCCTGGTAAAGAAGACGGATCTCATGCAGTACGCGAGCCCGCGGCCCTCGGGCATCATCGCTATCGCGCTCGAGGAGGGCGACGAGGTGATCGGCGTTCGCCTGACAGACGGCTCGCGCGAGGCGATCCTCTCCACGCGCGACGGCCAGGCGATCCGCTTCAAGGAGGACGAGGCCCGGCCGATGGGCCGCGACACCTACGGCGTGCGAGGCATGAAGCTCGACGCGGGGGACGAGGTGGTCTCTCTCGACCTGGTGGAGCCCGGCGCCACGCTGCTCGCGGTGTCCGAGAACGGCTACGGTAAGCGCACCGAGATGGAGGAGTACCGTCTCACGCGGCGCGGCGGGAAGGGCATCATCACCATGAAGACCACCGAGAAGACCGGCCGCGTGATCGGCGTTCGCATGGTGACGGACGACGACCAGATCATGCTGGTCACGAGCGGTGGGAAGGTGATCCGCTTGCGCGTGAACGAGATCCGCGTGATCGGCCGCAACACTCAGGGCGTGCGCCTGATCGGCCTGGAGGAAGGGGAGCGCGTCGCCTCCGTCGCCCGCCTCGCCGAGCGTGAAGACGAGGGCGAGGTCAAGGACGAGCCCGTGCCGCCCGTCGACCCGGACCCGGCGGCCGGCGCGTAGACGCCGACGGTTCGATGTCGAACCGCCCGCCGCGCTTGCGCGCCGGCGTCCATTCGTGCGAGCGTCCCCGCCCCAGCCATGGCGGTGGTCACCATCCTCGGAGCCGGAAGCTGGGGCACTGCCCTGGGGACGCACCTCGCTCGCCTGGGGCATGAGGTCGCGCTCTGGGCGCGCAATCCCGAGTTCTCCGCCCAGCTGGCCGCGGCGGGTGAGAACGCGGTCTACCTGCCCGGCGTGCGCTTTCCACCGGGCCTCGAGCCCATCGCCTCGCTCGGGGAAGCGTGCGTGCGCTCGGAGATGGTCGTCTTCGTCTGCCCGTCGTCGGCTGTCCGCGGGATGGCGGACGCGACCCGTCCCCACCTGCGTGGCGACCCGCTGGTTGTCAGCGCTACGAGGACAAGCCGCCGCGTCAGGTAGTCGTCGACTTGATGACCCGCGGCCTCAAGCGAGAGACGGACTGAGGGAAGGAAGGCGTATGCCGAACCGCTCAGCAGCGTGCAAGCACGAGGGATGTAAGCAGCCCGCCGACGGTGGGAAGGGCTACTGCCGCCGGCATTATGCCGGCTGGAAACGCGGCGCCCTGCCCAAGAGTCGCTACAAGACCTGCCGCGTCGAGAGCTGTCGCAAGCGGATCATCGCGCGCGGGCGGTGCGAGGAGCACTTCGCGCGGGACTACCCCGGGAAGCGCGTCCCGCAGGCTGCGGAGACGCAGACCTCCGGCTGAGGGCAGCGGCCAAGCTCAAGAGCTGGTCCGTCGGCGCCCCACGGGAACCGCGGTGCGGGCGGGCCACGCGGAGTGGCCCAAATTGGCAACGGTCCCACTCGTCCGTAGTAGTGGAGGGACGATGACGATTCCGGAGCGCGGTAGGTTCTGGGGCGGAAGTGTGGTCCTAATTCGGCGTCGCTTATCCTGGCGGCTCCCTTCTTTGGCCGCCGAGTGGCGTCTTTCCTCGCGGTACTGGCGTCTTCTGCCCCCCGGCGCCGGCCGCGCCCCTCACCCCGACGCACGACCCTGAGCCCATAGCCGTCGGGATGAGCGCGAAACAGGCGGGAACATGAGTGAGTGGACACGTCGCCGTCGCGGCCTGCGCGTAATCAAGGGTGGGCTCGCATGACGAGGAGCCTCCACGTTCGCCGCCGAACTGCCCCCGTGATACGAAGCGCTCGTGGATGTCGTTACGCTCCTACGGCAGAATGCGATTGGGCTTGTTCTCGTCATGGTCGCTGCCTACATCGGGATCGGCGTGTGGCGACGGCGGCGACGTCGGGCGCGGCGGCAGTACCCGCGACTGAGATGAGCTGAGTGGCTTACTTTGACAACGCGAGTGGCGTCATTCGGTCAAAAGATGCCAGCACCTTCGTCGCGGCGAAATTGACATTCCCGCAGTGCTGTGTTCGTATCGCTGGTTCCCGCGCCCAGCCCGGTGAGCGATGAAGAGGACCTATCAGCCGAGCAACCGCCGCCGCAAACGAACGCATGGCTTCCGCGCCCGGATGGCTACGCCCGGCGGACGCCGCGTCTTGAAGCGGCGGCGCGACAAGCGGCGCCGGCGCCTGACGGTCGCGATTCCACCGAAGCAGCCCGGGTGAACCGTGGCCGCCTCGCACAGCTACCCGAAGGCGGTCCGCCTGCGTCGGCGTGCCGAGTTCCTCGCCGTGCAGCGCGAGGGGCGCCGTCGGCACAGCGAACACCTGGTGGTGATCCGCCGCCCGGCCCCTGGGCTGTGCTCCCGTCTCGGCGTCACGGTGAGCAAGCGGGTCGGGAACGCGGTGGTCCGCAGCCGCGTCAAGCGGCTGCTGCGCGAGGTTTTTCGCGCGTGCCGCGGCGACATCAAGCCGCCGAGCGACGTGCTCGTGATCGCGAAGCCCGGCGCGGACACCCTCACCTATGCCCAAGCGGCTACCGAGTTCGTGCGAACCCTCGAGCTGTCCGCCGGCGGGTGACAGACCACGCCCGCGGCCGATTGCGCGGGCGCTGATCACGCTGCTCAGGACGTATCGCCTCGTGCTGGCGCCGGGGTTACCGGCCACGTGTCGGTTCGCTCCAAGCTGCTCGGCGTTCGCCATCGGGGCGATCGAGGAGCACGGTGCGGTGCGCGGCTCCTGGCTCGCCGCGCGGCGGGTCGCACGCTGCCACCCGTGGCACGACGGCGGCTACGATCCGGTCCCCGCGCGGAGAACGTGAGTCGTGGACCAGCGGAGACTCCTGATCGCGTCTGCGATCTCGCTACTCCTGATCTTCGCCTACCAGGAGCTGGTGTTGAGCCGGTACCAGAAGCGGCAAGCGGCCACCCCGACACCCGCGGCGACGAAGGCGGCGCCTTCGCGTGAGCCACTCCCGGAGCTCGCGAGCGACCTGGCGGCGGATCCGGGGGTCGGCGGTTTGGTCAGCGTGGAGACGGATCTGTGCCGGATCACTCTCACGCCGGTCGGTGGGCGCGTCGTCGGACTCGAGCTCAAGGGCTATCGGCGGTCGGTCGCAAACGACAGCCCTCTGGATCTTGTGGAGGCGGGCCCCATCCTGCCCCTCACCTTGCAGCTCGGTCCCGGCGGCAGTGACGCGCGCTTGGCGTACCGACCGTCCCGGACGGACGTGGTGGTGCACGGCGGTGACAGTGCAGAGGTGGTGTTCGAGGGCGGCTCAGCTGCCGGGATGCACCTCGAGAAACGGTACCGGTTCACCGGGGACCGCTATCTCTTCAAGCTCGCCGCGAGTGTGTCGGGTGATGCTCCCGCGCCGTCGCCGCTCGGACTCATCGTGACGCCGCTTCAGGCTGACAGCCCGACGGCCGCGGCAAGGGCCGTCGCCCTGGTCGGCGATAGCCTGATCGAGAAGCCGGTCAAGGACGCTCCGACGATCGACGCCCCGTTCGACGCCAGCGCGTGGGCCGGATTCGCTACGCAGTACTTCATCTCGGTTGCGATGCCGGCGTCCGGCACGCTGCCCGCCGTGCTGACAGGCGCAGCGGGGCTGCCGGTCGTCAGGGTGGACGCGGCGGTCGTGCGTCGAAAGGCGAAGTTCGCCGTCTACGTGGGGCCGAAGGACCGCGAGGTCCTTGCCCGCGCGGGCCATGACCTGGGCCGGGCCCTCAACTTCGGGAAGTTCTGGTTCGTCGCGATCCCGCTGCTGCATGCCCTCCGCGCGCTTCACCGGGTCACCGGGAACTACGGCGTGGCGATCATCGTGCTCACCGCCCTGGTCAAGGCCGTGACCGCGCCCCTCACGCAGACGACATTCCGTAACATGCGGGAAATGCAGAAGATTCAGCCGCAGATGGCAAAGCTTCGGGAGCGCTTCAAGGACGACCAGGTCGCATTCCAGAAGGAGGTCATGGAACTCTACCGCCGGCATCATGTGAACCCCTTTGCCGGCTGCGTGCCGATGCTGCTCCAGCTGCCGATCTTCATCGGCCTCTATACCACCCTCTCGCTGGCGATCGAGCTCCGTCATGCGCCCTTCGCCCTCTGGATAAACGACTTATCGGCGCCCGAGCGGCTGATGGTGGCCGACCTCGGCATCCCGGTACTGACGCTCCTCATGGGGGCCAGCATGTTCCTGCAGCAGTGGCTCACGCCGGCGCAGGCCGATCCCACCCAACAGCGGATGATGATGTTGATGCCCGTCGTCTTCACCTTCATGTTTCGCAACTTCCCGGCGGGCCTCGTTCTCTACTGGTTGATCAACAACCTGCTCACGATCGGACAGCAGTACCTCATGATGCGGTCCATGAAGTGAGGAGACGATATGCGGTCGATCGAAAGCGAGGGGGATACCATCGACCAGGCCATCGAGAACGCCCTCCGTGCCCTGAATGTCACCCGCGACCAGGTGGAGATCGAGATCCTCACCGGTGCGACCCGGGGGTTACTCGGGTTCGGGGGGAAGAAGGCCCGCGTCAGGGCAACGGTGCGCGCGCCCCTGCTCTCCCGGCTCCATGGTTTGGAGAACGAAGTGGCCGACATGGATTCCCGGGAAACCTTGCCGCCCGTGGAGAACGACGAACCTGCGCACCGACAGGTTCGAGACACGCGCACCCAGCCCCCACCAGAGGCAGCATCTCACGCGGCGGCGCCGTCTGCGGCGTTCCAGCTCAAGTGCAAGGACACGCTCGAGGCCATCCTCTCGCGCCTTGGCGTGTCGTGCGCTGTCGAGGTGGGGCCCGGACAGGACCCGGGGAGCGTACTGCTCACGGTGAGCGCCGACAGCGGCGGCCTCCTCATCGGCAGGCGGGGCCAGACTCTCGATGCCCTCGAGTACATCGTGAATCGGATCGTCGGCCGAGAGGACGCGGCTTCGGGGCGGGTGATGATTGACGTCGAACGTTATCGGGAGCGGCGGCTCGAACATCTGACTCAACTGGCGCGGCGGCTCGCTGAGAAGGCCAAGCAGACCGGGCGGCCCGTCACGCTGAACCCCATGAGCGCCAGGGACCGGCGCGTGGTCCACGTGACCTTGCAGGGCGATACGGCCATTTCGACGCGGAGCCAGGGCGAGGGCCACTATCGGAAGGTGATCATCCTGCCCGCCGATCGCATGCGGAGGCCGCCGCGGCCGAAGCCACCCGCGAGCTAGGAGCGTGACCCAGGATTCGCTCCCGTCGCCCCGCGGCCGATCGCCGTCGGAGGCGGGGCGCGGAACTCCTCATACCGCACGGGTATTCCACGTCGTTCCGCGCCCCGCCTCCTCGGCGCTCGACCGCAGGGCTCCGCCCGGAATCCTGGGTCGCGCTCCGAGCCGCGGCCCCACCTGCTGGCCCATGGCTCGGCGCGCATGACGCCTGCGGAGGTCCGGCTCCTGCACGCTGCGGCACGCGAGCTCGGTGTCGACGTGGGCTACGGCGCGGTCGACCGCCTGGCTCGCTTCCTCGACCTGCTCGCGGTCTGGAACCGCCGCATTCACCTGACCGGAGCGCGCGGCCTCCCGAGTCTGGTACGCAACCACGCGTCGGTAGCGGCGCTGGTTTCCCGGGAATCGTGATCGCGTGTCTCCGCCCGGACCTGGAGATCGCGCTGATCGAGTCCCGACGCCGACGCGCGAGCTTCCTGCGCGAGGCGATCCGCGCCATCCCGCTTCCGGCCGCCCGCATCCTCGAGATACGTGCCGAGGAGGCGGCGACCGATCCCGAGCTAGCGGGGCGCGCCGCGGTTGCGATCTCGCGCGCGCTCAGGCTCGACGTCTTTCTCGCCCTGGCGGTGCCGCTCCTGGCACCGCATGGGACGGCGATCGCCATGCAGACGCCGCGCACGGCGGGTCTGGCTCGCGAGCGCGCCCTCGAGCATGGGTTTCGACTGGCCGCCAGGCAGGACTATGCCCTGCCGGGCGGCGCCGCCCGGACGCTTCTTTTCTTCGATCGCGGCCCGCCTGTTTCATAGCAGCGGCTCATATGCTAAACGACGCGGGTGGCGTGGGGGCGGGATCGCTTCCGCTCCCTCGACGGGTGGAGCTGGGTGATGGGCCGAGTGATCGCGGTGGCCAATCAGAAGGGTGGGGTGGGGAAGACCACCACGGCCATCAACCTCGCGGCGGCGTTGGCGCTCCAGGGGCACCCGACGCTTCTCGTCGACCTCGATCCGCAGGGCAGCGCGACGACGGGCGTCGGCGTTCGGCCCGCCGACGGCGAAGACACGATCTACGAGGCCTTGCTCGGTGGCCGCGCCATTGCGGACATTGTGCGGCGCACGGCCATCGAGCGGCTCGCCGTCGCACCGGCCACGCGGGACTTGGTGGGTGCCGAGGTCGAGCTCGTCCCCCAGCTGGCGCGCGAGAACCGGCTGAACGATGCCCTCGCGAGCGTCCGCACCCGGTACGACTTCATCCTGATTGATTGCCCGCCGTCGCTCAGCTTGCTCACCGTGAACGCGCTGCGCGCGGCGGACTCGGTGCTCGTGCCGCTCCAGTGTGAGTACTACGCGCTCGAGGGGCTGACAGCGCTCCTCGACACGGTCGGCCGAGTACGCGACGCCTTGAACCCGACGCTCGCGCTCGAGGGTTTGCTGCTCACGATGTTCGACGGGCGCAATAGCCTTGCCCGCCAGGTCCAGGACGAGGTCCGCTCCCACTTCGGCGATCAGGTCTTTCGCGCCGTCATCCCTCGCAACGTACGCGTGTCGGAGAGCCCGAGCCACGGCATGCCGGTGCTCCTCTACGACCCCGGCTCGCGGGGAGCGGTGGCGTACCGCGCGCTCGCGCGCGAGATCGCCGCGCCGGCGCTGACCGAGCCCGTGCAGCGCGACGCGGAGGCGTGACGGTGCGGCTCGGACTTAGAAAGAAACGCTGAATGGAGAGCGGGGTGCGGAAGGCACTGGGGAAGGGTATCGAGGCGCTCTTTCCGGCGCCGCAGGAGCGGCGGGTGTCCGCCGCGGCGCCGAGCGAGCTGGCGGTGCCGATCCACGAGATCGTGCCCAACCCCGAGCAGCCGCGCCGCCACTTCGACGACGAGGCGCTCGGCCTGCTCGCCGACTCGATCCGCCGCCACGGGCTCCTGCAGCCGCTGGTCGTGCGCCGCATCGCGGGGCGCTACGAGCTGATCGCCGGGGAGCGGCGGCTGCGCGCGGCGGCGCGCGCCGGGCTCGAGCGGGTCCCGGTCATCGTGCGCGAGGCCCGCGCCGAGGACCGCCTCGAGCTCGCCCTGATCGAGAACGTGCAGCGCGAGAACCTGACCGCGCTCGAGGAGGCCGAGGCCTACCGCCAGCTGCTCGATCAGCACGGGCTCACGCAGGACGAGCTCGCCGAGCGGGTCGGGAAGAGCCGGCCGGCGATCACGAACACGCTGCGGCTGCTCGGCCTCCCCGACGCCGTGAAGGCCCAGCTCGAGAGCGGGGAGCTGACGGCAGGCCACGCGCGCGCCGTGCTGGCGATCGAAGGGGTGACGGAGCAGGTGAGCTTCGCGCGCGAGATCGTCACGCGCCGCCTGACCAAGAGCGAGACCGAGCGTCTGGCGGCCGCCCGACGTGCGCGGCAGGGGAAGCAGCCGGCCGCGGGCCGTCCGACCGACGTCCATCTGCGTGGGCTCGCCGAGGAGCTCACGCGGGGTCTCGGCACGCGCGTGCGGATCACGCGTCACCCGCGGGGTGGCTCGATCGAGATCGAGTTCTACTCCGACGCCGAGCTCGACCGCCTGATCGACCGCCTCCGCCAGGCCCTGCCGCGCGTCTGACTGCTTTGACACCGTCGGGGAGGCGGTGCTAGAAGCGGGCCGTTTTTTTGGAAGCCGACCACCGCGGCCGCCGGGCATGACCCGCGGCACCTCAAAGCTGCAATGGCGCTATTCGGCAAGGACCGTGAGCGGAGCGATCGGCCTCGGGGATTCGGTCCCGGGGCTGCCCCGGTGCCGCCCCGGGATCCTGCGCCACGGGAGGGGGAGATGTTCGAGCGCGACAAGACGACCCAGGTGGACGAGACGAGTGGAACCAGCGCGTTCCTCGGCAAGGGTAGCCGGGTCAGCGGTAAGCTCACCTTCGAGGGGACAGTCCGCATCGAGGGTCAGGTGGAAGGCGAGATCACGGCGCAGGACGCACTCACCATCGGCGAGAGCGCGGTCGTCAACGCGCAGATCACCGGGACCTCGATCGTGGTGCACGGCAAGGTGACGGGGGACATCACGGCTCGCAAACGGCTCGAGATCCGCGCACCAGGCAAGGTCTTCGGCAACATCTCGACGCCGAACCTCGTCATTCACGAGGGGGTCATCTTCGAAGGGCAGTGCACGATGGCCGGCACCGAGGCCGGCCGCGCCGACAGGGATCGAAAGGTCGCCTTCTTCCCCAAGGACGAGCGCCCGCAAGAGG
>WNFQ01004820.1_pt1 | contig 13802 bp, 11 predicted proteins | sample 5400171 | NCBI WGS metagenome assembly WNFQ01 (sample SAMN13153356, study PRJNA577476) | soil metagenome | isolation source: 20 cm soil under Madrone tree | place: USA:California | collected 2016-06-14
GGCGCGCGGCACAGGAGATCGGCCTTGCAACCGTGCCGGCAATCGTTCGCACGGCGAGCGACCTGGAGGTGCTCGAGTTATCGTTGATTGAAAATTTGCAGCGTGCGGACCTGAACCCAATCGAAGAAGCTCAGGGCTACGCCAGGTTAGCTAATGAATTTGGAATGCGGCAGGAGGATATCGCGCTCAAAGTGGGGCGGAGCCGGGCGGCAGTGGCGAACGCGGTGCGGCTTTTGGATCTGCACCCTCAGGTGCAAGTCTGGCTCGCTCAGAATTTGCTGTCAGTCGGTCACGCAAAAGTGCTGCTGGCGCTAAAAGCTCCCGAGGAACAACTATTGGCTGCGGAAACAGTTTTGCGGCGCAATGCGACAGTGCGTTCCACGGAGCGCCTGGTCGCCCGCCAACTTGGGATTGGACGGTCACGGCGAAGATCTCGACGCACGCAGGCCGAACTGAGCGCGGCGGGCACGGCAGTGGAAGATTTACAGGATCGGTTGCAACAACATCTAGCGACGCACGTCACGATTCACCACGGAGATAAACGCGGGCGGATTGAAATCGAGTACTACGGAACGGACGATCTCCAGCGGGTCGTTACCGCTCTTGGACTGCCGCCCAGCGAGACCTGATTTTGCTGCGGTCCGGTCTCGTGGAACAGTTGGATCATTGAAGTTCTGAAGCGATGAACTGTACAATTGCATTCACGAGATTGGTTTCTTTTTTGCTGTTTGCGACATTGGTGGCAAAGGCGGAGGCCCCTAAGGTCTGGGACGAATTCTCTGGCGAGAAAGCCTTTGCTCAGGTTCAACGGCTCGTCGATTTCGGACCGCGCCCCGCTGGATCTAAGGCTGTCGAAAAATCCAGAGATTACATTGAAGATCAACTTCGTCGCTCTGGCTGGCAGGTAACCCGTCAAGCATTCAGTGACGACAGTCCGCAGGGCAAGATCCAGTTCGTAAATTTGATTGCCCGATTTTCCGGCGAGAAGAAGGCAGCATCCCCATCGTTTTTATTGTGCTCGCATTATGACACAAAAATGTTTGACGCGATTCGGTTTGTCGGAGCCAACGACGGAGGTTCCAGCACGGGCCTGCTCCTGGAATTAGCACGGGTAATCGGCCAGCATCCGAACCTGGCCAGGAAAGTTGAACTGGTCTTTTTTGATGGCGAAGAAGCCTTCGTGCGGTTTTCTGAGACGGATGGTTTGTACGGAAGCCGCTATTTCGCCAAACAACTTCAACGCGACGGCGCGAAACAATTTCGCGCCGGGATCCTATTCGACATGGTGGGTGACCGCTCTCTCGATATCACGCTGCCCGCAGATTCGCCTCCGGAAATGGCACGAGATATTTTTGCCGCGGCGGAGGCGCTCAAGTCGCGAAGTTATTTCACGTACCTGGACCGGGCGATGACCGATGATCACACCCCGCTGAACGCGATCGGGATTCCAGTGATCGACATCATTGATTTTGATTTTCCGTGGTGGCACACAGCCGATGACACAATTGATAAGATCAGCGCACAGAGTCTGCAGATCGTCGGATCCGTCGCTTTATATTATCTGTCTGAACTGGCGCTAAAATGAATGAGTAGCTCCGGCCAATGTGCACATCGTCGGAGTGCTCTGGCTACTTAATACAAATTTCGGCATTGCCTGTTGCAGCGTTTCCTGGCATTCTCTTCGTGAATTCCCGCTTTAATGGAGCGCCTCGCGTCTATGTCTCATCCAACGCATAAGAACATTGGTGTGATCGGCCTCGGCATCATTGGTCGCGCAGTGGCCGGGAAATCTGCGCCGCAAAGGGTGTCCCGTTTTCGTTTGGAACCGATCGCCGCGACCTGTTCCAAATTTTGTTGGGTCGGTTGGAGAACTGACAGAACTTTGCAATTACATCCAGATCTTTGTCTCTGACGACGATGCTCTGCTGCAGACTGTCGAGCAGCTAAGCGAAAGCCTCAGGCCACGTCATCTCGTCCTTGCGCATTCAACGGTCACTCCGGACTCGATGCGTGCTGCGGCGGAAATTGTAGAACGCCGTGGAGCGCGGTTTGTTGAGGCATTATTTACCGGGAGCAAACCCGCGGCCGAAAAAGGCGAACTGGTTTACTACGTCGGCGGAACCGACACAGCCTTGCGGGAAGCACGTCCCATCCTTGAGGCCAGCAGCAAAGAGATCATCTACATCGGACCTGTCGGCCATGCGAGCGCCATCAAGATCGCAACCAACATAATCACCGCCGCAACCGTGCAGGCGGCAGCCGAGGCGCTGGCATTGGTCCAAGCATTCGGGGCGCCGCTGGAGAAATTTGTCGAGGCGATGCGCGCCAATGCCAGTTACTCGGGAACGCTGGCGATGAAGCTTCCCAAAATTCTCGAGGGCGATTTTGAGCCGCAATTTTCTGGAGCCGCAATTTTCTGTTAAACACATGCTGAAAGACATGCAGCTCGCGAGTCAGATTGCTTTGTCGCACTATCTTGATCTTGGAGTAACCGCTGCTGCCCGCGACCAGTTGCTCGAACAAATGCAGTGGGGTCACGGGGACGACGACTATTCGTCTGTTGCGCGCAAATACCTGCGCGAGTCCGCGCCATCATTTTACGAGGAGCCGCACTTGGAAGAGCAGAGTGAACAAGCCAGCGGCGGTGAACCGATTTTTGAGCCAGCAGAATCCGACGGAGAAAAGCTCGGACCAGAAAATGCGGGTTTGGCGGATTCGCAGCAGCCTTTACTCGCTTTCGGTGCGGGACAGAGTGCGGCGGCTGATGCAACCACACCATTGCGCCGTGGCTTGCTCAAACAGTTGCTGAGCCGGTTCTCGTCCGGACAAGAATGACGCAGCCGTCCCATGCCGGGCAGGCCAGCTTTCTCGATCTCTCAGGGCGCGCAAAGTTTCGAATCACCGGGACGGATCGGTTTCGGTTCATCAACGGCCAAATCACAAACGATTTGCGCAAGGCGAGCGAATCAGTTGCGATTGAGGCGTGCGTGCTCAATGCCAAAGGCAAAATGGACGCGCACGTTTTCGTTTGCGCACTTGAAGAATGCTTTTTAGTGGATGCCCATCCGATTCTTCGGCAGAAACTCCGCCCCAGATTGGAGCGCTATATCATTGCGGACGACGTTCAAATTGAGGACATCACCGATCAATTCTCGCTGTTTCACGTTCTTTCAGGGGAATCGCCAACGACAGACCATGGCAGAATTGTTTCTGTGCGTCGTTTTGCGAAGCCAGGTTGGGACATATGGAGTGACGCGACGCGTCATGACGCTGTGTGGCAGCAATTATCCTCGGCATTTGCGTTTCTCGATTCGGCCGCAGCGGAGGTGGTGCGGATCGAGCAGGGGATTCCCCGCTGGAGCTGCGAACTGACGGAGGAAATTATTCCAATTGAAGCCAATCTGGAGCAAGGCACGATCGATTACCAAAAAGGTTGCTACATTGGCCAGGAAGTGATCTCCCGAATAAAAATGTCGGGACAAACGAACAAGCGGTTGTGCGGCTTGATTTCGCTGGATGATGTCCCGCTTCAGCCGGGAATGAAACTTGCCGCTCCTTCAATGGCGGGGAAAGAAGTCGGCTGGATCACAAGCGCAACGCGTAGCAAGCGATTGGATAAACAAATCGCACTCGGATATGTAAAGCGCGGCTTCAACAACGTCGGCGCCAGGTTAAATCTGTTCGTGCCGGCAGATTCCGGCACGCAAAAGCCCGACGCAATCTCAGTCGAAGTGGTTCCGCTTCCGTTTCTCTAAAGCTTTAACGAGAAGAAAAATCATAGCCGCGCATCTGAAGCCTGCGAAATCTTTCGTGTGCGATATCCACTTCTGGGCTTGACGCATTGGCGAAGTTTTGACGTGATCAGATGGCGCTACGCAATTCTGGATCCACATGACTGCCGAAATTTATTTTGCCCTCGCGCACCGCATTTATAGAATCCGTTACCCCACAGGCGAACGATTAACCTTAACCCTTTGCAGCGTCTGAACCAGAAAGTTCCTGAGCTCAGTTTCGTTTCATTGGCAGCGTGGCGACGCGCGTTCGTCAGCCCGGCTGTCGATTAGTAACCATGGCGAATTTCTTTCCACGCTGGACGAATTGGCTACCGATCAAGCTCGTGGTCTGCGGCATCGTGCTCGCGTGTGGACTGACTGGCGCCACGTGGTACTACGGCACCCCAAAATACACCAAAGTAGGATATCAACCGATCCAACCGGTGCCGTTTCCGCACGACATTCACGTTACACAGCTGGGGATGGATTGCCGGTATTGTCACAGCTTCGTGGAAATGGCGGCGCACTCCAATGTACCGAACAGATTACGTGTATTACAATCATGCAGCACACGTGAACCGGGGCATCAGTTGTTTCAGTTGTCACGGACCGGTCAATCACATGTCAACGGTATATCTGGGCAAGCCGCACAGCATGGCTTGGTGCCTCGAGTGTCATCGACACCCGGAAAATTTTCTGCGGCCTGAAGAGCAGGTTTTCAATCTCGATTGGAAACCCGAAGACGTGAAGCCGGCGGAATTTGTCGCGAAGTATGGCCAGCCAAAGGAGGCGCACGAAGATTTTTCGAAGAAGAAGACGCTCACTCAAGCTCAGATTGGCCAGACGCTGAAGGAGCACTGGAATATTACTCCGCCACAAAATTGTCAGGGGTGCCACCGATGAAACGCGTCTTCCAACATCCAGCGGAGCCGTTGCACGGAAAGCATTACTGGCGCGGCTTGGGTGAGTTGAACGACACGCCAGAATTTCGCCAATGGCTGGAACGCGAATTTCCCCCCGGCGCGGCGGAGTTGAATGGTGACGAATGGTCGCGACGCGATTTCGTAAAATTAATGGGCGCGTCGATGGCGTTGGCCGGCATCGGGCTCACGAGTTGTCGCCGCCCTGAACTGCATCTGGTCCCGTTCACAAAGAATGTCGAATGGACCATTCCCGGAAAATTTCTCTACTACGCCACTGCGATGCCCCGGCGCGGCGGAGCAATTCCGCTGATTGCAACCACGGTAGACGGGCGGCCGATCAAATTGGAAGGCAATCCGTTGCACCCGGCCAGCGGGGGCGCGACCGACACCTTTGTTCAGGCGTCAATTCTCGATTTATATGATCCGTCGCGCTCGCAACGCTTCGTTCAGAAAGGTAAAACCGGTAATCGCGCGGAGTTTGACACATACATCGGAACGCTTCGCAACACGCTTGTCAGTCAACAGGGTGACGGTCTTGCGTTCCTCCTCGGGGAAGCGCATTCGCCGACGCGTGAACGCCTGCGGACCGAGCTGGAAAAAATATTCCCGGGCATGCGCTGGTGCGTTTATGAACCCCTCCTGAGTCAGGAGCAGATCGTCGCTGTGCAAACGGCATTCGGGGCTGGCGCGCGGCTCGTTCCGAAATTCGATCGCGCTGATGTCATTCTTGCTTTGGATAGCGATTTTCTCGATTGCGGCCAGGGCGATCTCGAGTCGGTGGCCGCATTCACTGCGCGGCGAAGAGTGAATTCGTCGAAAGACAACATGAATCGACTGTACGTCGTCGAGAATCGCTTCACGCTCACCGGTGCAATGGCGGACCACCGGCTCCGTTGTCCTGCGAGCCAAATTGCTGCGTTCACGCACGCGCTTGCGCAAAAGATTCTCGGCGGCACAAGCGATGCCGGCCTGGGTGCGGTCATCGGAAATGTACAAAGTCCGGCAGGCGGATCGAGCTTCGATGAGCGATGGCTTAGCGAGGCAGCGAATGATCTTCTTGCAAAGCCAGGCGCAAGTTTGGTGCTAACCGGTCCCAGTCAGCCGTTCGCAGTACAAATGCTCGTTTACGCTATCAACGCTGCGCTGAAAAATGTCGGCCAGACATTGGTAGTCCGGCAGGTTTCGCAGAACCCGCGCACGATCGACATCTCACAACTTGCCTCGGATATAAACGACGGGCGCATCAAGCAACTGTTCATTCTTGGCGGTGATCCGGTTTACAATGCAAAGCGTGGTCTGGTGCAGGACCGGCAGACCAATCTGCCGTTTGATTGGGCTGATCTGCAAAAAAAGGTGCCCGAGATTGTGCGGCTCGGTTATCACGAAGACGCCACTTCGGCGCTTAGCCACTGGCACGTTCCGCTCGCGCATTATCTGGAGTCGTGGGGCGACGCGCTCACGGCCGGCGGCGGTTATTTGTCTATTCAACCAATGATCCTGCCGCTCTTCGGAGGGCTTTCTGAAATTGAGCTGCTCAACGCGCTGCTGGGCGGCCCAAAAACGGAAGGGCCCGAACTGGTCCAGGAAACTTTCCGGGCCACCAATCCGCCGGGTGATTTTCAAACTGCGTGGTCGCGTTTCCTTCACGACGGCTTTGCTTTGCACGTTCAGCCGCAGGATCAGACTTCCTCGTTCAACGCGAACGCAGTTGGCACGCTGGGCCAAAGTCCATGGACGCTGCCGTCAGCGCCGACGCCAGATTCACCGGAGATTGTGCTGACAGCAAGTTACGAAATGGACGACGGCCGCTACGCCAACAACGGCTGGCTTCAGGAGCTGCCCGATCCAATCACAAAACTCACCTGGGACAATGCTGCGCTCATGAGTCCTGCCTTCGCAAAGGCGCTCGGAGTGTATACGGGCGACCTTGTGCAAATCACAATCTCAGAAAAGAGCGCCGGCGGGCAGCCAGTTAGACGCGAACTCGTCATCGCGGCGCTCGTGTCGCCGGGTCACGCTGACAATTCGATCACCGTCCCGCTAGGCTGGGCGCGGAAGATGCCAGAGTTCTACGAGCTGCCGTATGCAGGCGGCGCGCTCAAAGAGAGACCGGGCATTGCGGAGCAATCCGGGTTCAACGGTTACCTCCTGCGCACAGCAGCAAATCCGTATTTCGCCGTCGTTGGTGGGAAGGGAATTGAGAGTGTGAAGGTGAGCAAAGTCGGTCGCACTTATCCGTTCTCGATCACGCAGGAACAGTTCAGCATCGAAGGACGCGGTCTTGTGCGTGAAGCAACGCTGGAAGGTTATCGGGCGGACAACGACTTCGCAAAAAAAGTTCCAGGCGAGGAGGAACTGCCACATCCTCCGCCCAGCATTTACACGCATCCGCCTCTCGACGCGCCGCAGCAGTGGGGGATGTCTATCGACCTGAATGTTTGCACCGGGTGTAGCGCATGTGTCGTCGCCTGCCAGGCCGAGAACAATGTCCCTGTCGTGGGTAAGTTACAAGTGGCGCATGGCCGCATCATGCACTGGCTTCGCATCGATCGCTATTACGCCAGCCGGAAACCATACAACCAGGACCGTGGTGATTGGCCAGAGAACCCGGAAGTCGTGCATCAACCGATGCCCTGCCAGCATTGCGAAAACGCGCCGTGCGAGACCGTTTGTCCTGTGAACGCGACGGTCCACAGCGAGGACGGCCTCAACGTCATGGCTTACAATCGTTGCGTCGGCACGCGCTATTGCTCCAACAACTGTCCGTTCAAGGTACGCCGGTTCAATTATTTCGATTACAATCAGCGGCCGGTCGGCAAAAGAAAGATCAAAGGCGCCTTCAGCGTCTACGAAGAATATTTCGCGCCGCTCACCACCAAAGGTGCGCCGGACATTATCAAGATGCAGAAAAATCCGAACGTTACCGTGCGCATGCGCGGCGTGATGGAGAAATGCACCTTCTGCGTCCAGCGTATCGAGGAAGCAAAAATTGCGGCGCACGCCCGTGCAGGCGCGTCTGCGGACACTCACATTCCCCGCGATTCGTTTACTACAGCATGCGCGCAAGCCTGCCCCACAGGCGCAATCGTTTTCGGCGATATCAAGGACTCGCAAAGTCGCGTCTCTAAAATGAAAGAACAGGATCGCAATTACCGACTACTTGACTATCTGAACGTAGCCACGCGCAACAGTTATCTCGCGCGTGTCCGCAATCCGAATCCGAAAATGCCCGATGCGCAGAACATCGGAGTCGCAAGTTTGGTGGAGAAGATACCCGAATGAGAATGCCAATCTTACATTGTGGCCACGTGCCTGTGGCACGTCCTGTTGCGACGGCCCGCAGGACCGTGGCTACAGCTACTGGCTACTTGCAACTCCGAAGCAATTCGCGAGCCCCGATTAGTTCGGAGTTGGCAATTTGATCTATGGATGCAGCACCAACAGCACCAGAAATGGTTCAAGAAGCGGAGCGAGAGATTACCCGTGCACCGCTTGTTCTAAACCGGCGCAATTTTAGCTGGCTGACGGAGCGCATTTCGGGTGTCGTGGAACAACCAGCCCCGCGCTGGTGGTGGGTGGCGTTCACCATCACCGCGAGTGCCGCGACGTTCGGTCTCTTTTGTCTTGGCTATCAAATTTCCACGGGTGTCGGCACCTGGGGAAACAACATCCCGGTTGGCTGGGCCTGGGACATCACCAACTTCGTTTTTTGGATCGGTATTGGACATGCAGGGACACTTATCTCTGCCATCTTGTTTTTACTGCGGCAGAAATGGCGTACGTCGATCAACCGCTCGGCGGAGGCGATGACGCTCTTTGCCGTCATTTGCGCCGCGATTTTCCCCGGAGTCCATGTGGGGCGTGTCTGGATGGCGTGGTATCTGGCACCCATCCCAAACAACTGGGCGATTTGGCCAAACTTCCGCAGCGCGCTGATGTGGGACGTGTTTGCGGTGTCGACGTACTTCACGGTGTCAGTCCTATTTTGGTACACCGGTTTGGTCCCCGATCTGGCGACGCTGCGCGATCGAGCTAGGACAAAAATCAAAAAGTTTCTCTTCGGGATTTTCGCCCTTGGCTGGCGCGGTTCGAACCGGCACTGGCGCCATTACGAAATGGCTTACCTGCTCCTGGCCGGTCTCTCGACCCCGCTCGTTCTCTCCGTGCACAGCGTTGTGTCTTTCGATTTCGCTACGTCGGTCTTGCCCACCTGGCATACCACGATTTTCCCGCCGTACTTTGTCGCGGGCGCGATCTTTGGCGGCTTTGCCATGGTGCTGACGTTGCTGATTCCAGCGCGTGCGATCTTCAAGCTGTACGATGTCATTACGCCGCAGCACATCGACAAAATGGCGAAAATCATTTTGCTAACGGGTTCGTTCGTTGGCTACGCCTACACGATGGAATTTTTCGTGGCGTGGTATAGCGGCAATTCCTACGAGCGGTTCGCGTTTTGGAACCGCGTGTTTGGTCCTTACTGGTGGTACTGGTGGTTCGGCATGCTTTTCTGCAATTGCCTCTCACCACAACTTTTCTGGTTTAGATGGTGCCGCCGCAACATCCTTGTCGTGTTTTTCGTCGCCATGTGCGTCAACGCCGGGATGTGGTTCGAGCGCTTTATCATTATCGCCGGTGGATTGCACCGGGATTTTCTTCCATCCTCGTGGCGCCTGTTTATCCCGACGTGGGTCGACATCTGGACATACATTGGGACGCTCGGAATTTTCACTTCGCTGTTCCTGCTTTTCATCCGATTCCTGCCGATGATCGCGATGTCGGAAGTGAAGACCGCAATACCCGAAGCGGACCCGCATTATTCTACATCGCCCGGGGTCCGATCAGTATCTCCCGGTGGAAAGGAGCGCACACGATGATGCGGACACCTGCAGGCCACAAAGTTTATGCCATGGCTGCGGAGTACCGGAGCGCGGCTGCGCTTTACGAAGCGGCCAAGCGCGTTCGCGACGCAGGTTTTCGGCGCTGGGACGTTTATTCTCCGTTCCCGATTCATGGAATGGACGATGCGATGGGACTAGGAAAATCGTGGCTGAGCGGTTGGGTTTTATTTGGCGGAGTTTCGGGCCTTCTTACCGCCGCGATTGTCGAATTCGGCCCGTCGTGGGGTCTGTATCGGCTCGATGTGCACGGTAAGCCCTGGAATTTTTGGACCGTGCCCGCGTTCTTCCCGATCATGTTCGAGTTGACCGTGCTCTTCGGCGCGTTCGCTGCCTTTTTTGCCTGGCAAGGCATGAATGGGTTACCGCGCTGGTATCACCCGATGTTCAACTGGGAACGATTTAGCCGCGTAACTAACGACGGATTTTTCCTGGCGATTGAAGCGCGCGATCCGCGATTTACCGAGGCCGGCGTGCGCGAGTTGCTCGAAGAAACCGGCGGAGAACACATCACGGTCGTCCACGAGGACTAAACATGTTGCGCGGATTTTTCGTGATTTTTCTTCTGTGCACCATCGCGATTCTCGCGGTGTTCGGGTTTCGTGGACAAGTAAGCACCGCGCCACCGCTGGAGCTTTTTCCAGATATGGTGCGCCAGATGAAAGTGCGCGCGCAAGCGCCGCTCGATTTCTTCGCGGACGGACGTGGGCCGCGTTTGCCCGTTGCTGGTACGGTTCCGATTGGATACGAGATGCCGAAGCCACAGACGGCTGAGACACAGGCGCCGACAGTCGATCGCTGGTCGCATCCGCAGGCGAGTTTCAGCCTCGGCACCGATTACTACGACACAGGCAAAATGGGCGATCGCTGGGGAACAGGTATTCCGCTGGAAGTAACGCGCGAGTTAATGGAACGGGGTCAACAGCGTTTCAACATCACGTGCGCGATGTGCCACGGCGCAGCGGCCATGGGCAACGGCATCGTGAAACAACACGGTCTTGCCACCGTGGTTTCGCTTCAGGACGAACGCATCCGCAAAATGTCGGACGGCGAAATTTTTAACACAATCACGAACGGCAAAAACACGATGATGGCTTACGGGCCGACCATCATCGTGCCAGATCGCTGGGCGATCATTGCCTATCTGCGTGCATTGCAGCGCAGTCAAAACGCGGCGATTGCCGATGTTCCGGAAGAACATCGCGCCGACTTGGACAAGCCGGCCGAGAACAAACCGCCAGAAGCCAAACCCGCAGCAAGGCAGGAGGCGTCGAAGAAATGAGCGAACGTTTACAAACCGTGCCAACGCCGGAAGGCGAATATTTTGAGAGCAGCCGATTCGCTGGGCTTTCTTTCCTGCTCGGACTTGTCGCAGTGGTCGCGCTCGTGCTGTGCGCCGTCGGCGCACTAGTGAATCCGCATCAATTCAGTTATTCCTGGCTGTTTGCGTTTGCTTTTTTCTTCACGCTCTGCGCCGGCTGCTTTTTCTGGACAATCGTCCACCACGTCACCGATGCCGAATGGAGCGTGGTCGTGCGCCGGCAATTGGAGAATATTGCTGCGTTGCTGACGGTACTGGCGCTTTTGTTTGTGCCGATTCTTCTGCTCCGTCACCATCTCTATGCGTGGATGGATATTCCGCGCGGAGTCGAACCGTCGCTCGACACCAAGCGGGCGTATCTCAACTGGACTTTCTTTTTCGTGCGCGCCGTAGTGTTCCTCGGGTTTTTCCTTTTGGCGGCGCTCGCATTGCGCAGGCTTTCGGTGGAACAGGACAAGGACGGCAGTCCGCGCTTCACCATTGGAATGCGCAAGGTTTCGTTCATCAGTTTGCCGATGTTCGCGCTTTGTCTGACTTTCGGCGCGTTCGATTGGCTGATGAGCCTCAATTATCGCTGGTTCTCAACCATGTTCGGCGTTTACATCTTCGCAGGCGCAGCCGGTGCTTCGATGTCGCTCCTTGTTCTGGTGATCACGGCGTTGCGTCAAGCTGGTTATCTGAAGGACGTCGTGACCGTGGACCATTATCACATCATGGGAAAATGGATGTTGGCCTTCTGCGTTTTCTGGGCCTACATCGGTTTCGGCCAGTACATGCTCATCTGGTACGCAAACATCCCCGAAGAGACGCAGTATTTCATCACTCGAAACACCCAATCCTGGTGGGCGCTGAGCATGCTCCTGGTGATTGGCCGGTTTTTCATAGCGTTCCCGATTTTGCTTATGCAATCGATCAAAAAAAAGCCGCACCAGCTTTGTATCGTGGCGGCATGGATCGTCTGCATGCAGATGCTCGACATCTACCTTATTGTGCTGCCTTCGTTACACGGCACCGGCTTTCATCCCAGCATTTGGGATTTGCTTTCGGTCATCGCGATCGGTGCGACGCTCGGGTTCGTTTATCTGCGATTGGTGCCCAAGACTTCGCTATTCCCCGTGCGCGATCCGCGCCTGATCGAATCTCTGCAAACTGTCAACTGAAATGGCCGAGACCGAATCGATTCGCCAGATTGCGCATTCGCGCGCTCCATTGTCCACGTGGTTGGGGGTAGTCCTTCTCTTCGCATTGTTCGGCGTGATCGTGCTCGCCGTGATTGGGCCCATGCCGCGTGGAAGTGATTACGAAGAGATGCGGGCGAAGAAGCGCATGGAACAACTGAAAACCGTGCGCGAAGACGTAGAGAAAGCGCTGAACACGTACGCTTGGGTTGATAAGAACAAAGGCATGGTTCGCATCCCGATCGGTCGCGCGATCGACCTGACGACCGCTGACCTTGCGAAGCAAAAACCAGCGCCGGCGGGTCCAATTGCTACACCACAGGCGCAGTCTCCAGCCGCACCAACTTCGCCCGCTCCGGGAGCTTCTCCGAAACCTGGCGCGGCTCAGCCGGCTGGCTCGCCTTCAACGTCCGCTCCCGCTGCGTCCGCTCCAGCGGCAGCTGAAACGGCTGCCTCGCCTTCAACACAAGCTCCCTCGTCGCCTTCGCCAGCAACGCAACCAGCAGCGTCTGCACCAGCTTCACCCGTCCCGACTACAGGCCCATGAACGCCACTGGAATCCCACTGAAAGAACCATCAGTTTCTGCTGCCGCTGGAGCCACAGAGCAGTTGGAGCGCGCGTACATAGACGCGTCAACACGTGTGCCAGTGCTGATGTTTTACACATCCGCGATGGCGTGGCTAATCCTCGGCACGCTGCTCGCGGGATTCGTTTCATTCAAACTTCACGAGCCTGACCTGCTTTCGAACATCAGTTTTCTCACATGGGGACGCGTGCGGCCCGCGCACATGAACGTGATGGTTTACGGCTGGGCGTCGATGGCCGGAATGGGCACGGCCATCTGGCTAATGGCGCGGTTGTGCCGGACGGTGTTGCGATACCCGTTATTGCTCGTCGCGGCCGCAGGCTTTTGGAATTTGGGCGTGCTATTGGGGGTTGGCGGAATTCTTCTAGGCGACAGCACCGGCTATCAATGGCTTGAGTTTCCGGGTTACGCAGCGATCATTCTTTTTGTTGCTTACACGCTCGTTGCTTCGTGGGCGGTGCTCATGTTTCGCTATCGTCGCGGCGAACAAATTTACATTACGCAATGGTATTTGCTCGGCGCGTTTCTCTGGTTCCCATGGCTGTACGCGGCCGGGCAATTGATGCTCTTCGTCGTGCCGGTGCAGGGAGTTTTGCAATCGGCTGTTGGATGGTGGTACGCGAATAATCTGCTCTTTCTGTGGTTTGGGGCCATTGCCCTGGGCACTGCGTACTACATGATTCCCAAAGTCATCGGCCGCCCGGTGTACAGTTATCACCTGGCGACGATTGGTTTTTGGACGTATGCGCTTTTCTCAAGCTGGACTGGAATGCAGCGGCTGGTCGATGGGCCGTTTCCGGCGTGGATGATCACGGCCAGCATCGCCGCGATGATCTTGAGCATGATCCCTGTCGCGACTGTAGGCCTTAATCATCATATGACCATGCAGGGTTATTTTCCGTTGATGCGCTACAGCCCGACGCTGCGGTTCACCGTCTTCGGCGCAATGTCTTACACCGTCTTTAGCGTGGTTGGTCTGTTGATTTCGCTTCGCTCAGTCGCGCGCTACGTCAACTTCTCGCAGACCAGCATCGCTTACTCGCATCTCGGTCTTTACGCATTTTTCACCATGGTGATTTTTGGCTCGATGTACTACAACGTGCCGCGTCTGGTCGGGCGCGAATG
>WNFQ01023834.1_pt1 | contig 13802 bp, 12 predicted proteins | sample 5400171 | NCBI WGS metagenome assembly WNFQ01 (sample SAMN13153356, study PRJNA577476) | soil metagenome | isolation source: 20 cm soil under Madrone tree | place: USA:California | collected 2016-06-14
GGGCGTGGACGGTGTCTTCCTGGAAGTACACGAGAACCCGTTGCACGCCATGTCTGACGGAGCCAACGCCCTGGAATCGACGAAGTTGCGGGGCGTGTTGAAAGAGTTGCAGGCGCTACAGAATGCGCTGACCGCCGTGCATGTAAAACCGTGAATCGGGTTTGGTCCCGAAATCTGCTAACATTTCCCGCCGTATCTGAGAGGTCCAGATGAAGCATCTCTCCGCGTTGCTGGCCGCGTTTCTATTCGTAACCCTTACGACTACTCACGCGCAAACTTCCATCGGGGGTGAACCGCTCCGTGTCGGAATCGCGGGACTGGTTCACGGACACGCCGAGGGCTTTTTCCAGCGCTCGCTGCATCGGCCCGACATCCAGATTGTGGGGATCGCCGAGCCTGATCAGCAGCTCGCATCGCGATACGCAACCCAGTTTGGCTTCGACCGGAACTTGATGTTCAGCGACCTGGAAGACATGCTGCAGAAGACGCACCCACAAGCTGTTTTGGCGTATACGAACACCTACGACCACCGGCGGGTGGTGGAAATCTGCGCGCGACGAGGTGTTCCCGTGATGATGGAAAAGCCGCTGGCCGTCAGCGCCGAGGACGCCCATGTCATCGCAGATGCGGCGCGCAAGGCCAAGATTCAGGTGCTGGTGAACTACGAGACCTCGTGGTACCGCAGCAATCACGCGGCCTACGACCTGGTGCACCAGAACGCGATCGGCGATATCCGCAAGGTGGTCGTCCACGATGGCCATCAGGGACCCAAGGAAATCAACGTACAACCCGAGTTCTTTGCCTGGCTCAACGATCCCAAGCTCAACGGCGGTGGAGCCCTTTATGATTTCGGGTGCTATGGCGCCGATTTGATGACCTGGCTGATGGATGGGCAGCGGCCCACTTCGGTGACCGCCGTAACCCAACAAATCAAGCCAGAAATCTATCCGCGCGTTGACGATGAGGCGACCATCATCCTGACCTATCCCAAAGCGCAGGCCATCCTGCAAGCATCATGGAACTGGCCCTTCGACCGGAAGGATATGGAAGTCTATGGTCAGACGGGCTATGTAATCACGGTCCGCCGTGACGACGTGCGGGTTCGCCTCAAAGGGGAAGAGGCGCAGCAGATTGCGGCCAAGCCAGTTCCTTCGCCCAGCGACGATTCGCTGTCGTTTCTGAGGGCAGTCATTCTGGGCCGAGCTGAGTCCGACGGACCTTCTTCTCTGCAAACGAATGTCATTGTGGCCGAAATCCTCGACGCTGCCCGGCGCTCCGCAGCTTCCGGAAAGTCCATTCGGTTAGCTGGTGACGGAAACGCCCGCTAAATCTGTTACCATTTCCGCCTTCCGATCGCCTGATGCACATCTTCTCCGCCATTGCCGGAATTATTTCCATCCTGGCTATCCTACTGGATGCGTTCGAGACCGTGGTGCTCCCGCGGCGGGTACGCCGAAGCTTTCGGATTACTTCTTGGTTCTACCGGCGCACGTGGATTCCCTGGCGAAAACTCGCGAGCCGTATTCAAGGCCAGGCCCGCCGGGAAAATTTCCTCGGCTACTTCGGGCCTCTGTCGTTGATTTTCCTGCTGGTTTTGTGGGCTGCGGGGCTGATCTTTGGTTTCGCCTTGCTGCAATACGGAGCGGGCGAGCATTTTCGCCTGAGTGATGAGCCAATTACCTTTGGCGTCCTGGTTTACCACAGTGGTGAAACCTTCTTTACCCTCGGCTATGGGGACATTATCCCCAGTTCCGGAGTGGCCCGCGCTCTGGCCGTGTTAGAAGCCGGCCTGGGCTTTGGCTTCCTCGGAGTGGTGATCGGTTATTTGCCGACAATTTATTCGTCGTTTTCGCGGCGCGAGATCGAAATCTCTCTGCTGGATGCACGGGCTGGTTCGCCGCCCTCCGCGACCGAGTTGCTAGCCAGGTTCGGGAACTGCCCTCAGCAGGCGGTGCTCGACCAAATTTTTCGCGATTGGGAACGTTGGGCGGCAGAGGTGCTGGAGAGTCATCTCTCTTATCCGGCACTCAGTTTTTTTCGCTCGCAGCACAACAATCAATCGTGGCTGGGGGCGTTAGTGACGATTCTGGACGGCAGCGCGCTGGTGATGGCAGGGGTGGATGGACTGCGTGACGAGCAAGCGAAAATCACTTTCGCTGTGGCGCGGCACGCGGTAGTCGATCTCGCTCAGGTGGTCAACGCTCAATACAACCCGAGCGCTCCAGACCGGCTGCCGCTTGAGGAACTGAATCGGATGCGGCAGAGCCTGGCCGGACGTGGAGTGAAACTGCGCGACGGCAACGAGTTCGAGGAAAAGCTGACCTATCTGCGATCGTTGTACGAAGCGTACGCGGTGGCCATTGCCCTCAATCTCTCCATCACCTTGCCGCCGTGGATTCATCGCGAAACGCAGAAAGACAACTGGCAAGCCGGCCCTTGGGACCGGGCGATCCAGGCCCGGAGCCTGGCCGGACGGGTGCAGCACATGGACGATCATTTTTAAGGGCAGCCTTCAGCACTCAGGCATCAGCATTCAGCCACGATGGATTTCGGCTGGGACCGGAAAAGTGTCTCGACGGGCCAAGTCCTGAATGCTGGGTGCTCGGTTCCGCGTGCTAACATCTTTTTTCTCCATGAAACATGTTGGCGAAAACGTGGTCCGGATTGAGGCTGAGGCGCTGCGCGCGCTGGCCGACCGCATTGCCGGCCCCATGTCTGGGGCTTTCAATGCCGCGGTCGAGTTGATCTATGACTGCGGCGGCCGGGTGGTGGTCACAGGAATGGGTAAGAGCGGCATCATTGCGCGCAAGATTGCGGGTGGTGCGTGGCGACGTGGTACTGGCCCTCTCCGCCAGCGGGGAGACCGAAGAAATTCTGCGCCTGCTGGCTACCATCAAGCGGCTGCAGGTGTCGTTTATCAGCATGACGGGGGACGCGGTGTTTGACAAAGACGCGGGCGAGGACGCCCGCGCCACACGAAAACTTTCCACGCTGGCAGCGGCGGCTAATGTCGCCCTTGACGTCTCGGTGGCCAAGGAAGCATGCGGGCTAGGCCTGGCGCCGACTGCTTCGACCACGGCCATGCTGGCTTTGGGCGATGCGCTGGCTATGGCGCTGGCCGAGAAGCGCGGCTTCCAAGAAGAAGATTTTGCCAATCTGCATCCCGGCGGAAAGCTGGGCAAACGGCTGGCCCGGGTCGAATCCCTGATGCACTCGGGAGAGGCTGTGCCACGGGTCACACCGCAAACCAAAATGCCGGACGTGATCTACGAAATGTCGCGCAAGAAGCTGGGTGTGACCACGGTGCTCGACGGCGAGAAGCTGGTGGGAGTGATCAGCGACGGCGATCTGCGGCGTTTGCTGGAGAAGCGCGGCAAGGATGTGCTTGATTTGACCGCGGGCGAGTGCATGACGGTGAAGCCTAGAACGATTGGGGCGAATGAATTCGCGGCCACGGCGCTGGCTTTGATGGAAGAAAAAAAGATTACTTCCCTAGTCGTGATTGATGGTGAGCGCACGCTATTGGGAATTGTCCACCTGCACGATTTGTGGGGGATGGAGATGATCTAGCACCGTTGTCTCGGACAGGCGGGCGAGACGCCCGCCACACAGCCGGCGGGGCGCCGGCGCTACAATACAACCATGTATCACTACGATCCCAATACGGCACTGGAAGAACTCACTGAGGAAGCCACGCTCCCTAACCCGGTCCATGTGCGCGACATGATCCTGCGGAAACGGCTCAATGCGGACAAATCACTGGAGTTGAACCGGCAGTTCGTCGAATATCAGAAGTTTTTCGGCGAGGCGCAGAAGTTGGGGAAAGAAATTCTGAAACAGTTGGCTGGGTAGCTGCTTTGATCAGATCGTTGCCCTCGACCAGGTACCGATAAATTTGCATCCCTTCCACTTTCTTGCCCTGGAGCCGGCGATTCTCTGCACATAGGCAAAGATCCGTACTCCCGCGTACAATAACCAATTCCCAACTCACGGAAACAATCTAACTATGCATCGCTGGTCAGAACTCTTCATTCCCACCCTGCGCGAGGCTCCGGCGGACGCTGAGGTCGCCAGCCACAAATTCCTGGTACGGGCAGGCTACATCCGCCAGCTGGCCGCCGGCATCTACTCCTATCTGTTTCTTGGCAACCGCTCGTTCAACAAGATCATGAGTATCGTCCGCGAGGAGATGGACAAGATCGGACAGGAGTTCTTCCTGCCGGCGATTCATCCCAGGGAACTGTGGGAGGCCAGCGGGCGCTGGGCGGTTATGGGCGACAACATGTTCCGGCTCAAAGACCGCAAAGGGGCCGATCTGTGCCTGAGCATGACCCATGAAGAAGTGATGACCGAGATTGCGCGCAAAGAACTGCGCAGCTACAAACAACTGCCGCAAATCTGGTACCAGATCCAAACCAAATTCCGCGATGAAGCCCGGCCCAAATCTGGCCTCCTCCGCGTGCGGCAGTTCATCATGAAGGATTCGTACTCGTTTGACATGGACGCCGTCGGCCTTGACGTTTCTTACCAGAAGCATTACGACGCCTACTGTCGAATCTTCGACCGCTGCGGATTGAAGTACCTGGTGGTCGAAGCCGATTCAGGCGCAATGGGCGGCTCGCTATCGCATGAGTTCATGGTACGGACTCCCGCGGGCGAAGACCAGATCGTGAGCTGCGAACAGTGTAATTATGCGGCCAACCTGGAGAAGGCGGCGTCAAAACTGGCGGAGGTGGAGGATCTCCCCGCGCAGGGCGATGGCAAGCCGCTCGAAGTACACACCCCAGGAATGAAGACAATCGAAGAGGTGGCGAATTTCCTGGGCGTCTCGCCCAAGAACAAAATGAAGACACTGGCGCTGATGCTGGAAGACGCAGACGCCAAGACGGGCAAAAACAAGCCGCGGGCGGTGGTGTTGTTAATGCGTGGCGATCATCAGATGAACGAAACCAAGCTGTCGTCCGCGCTCCAGGGCAAGGTGACGCGCCCGATGATGGAAGATGAAATTCGCCGGCTGTTCAATTCTCCGGCGGGATTTCTGGGACCGATCGGCATAGCCTGGGCGAAGGACATGGACGACATCGAGCATCCCTTGCTGCTGGTGGACAAAGTACTCCAAGGCCGCACCAATCTGATTGGCGGGGCCAACAAGGAAGACTATCACCTCAAGAACCTTACTCCGGGCCGCGACTTCCATCCCACTGCTTACCCCGACCTGCGCAGCGTAAGTGCGGGCGAAGCCTGTCCGAACTGTGGCGCACCGCTACGCATTGACACTGCGGTCGAAATCGGCCACATCTTCAAGCTGGGCTACAAGTACTCGGAGTCGATGGGGGCGCGGGTGCTGGACAAGAACGGCAAGGAAGTTACGCCGATCATGGGCAGTTACGGCATCGGAATCGAGCGCATTTTGACCGCATGCGTGGAGCAAGGCAATGACGAAAACGGCTTTTGGCTGCCGCCGCAGATTGCGCCTTTCCAAATCGTCGTCACCCCCACCAATGTGGGTGATGAAAAAATAAAAGCCGCCGCCGAGGACATTGCGAGCCGTTTGGAGTCCGCTGGTTACCAGGTGTTACTGGACGACCGCGACGAAAGGCCAGGGGTGAAGTTTAAGGACGCTGACCTGGTGGGCATTCCCTTTCGTGTCACCGTGGGAAAGAAGGTTACCGAAGATACTGTGGAAGTGGTTCGGCGCTCGACACGGCAAATCGAGGATGCTAGCATCCCGGCAATAACCGAATATTTTGAAAAACAATTACGGTCGGCGGGCTAAGGGGGATCTCCTGGCGCGCGACCGAAAGCGGAGCGCGTAATGGGTTCGCTGAAGCTGGTTGTTGGTGTGTTCACGATCGTTGCAGTTGTGTATCTAATCGCCGAACTGGCACCGCCTTTCTTCTCGAACTACCAGTTCGAGGACGCCATCAAGACTGAGGCACAGATGGGCACCTACAGCACCAAGAGCGATGACACCATCCGTGATGCAGTTTTCAAGAAGGCGCAGGAGATCGATATTCCGATTACCAAGGAGCAAATCAAGATCAGGCGGACCGGGTTAGCCTATGCCGGTTCCGTCACCATCGAAGCTCCCTATACCGTACATTTGAATCTTCCGGGGTACCCTCTGGATCTGAACTTCGACCCCTCCAGCACGAACCGGAGTGTCTTCTAACGCGCCCCAATCCTTTCTCAGCATAGGTGAAGGCCGGACCATCGATCCGGTACCTTCCTTTCCAAGCTACGGTAAAGCTGGTTTCGGTCTCCTCGATCTCCACCGATAGCGGATCTCCATCCCGGGCCAGGGGCGCGGCAAGTTGATCGGAGGGATCCAGTAACCAGGCGTCGCCAGTTTCGGTGGAGAAAAGCACCAACTGGCCGATGGTCACAATCCGACTCTGTCGTTGAGCAGCACGACGCTGCATGTACCGGACCTCGTCGGCCAGACGGAAAGTCCTCCCCTCGACCCACTGTTTCTCTGCTCCACGCTTGATCGTTCGCCAGCCCATTCCCGTGGCTCCTCAAAACCCTTACAGTAGAGGTCCTCGGAGAGGTCCCCATGCAACTGTTCGCACATCTTTTTGAAGATCTGTTGTTGTTTGTGTACCACTGCTTCGACCGGGTTGTCATCCACGGATATCTTTCGGGGCTGTGCCGCCCGGAACAGGCGGTCTACTTCTTCCGGAACGTCGGCGGCGAGCGGGTCATCAGTAAGGAGGTCTTGTCGCGGCGTACGCAGCAGTATCAAGCCTGGGTCGAGGCTTACGCCCGCAATCACCAGATCACCATCGAGTGGGCCCAGAAAGGAGTGCGCAAAGAAGATTATTTGCGACCCGAGTTGCGCCACATGGAACGGAAGAACCAGCACGGTGTGTATTTCATTCTCAAGAGCATGGAGCAAGGCAACACTTTCCGCTCCACTGTCCCCAAGTACCCCACCCCCGATCCCAACTATCGCATTCTGGCCAAACAGCGCAGCCGCTTCACTCACTATTACTTCTATATCCGCGACGAGGTGCTAGGCGCGATCGTGATGCGCGTGGCCTCCTTCTTTCCTTTTCAAACGACCTACTACCTGAATGGACACAACTTCATCGAGAACGAACTGCATCGGGAAAACGTCAGCTTCCGCAAGAATGATAATGCCTTTCTCGCCGTTGCCGATTCCCAGGCTCTACAGTCCGCCGCCGATCGCTTCCGTCCCGAGCTGATCCGTAAGCGCCTCCAGTACTGGACCCTGCTGCTGGGGCCCAAGTTCTCCAAGCGCGAGCGTGGGGCTATGAACCTGGGTCGCTTCTACGCCCTCAGCCAAGTCGAATACTCTCGCAATTTCATCTTCAAGCGGAATTTCCCCATCCACAAGATCTTCGAGCGCTCCTGCGAAATCGGCCTCTGGCGCATGACCTCAAGCAAGATCTCGGAAGTCTTCGGCACACGGCTCACCAAGAAAATGAAAGGCAAACTGTACACCACCCTGGAACAGATCGAGCACGGCCATCACGTCTTCCGCGCCTACTGCCGCAACGCCTTTCTCAAGCAATACGAGAAGTTCTCCACCTTCCTGCGCAACGAACTCTGTTCCAACAATCTCAGCGACTTCGGTCTCAAGAAAAGTTTAGGCAACCTGGACGCAGTCCGCGAGAAATTCCTAGAGATTACCGACCGTTTCGCTGCCTTTCAGGCACAGTGCCTGAACGTCCATGTCGACTTCCCCCTCCTGCAAAGACTGGCCCTGCCCATTCAGGTGGGAAAAGGAAAATTCCCAGGGATCAAGATCCACGATACGCGCATGATCCGCCTGCTGGAGATCCTTCTGCACACCGGCACCAAGCTGGCCGGCTGGCGGACCCAGCAGATTCATGAGGCCGTCCTCCAAACCTACCACCTCTCCCCCGAAAACTACGGCCTCAATCAACTCCGTTACGACCTCCGCAAGCTGAAAGCCCACGGCCTGCTGCAACGCGACGGCAAGCGTTACGCCTATCGGCTTACTGAAAAGGGCAACCAAGTCGCCCTCCTCTTCGTCCTCTTCCACAAGCGGCTCTGCGGACCTCTAGCCAACAGTCTCTTCCACCATCGCCCCGATCCCAAGCACGCACCCCAAAGCAAACTGGAAGCCGCCTATCACAAAGCCGACACTGCCATCAGCGAAATCGTTCAACTCCTTGCTGCCTGACTTAGCCCGCAAAAATGTTGAAGTATTTTTCTTTATCATCTTTGCCGTTAGTATCTAAAGCCGTTGACGCCTGCAAAGTTCCCCGACTGCTGCCGGAACCTGGTACGCCGCTCCCCCGGCTTCCGTACTCTTGTTTGCCATCTAAACCACCCCCTAACATGTTGTGGGGGCGAGCCGTTTGCTCCGCGCTGGCGGGCCCGCGGGAGACGTCTGTCCCGCATCCGCCGGATGCCGACGCTACAACCTCGAACCAGCGTACCTTCCTGCCAACCCGCAGGTGCAGCAAAACCTGGGCCCGACGGGTTAAAATGAATCATCTCGTCAAAGTTGAGTCGAAGGAAGGCGAAGTCGAAATCAAGTCTGGAGCTCTGGGTGTGGCCCGAGCAGGACATTCATTGGTTCCAGATAACGGCAGACGTGAACTCTGCACTCTAAGGTAGTAAAGGCGAAGCCGACCATCCAATCGTGGCCATTAAACTCAAGATTCCGACCGGCAGGAAGACTGGCAAGGCCGGAAGTTGGCCGTTCCCCCGCGATCCACTGTTAAAAGCCGCGCTGATAGTTTTCCTCGTCCTGGCCGCCACCACCGGGGGAATATTTACTTACTACTACGTGACGTTCGGCCGGATGATTGACCAGCGCTTCAAGGGTCCGGTGTTCGGCAACTCGGCCAGGATTTACGCCATTCCCCATGCGGTGCAGGTAGGCGAGAAGATCGAGCCTAAAGAAATTGCGGCTGCGCTGCGTCACGCTGGTTACTCCGATCAGAACGCTGGTAAATCGTCGATGGGGAGCTACCGTGTGCTTGAGGGCGGAATCGAGATCAAGCCCGGGCCCGATTCCTATCACAGCCAGGAATCGGCCGTCATTCGCATTCGCAGCGGCAAGGTCGACAGCATCAGCAGCCAATCCGGCGAGCTTGCAGCCTACGAACTCGAACCCCAGATGATCACTTCGCTGTTCGATGCGGAACAACGTTCCAAGCGGCAACTGGTCACGTATGACCAAATTCCAAGGCTGATGGTGGATGCGGTGCTAGCCATTGAAGACCGGCGCTTCTTCCAGCACGGCGGGGTGAACTTTATCCGTCTGGCAGAGGCCACGTGGGTGGACGTGACTCATCAGCGCCACGAGCAGGGCGGTTCAACCATCACCATGCAGCTCTCCCGGGCGTTCTTCCTGACTCCGGAGAAGACCGTCAAGCGCAAGCTGTCGGAGATGCTGATCGCCCTGGAGATGGAGCAGAAGCTCAGCAAGCAGCAGATCTTCGAGTTTTATGCCAATCGGGTGGATCTGGGCCAGCGCGGTTCGTTCACCATTAGCGGCTTTGCCCAGGCATCGCAAGCCTACTTCAACAAAGATCTGAAGGATCTCACCCCGGCCGAGGCCGCCCTGATCGCTGGAATCATTCAGGCACCCAGCTATCTGTCACCCTACCGCCATCCCGAGCGCGCCCTGGAACGCCGCAACCTGGTGCTGGACAGCATGGTCGAGACCCACGCGCTGCCGAAAGCAGAAGCCGAAAAAGCCAAGGCGACCCCCCTGAAGCTGGCGCCGCCCAATGTGGAAGCCAGCGACGCACCTTACTTCGTGGACATGCTGCGGGAAACGTTGATCAGCAAACTGGACGAACGGCAGATGAACGACCAGGGCTATCGGATTTATACGACGCTCGATCCCGAGTTGCAGAAAGCGGCGGCCACAGCTGTGCAAACCGGCATGAAACTGGTTGACGATCAGGTAACCAAGCTGCGCACCAAGCGCACTCGGATCGGGAAGAATAAATTCGAAACCAAAGTTCTGCCCGGGCCTCAGGCCCAGGTCTCGCTGGTGGCGATTAACCCGCATACCGGCGAAGTTCTGGCCTTGGTGGGCGGGCGAAACTATGGCATGAGCCAGTTGAATCACGCGGTGGCGAAGCGTCCCACGGGATCGATTTTCAAACCGTTCGTCTATGCCGCCGCAATGAATACAGCCCTGGACGGCGCTAACCCGGTGTTCACCCCTGCGACCATGGTTACGGACGAACCGAGCACCTTCGCCTACGGTGATCAGATCTACGAGCCCCGCAACTACAAGGAGGAATATCACGGCGAAGTAACCGCCCGTTATGCCCTGGCGATGTCTTTGAACAATGCCACCGTAAAGCTCGCCCAAGAGGTGGGTTACGACAAGGTGGCGTACCTGGGTGGCGGACCTGGCCAAGTCAGCTGGCATTGTTTCCGTGAAAGCGACGCCTGCCATGGCATTGGGAGCTTACGATGCCACTCCCGTGGACATGGCAGCCGCTTACACCGTATTCGCCAACTCCGGGGAAAGGATCTCCCCCACGGTGGTGAATTCGGTGCGGAACGCCAACGGTGACGTGGTGATGGATTTCAAATCGGAGAGGCGGCAAGTGCTCGATCCACGCGTCGCTTATCTCATGACCACCATGATGGAAGGTGTGATGAACAGTGGGACTGCCTATGTGGTTCGCCAGCGTGGCTTTACCGCCCCAGGCGCCGGCAAGACTGGCAGCTCCCACGACGGCTGGTTCGCCGGCTATACCAGCAACCTGCTATGCATCGTGTGGGTGGGGTACGACGACTATAGCGACCTTCGTCTAAGCGGTGCTCAGACCGCAGCCCCAATCTGGGCAGAATTCATGAAGAAGGCCGTTACGCTTCCCCAGTACTCGGACACGAAGCCGTTTTCCCAACCGTCCGGGGTCGTGGATGTGCAGCTCGACAAAACGACCAATCTGCTGGCCACTCCTGCTTGTCCGGAAACTTACAACGCGGCGTTCATCGCCGGAACCGAGCCCAGTGAAACCTGCGACCAAAGCACGGGAATGCGCGGCTTCTTCTCCCGGGTTTTTGGACTTGGTGGAGAAAAGGCACTTCCGCCTCCGCCGCCTGGTGCCCAGCCCGGCGGTACCCCCACGAGCGGAGCCAGCACCACGGCCGAAGATCCCGGCAAGAAGAAAAAGGGGTTCTTTGGCAAGATTACAGGTATCTTTAAGGACGACAAACCGTCTAACCCTCCGCCGCCCAAACCGGCAGACAATGGCGGTAACGGTCCCCAGTAGACACGTGCGACGCCGGCTAGCCCACCGTCTTCAGGAGTCGACTTATGGGTCGTCACTTTCTGCTTTTCGTTCTGGCAGCTGCCGTCCACGCCAGTTCTTCCCCTCTGGCCCAGGTCCACTCCTCGGAGCAGGTTCAGGTCGCCCCCCCGCCCGTACGGCGAGCTGAGGCCCCGGCGGCAAATGCTACCGTCACAGACTTGGAACAGCGCGGCGACACCTTGCGCGCGGAAAAATCTTACCTGGACGCGCTGGACTACTATCGGGCGGCGCTCGCAAAAGATCCCGCCAACGCCCGGCTTCACAACAAGATTGGCATCAACGAACTTCAAATGGCACGTTTCAATGAAGCCCGTAAGGACTTCGAACTGGCGATCAAGAACGACCGCCAGTTTGCCGATGCCTACAACAATTTGGGTGTAATTTACTATCTTCAAAAGAAGTACGGGAAGGCCATCAAGCAATACGAGCAAGCCATCAAGCTGCGGCAAGATTCCGGCTCTTTCTACAGCAATCTCGGCGCCGCATATTTCTCGAAGAAGCAGTTCGAAAAAGCCAGCCTCGCATATAACGAGGCCCTCCGAATTGATCCGGATATTTTCGAGCGGACCTCTCACACCGGAGTGCAAGCGCAGATGTCCTCTCCGGGGGACCGGGCCCATTTCTACTACGTCCTGGCCAAGCTCTACGCCAAGGCTGGCATTGCTGACCGCTCTTTGCAATATTTGCGACGCGCCATGGAGGAAGGCTACAAGGGAATCGAGGACGTTTATAAAGACGACGAGTTTGCCGGACTACGCAAAGACCCTCGCTTCACCGACTTAATGGCTGCCCGTCCGCTGGCGATTCCGGAGTAACGATGAATTACAAATATTTACACAATTCGCCGCAACTTTCTATTGCCGCCGGGTTTATACTTTCCAACAACTCCTGAAAACAACAGGGTGAGTAAGGAGAAACGGTAGCCCACCGGTCGCCAACCCGAGCACGCCCCAAGCAGGCGACCGGTGGGGTTTTCTTTTCGGCTCGGGCTTCCCTTCGCAAGGCCAGCAATCGGCAAATCCGAATATCGAAAGCGCTAATCATCTGAGGTTGATTCCCCACCGATATAGTCTTCCACCGCTCGCTTACACTTTCCCTGCGCTTTCAGGATGTACTCGATCGCATCGCGCAGAGCCCCCTCTCCACCGGCATGAGGGGTTATGTAGTGCGCTCTGCTTTTCACTTCGCTGCGGGCGTTGGCCACTGCGATAGAAAGTCCGCAGTCTTGCATCGGAGGAAGATCGATCACGTCATCACCGACAAACGCTGCTTCGCTGGCGCCAAGCCCCTCTTTGCCAATAATTTCGCGAAACGCTGTCAACTTGTTCATAATTCCCTGATAGACGTACTCCAGTTTGAGATCACGCGCACGAAGCGCTACTGTCTCCGAATTGCGCCGGGTGATGAGCCCGGTCTTCAGGCCTCCCAGCCGCGCGAGAGAAATGCCCGCGCCGTCATGCGCGCTGAAGCCTTTGGTCTCAACAACGATGGGATGCTGGGCTTCGGACGGAACAGGAAAGAGGTAGATCTTGCCGTCAGTGAGAACACCATCTACATCGAACAGCAGGAGTTTTATTTTGCGGGCGCGGGTTGCAGCGGATAGTTTGGACATCGCCGCGATTCTAGCATTCCGTTCGCCGACGGCTTATGGGCGGCCGATCCACAGGATCAGAAAGTGACGCCGAGCTTTTCGAAGTCGCGGTCGAAGTCACCAGACGGCCTGGGTGCAGGATAGTCAGGGTGGCTGCCACGCAGTTCCCCTAGGGAATTTTGTGGAGGGCCTTAGGTTCGCCGGCCTGGAGCGCCTGCAAAAAAATCGACAACGACGATCCGGAGCGGAAAGCGTGACAACTTCGCAATCGTTTGTCGGGCTTTCTCCTCGCCGCGCCGCTGCCACAGCAGGGAGAAAACTTCACCCCAATTGAGGACAGAGGTCAAAACCAAAGCCTGATTCCGCAGGGCCGCCTGCAGCAGTTGCTCCGCCTTCCCGATTCCCGGACCCGCGAGATCCAACCGTGCGTTGGCGGTCGAGGACTTAGGTCTGGGTCATCGTGCCGTCCGGCGCTACTCGATTCGGTGCTCACGTTCCCGGGCCTCGACCGGCGAATCCTCGCCTTCGCAGCATCCGACAAGGCTGTGGATGAACTCGTCGGTGATGAGCCAGAGAACGAGAGGCTCTTGTTCGGCGCGATAGATACTGAGGTACGTGCCTTCCTCAAAGTTTTAAAGGCGAACATTTTACGAAACAACGCTTTCAGTTAAAATGTTCTCTGTGTCCCTCCTTGCTTCAGAGCCCGACCTTCGGGCGCTCGCTTGGGCCCATCCGCTGGTCCAGGAGTGGTTTGTCCGAAAGTTTGGTACGCCCACCGAGCCGCAGGAACTGGGATGGCCTCACATTCTGGCGGGACGAACGACACTTATCTCCGCACCCACCGGTTCTGGCAAAACGCTAGCCGCATTCCTCGCCTGCGTTGACCGGCTGGTTTGCAAAGCGCTAGCCGGTGATCTGCACGACCGGAC
>WNFQ01002964.1_pt1 | contig 13795 bp, 13 predicted proteins | sample 5400171 | NCBI WGS metagenome assembly WNFQ01 (sample SAMN13153356, study PRJNA577476) | soil metagenome | isolation source: 20 cm soil under Madrone tree | place: USA:California | collected 2016-06-14
CCGCGATCGAGGCGTTTCGCGGTCGCATGCGCGCGGACCTGTTCGTGCTTTTTCCGCAGGGCCGCATTTCCGATGTGCAGCGGCGGATGATGACGACGGTCGAGGACGATAACGTCCACGCATTGGCGATCGAAGGGACGTTCGATGATTGCCAGGCGATCGTGAAAGGCATGTTCAACCACCACGCCTTTCGCGACCAGGCGCGGCTCTCCGGCGTGAACTCCATCAACTGGGCGCGTATCGTCGCACAAGTGGTGTACTATTTCACCGCGGCGGTCGCACTCGGCTCGCCGGCCAGAAAGGTTGCCTTCACAGTGCCGACCGGCAATTTTGGTGATGTCTATGCGGGCTATGTCGCGCTCTGCATGGGCCTTCCCGTCGACCGCCTGGTGGTTGCGACCAACGTCAACGACATCCTCACGCGCACGCTCGCCACTGGCATGTATGAGTTGCGCGAGGTGGTGCCCACGTCATCGCCGTCGATGGATATCCAGGTAGCCTCGAATTTCGAGCGCCTGTTATTCGACATCCATGGCCGCGATGGCCGGGCGGTACGCGCGCTCATGGCCTCGCTTGCTCAGTCGCGCCGGTTTGCGCTCTCGGCGCAGGCGCTTTCGGCGCTGCGCGCCGTGTTTTCCGCCGACAGGGCGGACGAGAACGAGACCGCGGCGACGATTCGCACGATACTGCGGGAGACCGGACATTTGATCGACCCCCACACCGCGGTGGGCGTTGCGGTCGCGGAAAAGGAAATCCGCGACCCGTCGATTCCAATGGTGGTGCTCGGTACGGCACACCCAGCCAAATTCCCCGATGCGGTGGAGGCGGCCTGCGGTGTCCGGCCCCCGCTTCCTGAATGGCTCGCCGACCTCGATCGGCGCCCAGAACGCGTCACCACGTTGCCGGTCGAACAGATGGCGGTCGAGCGCCATATTCTTTCTGTCAGTCGCGCCGCACATGAAGGAGCTGCCGCATGAGCGTCGAGGTCACGCGTCTTCCCACCGGCCTTCTCGTCGTGACTGACGCGATGCCGCATCTGGAGACCGCATCGCTTGGCGTTTGGGTCGGCTCCGGCAGTCGTGACGAGCGACCGGATGAGCATGGCATCTCGCACCTGCTCGAGCACATGGCATTCAAGGGGACTTCGCGCCGTACCGCCCGTCAAATCGCGGAGGAGATCGAGGCGGTGGGCGGCGACCTCAACGCCGCAACATCGATCGAGACAACCGCCTATTACGCGCGCGTTCTGCGGGCTAACGTGCCGCTCGCACTCGACGTGCTATCCGACATCCTCGCCGATCCATCATTCGACTCCGAGGAGCTGCGGCGCGAACAGAATGTAATCGTGCAGGAGATTGGGGCCGCCGAGGATGCTCCGGACGATCTCATCTGGGACAAGCTCCAGGAAACCGCCTTCGCTGACCAGCCGATTGGACGGTCCATCCTCGGCACGCCGGCGACCGTACGCTCGTTCGACCGCGCGCGGCTCGCCGCCTATCTCAGCCGCAACTATCGGAGCTCCGACATGATAGTCGCGGCTGCGGGCGCGGTTGACCACCAAGCCGTGGTGGCGGAAGTAGAGCCGCGATTCGCGAGCTTCGCCGGCCCTCGGCCGCCGACGACTGACCCGGCACGTTTCGTCGGAGGCTCACGCATCGAGACCCGCGATCTCGAACAGGCTCACATCGCGCTCGGCATGCACGGATTGCCGCATCGCGATCCGAACCTCTATAGCTTGCAAGTGTTCACGAATGTGCTCGGCGGCGGCATGTCTTCACGCCTGTTCCAGGAGGTGCGCGAGCAGCGTGGCCTCTGCTACGCTATTTATGCGTTCCACGCGCCTTATTCCGACATCGGAATGTTCGGCCTCTATGCTGGGACCGATGCCGCCGATGTCGCTGAGTTGATGCGCGTCGTGGTGGGCGAGATCAATGCCGCGGCGGAAACCATCAACGAGGCGGAGGTTGCGCGCGCAAAAGCTCAGATGAAAGCCGGGTTGCTGATGGCGCTCGAGAGCTCATCCGCGCGTGCCGAGCAGCTCGCGCGTCAGCTCTTCAATTGGGGTCGCCCGGTTCCGCTCGACGAGCTGGTTGAGAAAATTGAAGCCGTAACGGTCGAGAGCGCCCGCGCTGCCGGCCGCGCGCTGATTGCGCGGGGACGGCCAGCCGTTGCCGCGCTTGGTCCCGGGGCCGGGCTTGAAACTGCTGCCACGATCGCCGACAGTCTTGCCCGCCGGGCCGCGTGAATCGGATGACGGGCGGCGGAGGACAGCGACAGAGGTCCATTCGCTGTGGTCTGTTTGCCTGCCGTCTGATGGCTGATCACCATGGCATTCTTCCGCACCGTCAGCTTGTCCGATCCGCTGCCTGCGGTTACCGGCAACGGCATCGTGCTGCGGGCGCCGCAAATGTCCGACTGCGCGGAATGGGTGGCTTTGCGGGAAGCAAGCCGCGATTTCCTCACGCCGTGGGAGCCGACCTGGCCCGCCGATGACCTTACCCGCGCTTCTTTTCGCCGTCGCATCAAGCGCTACGCCGAAGACCAGCGCGGCGACCTCGCCTATGCCTTCTTCATTTTCCGCGAGCATGATGACGTTTTGCTGGGCGGATTGACGCTGGCGAATATTCGTCGAGGCTGTGCCCAGGCGGGCAGTCTCGGTTATTGGATGGGGGCAGCTTACGCGCGCCAAGGTCATATGACGGCTGCAGTCAACGCCATCGTTCCCTTCGCATTCGGGACGCTGAAGCTTCATCGGATCGAAGCCGCATGTATCCCGGCCAATGTTGCCTCGATCAGGCTTCTGGAGAAAACAGGTTTCAAGCGCGAGGGCTTTGCCCGCCAATACCTTTGTATCGATGGGGTTTGGCAGGATCATTTGCTTTTCGCCCGCCTCAAGGACGACCTTTAGTCGCCGCCGGCAGCCTTGGGGTCGCCACGAATTGGTTGGTATAAGCGTTCGGAGGTGGCAGGCCGTCGGAAAAAAGCCGAGTGATTTCAATGCGTCCGGGGAACTTTGAGCGGGAGCGCGGCTGGTGGCGCGCGGGGGCGCTGATTGTGAGTGCCGCCATGCTGTCCGGCTGCTCGCTCGCCTCCAGCGTGGGATCGTCCGACAGTTCGCCCTCGTTGACGAGCCGCTTCACGAGCTTTTTCTCCGGTGCCACGCCGGGGGTCACGCAGCCGCACTCGCCGACGCCATCGGCGCCGGATGTCGAGTGTCCCGGGGTGGATATTCGCAGCGGCGCATCAACCATGAATCTCGCGGCCAAGGCCGCCGATGCGACCGCGGGCGACCTGCGCTACCAGCTTTCGTTCGGCCAAACCGCCCGCGAGTGCGTGGTGCAGGGTGCTACTCTGATCATCAAAGTTGGCGTCCAGGGCCGCGTCATTCTCGGACCTATGGGCAGTCCGGGGCAGGTCGACGTTCCGTTGCGCTATGCGGTAGTCCGCGAGGGTCCGCAGCCCAAGACCGTCGCGACCAAATTCAAGCGGCTTGCGGTGACCATTCCGCCGGGCCAGACCCATGTCCAATTCGTCGATATCGAGGAGGGTTTAGCGTTCCCGATGCCATCGAGGTCGGAACTCGATACTTATGTCGTCTACGTCGGTTTCGACGAGATCGGGGACAAGAACGAGAAGAAGCCGCCGAAGACGGCGAGGAAGACGACGACACGGCAGCAATAGACGATTCCGGTCTTCTCTACCACCCGCGCAGTGCGACCACGGCGCTCTTGAGATGCCGCAGGTCGGCGACGATCGTCCGCGCTCCCGCCAATATCAACTGCTCGCCAAGCTGCGCCCCCGCATGGCTGCCCCCAACAAAGCCGAGTGCGGCCATACCCGCCGCCGTGGCCGCAGAGACGCCAGCGGGGGAATCCTCGACCACGATGCAATCGGCGGCTTGAACCCCCATGCGCGACGCTGCGTGCAGGAATAGATCGGGCGCGGGCTTGCCGTTGCGGACGTCGCTTGCGGAAAATAGAAAGTTGAAGAACTTCGCGAGGCCCGCGGTCTCCAGGCTTGTCCGAACACGGTCAGGGGGCGAGGATGACGCCACGCATTTCGGCCCGCGCAGCCAGGTGAGCGCGTGGGCTGCATGTGGCATGGCGCGTACCTCCGCGCGTAGGCGCGCCAGCGTTGCCGCCGCGAGGGTGACGCTGAAATTGATCGGCAGCTTACGTCCGCTGGCTGCTTCGATGCTAGCGAGCATGTCGGCGGGACGGCGGCCCGAGAAATAGCGAGTCACGAGCTCGGGCGTGATCGGAATTCCAGCCCGCGCAAATTCGTCCGCGGCAGCCGCTGCGGCGATTTGTTCGCTGTCGACCAGCACACCATTGCAATCAAAGATAACCACGGGAGCCCCACGCCGGCGTGCTTGCAGCACCGCGGTGGTTTCAACGAATCGCGGCGCAAGTGAAGGAATCGTGGGCCCATGGCAAAAGTCGGGCGCCGCGCGCCCGACAGATTTTTTTACACAGCTTCTGCGTTTTGCGGGGAAAGCCGGAATATTCGTGCGTCGTGGCCGAAAGTGGCCGGAAAAAAGACTAGTTTAGCTTGCCCTTGAAATCTTCGATGCCTTTGGCAAGGAGATTGTCGGCAACCTTGTCCTTGACGGTGCGGGAGAGGATCGTTTTGGCGGCGGCGACCGCGACCTCGGCGGCCGCAGAGCGCACGTCGGCCAGCGCCTGAGCTTCGGCCTGAGCGATTTTGTTTTCCGCCATCTTGGTACGCCGCACGACGAATTCTTCGATCTTGGCCTCGGCCTCGGCGGCAAGCCGCTCGGCCTCTGTTCTGGCCCCGGCGACGATCGCCTGCGCCTCGTGCTCGGCTTCCTGCTGCTTGCGTCGATATGTGGCAAGCAGGCCCTCCGCTTCCGCCTTGAGCCTGCGCGCCTCGTCGAACTCCGCCTTGATGCGTTCCCGCCGGTCGTCGATGCTCTTGAGCAAGAGCTCGTGCACCCTGAAATAACCGAGCACGCCGATGAAGATGACAAAGGCGACCGCGACCCAGAACTCGGCTTCGAACATCGGCTTCCTCAGCGTTTGAGGGCCTGGCTGATGGCTTGCGCGACCTCTTCGCTCGCCGGCGATATACCGGTCAAACGCTCGACAATTGCGCCCGCAGCCTCGCTGGCGATGTTGCGCACATTGCCCATTGCCGCCAACCGCTTCTCGGCAATCGTCTTTTCCGCTTCGGCGATATGGGCATGGAGTTTCGCGTCCACCTCCTTGCGACGGGCTTCGGCTGCTGCGGCTGCCTTTGCGCGCGTCTCGTTCGCGAGCGCTTGCGCCCGTCCGCGGGCCTCCGCTAACGCCTTCTCGTGGGCCGCAATGGCGGCGTCGGACCCGTCCTTGAAGCGCTGCGCTTCCGCAAGATCGTCCTGGATGCGCTGGCGGCGCGCTTCCAGAATCGAGCCTATGCGCGGCAACGCAATTCGCGACATCACCAAATAAAGCGCGATGAAAGCCAGCGCGAGCCAGAACAATTGGGACGCAAAGGTGTGCGCGTCGAAAGGAGGAAATCCTTTGCCACGCTCGCTCCCGGGAATGTGCTCGACCGAGGTAATCGGCTGCGCACCCTTCTGAGCCATCGCCAAACTCCAAATCTCGCGCGGTCAATAGCCGGATGCTAGAGGGCGAACAGCAGCAACAGGGCGATCAACAGCGAAAAGATGCCGAGCGCCTCGGTAACCGCGAAGCCGAAAATCAGGTTACCGAACTGGCCCTGCGCGGCGGACGGATTGCGCAGTGCGGCGGCGAGATAATGGCCGAAGATGGTGCCGACCCCTACGCCGGCACCGCCCATGCCGATGCAGGCGATGCCGGCGCCGATCATTTTTGCGGCTTGAGGATCCATGATGAGAGCTCCTTTTCAAGGCTTGACGAGCGGGCATCAGTGGCCCGCGTGGATCGCCTCACTGAGATAGATGCAAGTGAGGATGGCGAAGACGTAGGCCTGCAGGAAGGCCACCAGTAGTTCCAACGCGGTGAGAGCGACGGTGAGGCCGAGCGGTATGATTGCGCCGAGCCAGCCGAGAAAGCCGAGTGCGCCCAGCATCGTCACGAAGCCACCGAATACTTTGAGCGTGATGTGACCGGCAAGCATGTTGGCGAACAACCGTACGCTATGGGAGACAGGCCGCGACAGAAATGACAGCACCTCGATGAACGTCACCAACGGCATGATGTAAATCGGCACTCCGCTCGGGACCCATAGCTTGAAGAAATGCAGACCGTGCTTCCAGAAGCCATAAATCACCACCGTGAAAAAGACGAGAAGCGCAAGTGCAACCGTGATGATGATGTGGCTCGTGACCGTGAAGGTATAGGGAATGATGCCGATCACGTTCAGCACGAGAATGAACATGAACAGCGAGAACACCAGCGGGAAAAATTTCATGCCCTCGGTGCCGGCGGTGCTGCGCAGCGTATTCGCAACGAACTCGTACGACATTTCGGCGACCGATTGCAGCCGCCCCGGCACCAGGGCGCGCGAACGGGTGGCGCCAAGCATCAGAAATAGGATCAAGGATAGCCCGATTAGCATGAAAAGCGCCGAATTCGTGAAGGCAATCTCGGCCCCGCCGATGCGGACGATCGGAAAGAAGTTTTTGATCTCAAACTGATGGATGGGATCCATGACGGATCAAGTCCTTCATCGCTGCGTGGCCACCTCGGCGCTCGCTCGCGGGGGCGGCCGAATTCATTGCTTCGAACCGGGCGGGTCCAATGTGTTGCTCGCTACGACTCCTGCCGCGCGCATCACGTTGAGAACCCCGGCAGCGAAGCCGAGGAGCAGAAACACTATCATTCCCCAAGGCGAAATTCCGAGCCAGCGATCAAGCAGCCAGCCGATGGCCGCACCGACCACAACCCCGGCGACGAACTCGGTCGAGAGCCGAAAACCGCGTGCGATCGCTGATGGATCGGTGGCCGGACGTTGACTTGGGCTGCTTTCGGAAGGACCGTCAGCATGGACACGGCCGAGCCGTTCGCCGAGACGCTTAAACCTCGCTGAGAGCGCAGCCTCGTCAGCCGGTAGTTGTTCGCCAGCACCTTTTTCGCGTGCGTCGTCGGCCATGCTTTCGACACCCGCGACGGTTCAAGCAAAATCACGAGAGTTCCGCCCCCAAAACCGCGCGGACCATACTGACTGGGTGTATACGAGTCAAGAATTGTACCTCTACGGTAAATAGTTGACAATGAAGCGGAATCACGAGGCTGGCGGGCGATAGAATTCGGTGTTTTTGGCAATCCCGGCGGCGCGGACTTTGAACGCGAGGCGCATCCTTTGCATCTTCTTCACCGACGGTGCCGCAGCGACCGTCCTCGATTCGGTTCGCGTTGAGTCTGCGGAGTGGGGCGCCATTGCATCGCCCCACAGCGATCGTCTATGGACGATGCGAGGAGGGATCGCATGATCCGCACGGCTCTATTCGTGCTCGCCACACTTGCGCTTGCAGGGCTGGCGGCTTGGGCGCAAAGCACGGTGCCGGAGAGCGACGACAGCCGCTACACCTTCAACCGGGTCGATGACGGCTATCTTCGCCTTGACGGCCGTACCGGCCAGGTATCGATCTGCGCGCGGCGTCCGGCGGGATGGACCTGCGAGGCGGTGCCGGACGAGCGCGCAGCGCTCGAGGCCGAGATCGCGCGCCTTCAGGGCGAAAATACAGCGGTGAAGAAAGAGCTGCTTGCGCGCAATCTGCCGCTGCCTGGCACCGTCAAGCCGGAACTGCCGGCGGCCGAGCCGCAGGAGCCTCGCCTGCAATTGCCCAACGATGCCGATCTCAACAAGGTCATGAATTTCGTCGAGAAGATCTGGCGCCGCCTGGTTGAGATGATCGCGACGCTACAGAAGGACATGCTGAAAAAAACCTGATGATCGCCGCGGCAGCAAAGGCCATGAGTGATCCGTTGTCTCCCATTATCAGCTTCGCGCCCGAGACTATTGCGACTGCGACACTCGTGGTCGAGACCGGCGGACAGGCCTTCACCGACATTACGCGCGAGGCAATGCGGTTCATCAAGCAGACCGGCGCGAAGGACGGAGCGCTATTCATCTTCATGCGGCATACTTCGGCCTCGCTCGTCATCCAGGAAAACGCCGATCCCGATGTACGCACCGATCTTGTGAGCGCGCTCGATCGCCTCGCGCCCGCCGATGGCAACTGGGTTCATGATGTCGAGGGGCCTGACGACATGCCGGCGCATGTAAAGACCATGCTCACGGGCGTGTCGCTCCACGTCCCCGTGATCGCTGGGGCGCTCGCGCTCGGGGTCTGGCAGGGCATCTACATCGCCGAGCATCGCGCCCGGCCGCACCGGCGCGAAATCGTGCTGCAATTCATCGGCAGCAGGCAGTAATCCCGGTTGTGTATTTTCACGACCGCCGATCGAAGCGAATCGATGGCAGGCCGTGAACATGATCCCGAAGCCGTGCTATGCTATTGGCGCTGGCGACATGCGGGTCCCAGAGACAGAGGCTAAGGGGGAGATGAAGCGGGCGGACGAATCGGTACGCTTGATCATCGCGGACGATCATCCGCTGTTTCGCGGCGCTTTGCGCGAGGCAGTCTCAGGTCTGTTCGAGGAGGTCGAGATTGCCGAGGCAGGATCCTTCGACGATGTGGCGAGGCTGCTCGAGCACGGCGGAGAAGTCGATCTCATTCTGCTCGACTTGACGATGCCTGGCGTGCGCGGATTTTCGGGCCTCATGTATCTGCGCGCGCAGTATCCAAGCGTCCCGATTGTCGTGGTATCGGCCAACGACGATCCCGGGGTCATCCGCAGGTGCATGGACTTCGGAGCCTTGGGCTTCATTCCCAAGACCCTCGGTATCGAAGCGATGCGAGGGGCGATTAGCCGGGTATTCGAAGGCGGCGTTTGGACCCCGCCCGATGTCGACCTTGGGGCCGGCTCGGACGCCGAGACGGCCGATTTGTTGACACGGCTTACGTCAGTGACGCCCCAACAGGTGCGCGTGCTGATGATGCTGTCGGAGGGCCTGCTCAATAAGCAGATTGCCTACGAGCTCAGCGTCTCCGAAGCCACCGTCAAGGCGCATGTGTCGGCGATTCTGCAAAAGCTCGGGGTCGAGAGCCGCACACAAGCGGTGATCGCTGCCTCCAAGATCGAGCTCGGCCAGTGGCCGCAGACGGTGAGCGCAGCTCATTGATTTGTTGAATTGATGGTAATTTCGCCGATCGTGGGCCGCCTCATTCCGCAGCCGCGACGCGGTGCATGCGCCACTGCGTCAATAGCGCGCGCAATGCTGCCGGCTTGATCGGCTTGTGGAGCAGCTGGATGGCATTCGCGCGGGCGTCCTCACGCACGTGCGGGCTGCGATCGGCGGTGATCAGGATGGCCGTGAGGTCGGCCCCGAAGCGTCGGCGCAGCTCCCTGATCGCCGCAATCCCGTTTCCTTCGTCGAGGTGGTAATCCACCAGCAGGCCGTCGGGCGCTATCCTGGCTTCCGCGACGACCGCGATTGCTGTCTCGAGGTCGGGCGCCTTGAAGACCCGGCAGCCCCATCCAGCGAGCAGCGTTTCCATTCCATCGAGAATCGTGAGGTCATTGTCGATGCACAGCACAGTGATCCCGGAGAGCTGCGCGCGATCGACGTCTCGGGCCGTACGTTGATGCTGGCTTGCGGGAATAACGGCGGAGAGCGGGACCTCGACGGAAAACTGCGACCCGCGGCCGACCGTTGACGCGACGCTGATCCTGCAGTCGAGAACGCGTGCGATGCGCTCCACGATCGAAAGGCCAAGCCCCAAGCCGCGTGCCGCCTTGGCGCCCTGATCGAGGCGGTAAAACTCCTGAAAAATCGCCCGCTTTTTCGAAGCTGGAATGCCAAGTCCGGTATCGTAGACATCGATGCGCAATCGTCCGTCGCGGGGCCTGCAGCCGACAAGCACGCGGCCCTGAGGAGTGTATTTAATCGCGTTGGAGACAAGATTCTGTAGCAACCGGCGCAACAAGCGCCGGTCGGATTGGACAGCGAGCGAGCAGGATACGAATTTGAGGGTTAGTCCCTTCTCCTGCGCAAGGGGCGTGAATTCGACCTCGAGCTGGCGCAAAAGCTCGTCGATGCGAAAGCCGACGATCTCCGGCTTCATTGCGCCAGTATCGAGCCGGGAAATGTCGAGCAGCGCGCCGAATATCTCTTCGACGGCATCGAGCGAGGCGTCGATATTGGTGACCAGTTGGGCATCGTTGCCGCTACGTTGCCGCTCGACCAGGCTCGTGACGTAAAGACGAGCGGCATTGAGCGGTTGCAGAATGTCGTGGCTTGCGGCGGCGAGGAAGCGGGTCTTCGAAACGTTCGCCTCTTCAGCCTCGCCCTTGGCACGGCCGAGTTCAGTATTGAGGCGGGTCAATTCTTCGGTGCGCTCCTGCACCCGTCGCTCCAGCGATTCGTTGGCGCGCTCGAGCTCCTCCGCCGCTTTCACGCTCGGGGTAATGTCGGTGAAGGTCGTGACGATGCCGCCGTCCGGCATGGGATTCGCACGCACCTCCATCACCAGATCGCGCTCGTCAAAGCGTTCCAGAAACGCCTCGCTGCTCGCGACGTAACGGCCAAGCCGTTCGCGCACGAGTGCATCGGCGGTATTTTTGTCAGAAGTGGTCTGCTCGGCGTGGAAACGCAGGATGTGGTCGAGCCCGGTGCCGAACCGAGTGAGCTGCGGCGGCAGTGCAAGGATCTCGCCGAACTGACGATTCCAGCAGACGAGATGCAACTCCTTGTCAAATACCGCGATGCCCTGGCGAACATGGTCGAGCGCGGTCTGTAAAATCTCACGATTGTAATGGATGGCGGCGTTGGCGTCGTCGAGAAGCTTGAGCGCGGCCTTGGTCGAGACCGTACGCTTGCGCAGGAGAAGCGAGAGCACGAGGCGGGACGATGCCGCGCCGATCGCGGACGCGAGCAGATGCTCGGCATAGCGCAGGAGCTGGAAGTCCGCCTCGGCCTTTGGATCGAGGCTGATGCCGCGTGTCAAGGCATAGCTGTCGAAGGAGGTGCGAGTGCGCTCCTCGCCGAGGTAGCGGGAGACGGTCGCGGTCAGCTCCTCGACCGTTACCGAGGAGCGCCACAGCCGAAAGCTGGGCGGAATGGGGGTGAGGTCCGAGGGGACGAAGAGGTCCGCCTGCAGTCGTTCGATCGAGGCCGGCGCTCGTCCAAGCGAGAACACTGCATAGGCAAGAGCATTGAGCGAAAGGCTCCAGATTACGCCGTGGGCGAGCGGTGGCAGATCGAGCCCGATGAGCGCCTGCGGGCGCAGCAGCGCGATTCCCCACGGACCCTGGGAGAGCAGGCTCTGACCGACGATGCCGGCGTCCGCCAAGCTCGGCAGCAGCAGCGTGTAGGCCCAGGCTAGGATTCCGACGGTCATCCCCGCCAACGCGCCGCGTGCGGTAGCCCGTCGCCAGATCAGTCCGCCGAAAAAGGCAGGCGCGAGCTGCGCAACCGCCGCAAAGGACAACAGGCCGATCGAGGCAAGCTGCGCATCGCCCGCCAAACGATAGTATACGTAGGCGAGAAACAAGATGACGAAGATCGCCATTCGCCGCACGGTGAGCAGCAGACCACCGATATTGTCTCGCCCGGTGATCAGTGCCTCGCGCCGCTGCAGCACGAACGGCATAACGATGTCGTTCGACACCATGATCGCGAGCGCGACCGATTCCACGATCACCATCGCGGTCGCCGCCGAGAGGCCTCCGACGAAGGCTGCGATCGTAAACAGGTCGGAATGCGCGGCGAGCGGTAGGGCCAGGACGAACATGTCGCTGTCGACCTGCCCCGGCTTGAACGTCAGCAGGCCGGCCAATGCGATCGGTACGACGAACAGATTGATCAGTACGAGATAGAGCGGGAACAGCCAAGAAGCGCGCCTGATCTCGTCCTCGCTGTTGTTCTCGACCACAGTGACGTGGAACTGACGTGGTAGCAGTACGATGGCGAACAGCGACAGCAGCGTCATTGCGAGCAGCGTACCGGGCGCCGGATCGCGGGTGAGCACGGCCGCGGTGTCTGGCCGCTCCAGGGCTTGGGCAAAGAGTAACCGCGGTCCGTCGAACATCCAGAACGTGACGAATACGCCGACGCCGACGAAAGCAACAAGCTTGACGATCGACTCGGTTGCGATCGCCAGCATCAATCCATCCTGATGCTCCGTGGCATCGATATGGCGCGTGCCAAACAGGACGGCGAAGATCGCCATTGCCACCGCGACGTAGAGCGCAATGTCACCCAACACCGGCTGCATCGCGCCGCTCGCGGGTCCGATATGCACGAGGATCGTGGTCAGTGAAGACGACACCGCTTTACAGGATGGGCCCGACATAGATGGTCAGAAAGTCGAAGCCGGTGCGCGATGCGAGCCCCACCGAGCCAAAGAACGTCCAGGAGGTGCAGTAGATCGCGAGCGAGAGCGGATAGATGAAGTGGCGCCAACCGCCTTCGCGCCCGAACCGCCGAGTCCGGTCCCCGTAGCTCGCAACCACGAACAAGAGGCCGATATAGCCGAGTGCGAAGGCGATAACGATCCAGCCTTGCAGCATGATGGTTCCGCGGTCCTTGGGCGCGAAGCCCGCCGATGCATTCTACCGCACGAATGGGAGAGCGAAAATATCGCTGCTCGCTTCGTGGCACTCCCCGTAGGGTGTCCCAGGGAGTTTGCATGTGACTCGGCAGCCGCGCCGCCATTTGACGCGGCGGGCGGCAGGCGGCATTGATCGGTGATTAAGAGCGCACCGCGGGACGCACCTTGCCCGGCGACCCGAGCGTCCGGGACAAATCGATGCCGCTTCCTGTTTCCCCACTGCGCGAGCTTATGCAGGTTATGGGGACGTTGCTCATTGCCGCGGTGGGCGGGATAGGCTTCTATCTCATCGGCTTTCCAGGCGGTCTGGTCTCAGGCTCGATGCTGACGGTCGCGGTCGCCGCGCTCGCGGGCTGTGCCGTGAAGATACCGCTGTCCCTCGCGCGCTTGTGCTTTGTGCTGGTCGGTATTCTGCTGGGGGCGGTGGTCACACCAGACACGCTCAAGGGGATCGCGACCTGGCCGCTGAGCGTCGCGCTGCTCGTCGTCGCGGCCGTCTGCATGATGGCTGCCACCGCCTGTTACCTGCGCTTGGCACATGGCTGGGACGGCTTGTCGGCATTGCTCGGCGCGAGCCCGGGCTCGATGGCGCAAGTGATGGCGTTGTCGGCCGAGTTCGGTGCCGATGTGCGGGGGATCGCAATCGTGCACGTGATGCGCGTGCTCTTGATTGTGCTCGGCCTGCCCGCGGGACTTGCGCTGTTCGGCTCGACCGTGGAGCCCGTCGTGTCGACGCGGGGCGCAACAGAACCCTCGCTCGTCGAACTTGCGATCCTCCTAACGGCGTCGGGCCTTTCGGCACTCGCCATGCTGCGCATAAGATTTCCGGGCGGCCTCTTGTTCGGTGCCATGGCCGGCTCTGCATTTCTACACGGGACGGGTTTGATCCATGTTTCGCTGCCGTGGTGGGCCGGCAGCGCCGCCGTGCTCACGCTGGGCGCGGTTGGCTCGTTTGCGGTCGCCGTCGCGGTTGCTGCGTCGTTCGCTCTGGTCGTCGTAGCGCTGCTTCCGTTTCGAATCGCCGACGTGATTGTTGCTTTCGCCCCGGGCGCGCAGGACACGATGATGGTGCTCGCTCTCGCGATGCACCTCGACCCTGTCTATGTCGGGGCGCACCATCTCGCGCGGTTCCTGGCTGTCAGCTTTTCGGTCGCTGTGGTGGCGCGGCGCCTCATCAGCCGCGAGCCCACG